>Ga0209640_10005129_pt1 | contig 11457 bp, 7 predicted proteins | sample RifCSP10_1_FD_184018 | JGI IMG/M metagenome (GOLD analysis project Ga0209640, IMG submission 184018) | Soil microbial communities from Rifle, Colorado - Rifle CSP2_sed 10_1 (SPAdes) (version 2) | ecosystem: Environmental > Terrestrial > Deep subsurface > Rock core/Sediment | place: Rifle... | reverse complement strand
GCGCGTCGACTCCATAGCCCAGGGCAACGCCCTGGGAATGGAAACACCACAAACACCCCAGCCCTGAAAGGGCGAAACCCGTATCCCCGTCGATTCAATCCCACACATAACGTTCGTCATACGGAACCTTGTAACGCTGCAAAAACCGTCGGTATTCCTCTTGAAACGTGATCTTGCGATGGTGTTCCTCCTGGTTGCGGATATAGCGAACCACTGCGTCGACCTGCGACTCGCCGATGGAAAACGCGCCGTATCCGGCCTGCCACGCGAAAGCCGGCGCGCCTCCTTCGGCCTTCATCCATTTTGACGAACCTTTTTTCACCTCTTCAACGAGGTCAGCCTGGGAAATCGTCCGGCTCAGGGCGCACAGGATGTGAACGTGGTCTTCCACGCCGCCGGTTTGGATGGAGGGGGACTTCAGGTTGTCCAGAATGCCAACGATGTAAGCGTGCAGGCGCGGACGAACGACCGGGGCGATGAACGGTTCGCGGTGTTTGGTGCTGAATACCAAGTGAAGCAAGACCTTGGAAAGGGATTGCGGCATGGTGAATATCTGTCTTCCAGGTGCTTATCCGAGAATCCCCGCCACATTGGCTGCGATGGTCTGCTCCAGTTCCCGCGCCTGGGCGTTCAACGATTCCAGTTCCTCGTTCAGGGTTTCGAGCTGTTCCTTGAAGTCCTCGTCGCTGACCTCCTCGCCCGGCGCGACGCCGACGTAGCGGCCGGGGTTGAGCGACCAGCCCTGGGCCTCGATCTCCTTGAGCGTCGCCGCTTTGCACAGGCCGGGGACGTCGCGGTAGCAAATCCCCCCGCCCTCACGGGCAGCCTCCTTTTCCAAAGGGGGCATTCCGAAAACTTCCTCGCTTTTGGCCTTCGCCTCGTCACCGCCGAGTGTGAAATCGAGCGCTTCGCCGCGATAGAGGCGGACCAGGTTGGCGATGAAGCCGATCTGCGCGGGTGTCCAGTCGCGGTGGGCGCGGTCTACTTGGCGGTAGATGTGGCGAGCGTCTATGAACAGCACGGTATCGGCGCGGTCCGTCCCGGCCTTACCCCTATCGAGGAACCACAGGGTGCAAGGGAGCGTGACGTTGTAGAAGAAGTTGGGGCCGACGGCGACCATGACGTCGACGGCGCGGGATTCGATGAGTTTCTGGCGGATTTCCTGCTCGGACGAGCGGGCGTCGGAAGCCGAATTGGCCATGACGAAACCGGCGCGCCCTTTGGCGCTGAGCGAGGAGTAGAAGAGCTGTATCCACAGGTAGTTGGCATTGTCGGTGCGCGGCAGGCCGAAGGGGAAGCGGCGGCGGGGGCCGACCATGTCCTTGATCCTTTCCTTGTCCACCGCATTGACGTTGAAGGGCGGATTGGCAAGGACGAAGTCGAACCAGCCGATGGCGTCGTGCGGGTCGTCGTAGTAGCTGTTGACCTGCCCGCCATGGCGAATGTCCCCTTCCAGCCCATGGATGGCGAGGTTGAGGCGGCACAGGCGGCCGGTTTCGTCGGTCTTTTCGACGCCGCAGATCGCCAGTTCGGCGGCGGGGTTCTTCTGGTGCTCGGCGACGAAGCGCGCGGATTGCACGAACATGCCGCCGGAGCCGCAGGCGGGGTCGAGGATGCGGCCGTGGAAGGGTTCGATGATTTCCGTCAGCAGTTTGACGATGGACGAGGGCGTGTAGAACTCGCCGCCTTTCTGGCCTTCGGTGCGGGCGAACTCGCCGAGGAAGTATTCGTAGATCCGGCCGAAGGCGTCGTAGTCCACGCTGGCAGGGATTTCCGAGACCTTCTTGAACAGTTCCTTGAGCAGGGTGCCGGTGAACAGGTTGTAGGTCTTGGGCAGCACGCCGGCGAGCTGCGGATTGTGCTTTTCGATCTCGCGCATCGCGGCATTGACCTTGGCGCCGATGTCGGCCACCTCGGGCAGCGTCAGCATGTAGTCGAAGCGCGCCTCGGAGCTGAGGTAGAGGATGCCTTCGGCGTGGTAGGCCGCGGGTTCATCGACCCGGCTGCCGCGTCGCGATGACGCGCCGGCGCCTTCGAGCTTGCTGCGCTGGATGGCAAAACGCACTTCGGCGAAGCGCAGGAAGATCAGGCCAAGGATGGGGCCGGAGTATTCCTGCGCCTTGAGGCCGGAATTGGCGCGGAACTGGTCGGCGGTGTCCCACAGGCGTTTTTCGAGAGTGGTGAAGGCGGTGTCTTTTTCGGTGGGGGCGGTCCAGTGCATGAAATCAATTCCCGTTTTTTCCTGGTGCGCATTGTCGCACCTGGGCGGTGATAACAAGCGCGGCTTGGAAACCCCGGATCAAATTTCCCTCAGTGAAAATCCCTGGAATCCACCGCCAGACCGCCGATCCGCTCGCTCCAGTCCTCCAGCCGGCCGGCGACCAGGTGCAGTACGCCGTCTTCCTGCTGCACGGTGCCGGTTACCGCCAGCAGCCTGGCTTTCAGCAGCGCCTTGCGCTGGGCCTGCGCCGTACCGGGCCAGACCACCAGGTTGATCTGGCCGGTTTCGTCCTCCAGGGTCACGAAAGTGACGCCGGAGGCGGTCATGGGCTGCTGGCGGCAGACGACCAAGCCGGCGACGCGGGCCACGCTTCCGTTGCGCTTGTCCCAGAGGGCTTTGGCGGTGACGATGCCCCGGCCTTGCGAGCGTTCGCGCAGCACGGCCAGGGGGTGGCGGCGCAGGCTCAGACCGGTGGCGGCGTAATCGGCCAGGATGTCCTGGCCCTCGCGCGGGGGGCGGAGCAGCGGCTCGGCCTCGGCGATGCGGGCAACGCCGAACACGGGGCTGGCCCGTTCCACGCCGCCCGCTTCCCAGTGGGCGCGGTGGCGGTTGCCGGCCAGGCTCTTGAGGGCATCCGCCGCGGCCAGGCATTCCAGTTCCTGCCGCTCCAGGCCGGCACGTTCGGCCAGGTCTTGCACGTCGAGGAATGGCCCTTTCACGCGGGCCTGCACGATGTTTGAAGCGGCCAGACTCGACAAGCCCTTCACCTGGTTGAAGCCCAGGCGCAAAACCGGCGCCCTGCCCTCCGCGTACTCCAGAGCCGTAGGCTGGGATGGAGCAAGGCGTAATCCCAGCGATTCAGCCATGGATGCCGGGTTTTCGCTGGCGCTGCAACCCAGCCTACACGCGCTGCCGGCGCGGCTTGATTCATATTCCAAAGAACATTCTTCCATGCTCCTCTGCACATCCACCGGCCGCACCTCCACGCCGTGGCGGCGGGCATCCTGCACCAGTTGCGACGGGCCATAAAACCCCATGGGCTGGCTGTTGAGCAGGGCGCAACAAAAGGCCGCCGGGTGGTGGCGTTTGAGCCAAGCAGACACATAAGCCAGGAGGGCGAAGCTGGCGGAATGGGATTCGGGAAAGCCGTAGTCGCCGAAGCCTTTGATCTGCTGGAAGATGCGCCGGGCGAATTCCTCGTCGTAGCCACGCTCCCGCATGCCTGTCATGAGCTTTTCCTCGAAAGGCTCCAGCCCGCCCTTGCGCTTCCAGGCGGCCATGGCGCGCCTGAGCTGGTCCGCCTCGCCCGCCGTGAACCCCGCCGCCACCATGGCGATCTGCATGACCTGCTCCTGGAAAATGGGGATGCCCAAAGTCCGCTCCAGCACCTTTTGGACCTCGGGACTCGGATAACTGACCGGCTCCCGCCCCTGGCGGCGCGCGAGATAGGGATGAACCATGTCCCCCTGGATGGGACCGGGGCGGACGATGGCGATCTCGATCACCAGGTCGTAGTAGTTGGCGGGCCTCAGGCGCGGCAGCATGGTCATCTGGGCGCGGGATTCCACCTGGAACACACCGATGCTGTCGGCCTTCTGTAGCATGGCGTACACCGCCGGGTCTTCCGCTGGCACGTCGGCCAGAGTCCAGGTGCGGCCGGTGTATGCGCCGAGATAGGTCAGCGCCCGACGGATGGCGCTCAGCATCCCCAGCGCCAGCACGTCCACCTTCAGGAGGCCCATGGCTTCCAGGTCGTCCTTTTCCCACTGGATGACGGTGCGCTCGGGCATGGCGGCGTTCTCCACCGGCACCAGCCTGGAGAGTTCGTCCCTGGCGATGACGAAGCCGCCCACGTGCTGGGACAAATGGCGGGGAAAACCCCGGATCTCCGCCACCAATGCCGCCAGGCGGCGGACGACGGGGCTTTCCGGATCGAAGCCCGCATCCCGCAAAGCGTCGGGAGTGAGGCGGTAGCCGTCGAGGCGGTGCACCGAATCGGCCAGCCGTTCCACCTGCGAGAGGTTCAAGCCCAGCGCCTTGCCCACGTCGCGCACCGCGCTACGCGAACGGTAGGTAATGACGGTGGCGGCCAGCGCGGCGCGATGGCGGCCGTACTTTCTATAGATGTACTGGATGACCTCCTCGCGCCGCTCGTGCTCGAAATCCACGTCGATGTCGGGCGGCTCGGCGCGCTCGCGGGAGATGAAGCGCTCGAAGAGCAAATCCAGCCGCGCCGGGTCCACCTCGGTGATGCCGAGACAAAAACACACCGCCGAATTGGCCGCCGAACCCCGGCCCTGGCAGAGGATGCCCCGCTCGCGGGCGTAGCGGACGATGTCGTGCACGGTAAGAAAGTAGGGTTCGTAAGCCAGTTCGGCAATGAGCTGCAGCTCGTGCTCCACCTGCCTGCGCACCTTGTCCGCCACCCCATTGGGCCAGCGCTTGCGCAGGCCTTCTTCGGTGAGATGGCGCAGCCAGGTGGCGGGGGTATGCCCTTCCGGCACCAGTTCGCGGGGGTATTCGTAGCGCAGTTCGTCCAGGGAAAAATGGCAGCGTGCGGCGATGGCGACGGTCTCCTGGAGCCATGTGGCCGGATAGAGTTTGGCCAGGCGTTGCAGGGGACGCAGATGGCGCTCGCCGTTGGGGAATAAAGCGTAGCCCAGTTGCGCCAGGGGCTGGCCGAGGCGGATGGCGGTTACCGTATCCTGCAGGGCGCGGCGGGAAGGATGGTGCATGTGCACGTCGTTGCAGGCCACGCGCGGGATTTGGAGCTTTTGGCCGATGGCCTCAAGCCGACGCATCCGTTCCCGGTCGCGTCCGGAAAGGAACCGTCCCGCGCCCAGCCACAGATCGGCCCCAAAGCATTCTTTCAGCCAGATGCCGTCGCTTTCGTTGACTGACTCGCCGGGCAACCAGAGAGCCAGGCAGCCGTGAGGAAGGTGCGCGTCCACGTCGTCGCGGCTCAGGCGGTAGCTGCCTTTCTCCGCCTGGCGCCGGCCGACGGTGATCAGCGCCGAGAGCTTGCCGTAGCTGTCCCGGTCGGTGGCCAGCAATACAAATTTAAGGCCGTCTTCCAAAACGAGTTCGCTGCCGATGATGAGCTGGATGGCGTGCTTTTTGGCCTCCAGGTGGGCGCGCACCACCCCGGCCAGGGAGCATTCGTCGCTGACGGCCAGCGCCCGGTAGCCCAGCCGCGCCGCTTCCGCCACCAGTTCCTCCGGATGCGAGGCGCCGCGCAGGAAGCTGAAGTTGGACAGGCAGTGCAGTTCGGCGAAACCGGGCTCCGGCGAAACCGCATTCCCTTGTAGGGGCGAATTTATTCGCCCGGTGGCGAGGCGAATAAATTCGCCCTTACAGAAATCAGCCGAACAGGCCATGGAGATACCAGCGTCCCGAGGCATTGAGGTCGCGGAACACCCACAGCCTGCGGCCTCGCCGATCCAGCGCCACGCGATAATCACGGCGGACGGACGCACCGTCCCACCAGCCGGATTCGATGCGCTCCGCTTCGGACAGGAGGCGGATGTCCTGGAATTCTACGGGCTGGGGTGCGGACAAGAGCCAGAGAGGGCGAGCCGGCAGATGGGTAGGGGCGAATTTATTCGCCTCCAGGCTTCCCATCGTGCGCATGAACTCGCGCCCACCCACGGCGCGCTCCGGACGGTGGTCGTCCATGGCGACAAAGCTTTTCAAAGCCCGATGCCCCAGCCGCGCCTGCAATTCCTCCAGCACCGCCTGCCAATCGCGCTCACTGCTGCCGTCGCCGAACAGGTCCGTCCGCTCCGCTTCGAAGGGCACGATGGCCTCGCTGAGCAGCGCCACGGCGACGACCGGCGCGGGCAAGGCGGTGCGTTCCAGCTTTTCCCGCAACAGCTTCAGCCAGTGCCTCGCGTCGCGGTGGACGTTGCGGAAACTCAATTCAATACGGGTCGCGGGCCGGTGGTTGTGAAAAAGATCGAGCGTCACCCCCAAAGCGGCGGCGTCGCGGCCCCGCAGAAACGCCGCGAACTCCCCAGCCAGCCGTTCGATGGCCGGAAAGAAATGCTCCAGCCGCTCCAGTTCCATGGACATGTCCAGGCCCGCGGAAAAGCGCGGTGGGCGGTGGAAACTCCGTAAAACCTGGGTTTCCGCGCCGGCCAGCCCATCCAGCCGGCGCAGGAATTCCGTTCCGTAGCGCCGCGCCAGCCCGTCGCGGGGCAGGCGCCACAGGTCGGCCAGGCGGCGGATGCCGGTTTTGAACAGCCGACGCAAGGTCTTGTCCTCCACAAGCAAAGCCGCCACCGGTACGCCGCCAAGAACCGAGCGCAGCGCCTCCCGTTCTTCCACCACCGCTTCCGCGCCAAGCCGCGCCAGCAAGCCGCCGGCCTCGGCCGACGGGGCGACGGCAATGACGGAGTGGTGTCCCTGCTCCAGAAGCCGCCGGCGCAGCTTTTCCCGCAGCCTCTCCACCCCGCCGAACAGCTTGAGGCTGGCGCGGATTTCCAGCAGAAGACTCCCCGGCTGGTCCAGGCTGACCCAGGGAGTGAAATCCAGTCCCGTTTCCGCCAGCTGCTCGAGGGCCTGTTTTTCCGCCAGCGGATCGCGCGGCTGGACGATCAGGCCGGGACACAGGGCGCGGGCGGCGGCCAGCGCCATGCCCGCTTCCACCCCGGCCTGCCGCGCCGCTGGGGAGACCGCATGCAGGCAGGGACGGCCTTTCCGCTCCTCCACCGCCGCCACGGGCAAGGACGGATCGAGACCCAGCACTTCCAGGGCCAGGTCGGGAAAATGGGCGCACAGCCAGAGCCGCTGCTCTACCGTCCGCGGTTCGGCGACGGGGAGAATTCGGATGGAAGCCGGCTTGGCTCCCCCCTTTGGAAAAGGGGGATAGAAAGCTCCGCTATCCGTCGGAGCGGCTTCCTGGACGGGGAAAGGTTCCCGAGCATTCGCAACCATGGCCGCGTCTCATTTCCTTACGCCGGAGCATCCATCAACGCCGTTCGACCACCCCGGCGCTACGCGCCAGCCCTCCTTGGCAAGGAGGGGATCTTCTTTTCTCCCCGCAAGCGGCCGGGATGGTCGACCGAAAGAACCCTCTGGATTCAACAATAAAGACGCGCGGTGCAAGCTGCCGCGGCACTTGAGAATCTCCACCCTTAGCCCCTCCCCCGCCGGCCGCAGCGCGAGGCGCAGCGCCGCATGGCGGGCGCCGCCGGTTTGCAGGGGAAACAGCACCGCCAGCGCCCCGCCCTCCTCGGCGGCCAATTGCAGGCGCCGGGCTTGGTGGTCGGCCAGCCGCTCCGGCCAGGCCAGCGCCATGCCGCAGCGGCCGCTGCGCAAGATTTTTTCCAGGCTCCAGGGAATGTCGCCTTCCCGCGCCTCCACCGCCAGGAAATAAGCCAGGTCGATGCCGGCCTGGATCAGTCCCGGCGCATAGGGCTGATAAGGCGGCGCCACCCAGGCAATCCAGCGCCCGGCTTGCGCGAGGGCAGCCATGGCCGGCAACAGCAGGCGCAATTCGCCGGCGCCCCAGCACGGCAGGCCGATTTCCATCACGCTGCCCAACGGCCAGCCGCCTCCCGGCAACAGGGCATCCAGTTCGGCAAAACCCGTGGCGATCACCGGCCAGGACTTCCCCTGCGAACGCCGCCCGCGCCAGACGGGCTGGCTGCGCAATACCTGTTCCAGCGATTCCGTATCCATGCTCATGCCGGCTCGGTACGGATCACGCCCACCACCACGCCTTCGATGGCCAAGGCTTCCCGCTCCAGATCGACCTCGATCGGCGCGAAATCCGGGTTGGCCGGCTCCAGAAGGGCCTTGCCGCCTTCCAGCCTTAACCGCTTGACCGTCACCTCGTCGGAGAGGCGCGCCACCACGATCTGCCCGGCTCTGGCCTCCGGGGTGCGCCGCACCGCCAGGAGGTCGCCGTCCAGGATGCCGGCGTCGCGCATGCTCAGGCCCCGCACCCTCAGGAGGTAATCGGCCTGGTTGTGGAACAGCTCCGGACCCAGCCGGCAGTAGCGCTCGATATGCTCCGCCGCCAGGATGGGCCGCCCCGCCGCCACCTGGCCGATCAGCGGCAGCCCTTCCTCGGCGGGCCGGAGCAGGCGGATGCCCCGCGAGGCGGCAGGCACCAGCTCGATGGCGCCCTTGCGTGCCAGGGCCTGCAGATGCCCGCGGATGCTGTTGGTGGAACGCACCCGGAAAGCCCGGGTGATTTCGGCGATGGTGGGCGGGAAGCCTTCCTGCATCAGCGTCTTTTCGATGAAGGCGAGGATTTCCCGCTGGCGGTCGGTGAGCGGTTTCATGGTGCCTTTATGGATACTGCTTTTATGTGCAGTATGCTTCGTCTTGCGCGGGGATACAAGAAGGACGCGTAACGGCCCGCCCCCGCCCGCGGCTTCCAGGAGCGGGGTAAATCGATCAGAATGCTTCCTCGTCAACGAACCTGGAGGACGTTTCATGGCCGCGCAGCCTCACACCTCCGGCAAGCCGAACGGCTACGAGAGTACCCGCACCGGCTTGGGCGAAGACTCCATCCGCCGGGCGTTTCTGGACAACCTGTTTTACGTCCAGGGGCGCTTCCTGGAAGTCGCCACCATCGGCGACCAGTACCAGGCGCTCGCCTACACCATCCGCGACCGCCTGCTGCACCGCTGGGTCAGCACCATCCACACCTACCAGAAAACCAATCCGCGCACGGTCGGCTATCTCTCCGCCGAATACCTGCCCGGCCCTTTCATGGGCAACAACCTGCTCAATCTCGGCATCCGGGAAAACACCCGCAAGGCGCTGGCGGGGCTGGGGATCGACCTGGAGACGCTCATCGCACACGAAGAGGAGCCGGGCCTGGGCAACGGCGGCCTCGGCCGGCTGGCGGCCTGCTTCATGGATTCCCTGGCCACCCTGCAAATCCCCGCCATCAGCTACGGCATCCGCTACGAATTCGGCATCTTCAACCAGGACATCCGCAACGGCAGCCAGGTGGAGATCACCGACAACTGGCTGCACTACGGCAACCCCTGGGAGGTGCGGCGGCCGCACATCGTTTACGAAGTCAAAATAGGCGGCCACACGGAGCAGTACAGCGACGAGCACGGCAACTTCCACGTCCGCTGGTTGCCCCATGAAATTTTCCGCGGCGTGGCCATCGACACGCCCATCCTCGGCCACGGCGTGAACACCGTGAACCTGATGCGCCTGTGGAGCGCGGAAGCGCCGGAAGCTTTCGATTTCAGCGTTTTCAACCGCGGCGACTACTACGGCGCCGTTTTGCGCGAAGTGCGCTCCGAGACCATCAGCAAGATCCTCTATCCCAACGACGAGCCGGACATCGGCAAGCGCCTGCGGCTGCTGCAGCAACACTTCTTCGTCACCTGCTCCCTGCAGGACATGCTGCGCATTCACCTCAGCACCGGCCTACCGGTGGAGCGCTTCCACGAGAAGTTCACCGTCCAGCTCAACGACACCCATCCGGCCATCGCGGTGGCGGAGCTGATGCGCCTGCTGGTGGACGAGCACGGCCTGGGCTGGGATACGGCGTGGAACGTCACCCGCCACACCTTCGCCTACACCAACCACACCCTGCTGCCCGAGGCCCTGGAGAAGTGGTCGGTCCCCCTGTTCGAGAGCCTCCTGCCGCGCCATCTGGAACTGATCTATGAGATCAACGCCCGTTTCCTCAACGAAATCCGTCCCCGCTACCCTTTCGACGAGGAGCGCATCCAGCGGCTGTCGATCATCGACGAAACGGAGCCGCGCTCCGTGCGCATGGCCCATCTGGCCTGCATCGGCAGCTATGCGATCAACGGCGTCGCCGAGCTGCACTGCCGCCTCCTCAAGGAAACCGTGCTGGCGGATTTCCACGCCCTGTGGCCGGAAAAATTCCAGAACAAGACCAACGGCGTAACCCCGCGCCGTTTCCTGATGCTGGTCAACCCGGGGCTCACCAGCCTGCTCAGCAAAACCCTGGGCGACGGCTGGATCGGCGACCTCACCCGCTTGCGCGGCCTGGAACCCCATGCGGACGACGCGGCGTTCCAGGACGAGTGGCGACGCATCAAGCACGAACGCAAGGCGGCGCTCGCCAGAGTCGTCGAGCAGCGCTGCGGGGTGTCCATCGACCCGGACAGCCTGTTCGACGTGCAGGCCAAACGGATTCACGAATACAAGCGCCAGCACCTCAACGTGCTGCACATCGTCACGCTTTACAACCGCCTCAAGCGCAATCCCGCCCTGGACATCACGCCGCGCACCTTCCTGTTCGGCGGCAAAGCGGCGCCGGGCTATTACATGGCCAAGCTCATGATCCGGCTGATCAACGCGGTCGGCGACATGGTCAACCGCGACCCGGACGTGGCCGGCCGACTGAAGGTGGTGTTTCTGCCCAACTTCAGCGTCAAGCTCGGCCATTGGGTGTACCCGGCGGCAGACCTGTCCCAGCAAATCTCCCTGGCGGGCAAGGAAGCCTCCGGCACCGGCAACATGAAGTTCTCCATGAACGGCGCGCTGACCATCGGCACGCTGGACGGAGCCAACGTGGAAATCCGCGAGGAGGTCGGCGCGGAAAACTTCTTCCTGTTCGGCCTGACTGCCGACGAAGCCGCGCACCTGCAGGCCGGCGGCTACCGGCCTTGGGAAATCTACTGGAACAATGACGAACTCAAGGAAGCGATCAACCTGATCGGCAGCGGCTTCTTCGCCCAGGGCGACCGGAGCGTGTTCCAGCCCCTCGTCGACCACCTGCTTTCCCAGGACACTTATCTGGCCCTCGCCGACTATGCGGCCTACGTCGCCTGCCAGGACCGCATCGGTGAAACCTACCGCGACAGCCGTCAGTGGACGCGCATGTCCATCCTCAACGTGGCCCGCATCGGCAAGTTCTCCTCGGACCGCTCCATCGCCGAATACTGCCGCGACATGTGGCGGGCCACGCCGGTGCCGGTGGATTTTTAGGGGCGAACTGGTTCGCCCCGTATCTCGGCCTGGTTCTTGGCGAATAAATTCGCCCCTACAGGTTCCGCGCAAGGATGAACGGAAACAGCCGCATGCCCGTCAGCGCAGATGCGCCCCGCTCGCACGCCAGGAGAACCACCCCAGCCCAAGGGTGGCAAAACCGTACAGGCTTTCCACCGGCTGGCGCAGCACCGCGAAGGCGGTCATGGCCAGCGTGCCCAGCAGGAACGCGCCGGGCACCCACGGCCAGCCGGACACTTCCAGGGCGTCGCCCTCCTTCAGCTTCAGACGGATCAGGC
>Ga0209640_10005128_pt1 | contig 11459 bp, 7 predicted proteins | sample RifCSP10_1_FD_184018 | JGI IMG/M metagenome (GOLD analysis project Ga0209640, IMG submission 184018) | Soil microbial communities from Rifle, Colorado - Rifle CSP2_sed 10_1 (SPAdes) (version 2) | ecosystem: Environmental > Terrestrial > Deep subsurface > Rock core/Sediment | place: Rifle... | reverse complement strand
GGTCGAAGGGCGTGCGTGGCATGCTCCGACCATGGCCGCCTGGCGTGACACCTCGACTGTCAACTCCAGCGACGATTCCCAGCCAGATCAAACAGGGGGTGGCGCGCCATGACAACCTGCGGCAGAGCAAGAGCCAGGCCGTTCGAATAGGCCGCCGGCGTCAGGCGAGCCGCGACGATAGACCGACCCAACACAACGATGCGGTCGTCGGCCGGCAACGGCGTCCGGGACGATCGCGAGGAGCCGGCGGACCTCCGCCAGCGCTGGATGAATCCGGGGAGGACCCAGGGCATCGGGTAGTCGACGCCCCCGCCACACCTCGGGCCCCGGGCGGACGTCAGGGGCCTTCCTGCGTGGGGTGGCGTGAGTGGCCAACCGCCCACTCATCGCGGCACGCGGGCGCCCTTCCGCTGCGGGTGTTGCCGGCCGGCGTGGCCGCAATGGCCGGGTAGAGTAGCGGGCATGGACCGGCCAGTCGCCGACCGCATCGCCGATGCCCGCGCAGCATTCTCCCGCCGCGCTTGGTCGGCCGCGGACGAGGCATACCGGGCGGCCGGTCCCGATGCGCCGCTCGACGCGGCGGACCTGGAGCGAGCGGCGATCGCCGCGTTCCTCATCGGCCGCGACGATGACGCCGTGGCGGCGTGGGGCCGGGCCTATCAGGCCGCGCTCGAGGCCGACGACCCGATCGGCGCGGCACGACGCGCATTCTGGGTCGGGATGGTGCTCGTCCAGCGCGGCGAGCTGGCCGTCGGGGGCGGGTGGCTCGGTCGCGCTGCCCGCATCCTCGACGAGACCGGCATCGACTGCGTCGAGCGCGGCTTCATCCTCATCCCACAGGGACTCGGCCAGCTCGGCACGGGAGACCCGGCGGCCGCATACGAGTCGTTCTCCCGCGCCGCGGAGATCGCCCAGCGATTCGGCGATCCGGACCTCGCCGCCCTCGGACGGCTGGGCCGCGGCCGCGCCCTCATCGACCTGTCGGAGATCGCGCGAGGCGTCGGCCTGCTCGACGAGGCGATGGTCGCGGTGACGACGGGCGAGGTGTCGCCGATCATCGTCGGCACGGTCTACTGCGCGTCGATCGAGGCGTTCCAGGGGATCTACGACCTTCGTCGCGCCCAGCAGTGGACCGAGGCCCTCACCGCCTGGTGCGCCTCGCAGCCCGATCTCGTCCCGTATCGAGGTCGCTGCCTCGCCTATCGCGCCGAGCTCATGCGGCTCCACGGTGCGTGGCAGGAGGCGATCGTTGAGGCCGGAAAGGCGCGCGAGTGGCTATCGAGACCGCCGCCGGAGCCGGCCCTCGGCGAGGCGATCTACCAGCAGGCCGAGCTCCATCGGCTGCGCGGCGACTTCTCCGAAGCGGACGGCGCCTACCGCGAGGCGAACCGGTGGGGACGCGCGCCAGAGCCCGGTCTCGCGCTCCTCCGACTCGCTGAGGGTCGGACAGACGCAGCGCTGGTCATCATCCGCCGGGCGCTCGACGAGGCGAAGGGCGCCATGACCCGAGCCGGACTGCTCGAACCGTGCGTCGACATCGCCATCGCGGCTGGCGACCTCACGACCGCCCGGTCGGCCGTGGACGAGCTGGCCCGGATCGCCGTCGGGGCGGCTGTGCCGCTGCTCGGGGCGATGGCAGCGCACGCGGAAGGTGTCCTGCTCCTGGTCGAAGGCGATGCCCAGGCCGCCCTCGGGCCTCTGCGGCGAGCTGCGGCCACGTGGCGCGAGCACGGGGCACCGTACGAGATCGCTCGCGTCCGCGTGTCCATCGGGGCCGCCCTGCGACAGCTCGGCGACGAGGAGACCGCCGCGCTCGAGTTCGATGAGGCTCGGCGTGTGTTCCGGGAGCTCGGCGCCCGTCCGGACCTCGCCCGGCTCGACGCCGCGACAGGCGACCAACCCGCTCCAGGCACGCCGGACCACGGCCTCAGCGGACGCGAAGTCGAGGTCCTCCGTCTCGTCGCGGCCGGGCTGACGAATCGGGCGATCGCCGCGGACCTCGGGATCAGCGAGCGGACCGTCGACCGTCACGTGAGCAATATCTTCACCAAGCTCGACGTGTCGTCGCGAGCCGCGGCCACGGCCTTCGCCGTCGAGGCCGGCGTCCGCTGACCGGGTCGCTATGGCGCGGCCGCAGCCCGAGGTACCCATTCGACCCACGACACGATTGGGTAGTTCCGCCGATGCGCGACCGCCGGGCGCGAACCTACGGTCCACTCCTTACCCGAAGGAGTCGCCCAGATGGACCAGCGAACAGACCCCGAACGCATCGAGACCGTCGTCGTCGGTGGCGGCCAGGCCGGACTATCGGCCGGCTATCACCTTGCCCGCCGCGGGATCCCGTTCGTCATCCTCGATGCCGACGAGCGCATCGGCGATCACTGGCGGAATCACTACGACTCGCTGCGGCTGTACAGCCCGGCCCGCTCGAACGGCCTGCCCGGGATGCGGTTCCCCGCGCCGAGCTATCACTACCCGACGGGGCGCGAGATGGGCGACTACCTCGAGTCCTACGCGAAGAGGTTCGACCTCCCCGTGCGGAGCGGGACACGCGTCGACAGCGTGAAACCGGCTGAAGGCACGGCCGGCGGATTCGTCGTGACCGCCGGCCGGCGACGGATCGAGGCCGCCAACGTGATCGTCGCGACGGGCTCGTTTACGACGCCCCACGTCCCCGAGTTCGCGGCAGGGCTCGATCCGTCCATCCGCCAACTCCACTCGAGCGACTACCGGAACCCGGGCCAGCTCCGGGACGGCCCGGTGCTCGTGGTCGGCGTGAGCCATTCCGGCGCGGACATCGCGTACGAACTCGCCGGCTCACATCGGACGGTACTGTCCGGTCGATCGCACGGGGAGCTGCCGATCCGCGTCATCGATTCCTGGAAGGCGCGCCTGATCTGGCCGCTCATCATCACGGCGGCCACACACCTGCTGACCCTGCGCACGCCCATCGGCCGCAAGATGGCGCCGCAGGTACGGGCGGGTGGTGGACCGCTCCTGCGGGTCCGGAGCGACGATCTCGCCCGCGCCGGTGTCGAGCGACGGGATGAGCGAACCGTGGGCGTCAGCGACGGCAAGCCGATGCTCGCGGGTGGCGAGGTGCTCGACGTTCGGAACGTCATCTGGGCCACCGGCTTCCGCGAGGGCTACGACTGGGTACAGGTCCCGGGTTTCATGGGCCCCGACGGCTGGCCCGTCGGAACCCGTGGCGTGGTGGACGCGACCCCCGGGCTGTACGTGCTGGGTGTCCCCTTCACCTTCGGCTTCACATCGATGCTCGTCGCGGGCGCCGGCCGCGATGCCAAATACGTCGTGGCTCGGCTCGCCGACCGTTCTGCGGCGACGAGGGCGAGGGGCGGCATGCGCGCGGCGGTAATCGCCCCGTAGCCGCTACCCATGGGGCATAGCCCACGAAGAGCAGCGGGCGGGGCCACGACCCTCCCATCGTGTCGGCCGCCTCCGCCTCGGAGATCCAGGGACAGCTGAGGACGGCCGCGCGCGCCGCTCCTCGCGCGCGAGAGTCGCCGCCACGGGTCGGAGCTCACGGCTGCAGCGTGCGCGGCGCCACTCCCCTCGACGGTAGGACCAATGGGGGGGTGCGATTCGGCACCGCCAGCCGCACGATCGTCGACATCGTGACGTCGTCGCTAATCCTCCTGCTGCGTGCTCGGGCAGGCCGGGTGACTCCGGCTGCCATCGGCACCCGCTCCTCAACGACGCTCCGCGGACTCTCGGTCGCCAGAGTTGTCGGTCTGTATGCCGCGGCAGCGGCAGCGTGGATCCTTCTGAGCGATCGAGTCGTGACCATCCTCATTCCCCCCGGCGAGCCACAGGCGGTGGCCCAGTCCCTCAAGGGGCTAGTGTTCGTCACGACGACGGCCCTCTTGCTGGTCGCCCTCCTGGCGAACGAAGCACGGGCGATCCGCAGCGCGCAGGTCGCCCTCATTGCCCGGGATCACGAATTGACCGCGGCGCGAGCGCGCCTCGACGCCGTGCTCGCCAACGCCCCGCTGGCGGTCGAGGTCGTCGGGCGCGAGGGCGTGATCGAGCTGTGGAACCCGGCGGCGGAAGCCATCTTCGGTTGGCCGGCGGCAGAGGTCACGAATCGCCGCAACCCGACGGTTCCCCCTGGTGGCACTCCAAGGTATGAGGCCGCCCTCGCCGCGACGTTCGACGGATCTCCCCCTGGCCCCACCGAGGTGGAACGCCAGCGACGGGACGGATCGCCGGTCACGGTGCGGCGCTGGCTGGCGCCCTTGCGCGACGAGAGCGGCGTGAGCACCGCGGCCATCACCGTGCTTCAGGACTTGACGGCCGAGCGGGCACTGGAGGCCCGACTCGAGTCGCACGCCATGCTTGCGACCGCGCTGGCCCGGTTGACCGCCGGCGAGAACCCCCAAGCGACAGGCGCGGCGATCTGTGCGGCGATTGCGGCTCTGCCGGACTTTGAGTCCGCGGCCGTCCTCGCCTTCGGGGCAGGTGATGTGGTGACTCCACTCGCGGTCGCTGGGCCGCCGCAGCGTGCGCTCGTGCCTGGGCGACCGATCCCGCGAGCTCGGGGAAGCCACCTCCGGCGCCACGCCAAGCTCTACCCGTGGGCCGAAGCTTGGCACCCTGGGCCGGCCGAGAACGGCTACGGCGCCAAGCTTGCCGACGCGGGACTGCGGGCCGTGGCCTACGCGCCGCTGCGGGAGGACGGACCTCCGGTGGGCCTCCTGGTCATCGGCAGCAGCCGGGTCGATGGCGTCGACTGGCTGTCCGACCGGCTCCCGGAGATCGGGCAGGTTGCGACCGTCGCGTCGGCCCTGCTTGCGCCAACGCTGCGCTCCCGGTTGGCGGCCGACGACCTTGTGGCGCGTATTCGCCGGGTCATCGATGACCGCGCCTTCCAGCCCGTGTTCCAGCCGATCGTTGCTCTGGCCACAGGCGATCCCGTCGGCTACGAGGCACTCACCCGATTCGAGGACGGGCTTGCGCCCGATCTCCGCTTCTCGGAGGCAGAGGCCGTCGGCCTCGGATCAGAGCTCGAGCTAGCCTGCCTCGCTGCTGCGATCGAGGCTGCCCGCGCCCTCGACCCCGAGCTCATGCTGAACGTGAACATCTCTCCCACGCTGGTTCTCGATGACGCCGCACTTCGCCCGGTTCTGGCGTCTGCCCAGCAGAGGGTCCAGATCGAGATCACCGAGCACACGGCCATCCGCGACTACGGCGCTCTCCGGGACGCCATCAGGCGACAAGGCGAGACAGTCCGGCTTGCGGTCGACGATGCGGGGGCAGGCCACGCCAGCTTGCGCCACATTCTCGAGTTGCGGCCGACCACGGTGAAGCTTGACATGGGCCTCATCCGGGGCGTGGACACCGATGCGTCTCGGCAGGCCCTGATCGCCGGAATGACCCACTTCGCCCGCCAAGTTGACTGCACGCTCGTGGCTGAGGGCGTCGAGACCGAGGCGGAACGGCGAACGCTCATCGCCCTTGGGATCGAATACGGTCAGGGGTACCTGTTCGGCAGGCCACGAGCCGTCTGACGGCTCCCCCGGAGCGCGGATCGGGTGGACGAATGGCGCGCGTGCCCGTTTCTGGCCTTACCTGCCGGCCAGGTGCCTGCGGCGCCTGGAGCGACGCGGTATCCGACGCGTCATGAAGCCACGTCGAAGCGTGGCCTTTGCCGGGCTGATCCGGGGCGGTAGGCGATGATCCCCGCGTCTCGGCCCAGATAGACGGTCCCTGCGGCTCTACCACTGCCGGCTCCATCGGGGTATCAGGAGCGTGGCGCCGATCTCGCCGCGGCCCGACGCATCACGGGATAGGCATCGGCACCGTCACCCACGTGCCGCGCATTGGCAGCGCCCTCGACCGAGTGGCGGCAGTGGGTGGCCGCTCGCGACCGGCGGGCGCGAGAGGAGATGCGCTCGGGTCGGCCGAGCAGGAAGCCCTGTCCGAGGGTCACACCGAGCTCACAGAGCATCTCGAGCTCGGCACGCTCCTCGATCCCTTCCGCGATGGCCTCGCAGCCAGAGCGGGCGGCGAAGTGGGCGAGCCCCGCGATCATCGCCTGGCGGGTCGGATCCCGATCCACCCCGCGCACCAGGCTGATGTCGATCTTCAGGAAGTTCGGCCGGAGCTCGACGACGTGGCGAAGGCTGGCGAACCCGGCTCCGGCGTCGTCGACCGACAGGCTGACCTGGGGGCCCAGACTCGAGACCGCACGCCGGATCGCCGCGTAGTCGTCGATCTCGACGTGCTCGGTCACCTCGAGCACGACCTGCCGCCCCGATGGGCCGATCAGCCTCCGGAGCTGCGTCGCCCTGAGCAGCACGTCCGGCGAGAGATTCAGGCCGAGCCAGCAGGCGGGCGGGAGACTGCCCGCGACGGCCAGCGCCGCTCGGACGCAGGCGATCTCGAGGTCGGGCCCGAGGCCCACGGATCGGGCCTCGGCGAGCATGCGGTCGGGCGGTGTGCCGTCCGCGAATCGGGTGAGCGCCTCGTAGCCGACGGGTTCAGCCGAGGTCAGCACGAAGATCGGCTGGAAGACCGGCTCGAAGCTCCCATCGGCGAGGATCCGCTCGATCCGCTGCCGGACGCGCTCGGATCGATGGGCCGACTCGAGTCCACGGCTGAGCAGCGCGCTCGCCGTGGCGGCGAACTCGCCGACGATCGGCAAATGGTCGATGAGATGGCGCGCATACGTGTCGTCGCGGGTGCCGGCGGCGACGACGCCGAGGAGACCCTCGCCGTTGCGGATCGGGGCATAGGCGATCGCCTTCATCCCCAGATCTGCCATCGCCTGCCCGTAGGGGCCATCCTCGGGGCGCACCCGCCACACCTCGGCCCACGGTCCCTGCGAGGCTCGGTCGTAGAGGTAGGTCGCCCGGGGGAGCGGGACAGGTCGGCCGGGGGCGACCGGCAGGCCGTCGGGACCGCCTGCGGCGAGGGTGACCGCCCTTCCGGGCTCGGGGAAGTCGAAGATCGCGGCGACCTCGATGCCCGGCAGGGCCAGCAGCTCATCGCAGATCTCGGCCGCCGTCTCCGCCGTCGTCGGGCTCGGCTGGAGGCGGGCCAGCGCGGCGGCGACCTCGGCGCGTTCACGGAACTCGGCGCTGAGAGCGGTCTCGGCAGCCCTCACCGCTGTGACATCGCGCTCGATCCCGACATACCCGGTGTTCTCTCCCCCGGGTCCGCGGATCGGCGAGATCGTGGCCTCGACTTCGTAGAGCGAACCGTCCTTGCGCCGGTTGAACAGGGTTCCCGACCAGGTCCGGCCCTTCGTCAGGCGCCGCCACAGCATCCGGTAGAAGGCGGCCGACTGCCGACCGCTCTTGAGGATCCGTGGGTTCTGGCCGATGGCCTCGGCGCGGCTGTAGCCGGACATCCGCTCGAACGCCGGGTTGACGTACTCGATCGTGCCCGCGAGGTCGGCGATGAGCATCGAGTCCGACGCATGCTCGACCGCAGCCGCCAGGCGCTGGTTGTGGACCTCGCTCCGACGGAGCTCGGTGACGTCGGCGAAGAAGCCGACGACGCAGGGCACGCCGTCGATCTCCGCAGGCGATGACCGGATGTCCGCCACAAGGACCGTGCCGTCCCGGCGGAGGCATGGGACGGACCAGGAGATCCCCGTGTCTCGCGTCTTGGCCTCGAAGTCCTCGAGAATCGCCGAAACGGCCTCGGGCGGATGGATGTCGCGCACGGTGAGAGCCTGGAAGTCCTCGCGGCTCCAGCCCAGGAGGGCGGATGCGGCCGCGTTGGCGTAGCGGAACCGCCCCGTCGCCTGCTCCGCGATGAGGATGGCCTCGATCGCCCCCTCGAACACGGTCGCGTAGCGTGCCTCCGATCGGATGAGCGCCTCCTGGGCGCTCCGCTGCTCGGTGGTGTCGGCGATCGTTCCGAGCATCCGGATCGGCCGCCCCGATCCGTCCACCTCGAGCTTGCCGCGCCCGCGGACCCAGCGCTCCTCGCCGGTATCCGCCCGAACGATCCGGTACTCCCGATCGAACTTCTCGGCGCGGCCTACGACCTCCTCGGCGAAGTACCTGAGCATCTCCTCGCGGTCGTCTGGATGAACTAGCGAGGCCCAACCGTCCACCGACCGGTCGAATGTCGCATCGATCCCGAAGATCGCGTCGAGCCCTGGCGAGCTTTCCCAACGGCCCACCTCGAGGTCGGTCGCGTACGAACCGATCCGGGCAACCGCCTCCACCTCATCGAGGCGAGCGTCGGCAGGCTCATGCTGCTCATCGGGCCGAGTGCGCGCGGCGGGTGCGGCGGGGAGATCGTCGATGGGCCGGGCGTTCGTCATGAAGTGCAACTCAGAGGCCCGCATGCCTTCGAGCGCGAGTCGAGGGGCGCCGACGCCGCGCTTCGGTCGGTGCACGCGCGCACCGGGCTCACTGTCCTGCGTTGCCGATGCGATGTCGAGAGTACGAACGGTTCAACAGGCCCCGCAGAGGTCCTGTGATCAGCGCCGCCCGTGTCATTGGGCTAGCCCGCCCTGCCCTCGTCCGACCCGGTGACTGAGGCGACGAGCGTTGGGTCTGTCCCACCCTTCGTCGAGATGCAGGAGCAACAGAGCACCGTGCAGTTGGCGATGTCGAGAGGCGCCCCCCAGGCAGCGAGCGGGACGACGTGGTCGACGGTCAAGTCACTGGCTCGATGAGCGTCGCGCTGGTAGCCCGGGCACCCCGTGCTGACCATGCCAGGCCCGGAGCACTCGGGCACTCAGGCGCTGCCAGGCGCGTGTGCTGTACAGGGCGTTGTGGCGGCTACGGTTCGACTGCCGGGCGTGCTCGAGGCAGCGGCTACCCGCGCGGCTGGTGACGACACCGCAGACCATACAGAGCTTCACCACTGGATGGTCCATGGGGTGGACGACGAGGTCTATTCGCCCGCGGTGCTACGCCTGCGGGACCAACCCGCGGAGCGCACCGGGCGTCCGGGGGCCGTTTGCCTCTCGCCAGATGCCGGAAGGGCGCCTACGGTGACCGCCAGCGGGAGGCACTGACACGCGGCCCACACTCCGGCCGCCGGGACCGCGCCGAGCCACTGGCGAGACCGATCCGCGATTTCGGGGCAGGAGGGTCTCGCGGTGCGCCGGTGGGTGCTCGTGACGGCCGCGGTGGCGGCCCTGGCAGGCATCGGCGTCGCCGTGGCCCGGTCGAAGGGAGGGACAGACGTGGGTCTGCGCAGGTCGTTCGAGTACGCGTTGTTCGGGGTGCCGCATGGTCCGCTTGGGCGGGTCGGTGCTCGACTGCTGGCGAGGAAGGGTTCGTTCTATCGGGCGATGGCCGCAGAGCTGGACCTCCGGCCCGACGATGCCCTCTTGGACGTCGGCTGCGGGTCCGCGGGCCTGCTCGTCGAGCAGGCCTCGCACGTTTCATACGTCGCCGGCCTGGACGCGTCCGAGATCCAGGTCGAGATGGCCCGGCGGCGGCTCGCCGACCGCATCGCGGCGGGGACAGCCGAGATCGTCCTGGGTGACGCCGCGGCACTGCCGTGGGAGGACGGCCGCTTCAGCGTGGTCGCCTCGCTCGACACAATGAAGTTCATCCCCGATCCGGAGGCGGCGCTCCGGGAGATGGTCCGGGTCCTCCGCCCGGGCGGGCGCGCCGTGGTCACCGTGAGCGACGCGGCGAATCTCACGGTGGGCAGCACTGATCGGTCGGGCACGCTCGACGCCTGGGGAATGTGGCGATGGAGCGATGCCGACGCGCGGCGGATCACGGAGGAAGCCGGCTTCGTCGACGTCACCGTCTCCGAGCTCCCGGTGTTCTCCAAGCCCCTGACCGTCCGGGGCGCCAAGCCCGCACCGTCCGCGCTCGAGGGAGCCCCCGAGACGGCTCCTCCCGTGGAGGCGGCGGTGGGGTGAACACGCAGCTGGCCGGAGGCCACCCCTACGGGGACCAAGGCCCCGGAGCGCTGGCCGGGCGGGATGTACGTGCACGAATCCGGCGCCCCGGGCTCGCCGGCCGTCGTGTTCGTGCATGGGATGGGCCAGAGCGGCCGCGAATGGCGCGAGCACATGGAGAGGCTCACCGCGTTCCACTGCCTGGCCCCGGACCTGTCGGGGTTCGGGCGCAGCAACCAGCTGCCGCCGGCGTCGCTCCGCGAGACGGCGGACCTCCGCCGAGCTCATCGAGACGCGCGTCCCGGATCGACGGGCCCACGTCGTCGGCATCTCCTCGGGTGGCGTGGTCATCCACGCCCTGCTGGAGCGTCATCCCGACCTCGTCGACCGGGCGGTCATCGGCGGTGCCCCCGTTCTCCTGGCCGCGAGGCGCCGGGCCCCTGATGCTCCTCGTCATGACCGCGGTGTCGTCCCGGCCGACGTCAAGGTCCGACTAGGGGGCTCCAGACTCGGCACGACCAACCAGCGACCAGCCGGCCCGGTGACCGTTGGCACGACCGACGATCCCGCGAGAAGGACGAGCGAGGCCCCGGACGTCGCCATGAGGCGCGGGAAAGCATGGAGCGGACCGGGCCGGAAGATGTCGACCTCGACATGGCGATCGAGGGTCCACTTGATGAGCCGCATCTGACGGATGAGCTGGTAGAGGACGACGAAGAGGAGGGAGACCATGAAGGCCTGGGCCATCAGGACCGCGCGCAGGCGGGCTCATCCCCCGACGAGCAGCAGCGAGAGCCCGATGAACAGCGTCGGGAGGTACATGACCGCCGGGATCACATCCCCTGACGTCGTGTGCCGCGCGACCGCGATCGCCGCGATGATCGTCGCGAGCCAGCCGACGGGACTCGCAGCTCCGCCGCTCAGCGCAAGCACTGATCCGATCGCGGCGAGCGCGAAACCGGTCGTCAGCAGGAACGACGAATACAGGCCCCCGATCACGCTCCCGATGAGTGTTTCTGCGGGTTCGGTCGGCGCGCCGGCCGCGACCATCGCAGCGATGGCCGGGGTGATCCGGGTCCGGATAGCGAGGATCGCGCACCAGAGCGAACCCGCGATCGCGTAGGCGACCGCGCCCGTGGCCAGGACTGCCCGCTGGCCTTCCACGACGTCGATCGAGCCTGCCAGGACGACGAGTCCAGCAGCCGTGAACACGGTCGCGACCGTGAACCCCACGTTTGCCATCCGCCAGGCCACGCGGTGTGCGGCGACAAGCGCCAGGTGCTCTTCTCGCGGCGCGGTCCAGACGCGGACGAACGGGGGATACGCGAGGCACACCGTCCCGACGACGGGACCGGCGACCACCAACGCGGCGGCGATCGTCAAAGCGTCCGGCATCCGTGACCTCCGATCTTGAGGGTCTGCCGCGGCGATCTCACCGCCGCGGCGTGGTCGAGACCCGGACCCTCAGCCTCGGACGAGGTGGAAGGCCTGGTGGCGCGTCGGGGGCGTCTCCACGGTGTCCGCCATGCCGCCGGCCTCGAAGGCGGGGAACAGGCGCACACGCTCGAAGGTGTCCATTGCGGCGTCCGACTCCCAGACGTCGACCATCAGCACA
>Ga0209640_10005127_pt1 | contig 11460 bp, 7 predicted proteins | sample RifCSP10_1_FD_184018 | JGI IMG/M metagenome (GOLD analysis project Ga0209640, IMG submission 184018) | Soil microbial communities from Rifle, Colorado - Rifle CSP2_sed 10_1 (SPAdes) (version 2) | ecosystem: Environmental > Terrestrial > Deep subsurface > Rock core/Sediment | place: Rifle... | reverse complement strand
TCCGGAAGCAGTGGCCAACCGGATCGCCGCCGGAGAAGTGGTCGAGCGGCCCGCGTCGGTGGTGAAGGAGCTGCTCGAAAACGCGCTGGATGCCGGCGCCACCTCGGTGCGCATCGAGATCGAGGCCGGCGGCAAGCGCATGATCCGCGTCACCGACGACGGTTGCGGGATGGCGCACGACGACGCGCTGCTGGCATTCGAGCGGCACGCCACCTCGAAGCTGCGCTCCTCCGACGACCTGCTTTCGATTTCCACGCTGGGCTTTCGCGGCGAAGCGCTGCCTTCGATGGCCTCGGTCTCGCGCCTGCTGCTCGAGACGCGCGCCGCCGAGGAAGAGAATGGCACGCGGGTGGAGTTTGCCGGCGGCAAATTGGTGAGCGTGAAGCCCGCGGGCCTGCCGGTGGGCACGGCGGTCAGCGTCGCCGATCTTTTCTACTGCGTTCCCGCGCGGCGGCATTTCCTGAAATCCGAAACCACCGAGCTCGGCCACATCGCTTCGCTGGTGACGCACTACGCGTTGGCGCATCCCGACAAGCAGTTCACGCTCAAGACGCCGTCGCAGGAGATCGTGAACGCGCCGCCAGTTGAGACCTCGGCCGCGCGCTTCTATCAGCTTTTCGGGCGGCAGTCGCTCGACGAGATGATCGAAATGGCCCCGCATGCCGGGCCGATTCGCGCCGCCATCACTGAAAGCGAACTGGACGATGCCGGGCGCGCTGCGGAAGTTTCGGTGCGCGGTTTTATCTCCCGGCCCGAAGTGCAGCGGGCCAATCGCAACGGCATCTACATTTTCGCCAACCGGCGGCTGGTGCGCGACCGCCTGCTGCTGCACGCCGTGCACGAGGCCTATCGCAATATCCTGCCGGCAGGCGTCTATCCCATGGTGCTGCTGTTTGTGGACCTGCCGCCCGCGGAAGTGGACGTAAACGTTCACCCGGCGAAAATCGAAGTGCGCTTCCGCCATCCGCAGTTCGTCCACGATTTTGCCCGCGACGCCATTCGCCTGGCGCTGGGCCGCGCCCGGCCGGTGCCGAGCTTCGTTGCGGCTGCGCCGCCCGCGCGGGCACTGGCTGCCGAGGCCGCGGCGGGAGCCAGCGCCTCCGGCTCGATGGCCGTGCCACGCGCGATCATCCCGCTGTTGGCAGGCGATCCAGGCTCAGGTTTGGAAGCGTTTGGTTTGACGGCGCCTCCGCTGGCGCCCGAGGCCCAGCGGTTCCATTTCGATTCGGGCGCGGCCATGCCTTTCGCCGCCGCAAACGAAACATTCACCGGGCAGCCGGGCCACGCGGCCGCGAGCGCGGTGCAGCCGGGCGAATTCCCGGCCAGCGCGGCGAGCCTGGCGGACCTAAAGCCGCTGGGCCAGGTGAACTCCAGCTTCATCGTCGCCGTCAACGGCGAGGGACTGTGGCTCATTGACCAGCACGTGGCGCACGAGCGCATCTTGTTTGAGCAGCACGTGCGCGCGCGCCGCGAAGGCCTGGTGTCGGGCCAGCGGTTACTGGCGCCCATCATGGTGGACCTCGCGCCGCGGCAGCGGGTCATACTGGAGCAGATTGCCGAGGAGCTTTCCGCCAACGGTTTCGACGTAACGCCCATGGGTCAGCAGAGCGTGGCCATTCAGGCCACGCCGGCCGGAGTCGCCAGCGCCGATGCCGAGCGCCTGCTGGCCGAAATCCTCGGCGGCATCGAGCGCGAGCACCAGGCCATCTCCATGGACTCGGTGCAGGCCAAGATCGCCGCCAGCACCGCCTGCCACGCCGCCATCAAGGTGAATATGCCGCTCGACTTGCCCAAGATGGAATGGCTGCTAGCGGAGCTGGCTGCCACCGAGGCGCCCATGAGCTGCCCGCACGGCCGCCCCATCGTTCTGCGCTATTCGCTGCGCGAAATCGAGCGAGCCTTCAAGCGCGTCTGACCATTCTTGGTGCGCTCGGCGTTATTTCCATGACCAAGCTGATCATCGCTATTGACGGGCCGGTAGGCTCGGGAAAAAGCACGGTCGCCCGGCGCGTGGCCGGACTGCTGGGCTATTCCTACCTCGACAGCGGCGCCATGTACCGCGCGCTGGCCTGGAAGGCGCTGGCCGCCGGCGTGCCGCTCGATTCTCCGGCGCGTCTTGCGGCGCTGGCGCAAGCCACGCGAATTGATCTGGCGCAGGAGGAAGGCAAGCTGCGCGTGCGGGTGGACGGCAGCGACGTTACCGAGGCCATTCGCTCGGCGGAGGTGGCGCGAGCCGCCTCGCAAGTGGCAGTGGCGCCGGGAGTGCGGACGGTGCTGGTGGACCAGCAGCGGCGCGCCGGGCAGGCCGGCGGCGTGGTGATGGAAGGCCGCGACATCGGCACCGTGGTTTTCCCGGACGCGCATCTCAAAATTTTCCTGGACGCCTCGGTCGAGGTGCGCGCCCAGCGCCGCCGCCAGGAACATCTGTCCAAGGGGGAGGCTCTGGAACTTGTGCAGGTTTTGCAGGAGGTTCGGGAGCGCGACCAGCGGGACCGGGAACGCGCGACGTCTCCGCTGGTGCGTGCGCCGGACGCCGTCCTGGTGGACAACACGGCCATGAATGCAGAAGAGACGGCCCGGCTGATTGTCTTGCTGGCGAGGGAACTGGGCGCCGATCCATGGACCGGCGTTGGCACTAGAGACCGGCTTTCGCTGTAGGACGGGTAGACTAGCTGGAGCTGGGGCTGGACATCGAGGCCAGAAACTCCGCGTTCGATTTGGTTTTGGTCAGCCGCCCGAGCAGCAGCTCCATGGCCTCCACCGGCGAAAGCGGATTCAGCACCTTGCGCAGCACCCACACGCGGTTCAGCTCGTCGGGCGGCATCAGTAACTCCTCTTTGCGCGTGCCCGAGCGGTTGATGTCAATCGCGGGAAAGGTGCGCTTGTCCACCAGGCGCCGGTCGAGATTGATCTCCATGTTGCCGGTGCCCTTGAACTCCTCGAAGATCACGTCATCCATGCGGCTGCCGGTATCAATCAGCGCCGTGGCCATGATGGTGAGCGAGCCGCCCTCCTCGATATTGCGCGCGGCGGCGAAAAAGCGGCGCGGGCGCTGCAGGGCGTTGGCGTCAATACCGCCGGAAAGCACCTTGCCCGAAGGCGGCGTGACCGCGTTGTAGGCGCGAGCCAGCCGCGTGACCGAGTCCAGCAGGATGACCACGTCGCGCTTGTGCTCGACCAGCCGCTTGGCTTTTTCCAGCACCATCTCCGCCACCTGGATATGCCGTTGCGGCGGCTCATCGAAGGTCGAGCTGATGACCTCGCCCTTCACCGTGCGCTGCATGTCCGTCACTTCCTCGGGCCGTTCGTCAATGAGCAGGACGATGAGCGCAACTTCGGGGTGATTGGTGGTGATGGAGTTGGCCATGTTCTGCAGCATCATGGTCTTGCCGGTGCGCGGCGGCGCCACGATCAGCCCGCGCTGGCCTTTGCCCACCGGACACAGCAGGTCCAGCACCCGGCCGGTCAGATTTTCCTTGGTGGTCTCCATCTTCAACCGGCCCTGCGGATAGAGCGGCGTCAGGTTGTCAAAAAAGATCTTGCTGCGGGCGACTTCCGGGTCCTCGAAGTTGACCGCCTCGACCTTGATCAGCGCGAAATAGCGCTCGCCGTCCTTGGGCGGGCGCACCTGGCCGGAGACGGTGTCGCCGGTGCGCAAATCGAACTTGCGGATCTGCGACGGCGAGACGTAGATATCGTCCGGGCCGGGCAGGTAGTTGTATTCCGGCGCGCGGAGAAACCCGAATCCGTCGGGCAGGCATTCCAGAACGCCCTCGCTGAAAATCAGGCCGTTCTTCTCGGTTTGCGCGCGCAGAATCTGGAAAATCAGCTCCTGTTTGCGCATGCCGCTGGCGCCGGGGATGGCCAGGTCCTTGGCGATCTTGGCCAGATCGGTAATATTCTTCTCTTTCAGGTCTGCCAGACTGATGCTCATGGTGATTGTTCCTTGCATGAGACCGGGTTGTTCCGGCTCGTGGCTTTCAATTTGGACGACGCGCAGCCGCTTGTTCATACACGCAGCCGCGCGGCGCCACTAGAGTGAAACTGCATTTCAGCATTCGTCCTGGATTCAAACAGAATCCCCGCAGGCGTGGGTTGCTTCCGGATGGAAAGCCGGCCACCGGCGCTCCGGCCCGGCGTGACGCCCGCGGGTTCCCCTCAGTTGGTCAATTCTTGATCTTGCTCGGCCGGGGCGTCGAACTTCCTCGCGACCTCCGACACCGTAGGATGCGAGGACGGCTCGAGCGGACGTTCGAGCGCCAGTCCCAGAACCTCGTCCATCACTTCGACGAAATGAATGACCAGACTCGACCGAATCTCCGGCGGGATATCCGCCAGATCTTTCTCGTTGTCCTTCGGCAGCAGAACGGTGCGAATGCCCACGCGATGCGCCGCCAGCAGCTTTTCCTTGACGCCCCCGATCGGCAGCACCTTGCCGCGCAGCGTGATCTCTCCGGTCATGGCCACATCGCAACGCACGGGTATGCGTGTGAGCGCGCTCACGATGGCCGTGCACAGCGTGATGCCGGCGGAGGGACCGTCCTTCGGAATGGCGCCTTCCGGCACGTGGACGTGGATTTCCAGGTGCCGGTAGAAATCGCGCGGCAAGCCCAGAGCCGCGGTGCGGGACCGCGCATAGCTCATGGCCGCCTGCGCCGACTCCTGCATCACGTCCCCAAGTTTCCCAGTCAACGTCAGCCGCCCCTTGCCTTCCATTACCGTGGCTTCGGTAGCCAGCACCTGCCCGCCGGCTTCGGTCCAGGCCAAGCCCACCGCCAGGCCCACCTCATTTTTATTCTCGGCCCATATTTCCCGGTACTTGATGATGCCCAAAAAGTCGCGGACGTTGTCCGGCCCCACCTCGACATGTACCTGCTTGCCTTCCTGCACCACGCGGCGCGAAATCTTGCGGCAGATATTGGCGATCTCGCGCTCGAAGTTTCGCACCCCGGCCTCATGGGTGTAGTGGCGGATGATCTCGGTCAGCGCCTGGTCACTGAAGCGCAGGTTTTCCTCGCTCAGGCCGGTGGCCTTGAGCTGTTTGGACACCAGAAATCGCTTGGCGATATGCGTCTTCTCGATATCGGTATAGCCGGGAAGGCGAATCACTTCCATGCGGTCCTGCAGCGGCTGGGGGATGGTGTGCAGCACGTTGGCCGTGCAGATGAACATGACCTGAGAGAGGTCGTACTCGACGTCCAGGTAGTGGTCCGTAAACGCGTAGTTTAGCTCGGGGTCCAGCACTTCCATGAGCGCCGCCGAGGGATCGCCGCGAAAGTCCATGGACATCTTGTCCACTTCGTCCAATACGAAGACGGGATTGGTGGTGCCCGCCTTCTTCATCAGTTGGATGATTTGCCCTGGCAGCGCCCCGATGTAGGTGCGCCGGTGGCCCCGAATTTCCGCTTCATCGCGCACCCCGCCCAGCGATACGCGCACGAACTTGCGGCCGGTGGCGCGGCCGATGGACATGGCCAGCGAAGTCTTGCCCACGCCCGGGGGTCCGACGAAGCACAGGATGGAACCGCGGGGATTCTTCACCAACTGGCGCACGGCCAGATATTCGAGGATTCGTTCCTTGACCTTCTCCAGGCCGTAGTGGTCTTCTTCCAGGATTTTCTCCGCGGCGGCAATGTCGCGGATCTCCTTGGATTTCTTCTTCCAGGGCACCGCCAGCAGCCAATCCAGGTAGCTGCGGCTGACTGTGGATTCCGCCGACATGGGCGGCATCAGCTCCAGCCGCTTCAGCTCCTGCACGGCTTTTTCTTTGACGTCCTTGGGCATGCCGGCGGCGTCAATCTTCTTTTTCAGCTCATCCAGCTCGCTTTTTTCGCCGCGGCCCAGTTCCTTGTGGATGGCCTTCAGCTTTTCGTTCAGGTAATACTCTTTTTGCGCGCGCTCCATCTGCCGCTTGACGCGCGAGTTGATACTGCGGTCCATGTTCAGTTTTTCGGTCTCGGCCTCGAGAATCTCGGCGACCCGATTCAGCCGGTCCAGCACTTCCAGGTTTTCCAGCAGACCCTGCTTGTCCTCGACCGGAATCTGCAGGTTGAAGGCGATGGTGTCGGCCAGCCTGCTGGGGTCCTCGACGCGCGCCGCGGCAATCATGGTCTCGTAGTTCAGGCTCTGCGAAAGTTTGACGTACTGCTCGAACATCTCGTTGACGCGCCGCACGGTCTGATCGAGCTGCGGTGAAGGCTCCATGTGGCTGGGCGACAGCCGCAGGGACGCGCGATAAAAGCCTTCTTCTCCGGTGATTTGCAACACCTTGGCGCGTTCCAGGCCCTCGACCAGCACGCGGATATTGCCGTCGGGCAGTTTCACGCTTTGCACGATGGTGGCCAGAGTGCCCACGGTAAAAATCTCGTCGGGCTTGGGATCGTCCACCGAAGCGTCGTGCTGCGTGGCCAAGAAGATTTTCTTGTCGCCGGCCAGTGCTTCCTCCAGCGCGCGCACCGAGGCCTCGCGCCCCACGATGAACGGCTGCATCATCTGCGGGAAGATAACCATGTCCCGCACCGGCATCATCGGTACTCGCTTCAATTCATTTTTTTCGCGGCTGAACATGGCGTCCCAGGGGTGGGGTTTCTTGGCCTCTCAGGTGATTATCCCGCTTTCTCCAGCAGGTTCCAGTTGATTTCGCGGCTGCGCACCATTTCGGCGCTCACCGCAAACTCGCGCAGTTTGCGCTGTACCGGCAGGTTGTACATGAGGTCGAGCATCAGATCTTCCAGGATCATGCGCAGCCCGCGCGCGCCGACCTTCCGCTGCAGGGCCAGTTCCGCCACCGTCTCCAGCGCCTCGTCGGTGAAACGCAGCCGCACATTCTCAAACTCGAACAGCCGCTGATATTGACGGATCAGGGCGTTCTTCGGTTCCGTCAGAATGCGCATCAGCGCGCCCTTATCCAGATCGCCGAGCACACCCACCACCGGCAGCCGGCCCACAAATTCGGGTATCAGGCCGTAGCGGATCAGGTCGGTCGGCTGGGCCTGCTCCAAGATTTCGATATTGCGGCGGTTCGAGGTGGTGGGCTGCGCGTCGCTGTGGAAGCCCAGTGATTTCTGGCCCACGCGCCGCTCCACGATCTTCTCCAGGCCCACGAAGGCCCCGCCACAGATGAACAGGATATTGGTCGTATCCACCGGCGTGAATTCCTGGTGCGGGTGCTTGCGGCCGCCCTGCGGGGGCACATTGGCGATGGTGCCCTCGAGAATCTTCAGCAGCGCCTGCTGCACGCCCTCGCCGGAGACGTCCCGGGTGATCGAGGGATTTTCGTCCTTCTTGGAAATCTTGTCGATCTCATCAATATAGATGATGCCCTGCTGTGCCTTGGTGACGTCGCCGTCGGCGTTCTGCAGCAATTTCAGAATGATGTTCTCGACGTCCTCGCCCACGTAGCCGGCCTCGGTCAGCGTGGTGGCGTCCACGATGGCAAAGGGCACGTCCAGCATCCGCGAGAGCGTCTGCGCCAGCAGCGTCTTGCCGGTGCCGGTGGGTCCGATCAGCAGAATGTTTGATTTCGCCAGTTCCACGTCGCCCGGCTGCTTGTTCAGGAAGATGCGCTTGTAATGATTGTAAACCGCGACCGCCAGCTTCTTTTTGGTCTTGTCCTGCCCGATCACGTAGCCGTCCAGGAATGACTTGATCTCCGGCGGGCGGGGCAGGCGGCGGTTGACCGGCGCGGCCTGTTCGCGCTTCTCCTCCTCCAGGATCTGCTGGCAGACGCCCACGCACTCGTTGCAGATGTACGCGCGCGGGTAGTCGGAAGGAGAACTGATCAGCTTCTCGACTTGTTCCTGCGCCTTGTGGCAGAACGAACAGCGCAGCGGCTCGTCTGGACTGAGTTTTTTCACTGGCGTGTCGGCCTCCCGCGGCCATCCGCCGGGGGGATGAACCCGTTGAACATATTCAACATTCTATGGCTTCTTGCCCGTCTTGCACACTACCCGCGCATCCGGCTACTAACTTTTAGGAACAGACTGGCGGTGCTTATGGATGATCTCGTCCACCAGGCCGTACTCCTTGGCCTGCTGCGCGGACATGATGAAGTCCCGCTCCACGTCTTTTTCCAGTTTCTCAATCGGCTGATGGCTGTGGCTGGCCAGGAGCTGATTGATCACGTCCCGCATGCGCAAGATCTCCTTGGCATGGATGTCGATGTCGGTGGCTTGGCCGGAAAGGCCGGACATCCACGGCTGATGGATTAAGATGCGCGAATTGGGCAGCGAAAAACGCTTCTTGGGCGCGCCGGCGGCCAGCAGCAGCGCCGCAATCGAGGCCGCCTGGCCCACGCAGGTGGTCACCACATCAGGCCGCACGTACTGCATGGTGTCATAGATGGCCATGCCCGCGGTGATCGAGCCGCCCGGCGAATTGATATAGAGCTGGATATCCCGCTCCGGGTCTTCCGCCTCCAAGAATAGCAGTTGGGCGGTCACCAGATTGGCCACGTGGTCGTCAATCGGCGTGCCGATGAAGAGGATATGGTCTTTCAGCAGCCGGGAGTAAATGTCGTAGGCGCGCTCTCCCCGAGCGGTTTGCTCCACCACCATGGGGATGAGGGTTGTCGCGCGTGGAGCCGTATCGTCGTTATAATTCATGGGATGATGCAGGGGCTTGGAGGAACCCTGTCAGGACCGCTCCGGCTCTCGAGTTTTCACCCGGGCGTTGCTGCGCAGCCAATCGAGAGTTTTGTCGCTCCGGAGCTTCGATTTCATCCTATCGAGCGCCCCCTGCTTTGTCAAGCTGGCCCGCACCGCTGCTGCGGATTCGCCACTGCGCTCGGCCAGGCGCGCAATCTCGCTCTCGCTGTCCTCTTCGCTCACCTCGATGTTTTCGGCGGTGGCGATGCCGTCCAGCAGCAGTTCCGCCTTGACGTCCTCGACCGCCCTTTCCCGCTGCCGCTGCCGCAGCGCCGCCCAGTCCATCTTGACTCCGCGCGGATCCACTCCCTGCGCCGCCAGCGACCGCACCGCGCGTTCCAGCCGGGCGTCCATCTGGTTTTGCACCAGCGCCTCGGGCACCGGAAAATCGTGCGCCTCAGTCAGCTTCCGCAGCAGTTGTTCGCGCACGGCGGCCGTCTGCCGCATCTCGCTCTCGGCCTCCAGCCCCTGCCGCACCTTGCCGCGCAGCTCCTCGATCGTTGGGGCCTCGCTCACCTGCTTGGCGAAATCGTCGTTCAGCTCCGGCAGCTTTTTCTCCTGGATGCCCAGCACCTCGGCGGAGTAGCTGTAACCCTTCCCGGCCAACTTGGCATCCGGGTATTCCGCCGGGTATTGCACCTCGAAGCGGCGGGTTTCGCCGGCCTGCGCGCCGCGCAGATTTTCGGTGAATGCCGGAAGCGTTTCCTCCCCGCCCAGGTGGCAGAGCACGCTATCGGCCCGCAGCGGCTCGCCTCCGCCCGCGGGCGTGCCCGTCAGCTTGATTTGCGCGTAGTCTCCATCGGCCAGCGCCCGTCCCTCGGCCGGGACCAATGTCGCGGCCCGCTCGCGCACTTCCTCGATGGCTTTGTCCACGTCCGCGTCGGTTACGGGGGCGGCGTCCACCTCGACTTCCAGGTCCTTGTACGCGCCCAGCTCGACCTCCGGCAGCACTTCAAAGATCGCGCGAAATTTCAGCGGGCCATTCTCCGCGAAATCCACTTTATCCACTTGGGGCTGCGTGATGGGCGCCAGATTCTGCTCCTTCACGGCCTTGTCAATCTGCTCGGGAACCAGCGATTGCAGCACCTCGCCCTTGATATCGTCGGCGAATCGCCGGCGAATGAGCGTGACCGGCGCCTTGCCCGGGCGAAAGCCGGGAATCCGCGCCACTCGCGCAAACTCCTTGGCCACTCGCTCCACGGCCTTTTGCACCTCCGCTGCGGGAATTTCCAGCTCTAGTTCGCGCCGGCAAGTCGCTTCCGTCATGGCTCGCTATCGGTCCTTAGTGGGATCGCTGTGTCCCGCCGCGCTTGTTCTTCTCAGACCCTCTCAAATCGCACACGCTCCGCCGGTGCTGCCTGCTGCCGCTGGCTCATGCACAACGGGTGCGGGCTGTACTTGCAGCCCGCCGCAAACAAAGGAGAACCGGGGAAAACGGTCGAGCGGGAGTGAAGCCAGAGTATAGGGGAAGCCCCGCGAAGCGTCAACTCGCCGGCCGCGGCCACCGCCGCAGACCGTCCCGCAGGGCGGGATGCGTTATCATGTCCAGGGTAGTCGCCCCTGGGATGGATCGATGGCCCTGGACATTTCCACCGCGGGTCTCGCCGATTTCCTCGCGGCTCACGCGTCGCTGCTGGCTCGGCTGCACGCTGAAGCCGGCGCCGGGCGCTGGGGCGTCTCGTGCCATGAGTTAGCTCAAGCGCTGCATCGCAGCGCGGCGCAGCGATTTGCCGGCCAGCCGCCGAGCGGCGACGCTCTCGCTGCGTACCTCGAAAAATTGCATCTGCCGGACCTGGCGCTGGCCTGCGCCCTGCGCCAGGGCTCAGCAGCGGCCTGGGAGGAGTTTGTAGCAAGCTATCGTCCAGTGCTGTACTCCGCGGCCCGCGCCGTCGTGGGTTCTGCCGGAGAAGCGCGCGCGCGCGAACTCGCCGATTCGCTGTATGCAGAGCTTTACGGTCTGGATCGCGCCGGCGGCCAGCGCCATCGCCCGCTGCTCGACTATTTCCACGGGCGCAGCAAGCTGGCCACCTGGCTGCGCGCCGTGCTGGCGCAGCGCCACGTCGATTCCCTCCGCGCCGCGCACCACACCGAATCGCTCGACGAGTCGCTGGCGCCAATTCGTCCGGCCGCCAGTGCCCCGACGGCGGACCCGGACCGCGCCCGGCTCCTGCCCCGCCTGCGGCAAGCCGTTTCCGGCGCCCTGGCTGCTGTGCCGCCGGCCGATCGCTTGCTGCTTTCGCTCTACTACCTGCAGGAGCTGACGCTGGCGCAGATGGCGCGCCTGCAGGGCGTTCACGAAGCCACTATTTCCCGCCAACTCGACCGCATCCGCCGCGAACTTCGCCAAACCGTCGAGCAGGCACTGGCCGCAGGGCGCGCCTCCGAAAATGGGCAGGCCGCGCAGCCGGGCCTTACCGCGGCCGAAATGCAACTCTGCTTTGCATACGCGCTCGAGGATTGGTCGTTCGATCTGGGCGGCACGCTTTCCGGCGCTGCCCGCGCGGAGCGGGAGGAAACCTAAGGCCATGTGCAGTGCAAGAAATCGCCGTAGCGCCGTTCTAAGATTGGCTGTTCGGAGCCAGGTGTCGCCATGCCAATGAAACCGGACCAAGCCAAACCGCGCGACCGAGCCATCGAGCGCTTTCTGCCCGAGGCCCTCCAATCTGCCGCTGGGCGTGTCCAAGGCGGGGCCGAGTCCGCCTGCCCGGACGCAGAGCTTCTGGCCGCCTACGTCGGCCAAGGCCCGGCTGGCGACGAACGGGATCACCTGGAAGACCACTTCGCGGCCTGCGAACGCTGCCAGAAGATTCTCGCC
>Ga0209640_10005126_pt1 | contig 11461 bp, 12 predicted proteins | sample RifCSP10_1_FD_184018 | JGI IMG/M metagenome (GOLD analysis project Ga0209640, IMG submission 184018) | Soil microbial communities from Rifle, Colorado - Rifle CSP2_sed 10_1 (SPAdes) (version 2) | ecosystem: Environmental > Terrestrial > Deep subsurface > Rock core/Sediment | place: Rifle... | reverse complement strand
CCCCCCCCCCTCCCGGGGGCGATCACGTCCCACACCAAAGCAGCATCCCGTCCCGCCCCCCCCCGCGAAACCGGAGCGACCCAGAGCCGCCCATCCCCCGAGGAGCGGACCGACTCGAAAGGTGGAAACACCTTGGGCCACTCCTTGGGATCCTCGATGTCCATGGCCACTTTGACCTGACCGCCAGCCGCCGCAAGCCCGCTCTTCAGCGCTTGTTCGTAGTTGGCCCGGACCTCGCCCCGAATCCGCTCCTGGTCGGCCGGCGTCAGAGGAACGATGGTGTGAGGCACCGGTCCTCCCCGGGTCACCACCCCGTTGGGCTTGACGTAATCCACGTGATAGTCCTCGCCCCGCACCACCGCGATGGCGCCGTCCGGCATCAGCTCCCACAGGTCAATGACCGAGGGTGGGGTGATGGGGACCGAGATTCGCATTCCGGCCCCTCCCCCCGCCGCCGGAGATCCGGAGAACCGCGAGGTCTGGGCCGGGGTCCTGAGCCGAGCCAGGGTGTCGATCCGGCCTGAATCGCGGGCCCAGCGCACCACGAAACTCTCACCGCCCACCTGGAACTGTCCCGGATCCATCCGCAACGGCGTGACCTGGGAATACCAGCGGCCTTCGCCATCGATGGCTCGGATGCTGGCGGCCCGGAACATCGCCCCGGGGTCCTGAGCGGTCTCGATCACCTGGGTCCTGATCGGCGTCCCGGCCGGATCGAGGACCAGGAACCGCTGGAGCATGGCGTCGAGGAGATAGGTGGAATCGCCCCGGGGCAGCAGGAGCATCGGAAGCCGGAATTCGAGGGGGCCCGCCCCCTCCCGGCTCACCGGCTGCAGGCTATTGCGAGCGAAGTCGGCGAGGAAGATCGCCTTTTCACCTCGATCCACCACCAGAACTCGACCATCACGGAGTTCCCGGACCGAGATGATCGCGGTGAACGGTTCTGCGATCTCGGCGTTCGGCTTGGGCAGCGGCCGCTCCGGGACTTGAGCGGCCGCGCCGGCGGGAACGAAGAACAGCGCTGCCAGAGGAAGCGGAAAGAGGGGTCGCATGACTGGAACCATAATGCTGTGGCTCCCCGTTGCCACCCCTCGCGTTCCAACCCTTCCTTTACTTAGACTGTCTAAGGGAGTAGACTCAGCCGCAGGCCCGTTCGCGGAGGCGCTCCGATGCCGGTTCCGTCCGTCGGGCTGCTCCAGGGCAGCCTCGATATCCTCATCCTCAAGACCCTGAGCTGGCGGCCACTCCACGGCTTCGGCATCGCCCGCTGGATCCGCCAAGTAACCGACGACGCCCTCGACCTCGAAGAAGGCACCCTCTACCCCGCCCTCTACCGGATGGAGAACCGGGGCTGGGTCCGGACCGAGTGGCGGCTCACCGAAAACAACCGCCGGGCCCGCTACTACCGGCTCACTCCGGCCGGCCGCCGCCAGCTCGCCGCCGAAACCAACGAGTGGGAGACCTTCGTCCGGACCATGCGGAAAGTCCTCCGCGCCGTGCCGGAAGGAGCCTGAGCCATGTCTGAGCCCCCGCGCCCGAACGTCGAAGCCGACGTGGCGGACGAAATCGAGTTCCACCTCGCCGAGCTGATTCAGGAATACCGCGCCGCCGGCCATCCGCCGGAGGAGGCCCGCGCCCTGGCGCTCCGCCGGTTCGGCGAGACCCGTCGCGTCGCCCGCGCCATGCGCAAGTTGGCCCATCGGCGGGAGCAAACCCTGCGGCGCCAGGATTGGATCGAGGGCCTCGGCCGGGACCTCCGCTTCGCCCTCCGCCAACTGACCCGGCGGCCGGGATTCACCGCGGTGGTGGTGGCCACTCTCGCCCTCGGCATCGGCGCCAACACCGCCATCTTCAGCGCCGTCAACGCGGTCCTCCTCCGGCCCCTCGGCGCTACCAACCTCGACCGGGTCGTCTTCCTGCACGACAACATCCCCGCGCTGCCGCTCTACGAAACCGCCCTCGATCCCTCGGAGACCCTCCAGCTCACCCAGCGGACCGAGATGTTCGAGGCGGTGGGCGGCACCGCGACCCGGAATCCCGTGCTGACCGACATGGGAGAGCCCCGCCGCCTCGCCGCGGCCCGGACCCTGGGAGGGTTCTTCGACGTCTTCGGCGCGACCCCCTACCTCGGACGGATCTATCGGCCGGAGGAATCGGAAGGAGGCGGGCATCGGGTCGCGCTCCTCGCCTACGACTTCTGGCGCCAGCTCGGAGCCGATTCGGGAATCGTGGGCCGCACCATCCGCCTCAACGCCGAAAGCTTCGAGGTCGTGGGCGTCATGGGGCCGGACTTCCGCTACCCGCGCGGAGTCCAGCTCTGGTCGCCCTTCCCAATCACCGATCAGACCCGAATCAACCAGGGCCGCCTGTACCTGGCGACGGTCGCGCGGGTGCGCCCCGGGATCGGCGAGGCCCAGCTCCGCTCCCGCCTGGATGCCTTCACACTCGAAACGCACCCCGGGAACCAGCTCTCGGGCTTCTATATGACCAGCCGGGATTTCGTGAGCGAATTTGCCGGCGAGCTGCGGCCGGCCCTGCTCGCGCTGCTCGGCGCGGTGGGCCTGGTCCTCCTGATCGCCTGCGCCAACGTGGCCAGCCTCCAGCTCGTGCGGACCACCGGGCGGTCCCGCGAGCTGGCGGTGCGCGCCGCGCTCGGCGCCGGGAATCGGGCCATCGTCCGGCAGCTCCTGGTTGAGAATCTCCTGCTCGCTCTCGCCGGGGGCCTCCTCGGCGTCGCGGCTGGCTGGGGAATCCTCAAAGTCCTCGAGTGGCGCGGCGCCGCCCAGCTCCCCGCCCTCGGAAGCGTCGGATTCGACCCCCGGGTTCTCGGGTTCGCCGCCCTCGCCACGGTCACGAGCGGGATCCTGTTCGGGCTCGCTCCGGCGTGGCGGGGCGCCCGGACCGATCCCCAACAGGGACTCAAAGAAGGTTCCCGCGGTACCCTGAGCGTCCGGAAGAGCCGGCTGCTCCAGGGAAGCGTGGTGGTGCAGGTCGCCCTCACCCTGGTCCTCCTCCTCGGCTCGTCCTTGATGATTCAGACCCTGGCCCGGCTCCTTGACGAGGAGCCGGGCTTCGCGGCCGAGCGCGTGCACACGTTCCGACTGACGGTGCCGACGCCCATTCAGCAGCCCGAGCTGACCGCGCTCTACGACGAGCTGCTCGGCCGGCTGCGGCGCACCGCCGGGGTCGAGGCCGTCGGGATGATCAGCGAGCTCCCGTTCAGCGGATCGAACGACAGCAGCCCCTTCTCGATCCGGGGCCGTGCGGCCGACTCGACCGGCCCGGCGCTCCACGCCAACCTGCACACCGTGGGAGGCGGCTACTTCGCGGCCATGGGGATTCCCCTTCTCAAGGGCCGGGCCTTCGCCGACGCCGACCGGAAAGAAACCCTCTGGGTCGCGGTGATCGACGAGCAGCTGGCCAGGCAGTACTTCCCGAACGAAGACCCGATCGGCCGGGTGATCAACCAGGGCCCCGACGCGACGATCGTCGGCGTGGTCGGGACGGTGAGCCAGGGCGCGTTGGGCGAAGCCAGGAAGGCGACGGTCTACTATCCCTATTCGCAGCACGACTGGTATGCGAACATGTACCTCACGGTGCGCACCTCGCTTCCGATGGCGGCGGTGTTCCCGGTGATTCGGCGGGTCGTGGCCGAGGTTAACCCGCGGGTGCCGGTGTTCGAAGCGACGACGATGACCGAGCGGGTTAACGCCTCGCTGGCTCCCCGCCGCCTGGCGATGACCGTGCTGGTGGGGCTCGCGGCGGTGTCGCTCGGGCTTGCGGTCCTGGGACTCTACGGGATCCTCAGCTACGCCGTGAGCCAGCGCGCCCCCGAGTTCGGGATCCGGGTGGCGCTTGGCGCCCGGCCGGCGCAGGTCCGCCGCATGGTGGTTCGGGAAGGGCTGGGGCTCGGCGTCGCCGGGATCGCGGTGGGGTTGGTGGTGGCGCTCGTGGCGGCGCGGGGACTCACCGCCCTGCTGTTCGGCGTGTCGCCCCGGGATCCGGCATCGTACCTCGGAGCCGCGGCGATGCTCGCGGTGGTGGCGGTAGTGGCGAGCTACCTGCCGGCTCGGCGCGCCACCCGGGTTAACCCGCTGGAGACGCTGAAAGCCGAGTAGGGTCGTGCAAGAAGGTGCATAACCGGGACGTCAAGGAACGAGTGGCCTATTGACCGGACCGGGCCGGTTTATTACTGTATCGGTACAGTAATACAGCCGGAGAACATGTTCGCGAACCTCGACCCGAAGAGCGCGGTCCCCCTGTACGAGCAGATCGGCCTCCGGCTCAAGGCCGCCGTGGCTACCGGCGAGCTCCGCCCCGGCAACGCCCTGCCTTCGGTCCGCCAGCTCGCCGCCAAGCTCCGGATCAATCCCGCCACCGTGGCCCAGGCCTACCGAGGACTCGAGGAGCAGGGCTTCGTCGAGCTCCGCCAGGGTGCCGGGACCTTTGTCCGGAGCGTCGGTGGCGACTCCCGGGCCCGGGAGCGGACCGCCCAAGCCCGACGGCTGGCCCGCGGGATGCTGGCCGAGGCCGCCCGCCTGGGACTCTCCCGGCCGGAGCTCCGCGACGCAATCCGCCACGAACTCGACGGCAAAGGAGGCATCGCGTGACCTCGGCGATCGAAACCACCGGCCTGTCCTACCGGGCCAGTCCCAACTTCGCCATCCATGACCTGTCGCTCACGGTCCCGGCCGGCGCTCTATATGGATTCCTGGGGCCGAACGGATGCGGCAAGACCACGACGATCCGGCTCCTCCTCGGACTCCTCCGTCCCGATGCCGGTTCCGTCCGCCTGCTGGGCGAGCCGGTGCCCCAGGGGCTTCCCGCTGCGCTGGCCCGAACCGGCGTCGTTCCCGATCGTCCCCACCTGCATCCCTACCTCACGGTCGCCGAATCGCTGGCCTTCCACGCCGCGTTCTACCCCGCGTGGGACCCCGGCTGGGCCACCCGGCTGCAAAGGGACTTCCTCCTCGAGTCCGATCGGAAGCTGGCGGGCCTTTCCAAGGGGGAAATGGCCAAGCTGATGTTCCTGCTCGCCCTCTGCCAGCGGCCCGACCTCCTGATCCTCGACGAGCCGATGGACGGGCTCGACCCGGTGGTCCGCCGCGACGTGCTGGGCGCCATGCTCGACTACGTCTCGACTCGGACCGGAACCGTCTTCATCTCCAGCCACCTGGTCCACGAGCTGGAGCGGTTCTGCGATTGGGTCGGAGTCATGGACGCCGGCCGGCTGGTCGTGGAGCTTCCCATGGCGGAGTTCCGGAGCGGTAACAAGCGGATCCGGCTCTCCGGCGCGGACACGGTCGAGCCGGGCCGAGCCTCCTCCTCCCCCCCCCCCTTCACTCTGCTGGCCCGGGAGCGGGACTCCGGCGCCCTGGAGACCTGGGTGGTCCGCGGCTGGGAGCCCCAAATGACCGGCTGGTTCGAGCAGGAAGGAATCGTGATCCGGGAAGTCGCCGACCTCGACCTGGAAGACGGATTCGTCGAGCTGCTGCGCGCCTTCCGGGTGGGAGAGCAAGCCCAAAGGAGCGACCATGCTTGAGGCCATGATTCGGATCCAGTGGAAGGCCTGCCGCCACGTGGCGATCGCGCTCGCGGTGGCGGCCGGAGCCCTGCCGATCGTATCGGTGCGGGTCGGATGGCGGGGGGCGGAAGCCAATCTCCCCCGGTTTCTGACCGAGCTCCAGCTCTGGGGATTCTTCTATCCTGCCCTCGCGGCGGTCGCCGCCGTCGCGCTGGCGGCGGTCATCTGGCTCTCCGACCGCCGAGGCCATCACCTCTACGCCCTGCTCCTCCCGGTGCCCCGCTGGCGCTACGTGCTGCTCCGCTACCTGGCCGGACTCGTGCTGCTGCTGCCGATCGGGCTCGCCCTCTGGCTCGGAGCGGTCGCGGCCACCTCCGGGCTCGACCTCCCGCCCGGGATCCGGGTCTTCCCCCACGCCCTGGCCGCGAAGTTCGCCCTGGCCCTGCTGCTGCTCTTCGGCATCGCCTTCGCCGCCGCCTCGGCCTCACCCCGCGCCACCGGGATCGGGTTCCGCGTGTTAGGGCTGTTCCTGGCCGTCCACGTGGCGGTGATCCTGCTCCGGCCCGGCACCAACCTGCTCTGGACGGTCGTAACTGCCCTGGGCGTCTGGCCCGGTCCTCTCGCCCCCCTGGGCGGACGCTGGATGCTGATTGATGTCTGACCGGGCCGCGGGCTGGTGGTTCCTGCTCCTTCTGTCGGCCGCGCCGGCCGAGGTCGGGGCCCAGCCGGCCCCGGTCTGGCAGGATTCGGCCGGCCGGCTCCGCACCCGGCTCGAAGCGCTTCGCGATTCGATGCTCCAGGGAGACTCGACCGTCGAGGAAATCGAACGCCGGGGCGACCTGATCCTGGGCGCATCGCCGGGTTCGCGGGCCGCCGCCGGTCCCGCCCTCAGTCGCCTTGTGGCGGCTCGGGAGCGCTGGTTCGGCGGGGCGTCGCCCTCGCCCGACGGCTTCCGGATTGTGCTCCGGAGCGCGCCGTCGGAAGACCGGACCTATACCATCGTGGTCGCCGGGTTGCCCGATACCGGAAGGGCTCCGCGATCGGAGCGCCCGGTCCTCCGGTCCCGCCAACTCGCCGAGTCCTTGATTGACCTCTACGGGGAGATGATGTACCAGAGTGCCGGACCCGGCCTCCTCAAGTGGCTGGACCTCCCTCTCCCGCTATCGCTGCCGGACCAGGAGCGGCGCTACCTCGCCATGTACGCTGTGGTCACCGGGACTGGCCGAGCCCAGCGCGGCTGCGTCGCGGGCCGGCTGGGAGACTGCGCCTACGTCCTGGGGCTCCGGCCTCCGGAGACTGAGGCACCCGGCGGAGCCTATGGGTCCCTCGTGCGCACCGACTTCTTGCTGGCCGCCCTCGAGCTCGGAGGCCGGGACGCCTGGCACCGTCTGACCGGCTCCGCGCCCGGCCCGATCGAGGCCGCGCTCGCCGCCGCGGCCGACCTCCCGGCCGATTCCCTGCTCGCCCGGTGGCGTGAGGGTCTCCTCGCCCTCCGTCCCGCCCAAGGCCCCCTGAAATCCGAAATCGCCGCGACCGCGATGGCCTGGACCGGGTTGCTGGTTCTTGCCGCGCTCGCCGGAGGCCGGTCGCGATGGCGCTGAATCTCCGGCGAGCCGCCTTCACGGCGCTGGTCCTCGCCGCAGTGTTGCTGCCGCTCCGGCCCCGCGGGAGACCGGCGCCGGACCCGAATCCGGGTGACCGGCAAGATCGCTCGCGGGCCCTCGCGGAAGAGTTGTCCTCGATCGTATTCCGCTGGTCCGCGCAGGAACAGCGGGACTCCGCGCTGGCGCTGATTGGCGCCTCGGCGGATCGGCTCCCGCTGATCGTGCTGAGCGGCTTTCCGGACGCCGCCGGGCCCGCGAAGACCGACCTGGCTGACCTCTCCGGACTCGCCCAGCGGATCGGCCCGGGTGACTCGATGGTTCGGATCGGAGTCCTGGCCTACTCCCCCGATCGGTATCAACACCGGTCCGGCTGGGGTTTGTATCAGGGGAATCTGATCGTCCAGCGGAACGGCATCACCTGGTGCATCGCCATCGTCACGGCCTATTCGACCCGGCTGGAACCGGCCCAGATCGGGAGGCACCGGCTGAGCTGGGCTACCGCGCCTTGCGCGTTCCTGGCAGCCTTCGGCCCGCCCGGGGATGGAGTCGGTCGGTGGCTCGGCGATCTGGGGTACGGACCGGCGCGGGTTAGCCCCTGGGTTGCGCCGTGGGTGTCCGGCAATCGCGATGGCCCCTGGAGCGCCCTCCCCGATCGGAGCTTCATCTGGCCCCGGGAATCTCGGGGATTCCTGTTGAGCCGAGCGATCGGAGCCGAGCGAATCGCCCACCTTCTCGCCCCGCCCTACTGGTTCGGAGCCCCCGGGTTAAGGTGTATCGCGGGGGACTCGACCTCCTGTCGCGAGGCCGTGCTGCAGAGCGGAATCTCCGGTCGCGGAGAGCAATGGCTCACGCCGGACCTGACCGTGAGCCTTTCCCGATTTCCCCCCCCCCCTCCCGGGTCCGTGATTGGCCTTACCACGGCCCGTCCCCCGGGGTCCTCCTTCCTGGCGGATCTGGTTCACAGCCAGGGCCGGGAACGGTTCCAGGCCTTCTGGAGATCCGACCGCCCCGTGGCGGACGCGTTCGCCGAAGCGTTCGGGGAGCCGCTCGGCGACTGGACCGCCCGCTGGGCCCGGGATCTGTGGTTGAGTACCTGGGAAGCCCGCTACCGGAGCCCTGACATCATTCTGGGAGTCACTCTCAGGCCATCGTGGCCGATTCTCGCCCTGAGCTGGACCGTGGTTACCATTCTCCTGGCCGGACTGATAGCTCGGCGGAGGCAGGTAACTTGATCCGGTCGTCGTGGCGCGATCGCCAGGTAAGTCTCGCCCTCACCGTTTCTCCCAGATCACCACCGCCCATCGTCGCAGCGGCCGGCCGAGCGTCGGGTAGATCAATGGCGCCGGCGCAGCGGGATTGGGGCAGCCCCCCTCGTCGCATAGCTCGACCAGCTCGATCTCATCCATTCGCCAGGCGCACAGCGATACCTCGCGCAACACCTCGACCCCGTTGAGCACAACCGTGGTGACGGCTCCGGCTCGGACCCCGAGCTTCGGCACATCGCAGAGCCTCATGGAGCCGAAACGCCGGATCTCCTGCTGATCCATGCGGCTGGTCCTCTTCCCGAGGGCAAGCCGCCTTCCCAGCGCCCAGATCGCCTCGTCCGCGCCCGGTACCTTCCTCGGATCCGAACCCGGCATGAGACGGAAACCGACCTCCCGGCCTCTCCCCTTCGGTACCTCGACCGAGACCATCCGGCTCGAGTATCCCGCCTTGCTCACCCGGATCATGTAGGTACCGAGACTGGCCCGGGGAAACGCAAAATGACCCAGGCTGTCGGTCAGGGCTTCGCCCCCGAGAAAGCCCAGCACTTCCACCCTGACCCCGGCCAGAGGTCGTAGCGACGAATCCCCCACCAGCCCGTAGATGCCGGTCCGCTCGGCCACGGAGATGACTGGCGGCAGCAAGTAGGGCGTAGGTGTGAGGAGGAACGCCAGCTCGGTCGGTTTCGATTCGAGAACCACGATCCTCGATCGAATCGGCCAGTACCCGACGAATCGGACCGTGATCGTGTACTCTCCCGGCGCGACCGCGTCGAACCGGAAGCTGCCCGCCGAATTCGTCGTCGCCACTCGCCTGCCGATCACGACCTCCGCGCCGGCGATCGGCCGGCTGGCGGCATCTTTCACCGAACCGGTCACGGGCTGGGGTGCTCCCTGGGCCGGGACCATCCCGGGAACGGAAAGGGCCCCGAGCACGATCGCCGACAGACCGAAGCTCCTCATTGCGGCCCTCGCTCCCGGGTGAGCACCCAACGGTTGTCGTAGTTCTGGCTGGAGCTTCGGAAGCTCTCATCGGCAACCAGGGTATTGCCCCCCGGTTCGAGCCGGTACCGCACCAGGTTGATGGCCTCCTCGTCACCCCGAACGATTCGGGTGCGGAACACGAGCTGATCACCCCCCCCCACCCCAACGTCCCATTGCAGCCCGGGGTAGATCGTCGCGTCGCCGCGAGGGACCGGCACCGGCTCCGCTCCCACGGTCAGGTCGATCGAGAAGGTATCGGTCCGGTCGCCGAACCTGAGCGTTCTTTCGAGGCGAAAGAACGGCTCCCGGTGCTCGATTGTGAAGTCTAAGGCGCTCGGGATCGCGATCTGGAGGGCGCTCGCCTCGGCGTTGAACCGCCATCGGCCGGAGTAGTTCGGGCGCGGCATCGTCACTGGCAGCGCCGCATCGCCGGGCTAGGGCCTGACCCGGCATCGGAACAGTGTCTCCAGATCGTCGGCGTCGGCGCTGACCGCCCACACGATCTCTCTTTGTAACGCGACGATGCGATACGGGGCGGGAATGGCCACCGTGTCGCGTATGGCACCAGTTGGGAGAACCCGGACCCATTGCGAAGTCGCCTCGGAGCGGTGGGACCGCCCGAGCCAGACGTCGCCGCCGTCGTCTACGAGGAGACGCAGAACTGGAGGGAGCTTGGCGGGACGGCTGATTCGTCCTCGCATCATGGCCGCGGTACGGCCGGGGGCCCGAGAGAATTGGTCAATCACCGCATTGTAGATCGAGTCGGTGATCGGGCGGAGCGGAAGAGTCAGGGAGCGATCGAGCCGGGTACGGCCGTGGTCATCCACACATCGCAAACGTATGGCGTCGGTGTCGGTCGGGGTAACGGCGCAGTAGCGCGCTCCATCGGCGCTCCCGCCAACTTGCGTACTCTGCATCAGTGGGTGGGGATTGGGGATTTCGCGGCCTCCAACCGGCACCATGACCTCCTCGGCTTGCATCCGAGGAAACGTGGTTATTGTGTCTGACCGGGTCGAGCCGTCACGGTGGGCGAGGACAGCTATTGGAAGGGTCATCGGCCCACCGAGAGCCACCGCGCCGAATCCGATCAGGCGTCCGTCAGGTCGCGCTCCCCAACCGACGAGGGGCAACGCGGTACGCACCCGAAGGAGCCGCCCGGTGTCGGAGAAGAACTGAACTCGGGCCGCGATTGGATCGCCGACCCAGACGGTGTCCCCGATCCAACCCAGGCTTCCAACGTGGCGGAACTCCCCCGGGCCGGCGCCGGAACGTCCTACCACTCGGGTGCGCCCGCTTGGGTCCCGGAGAAGAAATTGACCCGGGCGGCCATCGCTCCAGGCCAACCGGCCCATGTTCCCGGCTGCCACGGCGCTGATTCGGCCGGACCCGCTGTCTGATGGTGGAACTTCTGCTACGCAAGAAACCGAAGCCGCCTGGGTTCTGCGTTCGGCTGTATCCGCAGCGAGGCCCGTGAGCGCGACGACCCCGGCGCCAAAACGTAGGATGAACATCTTAGGAGCCTCCTTCCAAGGCCATCCCCTCAGACGCTCACCAGCTCGCGTTCGGGCCGCCAACCATTCGGACTCGCTCTCATCCCGAATCGCGGTAGACGCTTTGGAGCCGGCTTAGACGAGTCGATCTCCTTCAGTGCGTCCTTCGCTGCGTAGTCAGTGATCCGGGTGCTTGTGGCAACAAGAAGCCGCATAAGCCTGTCGGCTTGTGATCCCATTGGCTTGTTGCCTGTCTCCCACCGAGACACCGTTTCTCGCGACACGCCCATGCACTTGGCGAAATCGTTTGTCGACAACCCAATGTGCTTTCGTAGAAACCGTATCTCGACGGGCGCCAACCCGCGGGTCAGGTTGATAAAGTGAGTCGCCAATAGCATGTGCAGCTGCTCAATTCGTGGAATGTCGACCTCCTGCATTCCGCACGCCGGACAACGAGTGACCTCCAGGCCATGTAATTCAACATGGGGCAAACCCCCGAAATCGTAGCGCTGAACTGCATCATGTTCCACCGTCACCGCGCGCCCGCAATCATTACACTTTTTCATTCTCTCCTCCAAGAGGTCACGACCCGAACTC
>Ga0209640_10005125_pt1 | contig 11461 bp, 15 predicted proteins | sample RifCSP10_1_FD_184018 | JGI IMG/M metagenome (GOLD analysis project Ga0209640, IMG submission 184018) | Soil microbial communities from Rifle, Colorado - Rifle CSP2_sed 10_1 (SPAdes) (version 2) | ecosystem: Environmental > Terrestrial > Deep subsurface > Rock core/Sediment | place: Rifle... | reverse complement strand
TCATAAGTTGTTACGGGGCAGCGACTTAATAATTATTCGAAATAATTAAATAATTATCTCGACATCTATGATACATATGGTATCATACATTTAGTTGATCGGGCTCCGATGTGGAGCCCGATGGATGGAAACAACCCGCCGGCACAGCCGGCAAGAAAGGACTACAATGAATGCGAAGACAGCACGACACCTGAACGCGTTATTGAGCGCCACCATGCAGCCACTCCGGATCCAATCGCACGATTGGGTACTCGCGGGCGATGGTGTACATAAGCTTCGGCCCTGGCTGGACGCCGAAATTGCGCGTCTGACGCCGGCCGCAATCGAGATGGAAATCCGGCGCGCGGCCGAAGAACGGCGCGCGCACGTCGCAGCACCAGTGATCGACGACGTGAACACCACCAACATCATGTACGTGCTATCATCCAGCCAAGGTGTCGGCAAGATCTTGCGGGATCTGATTCTGCCCGGGCTGCAGGTAGAAATTGCGCGTCGGAATACGTCGGCGATCGCGCAGTACGAGGCTTATCGGCTCGCCTGTGCGCAGGGTGTCGCCGTACCGCCTGCTTAGGCGCCGAGTAACCTATAATCTGGCAGGGGACGCCAGGCTAAACAATGTCCTCACCACAACACTAACCAGCCGGCTAAGCCGGCAAGAAAAGATAAAATGAACGAACCTGCCCGATTTCGGACTGCCGCCGAGGCGCGCAGTCATTTCTCCTTCGAGCTCTCGCAGCTGGAGGAGAAGGTGGACATGTTCCGCCTCGATCCCGGCATCCGAGAGAAATTTGAGGAGATTCGGGCTCTCGCGGCTCGATGGGTTTTTCTCCAATCCAAGGAGCTCCTCGATGGATTGGCCGAGAAAATGGAGAGGATGATCCATGAAGAAGATTGACCCGATCTGGTGGGGCGTGGCGCTTGCGGCTCTCGCCCTCCTGGCGGCCTGGATCTGGATCGCGGTGAGCTGATGCAACCCAAGTATCCCCCGCCGACACCGGGAGTTTTCCGGATCACCAATACGGAGCTGAACATCCTCTTGAAATGTTCTCTGATGTGGCAGCTCCGCGAGGATCGCAAATCTCGGCGAATCACCGTCAACATGGCCATCGGCTCGGCCGTTGCGGCCGGCGCGAAGCTCGACAACCTCACCAAGATGGCTGAGGGGACGCCGGCGCGTATGTCGGATCTCGTCGATTCGGGTGTCGAGGCCTACAAGCTGGAGGTAGAGGAGTCGGAGGTCCAGGAATCCCATCTGGAACAGATCAAGGGACTCTCAATAATCCCGCAGTATATGAGACTGTATGGGTCGCGCATCTCACCGCGCGTGATCGAAGTATTGGCGGTAGAGGAGCCTATCGTATCGGCGGTAGGGGAAATCGAGATTGCCGGCACTCCTGACGTCATCTCGACGTCAGGGATCGGAGATCTGAAGACTGGTAAGCCATGGGATCAGGACCGTGCGCACAATTCGCGCCAGCTCACCATTTACGATATTCTCCACATCGCCAGATTCGGTAAACCATCGAAACTGCAATGGATCGATTCGCTCCATAGCACTGGACATGATCGCTATTACACCGTCCGGACAGCGGAGGATCACCGGCGGATCTACAATGTGTTGTTGAATGCGAAGAGACTTAAGGAATCGGGAATCGCCCTGCCGGCTCCGGAGGGGAGCTGGTACTGCTCCCGTAAATATTGCCCATACTGGGACGTGTGCCCGGTCATGGGCGGAAAACAGAAAGGATAAGAAAGGAAAAAATGCAAACTGAAATCGTTGAAATGTCACAACTGGAATCCATCACGCGGGCCGAGATCGACATCCAGATCGCGACCGCGAAACGATATCCGCGCAATGCGGTGGCGGCGCAGAAATCGGCCATCGCGGCCGCCACACTCTCGGAATGGGTGGCCGATGAGTGCATCTACCATCTGCGTCGCAGCGGCAAGGAGATCGAGGGGCCGTCGGTGCGCCTGGCGGAAATCCTGGTGTCCGTGTGGGGCAATCTCCACATCGCTTGTCGCGTCCGCGAGGAAGGCGAACGGGAGGTGACCGCGGCGGCCATTGCCAAGGATCTCGAAGTGAACAATTCAATCGGAGTCGAGGTATCGAGGAGGATTACCTCCTCGGATGGAAAACGGTACAATGACGACATGATCAACGTGACGAAGCAGGCCGCAATCGGGATCGCCTTCCGGAACGCCGTCCTGAAGATCATCCCGAAGGCATTCTGGGGGCCGGTGTACCAGGCCTGCAATGACTGCGTGCGCAACGGCAAGCAATCCATTGGCCAGCGGCGCGCCAAGGCATTCCAGTATTTCGAGGCGCGAAAAATCCCCATCGATGCGGTCTTGAAGTGGCTCGGGAAGCCGAAGCCGGCCGATGTCGATGGGGATGATCTTGCAGATCTTCGTGGGCTGATCAATGCGGTCAACGACGGCGAAATCACGCTGGAAGACGAATTTGGGATTGCCGTCCAGAAACCAATGGCGGCAGGCATGCCGGAGCCAATAATATCCGGTCAGGCGCCGGCTCCGGCCCCAGCACACGCCGAGGCGGCGCCAGTCGCCATTTCTCCGCCGGCCGCCGATCCAGCGCCGGCGGAAAAGCGCGGTCCAGGACGCCCCAGGAAGGCCGATGCTCCGACTCCGACAGCGCCGTCGCCCGCAATCGCGACCGCACCGGCACCTGCTCAGGCTGCCGCTCAACAAACAGCTCAGGCTGCCGGCATATCCTCGAAAATGCAAATGTGGCAAATTTGGGCGGAATTGCGCCGGTTTCACGCCTTCACAGAGCCCGAACTGGCGCAAATTCGCCAGGCGGCCGGCGTCCAGATCATAAATTACACACTCTCCGAGGAGCAGCTTGCCGCCCTGGTGGCAGCCGGGAAAGAATTGCGAGGGATCGTATGAGATTGACGAATATCGAATTGCGCGGGTTCAAGGGGATCGAGAAAACCTACGATCTGTCCAAGCCGCTGGTCCTCCTCGGGCCGAACGGCAGCGGGAAATCTGCCGTTCTCGATGGGATCATCTACGCGATCTCCGGCGATGTGCCGGCAGGGAAAGCTCTCGATCTGGTCAGCCAGTGCTTCCCGCCGGACGGTGGGAGCGTGCATCTGGCGAATCCGAAGGCGAATATATCGAGGGGAATTTGCCGCGACCTGGAGAAGAAAAAAAACTCCGAGGTCCTGGAAAACAATTTCCCAGCGGAATTCGCCGTGAATCCAGCCCTTCTGAGAATCGCCAACTTCCTCTCTCTCTCGGCGAACCAGCGCCGGGAATTCATCATGAGTCTGGCCGGCGAGGCCGGCGGAGAAGAGGATCTGCGCGCATTGGTTGAACTCGAATTCTCGAAGCTGATCGGCGGCAAGGCGGCTACCGTTTCATGGATGGTCGCCTCGGACGATCCGAAGGCCAGGTGCTGGCTGGGCCATTCCGGACCATCGGAGGTTTTCAACAGTCTCAAGCCGAGCGAGTCGCGTTCTGCATTTTGCCAGGAGCTCGGCCAGGTAGCCAAGGAAATGAAACTACTCCACCGCCGCGATGCGCTGGCGGGCAAGCAAGCGATCAAGGAATTGGAGCCGGAGGCGCAGAAGGCAAAAATCCATGCCGATGGCTTGCCGGCGGCGCTGCCGGCGCTCGAGGCAATCGAGGAACAAACCGCTGTTTTCAACTCCTGGCAGGAGCGACTTTTCAAAGCGGCGTCAACCATCGATGTGAAGCGGCAGGAATACGCTGCCAAGAAGCTCGCTCTCGACAATCTCGCCGGGTCCGGAAATCCAGTCGACACGGAGCCGCCCAAGGCTCCGGAGCCCGATCCGAGGATCCCTCGAATGCTCGCCGAGATCGAGGGCCTGGAACGCGATAAGCTCGCAATCGGCGAACAGGCGCAAGCCCTTGCCTCGCTCGGGCGGGAGCGGGCCGAGAAGAAAGCGACGCATAGGAGCGCCGGCGAGCGCTTGGAGAAACTGAAAAGCTCCAAGGCCTTCCAGCTCGCAGCCCTGGTGCGCGAGATCCCAGACGCGGCCCATCCGGTAATCCCCAAGCTCCGGTCCTTGGTGGAATCGGTCACCTCCGAGATCGTCACTGGCGTCAACGAGTGCGAGCGGTCTTTGGCCACCCTGGCCGCCGAGCTCGAGGCCGTGGCGGCGAAAATCGCCGCTTCGAGAAGCGACGATGATTTAAAGGCGCACGCCGTCCAGGTCGAGGAGAAACTGCATGGGTCCAAGACGGCTCTTGCGGTTGCCGAAAAAACAGAAAAAGAAGGCCAAGAGAAATTCCGTTACGACTTGGCGAGATGGACAAACAGGCAAAGAGGTATCGAGGATGCCAAGATTCAACTGGCCAGAGGCGATGAGCAGCTCAAGGGCATCGCCAAGATCATCGAGACCTCCGAAGCCGAATACGCCGCCATCGCCGCAGAATCGTCTGCCGAGATCGATCAAGACCAGCTATTAACAGCCCGCAAGCTGGCCATCGAGGAAGCCAAGGTCTGCCAGGAGGCGGCGGGTGCGTGGAAGGCTTACGAAGCAGCCCTGAAAAGAAGTCGGGAAGAGAAGATCCAGGAGGAGACCTGGAATCTGGCCGAGGAGGCCATCCAGATCGTCCGCGAGGTGTATGTCGGCCGGGCTACTCATGGGATTCAGGGCGATATCCAGTCGCTTTTCGAACGCATGGGACGCTTGGATCGGGTGTTCCTGGAGCTCGAGAACGAGCGCGGCCGGCCGATTTTTGAATTTGGGCTTTGTCGAGGCGACAAAAAAATCCCTTTTCAGGCGCTGTCGAATGGCGAGCAAGCGTTGTTCGGAGTCGCCTTGAGCCTGGCGATTGCCAGGCGGCTCGGCGGGCTGAAGACGTTGCTCCTCGAGGCCGATGCGCTGGATCGAGATAATTTTTGCCTGCTCCTCGGCGGGCTCGAACCGGTCCTCGCGGAATTCGATTGCGTGGTAATCGCCAAGGCCGATATCGGGTGCCGGGATTTGATTTCCGGCGCATGGAATATCGAGGTTCTTGCATGAGATCCTTTCTTTCTTCTTCGGAGCCCGCCGCCGTCCATCCACAACTCCGGCGGCGGGCATTTTATAATATGAACGATTACCTTAATTTCATCCAAGGCAAGCGGCTGGAAAGTAAAGCCGTTGGCTTTTCTGTCGTCGATGATCGCTTGAGCCCAATGCTCTTCCCGTTCCAACGAGCGATCACAAAGTGGGCTCTACATCGAGGGAGAGCGGCTATATTCGCCGATTGCGGGCTCGGAAAAACACCGATCCAGCTGGAATGGGCCAGGTTGGTTTCCGAACATACCGGAGGACGGGTTTTGATTTTCGCTCCGCTGGCGGTTGCGGAACAGACCGAACGAGAGGGTGTTAAATTTGGGATTCAGGTCACGGTTTGCGGCAGGCAAGAAGATTGCAAGGACGGGATTAATATAACCAACTACGAGAAAATGCAGCACTTCGATCCAGGGGAATTCTCTGGAATCGTCCTGGACGAATCGAGCATTCTAAAATCTTTCGATGGCGTGACTCGCAAGAATTTAGGCGTCTTTGCCAAGGATATTTCATATCGTCTTGCCGCTACCGCTACGCCGGCTCCCAATGACTTTACTGAGCTTTGCAACCATGCCGAGTGGCTTGGCGTCATGCAAGAGAAGGAGGTGAAGGCTTTATTTTTCACGCAAGACGGGAACACGACAACCAAATGGCGATTGAAAGGCCATGCCGAGAAACTGTTTTGGAAGTGGCTCGCTTCCTGGTCTGTCGCGTGTCGTATGCCATCGGATTACGGTTATGAAAACGATGGATTTGTTTTGCCGCCGCTCCAAATTGTCGAGGCCGTAGTAAACAACGACAAACCATCGGAAGGTTTTCTCTTCCCGATGGAAGCTATCACCTTGGAAGAGCGTAGGGCGGCGCGGCGGAGCAGTATCGGCGACCGGGTTAAAGCCGTCGTCGATCTGGTAGCGGAACATCCCGGCGATCAATGGTTGATTTGGTGCGATCTGAATTCAGAATCGGAATTGTTGAAAAAATCGATAGCCTGTTCTGTCGAGGTCAAAGGATCGGATTCATCGGAGCACAAAAAATTATCCCTATTGGATTTCTCTCTTGGGAAAATCAAGGTGCTTATTTCCAAACCGTCGATCTGCGGCCATGGAATGAATTTTCAGAATTGTTGCCGCATGGCCTTTGTCGGGCTGTCGGATTCATATGAGCAGTTTTACCAAGCAATTCGCCGGTGTTGGAGATTTGGTCAAAAACAAACGGTCACGGCGCACATAATCACTTCCAGCCTTGAGGGCCAAGTGGTGAATAATATCAAACGGAAGGAAAAGCAAGCCGGTGAAATGATGGACTCGCTCATCAAGGAAATGATTCATTATGTCAACCTCGAACTGAAAGCTGAGCGTGAGGAAATGACGTACCGCGAAGAAGAATCTACTGGGAAGAATTGGAAATTATATCTTGGAGATTGCGTGAAAACGATCGATCGTATTGAGTCTGAAAGCATCGGGCTCGCAGTGTTTTCTCCGCCATTTCCTGGGATGTACACTTACACGAATTCGCCCTACGACATGGGGAACACCAGGGACTTCGAGGAAATGCTTTCGCATTTTAGTTTCCTGGTTGAAAAAGACAAGCTCTGGCGAGTCATGTTGCCAGGACGTTCATGCTGCATTCATCTGACGCAAGGCATTGCCAAGAAAGGTTACGACGGTTATATCGGGCTGAAGGATTTTCGCGGGCGAGTGATTTCTATGATGGAAGCGGCCGGCTGGGTTTATTACGGCGAGGTAGCGATTGAAAAAGACCCGCAAGTAAAAGCGATTCGAACTAAGGATCAAGGGCTCCTGTTCAAAACACTTTCGAAAGATTCATCGAAAATGCACATGGCACTCGCGGATTACCTGATTCAGTTTCGCAAACCGGGAGATAATCCAAACCCGATCAAGGCAGGAATCAGCGACCGGTATGGCAACACCGCCGGATGGATTACCGATGAGGAATGGATCGAATGGGCTTCGCCGATCTGGTACAGGCGGCGCGAGGGAGTTCCAGGAGGTATTCGCGAAACCGATGTTCTGAACGTATCGGTAGCCAGGGAGGAATCCGACGAACGCCATCTGTGTCCGCTCCAGCTTGGGGTAATCGAGCGAGCGGTCAAGCTATGGAGCGCCCCTGGCGAGATTGTGTTATCGCCGTTCGCCGGTATCGGATCGGAAGGTTATATGGCGCTCAAATTAGGGAGGAAGTTTATCGGGATCGAGCTCAAGGAGTCGTACTGGCTGCAAGCGCAAAAGTACCTGGCGCTGGCGTCGAGCGAACAGACTGACATATTGTCATTGATCGAAGATTAACAAAAGGAGGATGTCGTTGAAAATCCCGGAAAAATCGGTAAAATGGCCGTTGCTATGTATAAATTCCATGAAAAAAGACCTTGGCGGGGACCCTCCATTATACATAGCACCCTCGCCAGGGTTTTTTTCCAAAGGAGTCGTTATGGCCAGGAAGCGTCGAGAGGTCGAGCCGTCGTTGGTGGTGAACCAGGAGTGGAAGCGGATTTGGCGGAAGACATTTTTGCAGTCGCTTTCGGAGGAGCCGCTTTGGGCGAAAGGTCTTTGGTCGGTGATGATCACGATGGCAGACGAGAACGGAGAGGGCAATCTACGACAGGTCACGCGCATATCAAGAGCAGGTCATCGACACCCCACAGACACCTCAACGACAGCGAAGGTGCGTCAATGGGCAGGTCAAGAGCGTATTTCGCTATTTGAAAAAGACGACGTAACCTTTTACAAATTCTGTAATTGGGACAAATATCAAGGAATCTCGTTTCCGACAGGAGAGGAGAGGAGAGTAGAGGAGATAAGAGAAGAGAATACAGATGATGCTCAGAGCGATCTTTTGAGGACAAAGATCGCTCCCGAGCCGGCAGATTCGCCTTCTCCTCCAGAAGTTCAAATCTCTCCAATTCCCAAGAAGTCGGAGCCGCTTCTCGAATTCGACATCCCGGCGGATCTGTTCGGACTCCAGCTCTACCGGGAAGACCGGAAGCTTTGCAAGGCATGGCCGGAGTTCCTGGCGGCGGCGAGGACCGCCTACCCTGGTGTTGACGTGATGGAGGAGGTGCGGAAGGCTCACGCTTGGGAGGTGGCAAATCCGTCGAACCGGAAGAAACTGCGGACCAGGTTCCTCGGCAACTGGCTGGCCAGGTCGCAGGACCGGGCCAGGGCGGCCTCGAACGGCCCTAGGGATACTTCCGGTCCAGGAAATGGCTCGGGAGGCCTTAATGGGCCTGCCAGCGGCCAGCCGGAGCGTAAGTGTTTTCGGCAGATTGAGGATGAATATCGGGAGCAAAAATTAGCTAACCTGTTCAAGGAAAAAAGGTTATGAATTTTTCAATCTGGACAATCGAAGAAAAAACCAAGATTGGCTTAAAGCTCGCTGCCTGCTGGAACATGGACGAGGGTATGGTCGGTGAATTTGTTATCGCTCTGGAGCGCCAGCATTTTCCGGTGGAGGCAGTTTTAGACGCGATCCAGAGGATTTTCGGCGGTCAAGAAATTGCCAGGCGTCCGACACCCCAGCAGATCGGCGAAACGGTCCGGGATATCATGGGCGGCAGGTCCGGCGGCGAGAACCGGAAACCTTTTTGCGGGCTGCGCTTTCACCATTCGACTCCCGAGCGCGAAGCCTCGCTGGCCACGCTCCGCGAGCTATCGAGGAATCATGCCTGCGCTTTCAGCGAGGAATACCAGTGCTGGTACGCTATTCGTCCGGACGGGATCGAGCGAGAAGTCTACGAGGCGTTTGGAGGCGAGAAAAAGCCCTATACCAAATTCACCCCTTACGCCGTCCTCTCCGCCGATTCCTTAGACCGACTGATCATCGCCGCGATGAAAAACCAAAACCGCCAGGATCTCCAGGCTCGTGCGCGGCCGAAATCGTTCGAGGAATTCAAGGCGAGAGCATTGGGCGGCAAAACAAATCTAGCTGAAAAGGAAATTGAATGGCTGCAATCGAAAAGAAGCAAGGACGCGTTGATCGACGTCCAAGAAGAACCTGGAGCGGACGGATGAAAAAAAAGAAAAACCAAATACATTTTGTTCCTTCGTACACAGGAATTACCATTGGAAGATTGGAGGCACTCGCGGAACGTCGTGCAGGGTCGAAGGAAGAATTACATGTAGAGGCCGAGAACATTTTGCTTGAAGCGCTCCGGGAGCTCGGCGGCTTCCGATGCGCTCATGTCGCCGATGCTTTCGAGGCCATCCGAGAGCGATTAGGATTTGGCTACTCCGCGAAAGATCCTGTCTTTGAGGTAAAAAAAAATGGGAATCCCAAGAAAACAAGTTGAGCATTTGATCGGTCGCAACATAACTGAGCCTGCTAAAAAGACCAACAAGTATCGAGTTGCTGCCAAGGAAGACCGCACCTGGTGCGGGCATATTTTCGCCTCGAAAAAAGAGATGAACCGTTACCTTCAACTGATGGCCGATGGAAGATCCTGGCTATTGAAATTTCTCTGTTATCAACCAGTGTTTCTTTTGCCTGGAGGGATCAAGTATCGGGCCGATTTCTTATACGTCACCGACGAGGGCTATTTAAAAATCGAGGATGTTAAGGGATTCAAAACCCCTGAATACAAGCTGAAGAAAAAGCTGATGTTGGCTATTTACGGAGTAGAGATAAAGGAAATATGAAACGTAAGGAATTATTGTATAGAAAAATGCGAGAACTGGAATGTCATGGCACTATCGTGCTATTCGAGGCGGCAAAAAAACAGTATCCGTGGTTCAAATGGATCTTGGTGGAGGCATGAAACATGAAAAATAAAATTCTCGCTTACCATTGGGTGAAAGACGACTGCACCCTGCGAGACGGCTCGCCGCTTGTATGGCACGAAAAATTAGCGCACAAAGGCGAATTGGTTATGTGCCGATCCGGCTACCACGCTTCCATTAGGGCTCTAGATGCGTTGCAAAACGCGCCTGGATCGGTATGTTGCCGGGTTGAGATTGGCGGCAAGTATATCGTGGATACCGATAAACTCGTGGCTGAAAAACGAACGGTGTTATGGGCCGTTGACGCAAAAAAAATCCTTCATGAATTCGCCCGGTGGTGTGCTCTCCAGGTCATCCATCTCTGGGATGCGCCCGAATGCGTCAGAAAATTTCTGGAGACTGGAGATGAGAGTTTATGTAACGCCGCCATGGACGCCGCCTGGGCCGCCGCCTGGGACGCCAGGGCCGCCGCCAGGGACGCCGCCAGGGACGCCGCCAGGGACGCCGCCAGGGACGCCGCCAGGGACGCCGCCAGGGACGCCGCCTGGGCCGCCGCCTGGGCCGCCGCCTGGGAGGCGCAAAACAACAAATTGGAGGAGATGCTTGAGGAGGAATGGGAAAATCAATGGAAAGCATGAAAAAATTAGTCGACAGAAAAATCAAAGCCCTTTTCACGGCCGACAGACCGAAGGACAGGAAATTTTTTTTTCAACTGCTAATCGCAGCCGGCAAAATGGATGTCATTGAAGCAGAAGAATTTATGATTCTTCTTTTCGGAGAACGACTCGAATGCAATGAACCTGGATGCGGCAGCTTCGATTTCAAAGGCTTTCTATGCTGGAACTGCGGAAAGAGAATCGAATAACCATCGGCCGAGACCGGCGAATAACCGTCCAGCTCCATAAACCAACTTTGCCCTCGCCGGTTATGTAAAGGACGGCGGCCGATGGTTTTGAACTTTTAATAAAGGTGATTAAATCAATGGAAAAAATAGTTTTCACGGTCTTTCCGGCAGAGTCCAAGATTCAAGCTTTAGAGAAATTTGGCCACATCTGCACGGCAATGTCGGTCGCTCATGCAACCATGCTCTCGAATGCTCTATGGGAGAAGGACGGTGAGAAAAAATTACAATGGCTTCTGGACGCCAAAAACAATCTGAAAGCACAGATGGAGTTGGCGCAAATCGAAATGTTTATCCACAATTTACCCGACTGAAAGGAATTCATGGAACCTTATAGTTATCTGATGCAGTTCTTTTCCTACGATCATCTACCCAAACATCTTCAGGAGGTCAGCAAGCCATTTTGCGATTTGGCCCTGGCAATGGAAGAGACATTGCCGTCCAATCCGGAGAAAACAGTTGCCATGAGGAAGCTTCTGGAAGCGAAAGATTGTGCGGTAAGAGCTGTCCTTTTCAAAGAGTAAAATACGGGCTGGTAGTTTAAACGGAAGATCGGACAAGAACGTGTTGCGAGATCGACCAGTGGTTAAAACAGTTATTTGGAACAGCTATCCGAATAAAAGATATACGGTTCAAATCCGTTTCCGGCCCAATAATTAAATGAAAGGAATACAATGAGAAACGATGAAATTGCCCGTGTCTGTTATGCCGCAAATAAAGCGCTGGGCGCAATACTTGGTGAGGGTCGCGGTTTGTCATGGGATGAATGCGGA
>Ga0209640_10005124_pt1 | contig 11462 bp, 9 predicted proteins | sample RifCSP10_1_FD_184018 | JGI IMG/M metagenome (GOLD analysis project Ga0209640, IMG submission 184018) | Soil microbial communities from Rifle, Colorado - Rifle CSP2_sed 10_1 (SPAdes) (version 2) | ecosystem: Environmental > Terrestrial > Deep subsurface > Rock core/Sediment | place: Rifle... | reverse complement strand
GCTTCAGCGTAGTGGTCCAGTTGATCAGGCGCTCGATGGTGGCGGGATGGGGATGCGCGGCGGCGACCGCGACCGTGCGTTCGCGGACCAGTTGCTCGAGCTCGTTCAGTTTCGCCTCGACGGCCAGCCGCGACGGATCCTCGTCGAGGGTGATGTCGCTGATCACTCTCGGCAGGCCGACCTTGGCGGCAACCTTGGGTGTCGCCACGGTGCCCTGGGGACCGGTGGTGACGAGCATCAGGCCGCGCGCCTTCAGGGCCTCCAGCACCGGGGTCAGCAACGCCTCCGAGGTGCCGAAGCGTGAGCCCATGATCGTCGCCACGCCGGTGTAGCCCGAGACCTGGCTCAACACCAGCTCCAGGCGCTTGATGTTGTCTTCGGCACTGAGCGAGGTGTCGAGCGCCATCGGCCCGGCGTCGTAGACCGGGAAGCGGTCGCTTTCCATCGGCAACCCGAGCATCACCTCGTGACCGGCGAGCCTGGATCGCACCACCCAGTCGCTGAGGTCCTTGGCGTAGGGATCGAGCACTATCGTCACCTCGGCTGGCAGCTTGGTAATGGCGGCCATGCTCGCCGCCCGGCTCAGCCCGATACCGGTGATCAGGATCGCCACCCGCGGGCCCTCGTCGATCTTGTTGGGCCGGGCGTAGAGCTGCCACGCCATGGTGCCGTCCTTGCCGGCGATCGGCAGCGGCCCCGGTAGGCCCTGCTTCTTCTCGATCAGCCGGACGTCGGGGGTCGCCGGCAGTGCATCGCTTGCGCTCGCGGGCTGGTCGGGCAGCCGGTTGACGGTGCTTGAGGTTACCGCCGGGACGACGATGCCAGCGCCCTGGCCCGGGGCCCTGCCGCCGATGACGTTCAGCGAGCCGCCGAGCGGGTCGACGATGCCGCCGAACGGGCCGCTGACATCGCCGGTCTTGGCGGCGTAGCGGGGCGGCGGCGCGGTGCCGGCTGCTGGCGGAGCGGATTGCGGTTGGCCAGGCTGGGTAGCCGGGCGGGCGGCGCCGGGGGCGGAAGCAGGCCCGCTGGTGGCCGTCTGGCCCGGCACCGGCGTCACCAGGGTGTTGAGCGAGCCCGGAGCCGGCGGCAGCGCCATCGCGATGCGCGCGCCTTTTTTCTGCTCCTGGGGGGGTGCGGGCTTGCCGGCGGCAGTCTTCTTGTCGTCGGTGCCGCTACTAGAAAAATACCACCAGGCGCCACCACCGATCATGCCGAGCAGCAGCACGACACCACCCGCAGCGGCCATGATCAGCTGCTTTTGGCGCTTGTCGGCGACGCCTTCGCCTTCCTTGCCCTCTTCGCTTTCCTCCTTTTCGGCGCCGGCGGCGGAGTCCTCTTCCTCTTCGTCGCCGTCCTTGGACTTCTTCTTGCGCGCCAGGAAGGCCGGCAGCTTCAGGCGATCGGCCCAGCCTTTCTTCTTGCTGCCGTCCTCGCCTTCAACCTCGTCCGCGGTTTCGGCCTCGCGGACCTCGTCCTCGTCGCCATCCCCGGACTTCTTCTTTTTCTTGCGCGTGAGGAAGGCGGGCAGCTTCAGGCGATCACGCCAGGATTTTCCTCCGGCGTCGGCTTCGTGTTCTTCTTCCTCGTCGCCGGCCTTCGACTTCTTCATCGCAGGCTTGGCAGCGCCCGCCTTGGGAGCACCAGTCTTGGCAGCGCCCGTCTTCGGAGCACCCGCCGGCTTGACGTTGGCTTTTTTAGCAGTAGGCGGCTTCACGCGATCACCCAAATGGTTGTCTCATCATCCCCCTGGGTGCACTCGGCCGTCACGCGGCCGATGCTTTTTAGTTAGTCGTGGTCGCCACCCGGCCCGGGAACAGCGCCAGCCCGCGCAGCAAATCGAGCGCGCGGGTCAGCTGATAGTCCTGCTGTTCGGCCGGTTTTGTCTCCGCCGCCTTAGCCGGATCGACCGGCTTCTGGTCGGCCGGTCGCTTGTCCTGCTGGACGCCCTGGTCGGGCTTTTTCGGCGCCGCCTTGTCGGTCGGCGGAACCGTCGGATGGTCTCGCGGCTTCGCGCCCTCGGGCGCCTCGCCGTTCTCGAGCGCATTCCTGAAATCGGCCTCGCTGCGGCCCTTCGGTTGGTCGATGTTCTCGATCCGCGCCTGCTGGACAACAATGTCAGGCTGAATACCCTTGGCCTGGATCGAGTGCCCGGAAGGCGTGTAGTAGCGCGCCGTGGTCAGCCGCATGGCGCCATGTCCCGGCAGCGGCATGATCGTCTGCACCGAGCCCTTGCCGAACGACTTGGTGCCGAGAAGCACGGCGCGCCGATGGTCCTGCAGCGCGCCTGCGACGATTTCGGAGGCCGACGCCGAGCCGCCGTTGATCAGCACCACCATCGGCAAGCCGTTGGCGATGTCACCCGGCCGGGCATTGAAGCGCTGCGTATCCTCGGCCTTGCGCGAGCGGGTGGAGACGATTTCGCCCTTGTCCAGGAAGGCGTCGGCAACCGCCACCGCCTGATCCAGGAGCCCGCCCGGATTGTTGCGGAGATCGAGCACCACCCCTTGGATCTCCTTGCCGAGCTTCTTGTGCAACTCGGCCATTTCGGCCTTCAGGCCCTTGTCCGTCTGCTCGTTGAACGAGGTGATGCGGATGTAGGCGATCTTGTCCTCGACCTTCGAGCGTACCGAGGTGATCTTGATCACCGCGCGGGTCAGCGTCACGTCGAATGGCTTACCACCAGCGCGGACGATGGTCAGCTTGATGTCGCTGCCGATCTTGCCGCGCATCTTGTCGACCGCCTGGTTGAGGGTCATGCCCTGCACCGTCTCGCCGTCGAGATGGGTGATGATGTCTGCCGGCTTGATTCCGGCGCGATGGGCGGGCGTGTCGTCGATCGGCGAAATCACCTTGACGTAGCCGCTCTCCATCGTCACCTGGATGCCGAGGCCGCCAAACTCGCCCTTCGTGTTGACCTGCATTTCGCGAAAGTTCTTGGCGTTGAGGTAAGCGGAATGAGGATCCAGCGCCGCCAGCATGCCGGTGATCGCGGCTTCGATCATCTCCTCGTCGGTCGGCTGCTCGACGTAGTCGGAGCGCACGCGCTCGAACACGTCGCCGAACAGGTTGAGGAGTCGGTACGTGTCGACGTCGTTCTTCTTCTTCGTCTCGGCCGACCACGCGACGCCCGGGACCATCAACGGCGACAACAAGAAGGCGACGGCGACCGCCGCCACGATCATACGAGGTTTCATGCTCGAACCTTACCTTTGCGCCGCCAGCCACGGCAGCGGGTTAATCGGCTGGCCGTTACGCCGGAGTTCGACGTAAAGGACCGGCCTGCGTGTGTCGGTGCGTCCCATGACGCCAACCGGTTCGCCGGCCACGACCCATTGGCCGATAGTACTATCAATCCGCGAGAGCCCTGCGAGAAGGCTATGATATCCCTCGCCGTGTTCGATGATCAAGAGTTCCCCGTAGCCGCGGAACTGACCGGCGTAGACGACGTTTCCCTCGTATGGCGCCACCACTTGCGCGCCGGGCGCGGTCTCCAGCGTCAGACCCTTCTGGGTCAGGCCGGTCGACGACACCTCGCCGTAGCGCCCGAGAATTCGCCCGACCACCGGCGGCGGCAACTTGCCGCGTTGGCCGGTTATCGGCGCCCCGGTCAGCCCCGCCGGCAGGCCCTCGACGGTGGGTGCGGTTTCCGGCCGCGGCGATTCGTCCTTGCCGGGCTTCGGCGCCGCCGCGCGCGTGCGCTCGGCCAGCTGCTGGCGGCTCTTACGCACCCGGTCCAGAAGCTCTCGCAAATCCGTCGCCTGCGCCGCCAGCTCGTTCATCCGCCTCGCCGCCGCCCGCGCTTGCGCCAACGTGCGGTGCTTGAGCGCCGTCTGTTGGCCGAACAGCGCCGCCAGCCGCCGCCGCTCGGTCTCAAGGCCGAGAGTGACCTGGTCGAACTGCGCCTTCTTGGCCGCCACGTCGCGCCGCGCCGCCGCCAAGCTGTCGATGTCGTCGCGCAAGCGCAGCGCGCGCGCTTCGATCTCGGGCACCGCGGCGCGCAACAGGATCGCGCTACGCACCGTGTCGCTGGGCGGGATCGGCTGCGTCATCAGCGCCTCCGGCGGGTAGCGCGCCACCCGTTCGAGCGCCACCAGCACCTTCGCCAGTTGCCCGCGCCGCGCTTTCAGGCGGTCGAACTTGGCGTCCTCCTTGGCGCGCAGGTCGGCAAGGTCCTTCTCCACCTCGGCGGCGCGCCGCTCCTGTTCCTGGATGATGCTGGCGGCGGCGACCATATCGCGGCGGAGGCGCGCCAGCTCGTTATCGATCTCAATCGCCTTCTCCTTCAGCTGACGCGACTTCTGGCGCCCCTCGTCGATTGCCTTCTCCAGCGCCTTCAGCCGCTGGCCGGGGTTTTCATCGCCGGGCTTCTTGGTCTCCGCCGCCGCGACGATACCGGCGAACGCGACCGCCAGCAGTGCGGCGACGAAGCCTGTCGAAACGTGGGCGATAACGGGATTGGCGGTCATTGCGCGGCGGCGGTTGCCGCCTTCTTAGGCTCGATCAACGAGCGGCCGGTCATCTCGGCCGGCTGCTCGAGCCCCATCAGGCCGAGGACGGTCGGCGCCAGGTCCGACAGTCGACCGCTGCGCAGCCCTTTGACCCAGGCCGGCGCGTTGACCATCAGCACCGGCACCAGGTTCATCGTGTGTGCGGTGTGCGGCTGGTCGCCGGCCTCGTCGAGCATGCGCTCGCAGTTGCCGTGGTCGGAGGTGACGATCAGCACGCCGCCGGCCTTCGTCACCGCTTTTTCGAGGCGGCCGAGGCAGCGGTCGATGCACTCCGCCGCCTTGATCGCCGCCGCCAGGATACCGGTATGGCCGACCATATCGCCGTTGGCGTAGTTGACGACGATCAGATCGAAGCGCCCGCTCTCGATCGCCCGCACCAACTTGTCGGTGACCTCGTCGGCCGACATTTCCGGCTTCAGGTCGTAGGTAGCAACCTTCGGCGACGGCACCAGGATCCTCTCCTCGCCGGGGAAAACCTCTTCGCGGCCGCCGTTGAGGAAAAAGGTGACGTGGGCGTATTTCTCGGTCTCGGCGATTCGGAGTTGTTTGAGCCCGGCATCGGCGACCAGCTGGCCCAAGATGTTCGTCAGTTCCTCGCCCGGGAACAGCGCCGCGAAGTATTTATCGAGGGCTTCGGAGTATTCGACCATGCCGAGGCGCGCCGCCAGCTTGGGCATCTTCGGACGCGGGAACTCCTTGAACGCCGGGTCGGCAAGCGCGGTCAGGATCTGGCGCGCCCGGTCGGCGCGGAAATTCGCCATCAGCACGCCATCGCCGTCCGCCATGCCGGCGTAATCGCCGATCACCGCCGGCACCATGAACTCATCGTTGACGCCATGATCGTAGCTGGCCCGGATGGCGGCGAGCGCGTTGGGATGCTTTTCGCCTTCGGCCAACACCAGCACCCGCCACGCCATCTCGAGGCGCGGCCAGCGCTTGTCGCGGTCCATGGCGTAATAGCGTCCGCCGACCGTAGCGACGCGCACGCCTTCGGCGTTCTTGAGGTCGTCGAGCAGTTTCTTGACGTAGCCCTTGGCGCTTTTCGGCGGCGTGTCGCGGCCGTCGAGGAAGGCGTGGAGGGCGACCGGCACGCGCGCCTCGGCGACGATCCTGGCCAGCGCCGCCATGTGGTCCTGGTGCGAATGCACGCCGCCCGGCGAGACCAGCCCCATCAGGTGGCAGATGCCGCAGCTTTTCTTCAGCGCCGAGATGAAACTGCGGAGCGCCGGGTTCTTCGCCAGCGTGCCGCTTTTCACCGCCGCGTCGATGCGTGGCAGGTCCTGCATGATGATGCGCCCCGCGCCGATGTTCATGTGGCCGACCTCGGAGTTGCCCATCTGCCCGGCCGGCAACCCGACCTCCTCGGCCGACGCGTCGAGCCGTGCCATGGGCACGGTCGCTACCAGCCGGTTCCAGTTCGGCAGGTCAGCGAGCGCGATGGCGTTGTGGTCGCGTTCTTCGCGCTCGCCCCAGCCGTCGAGCACGCACAGCACCACGGGGCGCGGCGCGGATCGCGGGCGGACGATGGGATTTCCGGGCTTCGGCATCGGTTCACTATATAGGTGTCCGCGGGTTACCGACGATAGCGCCGGCTCCGATAAGAGAGTCTTAAGGCGGATTCCGTAGCCGGCCCGCCGCGACGATCGGCGGAAATGTGCGATTCCCCGCGCCGTTCAAAGACTTGTCCGCCGGCATGCTGAACGCGCCAAGTCCTCATCCGGCCCTCGAAACACACCCCGGAATTGCGAATCGGCGGTGGAGTCCGTCTTTATCCGTATTGACCGGGGGTTGAAGCCGGGGTTCGATTCCGTTTCAGCGACCTTCCGGGAAACCGCCAATCACTACCCCCGGGGCGGCGATGCGCGGACGCCGACATTTCCGCGTGCGCGACGCCCGCGCAACCAAGGGAGAGTTTCATCCATGCCATACTTGAAGGGAGCAACGGTCGGCCGCGCCGCCGCAACGGTCGCGTCGTTGCTGGCGCTGGCGTTGGCCGCGCCCGCCGCCGACGCCGCCAGCGCCGAGGCCGGCAAAACCAAGGCCGAGCCGTGCATGGCCTGCCACGGAGAGAACGGCGTCAGCGTCGCCGACGACATTCCGAACCTGGCCGGCCAGAAGGCCAAATACATCGAGGCGCAACTCAAGGCGTTCAAGGCCGGCAAGCGCAAGAACGACCTGATGAACGCCATCGCGCCGCAGCTTTCGGACGCCGATATCGCCGATCTGGCGGCGTTCTTCTCGGGGCTGGCGCCCACCGGCACAGAGAAATCGAAGATGTCGGCGAAGGTGGCGAAGACCAACGTCACCTTCCCCGAGGACTACAAGAAGACCTATACCCTCTATCACACCATCAACTTCCCCGACCGCAAGCAGGTACGCGACTACTTCGCCAACCCGGAAGTAATGGCGGCGGTCAAGGCCGGCAAGCCGGTCCCAAACGGCGGCATGGTGTTCGTCGAGGTGTATAGCGTGAAGTTGGAAGGCAACAAGCCGGTGACCGCCGCCGACGGCTTCTATGTGCGCGACAAGCTGACGCTGTACACGGCGATGGCGAAGGGCAGCGGCTGGGGCAAGGAGATCCCGGAAATCCTGCGCAACGGCGACTGGCACTATGCCGTATTCTCGGCCGACAAGAAGCGTCGCGACACCACCAATCAAGCGACCTGTCTCGCCTGCCACAAGCCACTCGACAAAGACGACTACCTGTTCACCATCAAGGAGATCAAGGCGAAGGTAAAGTGATCTAGGCGGCCGACGTGGCCGCGAAGGCCTATTGGCGATGATAAGGGTGGCCAGAGAGGATCGCTTGGGCACGGTAGATTTGCTCGGCCAGCATGGCACGCACCATCAGGTGCGGCCACGTCATCTGCCCGAGGCTGATCGTCAGCGCGGCCTTCCTGCGCACCATCTCGTCGAGGCCGTCGGCGCCGCCGATCAGGAAAACCAAATCGCGCACGCCGCCGTCGCGCCACTGGCCGAGCCTTTTGGCGAAGGCGACGCTTGAAAACGGCTTGCCGCGCTCGTCAAGAGCGACCACGACCGCGCCTTTCGGCGCTTCGGCCAGCAACAACTCGCCTTCGCGCCTGATCAGCGCCGGCGGCGGCAGCTTCTTCTTCTCTTCGACTTCCTTGAGCTCGAGGGAAAACGTGATGCGGCGGGCGAAGTGCTCGTAGAGCGAACGCTCGGGGCCGGCCTTCCAATGGCCGACGGCGGCGACTTTCAGTCGCATGGGGTTCCTCCCGGAATTTGCCGGTTGCGTCGCGGTCCCAGACGCGGGGCCGGCGCCGCGCGATCTTCTCTATTGCCGCCCAGCGCTTAAGCGGTTATGCCGCGCCTCATGGCGTCAGCCGCCTCGGACTTCGGACCTTTCCCCCACATCTTGTCGAGGTTGTAGAAGTCGCGGAACTCGGGGCGGAACAAATGCACGATCACATCGCCGGCGTCGATCAGCACCCAGTCGCAGGCGGGCACGCCTTCGGCGGCGACGCCTTTCAGGCCCTTGGCTTTCAGTTTTCGCTGGAGGTGGTCGGCCATGGTGCCGACCTGGCGTTGGGATCTGCCGTTGGCGATGACCATGAAATCGGCGATGTCGGTCTTGCCAGCGAGGTCGATGACGACAATGTCCTCAGCCTTGTCGTCGTCGAGGGATTTCTCCACCAGCTTGAGCAGCGCGGCCGTTGCCGGTGGATCAGTTCGCTCACGTGGTATGGGTGGCCTCCTTTCTTTCTAGCCGTTACGTTTCGCAACCCGGGCTTCGGCGGGCTTGTCGCCCCGGGCGCGAATCCTGGTTGCCGATTGGGCGTTCAAGGGCGTCATCAGGAACACCCACGCCGGCGGTCTCCTGTCGGCCAACTGGGCGGCCCGTTCGGCCTTCACCCGGCGTCGGGAGAACCGCCTGGCCGCCTTGGAAACCAGGGCCTTACCAGAATAGTTTGGCCGCGCGAAAACCGCAACCGGGACGGCGTGGAAGATTTCCGTCCAGTCCTTCCAGCGCTCGATGTCGATCAGGTTGTCGGCTCCCATGATCCACACGAACCGGAAGCCCGGGTAGTGCTCGCGGAGCGCCGCCAGGGTATCGACCGTATAGCGGGTGCCAAGCACGCGCTCGATGTCGGTGACCCACAGCTTGCGGCCGCGGGCGATGGCGCGGGCGCGCCGGAGTCGCTCCTTCAGGGGCGCCATTTCCGCCTCGGGCTTCAGCGGGTTATGCGGCGACACCAGCCACCACACGTTGTCGAGGTCGAGCTTTTCCAGCGCCAGCCGGCTGATGTGCAGGTGCCCCTCGTGGGCGGGGTTGAAGGAGCCCCCGAGCAGGCCGATGCGGGGGCGCCTGCCGTGGCGTCGCGGCGGTCGTCTTCTCACTTAAGACCAGGCTCCCGCTCGCTCATGGCCGGCATTGGCCATCGCCACGGACCACGTATTTCATGCTGGTCAGCTGCTCGACACCGACCGGCCCGCGGGCGTGCAGCTTGCCGGTCGAGATGCCGATCTCGGCGCCCATGCCGAACTCGCCGCCGTCGGCGAACTGCGTCGAGGCGTTGACCAGCACGATGGCGCTGTCGACGTTCTTCAGGAATTTCTCCGCCGCCTCGGCGTTGCCGGTGATGATGCTGTCGGTGTGGTTGGAGCCGTGGCGGGCGATGTGGTCGATTGCCTCGTCGACACCGTCCACCACCTTCACGGCGATGATCGAGTCGAGATACTCGGTGTCCCAGTCGGCGGCGGTCGCCGGCTTGACGCGCGGATCGGCGGCGCGTACTTCGGGGTCGCCGCGCACCTCACAGCCGGCGGCGATCAGGTCGTCGAGGATCGGCTTCAGCATCCCCTTCACCGCGGCGCGGTCGATCAGCAGCTTCTCGGTGGCGCCGCAGATGCCGGTGCGGCGCATCTTGGCGTTGAGCACCACTTTCCTCGCCATCTCGGGATCGGCGTCTTTGTTGACGTAGGAATGGCAGTTGCCCTCCAGGTGCTTGAACAGCGGCACTCGGCTTTCGGCGCTGATGCGTTCGACCAGGGACTTGCCGCCGCGCGGCACGATGACGTCGATGAGCCCGGTCATGGTCAGCATTTCGCCGACGGCGGCGCGGTCGCGGGTCGGCACCAGTTGGATCGCCGCTTCCGGCAGCCCGGCCGCTTTCAGCCCCACGCTGAGCGACTCCATGATCGCCTGCGACGAATGGAAGCTTTCCGAGCCGCCGCGCAGGATCGCTGCGTTGCCGGCCTTCAGGCACAGCCCGCCGGCGTCGGCGGTGACGTTGGGCCGCGATTCGAAGATGACGCCGATGACGCCGAGCGGCACCCGGAGCCGCTGGATGTGGAGGCCGTTGGGGCGGTCCCACTCGGCGGCGATGGTGCCAACCGGATCGGGGAGCTCCGCGATCTCGTCGAGGCCCTTGGCGGTCGCCTCCAGGCGCTCATCCGTGAGCCGGAGCCTGTCCAGCATCGCCACCGTGAGTCCTTTTTTCTCGGCCGCCGCCATGTCCTTGGCGTTTTCGGACAGGATCTCGTTCTTGCGCCGCCTCAGGCTCGCCGCCGCCTCCCGGAGCGCCTTGTTCTTCGCCGCCGAAGGCGTGAGCGCCAGTGCCCGGGCCGCCTCCTTGGCGGCCTTGCCGATCCGGCGCATCAGGGCGCGGATCGCCTTGCTACTCTTGTTGCTGCCTCGCTTGCTGCCTTTGGCGGCCATGCTCGCCCCTCAATCCAGCACCAAGTCGTCGCGGTGGATCAGCTCGTCGCGGCCACGGTAACCGAGAAGGGCCTCGATTTCACTGGTTTTGTAGCCCTTGATGCGGCGCGCATCGTCGGCCGAGTAGGCCGATAGGCCGCGACCCAGCACGCGTCCGTCTGCAGTCTTGACGATCACCGCGTCGCCGCGCTGGAACGAGCCCTCGACGCCGACGACGCCCGCCGGCAGCAGGCTTTTGCCCGAGCGCAGCGCCTTCTCGGCACCGGCGTCCAGCACCACCGCGCCGGCCGGCTTGAGCGCGCCGGCGATCCAGCGCTTGCGCGCCGCCTTCGGCGTGGCGGACGGCAGGAACCAGGTGGCGCGGGCGCCCTCCTCGATGCGCTTCAGCGGATACGGTGCTTTGCCGTCGGCGATCACCATGCGGCAGCCGTTGGCCAGGCACATCTTGGCCGCCGCCAGTTTGGTCGCCATGCCGCCGCGGCTGTCGCCGGACCGCACCCGCCCGGCCATCGCCTCGATCTCCGGCGTCACCGCCGTCACCTCGGGGATCGGCTTGGCATCGGGGTCGCGGTCCGGGTCGGCAGTGTAGAGCCCGTCGATGTCGCTGAGTAGCACCAGGGTATCGGCGCTGACCATGACGGCGACCCGCGCCGCCAACCGGTCGTTGTCGCCGAAGCGGATCTCGTCGGTGGCAACGGTGTCGTTTTCGTTGATCAGCGGCACCGCGCCGAGCCCGAGCAGCGCATTGAGCGTGTTGCGGGCGTTGATGTAGCGGCGGCGGTTCTCGGAGTCATCGAGGGTCAGCAGCACCTGCGCCACCGTGATGCCGTGCTGGCCGAGCACTTCCTGATAGGCATGGGCGAGGCGGACCATGCCGGTCGCCGCCGCCGCCTGGTTCTCGTCGAGGCGTAGCGCGCCCGCCGGCAGGTTCAAATGCCGACGGCCGACGGCGATGGCGCCCGAGGTGACGATGATCACCTCCTGGCCGCGGCCGCGCAGCCGCGATACATCCTCGGCCAGCGCTTCCAGCCAGGCGTGGTGGATGGTGCCCTTTTCTTGGTCAACCAGCAGCACGGTGCCGATCTTGACCACTACTCGGCGGCCGCTTTCGAGTTTTTTCCTGGCGGTCATGGCAGCGCCGCCTGTCCTTGATGTTCCGCTGCCTTTTCGCGGCGGACGACTTCCGCGAGTTCTACGGTCAGCGCCTTCAGCCCGTCACCGGAGACCGCAGACACCGCCGCCACATCGCGGCCCGAGGCCTTTTTCAGCTC
>Ga0209640_10005123_pt1 | contig 11462 bp, 7 predicted proteins | sample RifCSP10_1_FD_184018 | JGI IMG/M metagenome (GOLD analysis project Ga0209640, IMG submission 184018) | Soil microbial communities from Rifle, Colorado - Rifle CSP2_sed 10_1 (SPAdes) (version 2) | ecosystem: Environmental > Terrestrial > Deep subsurface > Rock core/Sediment | place: Rifle... | reverse complement strand
GTAATCAACACAAAAGTAAAAGTTTTTCATTATTATGCAGCAGCAGATACAACTGATACACTAGGTTTATCAAGAGGAGCTAACGCATTAGCAGGAGGTTTTGGTTTATCATTTGGAGGTAGTTCAGAGGGAGGTGGAAATTTATCTCTTATGGGTGCAGTAATAAATGAAGTATTATACGGAGATACAACTAAAATAATCACCTCAATATCTGATCCGGAATCAAATATTCCTGAACAAATTCATTTATATCAAAATTACCCGAATCCATTTAATCCTTATACAACTATTAAGTTTGACTTAAATGTTTCCGGTAATGTTTCAATTACAATTTATGACTTGATGGGAAATGAGGTTAAAAGATTATTAAACGAAGAATGGAGATCTGCAGGAGAATATAAGATAAACTGGGATGGCAAATCGGAAGATGGAAATTTAGCTGCAAGCGGTATTTATTTTTACCGGTTATTTACTGACAGACAGGCATTATCATATTCTATGATTCTTTTAAAATAATATACTCTCCCCTTTTACTCTTCCTTGATAGCCCATCTGCTTTTTGATATATTTGTCACGCAGTTGTAATGCTGAACTTGTTTCAGCATCTAAATACAATTTAAAAAAGATTCCGAAACAAGTTCGGAATGACAAATAAACCTCATTTATTTATGGCTTACGTTGTAACAGCAAGAAAATGGCGTCCTAAAAAATTTGTTGAAGTTGTAGGACAGGAACATATAACTACAACTTTAAAAAATGCTATCAAAGATGGACGCATTGCTCATGCATATTTGTTTGCCGGACCGCGTGGCGTTGGTAAAACAACAACAGCAAGAATTCTTTCAAAAGCATTAAACTGTCTTAACCCCATTGATTATGAACCGTGTAATGAGTGTGAAACATGCAAATCAATTCAAGCCGGGCAGCTTATGGATATTATCGAGATTGACGGCGCTTCAAACAGAGGAATTGATGAAGTAAGAACTTTAAGAGAATCTGTAAAATACGCTCCGACCCGTGGTAAATACAAAGTGTACATCATTGATGAAGTGCACATGCTCACGAAAGAATCCTTCAATGCATTCCTAAAAACGCTGGAAGAACCTCCTGCACAAACTATTTTTATTTTCGCAACGACTGATGTTCACAAAGTGCCTTTAACAATTATATCGAGATGCCAGAGATTTGATTTCCGCAGAATCGAGCTCGACACAATAAAATCTCTTTTAGAAAAGATTGCAAAAAGCGAAGAGATTGAAATAGACGATAAAACACTTACTCTTATTGCACGTAAAGCCGACGGTGCATTAAGAGATGCAGAAAGTTATTTTGACCAGGTAGTCGCTTTCTGCGGCAAAAAAGTCGATTCATCTACAGTTACTAAAATCCTGAATCTTATAGATGACGAAGTTTATTTTAAACTCTCCGATGCAGTGCTTGCCAAGAATTTTAAGTCGGTTTTTGAAATATCTGAAGAAATATATAACAATGGCTGGAACTTTACAGATTTTATGGATGGTCTCATAGAACACTTCAGAAATATTATGTCCGTCATAATAACAGGCAATTCGGATAGTATTGAATCGGCAGAGATATTCAGAAAAAAATACATGGCTTACATAGATAAATTTTCACAAAGCGATCTCCTCAGGTTAATGAATTTTCTTAATAAGAGCGGGCAGGAGTTACGCTTTTCTCAGAATCAAAAACTAAAAATTGAAATTGTATTATGCCATCTGATCGGCTTGGAAAGAACTTCGACAATTACAGAAATTATCGAAGGCATAAATAAAGAAGTTGTTGAATTACCGACAAACTTATTCAGAGAACAAGAAAAAAAAAATTACAGACCGGAACTAAGTTATAAAACCCCTCATTTTACCGCTTCAAATGTTACCACCGCAAAGGTAAAAGAACCGGAAGAAAATAAAATCAACAGCTCTGAATTTAATTTTGACACAATTGTAAATACCTGGCAGGGTTTTGTGGATTCGGTTTCCCAGGAAAAAACATTAACTCTTGGACATTTTATTTTTGACATCAAACCAGTTGGTTTATCGGGACACAAAGTCAATCTTCAATTTAATAATGATGAAGATGAAAAGTCCTTCTATTACAATATCGATTATATAACTAAAAAAGCTCATAATTATTTTGGTAAAAAATTGGAATTTCTTACAAATAAAGAATCCTTAGCAGAAACTTCCACTGTAAAAAAAAATATTGAAGAAAAGGAAATAACTTCTAATCAAGAGGCTAATACTGGAGATGAATTTGCCGACTTGATAATAAATGAGCTTGGGGGAGAGGAAATTAGTTGATTTTGTATTGTTTTTAGCTTTTTTTACACACCTTCATTTTTTGAAAAAAAAGGAATATTAACTATTTTTATTATCTATGCCTCAAAAGTTAATTGTGGCTATTGATGGCCCTGCAGGTTCCGGTAAAAGTACATCTGCCAAAATTGTAGCTCAAAAATTAAGTTATTTATACATCGATACAGGAGCTATGTACAGGGCAGTAACTTTATTGGTAATAAGGAAGAACATCAGCAACAAGCAAGACATTGTAAAGCTTGTTGAGAAAACAGACATAGAGCTCGATTTTGTAGATGGAGAAACAAAAGTAAAGATAAATGGACAAGATGTAACCAAAGAAATAAGATCTCCCGAGGTTAATTCTATGGTTAGTGAAATAAGTAAGATTGAAGGTGTTAGAACTATTTTAGTAAATAAACAAAGAGAAATGAGTAATTCCAACCGTGGAATAGTAATGGAAGGAAGAGATATCGGAACAGTCGTTTTCCCGGAAGCTGATGTAAAAATTTTTATGACCGCTTCGATCGATACACGTTCGGAAAGAAGAATGAAAGAATATCATGAAAAAGGTACTACCATATCTTTGGAAGATGTAAAAGAGAATTTGTTGAGCAGAGACGAAATTGATTCACAGCGTGATGTTAGTCCCCTTATTAGAGCAAGCGATGCTGTGGAAGTTGATACTTCAAAAGTCTCTATTCCTGAACAAGTAAATATTATTCTCGAAGAAATTAAAAAAGCAGCTAATAGAAAAGGGATTAAATTCTCGGCTGTAAATTGAAAAGAATTTTAAACCATATTAAATAATTATGTTGAACTAATTTGTCTGCTGCATTATCGTTTTATGGTTTTTGATTTTGCAACAGGAAAGTAAATATATAATTCAGGAGGATTAATGTCCCAAAAAGAAACGATTACTAACCCGGTGACTTTGAATGATTATGAAAAGTCAAAGAGTAAATTTGAAAACGAAGAATATTCACAGGAGGAATTCCTTACTCTGGCGCGGCTCTACTCTGAGTCTTTCAACGATGTTAAGGAAGGTGAAATTGTTAAGGGTAGAGTAGTTAGAATACAGGGTGATAATGTAATTCTTGATGTTGGTTTCAAGTCCGAAGGATCAGTTCCATTATCCGATTTTTTAAATCGTGAAGTAAAAATAGGACAAGAAGTTGATGTAGTATTGGAAAGTGTTGAGGATCAGGAAGGTAACCTTGTTTTAAGCAAGTCGAGAGCAGATTTCTTAATGATCTGGGATAAAGTTCTAAAAGCACACGAAACAGGTGAAATACTTCAGGGTAAAATTGTTAAGAGAATAAAAGGCGGAATGGTTGTAGACCTGATGGGTATGGAAGCTTTCTTGCCCGGTTCACAGATTGATATTCGTCCAATCCGTGATTTTGATGCTTTTGTCGGGCAGACAATGGATTTTAAAGTAGTAAAGGTTAACGTCCCAACAGAAAACGTAGTTGTGTCTCACAAAGTTCTTGTCGAAGAAGAAATATCCGATCAGAGAAATGCTATTCTCGAAAGCCTGGAAAAAGGTCAAATTCTTGAAGGTACGGTTAAAGCTATTACAGACTTTGGAGTTTTCGTTGACTTGGGAGGTGTAGATGGTCTTATACATATTACCGATTTAAGCTGGGGAAGAATTAACCATCCCAACGAGATTGTTAAGCTTGATGAAACGATCAAGGTTGTTGTTACAGATTTCGATGAGGAGAAAAAGAGAATTTCCCTGAGTCTTAAAAAACTACTCCCGCATCCCTGGGAAAGCATCGAAGAAAAAATTCATGTTGGCGATAAAGTATCGGGTCGCGTTGTGTCTCTTACTGATTACGGTGCTTTTATTGAAATCGAAAAAGGAATCGAAGGACTCATTCATAACTCGGAGATGAGCTGGACACAACATATTAAACATCCATCACAGGTTGTTGCAATGGGACAGATAGTCGAAGCGGTAATTCTAAGTTTGGATAAAGAAGAAAAGAAAATCTCGCTTGGAATTAAACAGCTTGAACCTGATCCTTGGGAATCCCTGATGCAAAAGTATCCTGTGGGTTCAAAACATTCAGGTATAGCTCGTAACTTAACCAACTTTGGTGTATTTGTTGAACTGGAACCGGGGGTTGACGGTTTGGTTCATATTTCCGATCTCTCATGGACAAAGAAAATACGGCACCCCGGTGAAGTTGTGAAGAAAGGCGAGAAACTTGACGTTACTGTTCTGAGTGTAGATGTAGAGCAAAGAAAAATATCTTTAGGACACAAGCAAATCGAAAATAATCCATGGGATAAATTCGAAAAAACTTATATTGTTGGTACGCTTGTACAGAGTAAAGTAGTACGAATAATAGAAAAAGGATTGATAGCAGAACTTCCAGAAGGAGTAGATGGTTTTGTTCCTGCCACTCAACTTTCAACCGGGAAGATAAAAAATGTTGCTAACCACTTCCCTATTGATTCTGAATTATCATTGAAAGTAATCGAATTTGATAAGGAAAATAAAAAAATAGTACTGAGTGCAATTGCTGCACTTAAAGAGAAATCAGAAGACGAAATTCAAAATTACGTGGACTCTCACAAGCTGGAAAAGGTAACAGTTCAGGATATTAAGAATACTGAAACTACTGCAATAGACACCTCGGAGTTCCCGATCTTCGAAGTAAATGAAGAGTCACATTCTCAGTCTCAAGCTGAAAAAAAGTAATTTTTCTTAAAATCTGTTAAATTAAGGGCGGGATTTTTCCCGCTCTTAAAATTTTAAATAAGAAATGAGACAAACTGTAGCATTACATACTCTGGGATGCAAACTGAACTTCTCTGAAACATCAACAATCGGAAATGAGTTTCTCCACAATGGATTTACCTTAGTCGATTTTAAAGATAAAGCTGACGTTTATGTTTTTAACACATGTACTGTTACACAAAATGCCGAAAAAGATTGCCGGCAGCTCGTAAGAAAAGCACTTAAGCAAAACCCCGAAGCTTATATCATTGTTACGGGTTGTTACGCTCAGCTTCGTCCGGCAGAAATAGCTGATATTAAAGGTGTGGATGTAATCCTCGGCAGCAACGAAAAGTTCAAACTTTTTTCCCTGATCGATAATTTTCAGAAAAAAAACTTAGCCTGTATTTTTGTATCGCCAACCGAAAAGCTCAACGAGTTCGGTCCTGCTCACTCGACCGATGCTGACAGCAGAACAAGGGCTTATCTCAAAATTCAGGATGGATGTGATTATAAATGTTCCTTTTGTACGATACCGCTTGCGAGAGGATTAAGCAGAAGTATGCAGCCTTCTGAAGTTGTCAATCAGTTCAGGCATCTCGTTGATTCTGGTTATAAAGAAATAATTTTAACCGGAGTAAATGTTGGAGATTACGGGAAATCTTTTTCAACTAATCTTTATAGCCTACTTTTAAGATTGGTAAATATTGATGGCGATTTCAGGATAAGAATAAGTTCTATCGAACCAAATCTTCTATCAGATGAAATCATAAACCTTACTGCTGAAAACGAGAAAATGTGCAAGCACTTTCATATCCCTTTACAGAGCGGAAGTCCTAAAATCCTTAAAATGATGAGAAGAAGATATCAGGTGGAAGATTATTCTAATTTAATATTCAAATGCAAAGATAAGATTAAAGAACCTGGAATTGGCGTGGATGTGATAGTTGGCTTCCCGGGTGAAACAGGTGATGATTTTATACAGACATATAATTTTCTGAAAGAGCTTCCCGTTTCTTATCTTCACGTATTCACGTATTCCGAAAGACCGGACACTGCTGCAGTAAAGTTTGACGACCCGGTAGATATTTATGAAAGACGTAAGAGAAGCAATATGCTAAGGATTTTAAGCGCAAAGAAAAGATATGAATTCTACCGGCAAATGATTGGTAAAGAACTTGAGGTCTTATTTGAAGCGGAAAATATTTCAGGAAAGATCAAAGGCTTTTCTTCAAATTATGTTCGGGTTAGTTTGGATTATAATCCCAACATTGTCAACAAAATATGCCCGGTATCCATTGATAATATTATTGATAACACTTGTTCCGGCTATATTAAAGGGACAAAAAAATCAATTGAATTGATAGCCAGTTGATATAGATATTTATATATAAATATGAAAAAATTATTCCTTTTAATATTCTGTCTTGCTTCTTTAAGCTTTCCACAAAATTCAAAAAATTTACTTGAGCTTGGAGCGGAACTAAAATCCACTCCTGCTGATCAAACCTTACAGGCAAATAATAATTTAATCTACGATACACCTGAAAAGAAAAAGCCGGGATTAGCAATTATTTATTCATTGCTGTTACCGGGAATGGGGGAATTATATGCCGGGTCTTATTCAAGCGGAAAGTATTTTACTATTGCAGAGGGAGCGCTATGGGGTACTTTTATTGGTATGAATGCATACGGCAACTGGCAAAAAGAGAGATATAAGTCTTTAGCAGCTTCCAAAGGAGAGGTACAATTAGAAGGTAAGGACGATGATTATCTTACAATTATAAGCGAATATTCAAACATAGATGAATACAATAATGAAAAAGCTCTTGAAAGAAATTTTGACGAAATGTATGATCCTTCCAAGTATTACTGGAATTGGCAGACAACGGAAGACAGGAAAAAGTACAGGAGCATGTGGATATCGAGCGAACAAACTTTTAATGATGTAAGATTTGTGGCTGGGGCTTTAATTGTAAACAGAATAGTAAGTGCTATAAATGCTGTAAGATTAGTCGCTGCTTACAATAAAAGTATTGATGAAGAATTATCCTGGAATTTTTCTGTAGGGATTTCACAACCTGTTAATCTTCCCCATTCTCTTACATTCAATTTTCAAAAGAGTTTTTAATTACTCTTTTTTATCTCTTTAAAAATATTCTTTCCCATTCTTCAACATCATTAATATCTTCTGTCCTTAATTTTTCTTCATCAATAGTTTTTCCCCTTGCCAGCTGCTTTCCAAAATCTTCACTATAGATTATCTTGCAGCCACAAGCTTTGCCAAAATTTCTTAGCTCGTTATCTGATGAAACAAGAACCAGATTTCTCCTGTTCTTTGTTTGCTCGATATGTTCTCTGATAAAATAATCAGCAGCCTTTTTGCCGGAATAAACAATTTTTCCTTTTGATAAACGCAACGGGATGTTTTCATATCCATCAAAATGGAGAGTTAAGCCTATTGTCTTATTATGGAAGTAATTTTGTAAAAGGTAGACTAATTGTTCTCTTGCTCTTTGTTTATCCTTTTTCTGAAATTTAACCAGTTCCGGGATTTTGCCGATAACATTATTTCCATCAATTATATAATGTATCATAACTTTCTTAACCTTCAAGGTTAGAGATGAAATAACATTCAGTAACCCTTGAAGGTTCTTTCCTTTTACACTTTCTCTTAAAATTATAACCAACTCTAACCTTCGAGGGTTACTGACCTAAAAGAATTTGCTAACCTCGAAGGTTTCTACTAATACCCGCTGTAAAATCTATCTCTCTTAGTAATCTTCAGATCCTGGAGCTGCGGGGCTTTAACCCTGATTTCAAATGTGTAACCTCTGTAAGTGCCGATCGGGTTCCAGGTAAAGTTCATAATCCAGCAATGTAAATCTCTCGAGACACGTATTTGCGGCGCTGCAAATTTTTTACTGTCGAAATCATAACTGCCGCTGAAGGAAAACTTCCAGTTTGGCGTGATGTTAAAATTAAGAGAACTGCTGAGATTTGATCGTGTAGTTACATTTGAAGGATTAAATTTACTCAGAGTATAATTATAATTGAGGCTGATATCCCAGGGAATTGTAAAATCAGGATCTTTTGTATCATAAATTCCTTTGTAAACCTGTTCTGCCTGCCCGAGCTGAAATTCATTTTCTCTGTTTGCAGTATTTTCAGGTTCGGAAGATTTCAGCTTTTCTCCCGATAAACTTGTTGATACAGAAAAGCTGAAATTTGTTAATCTCAATAATCCTTTCCCCTGGTCTATTAGAAATTTATTAATGCTGTTGTTGCCCGATTCATCAACATCATACAAGGTATAACTTGAACTGCCGATAAAATTAAACCAATTGCCGACTTGCGTTCTGAAACCCAGGGTCAAAGGAGAAAATCTTAAGCTGTCTGCTGCAAAATTATAACTTAAAGAAGCATCGAGATTAAGTAGTTGTATCTTTTGTTCTTTAGATGTGGTATCGGAAGGATTAGCAGCGGTTTTCATTTCAAAAATATTTGAAACACTAAAAGAAATATTCTGAGTTTCACCTCTTCCCGGTCCTCCGAATATCTCTCTTTCAAACTTATTGTACTTTACTTCGTTCCCCTCAGAGTTAACATAAGTTCCATAATAACCCCAGAAAGACTCTGAAAAATCCGGAGTATAAGAATAGCTAATACTCGGGCTGACAGTGTGCCTAACAGCACTCACTCCAAGAATACCGGGCTGAACAATCCCGTAAAATTTTGTAGAAGCACGCACACCTGTGCTGAAAGTCCTTACCATATTAATTTCATTAACATCTTTTGTTACTATAGAATCTTTACCATCAAATGTTAAACCAGCAAATTCTTTTTCAACTTTTTTATTGTACCACTTCTCCGCATAACTGATAGACGGAGTAATACTGAGGTATCCTACTTTAGGCGAAGCATTAACACTTACCTGGTGCTGTATTCCCCCTCTTATTTTAAGATCATCACTTGTGCGGTTTCTATTATTTTGAAATAAGCCTGAATAGTTGTAACCGATTAGCTCATACCATTTATAATTTCCCGAACTCGCCTTTTTCCTGAAGGGATATTTTTGTGACATATTAAAAGAAGCCCTGGGAAGAACTTCAGATATAGTCCCCCTATCAAGATTTTGGGTCCTGCTGTAGTTAACCGACATGCTGTTTCCCGATTCCTCCCACGATTTGGTTAAAGTAGCATTAGATATAATATCCCTGCTGAGTACTTCGTTCAAATCGTATATAGTTCTTCGTGAATAATCCGTGCCTGACACAAACTGAAGATTAGCATCGAATCGTAATGTAGGGGTAATTGACTGGTTGTGGTTCCATTTAATAAACCAGTCCTTACTCTCCTGCCTGTCGGGATCATAGAGTTCTCCGGTTTTAAATACTTTGTAATTTCCTTCAAGGCTGCCGGTAAACTCATACCTCTTTGCATACCTGAAGCGTGAATTAATATTGAAGCTTCCCCTTGTATAATAATCCGATGTAAGAACCAGATCCATATAATCGCTTATAGCCCAAAAATATCCGAAGCGCGAAAAGTACCTGCCGTAAGTGCCATCTTCTCCAAAAACAGGCGGGATTATCCCAGATCGTCTTCCCGACTCGATTGGAAAGATAGCAAAAGGTAACGGAATAGGAAAAGGAGTTCCTCCGAAATGAAGCCATATCCATTTGGCAACTATCTGCTCTTTGTTAATAACTTTCATTTCCGGAGAATAAAAATAATAGTCAGGCGTATCGCTCTCACAGGTAGTATAAATTCCATCTTCTATGAAATATGTTTCTTCATCGACCTTGTTGATTTTTGCCCCCGTATAAACAGCCCCATCGCTTTCCGTTCCTGCTGCGGATATAAATCCTCTTTTGGTTTTAAAATTATATCTCATCCTAAAACCATTATAAACATCGGCTCCTTCTTTTAAGACTGGTGTTCCTTTATATTTATCGGGAATTGTATCAGATGGAACTCCTTCCGCATCAATATTGTTTGATTGAAAATCGACAAAAATGTTTGCGCTCTTAAGATCGGTTTGCTTATACTGAATAGAAGCATCGCCGTAAATATTCATCTTCTTTTTTTTCACATAAAAAATCAAAGAATCTGAAGCATCAGTATATATAACAGTATCAACGTCGTAAGTTTTTTTAGTCAGGGTATCGGGAACCGAAAGACTGTCCTGCAGAAAGGGAGTTTGTAATGAATCAATAACACTTAATGTATCATTTTCCTGGGGAAAGGAATAAAGTGCAAAAGTCAGAAAAAATATTAAGAATAAAAATCGCATACGTGAAGATAATCATATCATCCGATATTGATAAATGTTGGCTCCTATGATGCCCGGTAAAAATTATAGATAAATTAAGTTTGTTGTTTTAGTTAAAAGACGAATCTAAAGATTGTTTTGTTATTTGATTTCTTTGCTAAACCTAACTTTATTGATAAAACCAAAGCACAAATGTAAAATTAAAGCGAAAAATATTATCGGAAGATATGTCGTTTACCTCATCCCATTTTCAGTTTCGACTCTTCAATCTTTTTAATTATGTCGTCAGCAACAGCCAGGGCACGTAACCCGTCTTCCCCTGAAACAACAGGACGGGTCTTATTAATTACAGCGTTAATAAATAATTCAAGTTCATAACTAAGGGCATTTATCTCTTTAGTTTCAGGCTGTTCATAAAATAATTTCTTTTTATTTCCTCCAACTCCTATTTCGCCAAAAGGAACTCCCGCAGATATATTTTCACCAAGAGGCAGCAGCCTGTACATTTCTGAAGCACCTGTTACAAAATCGAGTGCAATATAATTATCTCTCTGCCAGATTCTCATCTTCCTCATTTTCTTTTGCGATATTCTGCTCGCAGTAACATTTGCAACGGCGCCGTTTTCAAATTGTATTCTTGCATTTGCTATATCAACATTATCCGAAACAACAGGAACACCGTTCGCATCTATTCTTTTCACTTCACTTTTTATCAGGCTTAATATTACGTCAATATCATGTATCATAAGATCCAGCACAACGGCTACATCAGTTCCCCGCGGATTAAACTGTGAAAGTCTGTCGCTTTGGATAAACAACGGATTTATTATATATTTTTCAAGAGAAACAAGAGCAGGGTTAAACCTTTCGATGTGACCCACCTGGAGAGTTAATTTTTTAGCCGAAGCCAATTTTACCAAAGTCTCTGCTTCAGTTATTGTTGAAGTTATTGGCTTTTCTATAAAGATATGAATTCCTCTCTCAAGACATCGTTTTGCAACTTCGTAATGTGCGGAAGTCGTTACCGCAACCGATGCAGCGTTTACAACGTTAAGTAATGATTCCTCGCTTTCAAAAACTTTAACTTTAAGTTCATCCCCAACAGAATGAGCATTCGATAAATCAATATCATAAATCCCTA
>Ga0209640_10005122_pt1 | contig 11464 bp, 8 predicted proteins | sample RifCSP10_1_FD_184018 | JGI IMG/M metagenome (GOLD analysis project Ga0209640, IMG submission 184018) | Soil microbial communities from Rifle, Colorado - Rifle CSP2_sed 10_1 (SPAdes) (version 2) | ecosystem: Environmental > Terrestrial > Deep subsurface > Rock core/Sediment | place: Rifle... | reverse complement strand
CACCACGAAGTCGAAGCCCGCGAGCGCGAACGCATTGAGGGTGGCGGGGACCGGGCATTCGATGACGAAAGTGCCGAGGGCCAGTCCAGCCGCCGCCTTGCGGCGAAGCTCCCGGCCGAGCGTCAGGAACCCGGCGATCCTCTCTGCACCGGTGTTCTCGACGAACAGCGGATTTGTCCAGTTCCTGGCATCCGCCTTGTCTTTCATCGACATACGAGTTCGCTGCAGCCCTGAACCGAAGGCATGTATGGGTGTGATTGGAGACCGGGCGATACTAACATGTCAGCTACAAACCCATCAATTGCAGGTCGATATCCAGGTCGGCAGCGAGTCGGTATGAGAAGCGGTACTTCCATGGGGAAACGACGCTCGGCACGGCCGACGAACTTTCAGTTGACGTTGCCTGCAATTCGAGCCAATCAGTTGCAAGTATTTGACAATAAAAGGAATGTATGAGCCGCTGTGCATTGGTCGCGTCAACCTGGCATCAGGGTAAGCGAGAGATTTGCTCGATGCCGATCAGCCGATGTCGGCCGCCTACTCGGTGCGGGACGGATTGCAGCCACTGTTGCATCGTACCGCTGACATGTTAGATAGTAACGAGGTCCGCCAGATCGAGGTGAAGCGGTGAAGAGTGGATCGCACGCTGCCGACCGGCGGCGCTTCGTCACGCGAGCCGGAAAGGAGCTGAATTTCACGGCCCTCGGATTCGGATCCGCACCGCTTGGCAATTACCTGCGGTCCCTGAGTGAGGAGGAGTGCGACCAGACGCTGTCGGCGGCGTGGGACAGCGGCGTGCGCTATTTCGACACGGCGCCGTTATACGGCCTCGGGCTGTCCGAAATGCGTGTCGGACGGCTGCTCGCGAAGCGGCGGCGCCAGGACTTCATTATCTCGACCAAAGTCGGCCGCCTGCTGGTGCCCTGCGAGAAGGACGAAGTGAATGGCATTTTCTTCGTCGATACGCCGCAGGTGCGCTTTTACTACGACTACTCCTACGACGGACTGATGCGCTCCTACGAGGCGAGCCTGAAGCGACTCGGACTGGATCGGGTCGAGATCCTGTACGTGCACGACGTGTGCGGCCTGGTTCACGGTGGACGCGACGCATCGGAAGCCCGGATACGGGAGCTGGTAGACACCGGTGGCTGGCGCGCGCTGGCCGAGTTGCGCGACAACGGCGATGTCCTTGCGATTGGCGCCGGAGTGAATGAGTGGGAGCCCTGTGCAAGACTGCTGGAACTGGTGGATCCTGATCTCTTCCTGCTTGCCGGCCGATACACGCTGCTCGAGCAGATCCCGCTGGACACACTCTTTCCGGAATGCGCCAAGCGCGGTGTCGGCATTGTCGTCGGTGGCCCCTATAACTCCGGAATACTGGCGGGCGGTTCGACCTACAACTATGCAGCAGCCCCGCCCGAGGTCATGGCCCGGGCGCAGGCACTCGATGCGGTCTGTCGTACTCATGGCGTTGCGCTCCCGGCGGCAGCCCTGCAATTTGTACTTGCCAACCCGCTGGTCGTCAGCGTGATTCCGGGTGGCCAGACCGTGAAGGAAACGACGCAGAACGCGGCCGTGCTCGATCAGCCCATACCGCCGGCCTTCTGGCGGGAGCTGAAAGACCGGAAGCTGCTGCATCCGCAGGCACCCACACCTGCTCAGGAGTAATCGATGATGCGACCGATTCTGCACGCGCCAGCCGGCCTGATCCTGTTCCTGCTTGCCGCCTGCAGTGCCGCCGCCCCGCCGCGAGTGGAGTCCACGGTGTATCTGGGGCCGTTCACGGGCGATGAAGCGCCGCTGCACCCGGAAAACGTTGCGCCACACCGCATTGCCTACTACGGCACCGATCTCGGCTTTTCCTATCAGCACAGCACGCAACTGCAATTCCTGTTCGGCGACTCGTGGGCGTCCGAGGAATACGCGCCGATCGAGGCCTCCACCGGTTCCCGCTTCGACGACGGATTCGGGACCGTCGATCTCGGCGAATGGGCGGATCCGGCGCGGATTGGCCGCGGCAACATTCCCCTGATCAGGCTTGGGCAGAATCCGGGAACGACGGAAATGTCGGCCATCGATCCCGGGCACGCGATGGATCTCGGCAAGACGCCGATGGGTGGCTTCAGCAACGGCACGCATGAATTCGGCATCTTCAATATCGGGAAGCCGCAGGGTTGCAGCAAGGATTCCGATTGCAGCAATGGATTGAGCTGCGACACGACGCTCGGCTATTTCGGCACCAGGTACTCGCAGGAGGACAATCTGACTCTTGGCTGCCGTGACGGCGCGCCGGGCTGCGTTGCCGACACGATGGTCGATACCTCGGGCGCGCCGGTTCCGGCAAGCGGATTCTGCACGGACGAGACCAGTGTCATGCGCGGCGAGAAGGTCTCCAACCTTCTGAATGCGATCGGCCTCAGGGTGCTGATCGGCGTGCGGGATCCCGCCGTGCCGAAGAAGTACGGCGACATGCGCGTCTGGCTGACGAACAAGTTCATGAATGTTACGGTGCGCACGATGGAGGACTTCAGTCCGGCGGGCGGAACAGGAGCCGCAAGGCCGGACTACGTCCCGGCGAAGGGAGCCGGTGGCAACCGCCGCGTGTTTCTCTGGGGTCGCCCGGGATTTGTCGGGGTTGCCGCCAACAGACGGACCCTCGGCCTGTACTTCGCCTTTGTCGACATGCCCGCGGGACCAGGCTATGCGTGGAAGCCGATGTACTACGCCGGCAGCGTCGACGGCGTCGCGCGGTTCAGTGCGCATGAAAGGGATGCTGCACCGGTCGACCTCGATTCGACCATCGAAGGCGTGCAAGCGCGCGAAGTGATCGACATCGTCAACCAGATGAGTGTCGCGTGGGTCGAGCGGCTCGGGAAATGGGTGATGTTCTACGGTGGCGGCCTGACGACATTGCCGTCGGCCGCGCTCCCGAACTGCGGCGTGCTGGAACTGTTTACTGGCTCCGAGTGCAAGGACGTCGTGATGGGCAACGGCGCAGTACGCATGCGCAGCGCGGATCATCCGTGGGGTCCATGGACGCCGCCACAGGATGTGCTCGTCGTCGGCGATCCGGCCGCCGGACCGCACGGCCAATACGGCCCGGGTGGCGCGCTGCGGCATGCCGATTGCAAGGATGCGGGCTGTGCGCCGCACAGCGACATATTTGTCTATCACGCGAACGAGTACGGGTTCCTTTACAGCGCCAACATCATCGAACAATGGATCCGGCCCGCTGGTGACGGCGTGGACATCATCTGGAATGCCTCGACCTGGGATCCGTATCGCGTGGTGCTGTTCAGGACCCACATCAAGAAATGATTCACAGGACAGGAAGGAATGGCATTCTTCGCCTTGCCATGATCGGCCTGCTGATGGCGGGCATCCAGCAGCCTGCAAGCGCGGATCCCACCGTCGGCGAAACGACCATCCTCGGACCCTTCACAGGCCATGACGCCCCGCTGCATCCCGCGAATGTGTCGCCGCTGCAGATCGCGTATTACGGCACCGATCTCGGCTACAGCTATCAGCACGAGGGTCAGCTGCATCTCCTGTTCGGCGACACGGCGGCGACTGAGAAAGGTGAATCGATCGAGGCCTCCAGCAAGGGACTCCACGACGACAGTTTTGGCACGATCGAGCTGGCGGAGTGGCCGGATCCGGCGTTGATCACACCGGTCAACATCCCGCGGATCAAGCTCGGACAAAACCCCGGCACGACGGAGGTGTCGGCAATCAACGTCGGCCGGGCGATGGAATCATTCAAGACGCCGCTCGGCGGCTTCAGCAATGGCCGGCATCAATTCGGCATTTTCTATTCATCCAAGCCGCAGGGCTGTCGCGCGGATGCCGACTGTGGCAGCGGCCTGGTCTGCGACACCGGACTGGGATTCGTCGGGGAGCGCTACGACAACGACAAAGGGCTGACGGTGACGTGCATCGATACCGCGCCCGGATGCAACGCCGACACGATGCAATCCAGCGACGGCAAGCAGGTGCCCGGCAGCGGCTTCTGCACCGATACTTCCAGCTCGGCCTGGGCAGACACCACCGTGGGCCGGACGAGCGGCGTGGGACTCAGGAACCTGGCCGGCGTGCGAAGCAGCGCCGATCCCAGGCTCTACACCGGCATCCAGGAATGGCTGACCAACAAATTCGCCAACACGACGCCACGCACGGCCCAGGATTTCGATCCTGCCCGGGGTCCAGGGTACGTCAACCAGGACTACGGCATTGCAGACGGCGCGAGCGCAAACCAGCGTGTTTTCTTGTGGGGACGTCCCGGCTTTGTCGGGGTAAAGGCGCGAGGACGATCCCTCGGGCTGTACTTCGCGTACACGGACATGCCGACCGGAGCAGGCCTCGACTGGAAACTTCACTATTACGCCGGCTCGGATGCCAGGGGCGTGCCGCAGTTCAGCAGCAACGAACGGGACGCTGTCGCCGCTGACCTGGATTCTACGCAGGCGGGTGTCCAGCCCACCGAGCAGCATGACATCGTTGACCAGATGAGCCTCACGTGGGTGGATTCGCTGAAGAAGTGGGTGATGTTGTACGGCGGTGGCCTGGTCAGCTTGCCGTCTCCGCTTCTGCCGACCTGCGGTGTGCTGGAATTCTTTGCCGGCTCCGAGTGCAAGGACGTCGAGAAGGGCAACGGCGCGCTCCGCATGCGCAGTGCGGATGATCCCTGGGGTCCCTGGACGCCGCCGCAGGATGTCCTCGTCGGCGGCGACCCGGATAAGAACCCGCCGGAATATCAGTTCGCGCCTGGCGGGATCCTGCGCCACCCGCACTGCGTGCAGGATGGCTGCGCCGGATCCACCGACTGGGAAGGCGTCAACCCGCGCGAGTACGGTTTCCTCTACGGCGTCAACATCATCGAACAATGGACCCGGCCCGCGGGCGCGGGCGTTGACCTGATCTGGAACCTGTCGACCTGGGATCCTTATCGCGTGGTGCTGGTGCGCACGCGGATCAATCGATGAACAGGTCTCACGATGCGCTGCCCGTGGCGGGCCGGTTCCTGGAGCTGCTTTGCGGCATCGCGGCCTTGAGTGTTGCGCACTGCACCGCCGCGGCGCCGGCCCTGGCCGGGACTGAAGTTCTCGGGCCATTCGCGGGTCACGATGCGAGACTGCACCCGGACAACGTGCAGCCACACCGGATCGCGTTCCATGGAACCGACCTGGGTTGGAGCTACGAACATGGCGGGAAGATCCATTTCCTGTTCGGCGACACCATCGGGAGCGAAAAAGGCGAACCGATCAGCCCGACTCATGACGATGCCTTTGGCACGATCGACGTAGCCGAGTGGCCGAACCCCGCGCGGATCACGCCCGGCAACATTCCGGCGCTCAAGCTCGGGCAGATCGCGGGTACGACACAGGCGATGGCGATCGATCCCGGTCATCCGATGGAAGGATTGAAGACGCCGGTCGGGGGGTTCAGCAACGGCGTTCGGGAGTTTGGCCTGTTCCTCACTGCCAAGCCCCAGGGCTGCCGGACGGACGCCGACTGCAGCACTGGCTTCAGCTGCGACACCGGACTCGGAATTCTTGGCGCGAGATTCGACCAGCGGGAAGGACTCACGCTTCCCTGCAATGACGGCGCGCCCGGCTGCGCTGCCAGCACGATGTTTGATGCCAACGGCGCGCCGATCGAGGCCAGCGGCCTATGCGGCGACCGTAGCAGCTCGATCTGGGCGGACACGGATTTCGGCCGTGCCGGCGCCTACGGCATTCGCCATCTCGTCGGCCTTCGGAGCACGACGGACCCGGCGGTGTATACCGACACGCGGGAGTGGATGACCAACAAATTCACGAACGTCGCGGTACGGACAGTCGCGGATTTCGTGCCTGGGCGACGGCCAGGCAGTGAAAAGCAGGATTATCGGGGCGCAGGCGCGGCGGGGGACAACAGGCGCGTGTTCCTGTGGGGTCGCCCCGGCTTTATCGGCGTCAATGCGAAGGGCTCGACCCTTGCGCTGTACTTTGCTTACGTCGACATGCCCGTTGATGCGGGATTTTCCTGGGACCTCCACTTCTACACCGGCACCGGCGCCGATTGCGTTCCCCGCTTCAGCCGCAATGAACGGGACGCGGCACCCGTCGATCTCGATGCCTCGCAAGCGGGTGTCCAGCCGCTGGAAGTCCACGACATCGTGCAGCACATGAGCATCGTGTGGGTGGAGCAACTGCAGAAATGGGTGATGTTCTACGGCGGCGGTATCAGCAAGTTCCCGGTCCCGGTGTCGGCGCCCATTTGTGGCACGCTGCAGATATTCGTGCGCGGCGATTGCGGGAGTGTCGTGGTCGGCAATGGCGCGATCCGGATGCGCACGGCCGATGAACCGTGGGGCCCGTGGACACCGCCGCAGGACCTGATCGTGGGTGGTGACCCGGACGGACAGCCGCCTGCTGGCCAGTACGCGCCGGGCGGCGCGCTGCATCATCCGGGCTGCGTTGGCGAAAAGTGCCAGTCACCCTCGCTGCACATGCTGAAAGGCGATTATGGCTGGCTGTACGGCGCCAACATCATCGAGCAGTGGACCAGGCCGGCCGGAAAGGGCGTCGATGTGATCTGGAATGCCTCGACCTGGGATCCGTATCGCGTGATCCTGCTGCGCTCACGCATCGATCCCTAGCGAAGCCCTCGGCTCGGCGCCGCCTACCACAGCTCCGCGGATGCCAGGCGCGCGCCCTCGACGAGCGATGCCAGCTTGGCCCAAGCGATTTCCGGCTCGACCAGCGCCACGCCGACGAAGGTGCCGAAGCCGCAGTCGCTGCCGCCGATCACGTTTTCCCGGCCGACAATCCTCGCGAACTGCACGATGCGCTGCGCCACGAGCTGCGGGTGCTCGATGCGGTTCGACATGGACTCGATGACCCCCGGGATCAGGATCTTCCCTTCCGGCAGGCGCACCTTCTCGAACACCTTCCATTCATGCGCATGGCGCGCGTTGGCGGCTTCGAAGGACAGGCCCTGGGCGCGCACGGTCAGGATCAGGTCGATGATCTGCTCGAGCGGCACATCGCGATGGTGCGGACCGGGATAGTTGCCCCAACACAGGTGCACGCGCATGCGATCGGGCGGAATACTCGCGGTCGCGGCATTCAGCACCTCGATGTGCAGGCGCGCATAGTCCCTGAATTCCCCGAGCGGACGATCGGCGAATTCGCGATGCCGCGTCATCGCGAGATCCGGGCAATCGAGCTGCAGGATCAAGCCAGCGCGGACGATAGCCTCGTACTCAGGTTTCATTGCCCCCGCTACCGCCCACAGGAACTCCTCTTCGGTCTTGTAATAAGTGTTGCCGAGGAACATTGAAACTACGCCCGGAGACGCAGCTGTCAGGAATGCCTCCGCAACCGGCACGCCGGCGAGCGCCTGCCTGAAGTTCGCGATGTCGGCTTCGGCCTCCTGGACGCCTTTCGGCGCCACCGGGCCGTTGCACGCTGGCCGGTTCTTGTTCAATAGCCGGACGCCGGGGTCATTGAAGTAATGGCTGGCGACGTTGGGGTGCTCGAGTATGTCGCTCAACTTGGGACGATCCGATTTCCCGCCGAAACCGCTGAGACGCTCCGTCACGTAGGTGGCATAGCTCAGTTTGCTCATCTCGCCGTCGCTGATCACGTCGATGCCGACGGCATGCTGGCGCTCGACGACTTCGCGTACGGAACTCTGCACCCTTTCGGCGAGCAATCTCGGATCGACCGCGCGCCCTTCCTCTTTCTCGAACATCAGCGCGACGAGCCTTTCAGGCCGCGGCAGGCTGCCGGTATGCGTGGTCAGGATGCGCTCGACGCTTCGTTTCATGATTCTCGCTCCCGGATCGTTCAGTAAGTAGCCCGCCCGCCGCTCACGTCGAAGCATTGCGCGGTGATGAAGCTCGCATCGTCCGATGCGAGGAAGTGCACGACCGCCGCGACCTCGTCCACCGTTCCGAGCCGGCCCATCGGCGACTTGCTGAGCATCAACTGCGTTGTCTCCGGCGGAAGCTGATCGAGCAAGGGTGTCTCGACCACTCCGGGCGCGACGCAGTTCACGCGAATGCCGTCCGTGATGACCTCTTTGCCGAGCGCCTTCGTGAACGCGATGATGCCGGCCTTCGCAACCGAGTAGGGAATCAGCCGCGGTGTGCCTTCCTTGCCGGCGATCGACGAGACGCTGACGATGCAACCGCTCCGACGTGCGCGCATGTGCGGAATCACCGCGCGGCTGACGAAGAACACGCTGCTGAGGTCGACGCCGATGACCTGATTCCAGTCCTGGTCCTGCAACTCCCAGAGCGGAGCCGTGCGCCCCATGATTCCCGCGTTGTTGACCAGAATGTCGATGCGCCCGAACTCGGCGACGGTGGCGCTCGCAAGCGCATCGGCATCCTTCGAGCGGCTGACATCGCCGCCGAGTCCGATGGCGCCGTGCCCAAGTCGTGTCAGCTCCTCGGCCGCCTGCCGTGCGGCGTCGATCCGGATGTCGGCGACGGCAATCCGGGCGCCCGCCCCGGCGAAGCGCCGCGCAATGGCAAGGCCGATGCCCCCGGCCCCTCCGGTGATGAGCGCAACGCGGCCGCTTAATAAGTGTGTAGCGGTGACTTGGCCTTGGGCTTGTGGTTCTGACATGTCAGTTGCCCGAGATATGGCCCATATTGACGCATTGTCGGTGCGGGAAGGCTAGGCTAACATGTCACTTGCGAGAGCAACAAGCCAGCCATTACCGGGGAGCCGCAGCGTGTACGAGGCCAAAATTCCCCCTGAGCACAGGGCGATCCCATTGTGGAGTTGCGAAGACTTCTATTGGGAGGATTTTGAAATAGGCCACCAGATCCGGACCATCCGTCGCACCCTCTCGGAGGGTGAGAGCATGACCTTCAACACGCTGGTCGTGGATATCCATCCTTACGTTGCCGATGAGATTTTCGCCAGGGAGGAGGGGATGTTCGGCCGACGGCTGGTGGCCGGCGCATTCGTGTTCAGTGCGGGCATCGGCCTGGTGGCCACCAACTGGCTGCAGGCATTCTCATACGGATACGACCGCCTGCGCTTCATCAAGCCGGTGTTCATTGGCGACACGATCTATACGATTCGCACGAATCTCGCCAAGGAACCGAAGTACGAGGATCGCGGCCTGACGCGGGCCAAGTACGAGGTGTTCAAGGAGGAGGGCGAACTCGTCCTGTACTGCGAGCACATCCAGACCGTTCTCTACCGGGATCCCAAGACGGCGCGCAAGGGCAAGTAGATGTCGGGCGCAACAATCGCGTTGCGCGGCATGGCCTGGGATCACCCACGTGCGCTTGATCCGCTCGAGGCGATCTCGACCAACTGGACGAGGAAGAACGGCATTCTGGTGCAATGGGATGCAAGGCCTCTGAAGGACTTCGAGGATCAGCCGCTCGAGGAGCTTGCGACAAGCTACGACCTCGTGCTCATCGACTATCCATTCATGGGAGTCGCGGCCGAGTCGGGGCTGATCGTTCCCGTCAATGACTGGGTCGATGCTGCCTATCTCGCGGACCAGGCTCTGCACAGCGTGGGTCCGAGTTACGCCTCATACACATGGGCTGGCAAACAGTGGGCGCTCGCGATCGACGCGGCTTGTCAGGTGAGCGTCGTGCGCGAGGATCTCTGGCATGCCCTGGGCCGGGGGCCGTCGCCCCAATCCTGGGCGGAGGTCGCCACGCTCTCCGCAGATTGCCGCGACTCGCCGAGCAAGGTCGCGATCCCGCTGAATCCGAACCACGCTTACTGTGCATTCCTGTCCGTGGGCCTGAGTCTTGGCGGGGCGGAATTCTGGCCCGAGGGCGCAACAGTGGAGCAGGTGGCCGCGACCGAGGCCCTCGAGTTCCTTCGCCGTCTGGCGCGCGATCTGCACCCCGCGTCGCAAAGCGATGATCCGATCGCCGTTTCCGACCGGATGGCCGACACGGATGAAATTCTTTATGTGCCGCTGATATTCGGTTACTCGAATTACGCCCGGCCGGCTTTCCGGGCGAGGCAGCTGCGCTTCGGTAATGCGCCGCACGGTCCGGGCGGCGCAATCGGATCTGTCCTCGGAGGAGTTGGCCTGGGCCTGTCGGCGCGATCGCGCAACCGCAGTGCGGCGGCTGCCCTGGCCCGCGAGATCGGATCGCCGGCCGTGCAATCCGGCATTTATGCCCGCTCGGGTGGCCAGCCCGGTCATGGGGCCGCCTGGGAATCGCCGGAGGTGAATGCCCTGACAGGCGGATTCTTCAGATCCACGCGAGCGACCATGAATCAGGCGTTCATGCGCCCACGCGTCGCGGGTCACCGCCACTTCCAGCCACTCGCGGGCGAGCTCATCCACGCCTGCATCTGGACCGACGGGATGCCCGTGCGTGAATGCCTGGCCGAATTCGCAAGACTGGTCGAAGACCTGCTTCCGGATTGGGGCCATGCATCGTTCACGAGTTCGGGGATGATGCCATGCCAGAGGAATTGAGATGACCGAGCAAACCCGAAGCGCCGGCCCACTCGAAGGAATCCGCGTGCTGGACTTTACGGCCCTGTTGCAGGGCCCGCTCGCGACGCAGGTTCTCGCCGACCTCGGCGCCGACGTCGTCAAGCTCGAAAAGCAGGAAGGTGAATGGATGCGCCAGTGGGGCATCTTTGCATCGCGCACGCACGGCGAAACCGACGCCTTTCTCGCATTCAACCGCAACAAGCGAAGTGTCGCGATCGACCTGCGCGATCCCGGCGACCGCGAACGCGTCCTCGAACTCGCCGCCAGCGCGGATGTCGTGGTCGAAAACTTCCGGCCCGGCGTAATGGACCGCCTCGGTCTCGGGTACGAGGCGCTCAGGAAACGTAATCCGCGGCTGATCTACGCCGCATCATCGGGCTACGGCCGCACGGGTCCTTACGTATCGCGCCCTGGACAGGACTACCTCGTGCAGGCGCTGACCGGCGCCATGTGGCTGACCGGGCGACGCCGCGATCCGCCCTTCCTGATGGCGCTCGCCATTGCCGATCAATACACCGGACTGCACCTCGTGGTCGGCATCCTCGCGGCGCTGCAGCACCGGCATCGCACGGGCGAAGGGCAGCGCGTGGACGTGGACCTGCTGTCCTGCATGCTGGCTTTGCAGCAACAGGAACTCACGGTCTATCTGAACCATCACAATTCATTCGAGCGCCCTCAGGAAAACCTCGGCCATCCCGGACTCACGGCGCCGACCGGCGTCTACGCCACGCAGGACGGTTATCTGCTGCTCGCAATGTGCCCCTGCCCGAGGCTTGGCGGCATTCTCGGCGTCGATTGGCTCGCGAGCTACGACACACTCGAGAAGATGTACGAGGCGCGCGATACCGTGCACCGCTTGCTGGCAGCACACTTCTCGACGCGGCCAACGAAGCACTGGATCGACCTGCTGTCCGCGAGCGATGTCTGGTGCGCGCCGGTCCGAAGCTATGCCGACCTGGAGGATGATCCGCAGATCGCGCACAAG
>Ga0209640_10005121_pt1 | contig 11465 bp, 15 predicted proteins | sample RifCSP10_1_FD_184018 | JGI IMG/M metagenome (GOLD analysis project Ga0209640, IMG submission 184018) | Soil microbial communities from Rifle, Colorado - Rifle CSP2_sed 10_1 (SPAdes) (version 2) | ecosystem: Environmental > Terrestrial > Deep subsurface > Rock core/Sediment | place: Rifle... | reverse complement strand
CCGAGTTTACCCGGGGATAGCCGGAGATGTTACCAATGGCTTTGAGCTATTATACTGACCTGGGCTTTGTTTGGATGTAAAGTGAATGAAGAACGGGAAACACCCGGCAATTCTAGAGGCAAGGAGGCGGAACATGTACACCCCACTAGAGCAGGAAGTGTTGCAGGTCATCGCAAGAGAGCAGCACCAGCGTTTGATCGACGAGGCGGCCTATGCCCGGCGGCTTCGCAGGCTGGATAAAGTCCCCGTGACTTTAGAAGATAGAACGGAGGGGAGCTACCGGTGGAAGCGCAGGCTGGTCTATGCAATCGCGATTGGAAGTTCGATCCTGCTGGTAGCCGGGATATCCTAACCTGATCCGAATTGAGGAGGAACGATGGACACGACAATGATCAATCGCGGCGTGGAGATCCCACTGCCGAGGATCGTTGGCAGGAGCACGCTGGCCGTATTGATATCGATCCCGATCCTGCTGACAAATGTATTTATGGTGGCTTTGCTGCTGCTGTGGCCGACTGCCGAAAGCTTCTGCTGTGGATTAGAGCAGATAGATCCCGAAATCCGGCTGCTGCTGGTCGTTGCCCTGGCAGGCGGGATCGGCAGCACAGTGCGGCTGCTGCGGGTGATCCCCCAGGACTATCGCAAATACTTCGATAAGCACCTGGGCTTGTTGAGCGATGAGGAAGCGCCTGGATTTATCGAGCGCGGCCTGATATTTTACCTGGTAAGACCCTTTCTGGGACCGCCGGTGGCGGTGATGATCTATTTATTGCTGCGGGGCGGGTTTTTAGGCGCTTCGGTGGAGACAGCCGACTTCAACCCATTTGGCATCTCGGGAATTGCCGGCCTGGCAGGCCTGTTCGCCGATTCATCGGTAGACAAGCTCAAGCAAGTTTTCGACGTCTTTTTGGGCATCCCTCCAGAGGGCGCAAAGGCATTACGGCGCATTCTCGATTAGGAGAGAGGCAGCCTGTCCATAGAACTCCAACCAGAACAGCGGCTTACTCGCCTGCGAAAAGTTCAAAAAATGGCGGAAATGTGCCCAGCAGACCGATGACTAACAGCACCAGGGAAATTGTGACGATCTGATTGAAATTGACTTCCTTGCCGCGGAAACGAAAATGAAGAACGAGCCAGGCGAGGAAGAAAACTATCGTGCTCACCAGCGACTTGCCTGTGAGAGGGCCCACCGCCGGGATCCAGGCCAGCGATTGAGCGAAGCTCTCAGAAGCCGCGGCCAGTGTGGTGACCACACCCATGGCGGCAGCGCCGATGCCACCTGCCAGCAGCGCTGCTGCTACAGGTCCATTGGGCTTATCCTGCTCCGTAGCGCGATCCATCATGGTCCACTCTCCTGATTAAAAAAATCAACCGGCCTAGCGGATCGGAGCGATCTTATTAATAAAGGCCCCAAAGATCCCGGCAATCGCTGCGGTGACGAAAGCGGCCACGAAAAAGATCATGATGGCGCGGCGCTCATTGGGTTTCTTCGCCAGAACAGGACCATAATAAGTTACCGCATAGGCAACCACGGTGGCGGCAATTGGAGCGATCCAGGCCACATGCTCCTTCCACTCCATGCCGAAGCGGTGCCACTCGGCTGTGCTCTCACTGGCAAGCAGCAGGTAGCGTGGGAAAGCGGACAGATCGGTAGTACCTTCCGGAGGCCTGGCCCGGTACCAGGGGTACACAATGAACGTCCCCGTGATGACCGTAGCCCAGGCGACCAGCGCCATTGTCCACATCCCTATCTTTAGACGCGCCATCCGTTCCTGAAGTCCCTCCAGCGTGATCCATTCAGGCCGCAGGCTGTAGAGACCAGCCAGGCCGCCAGCAAAGGCCAGGAGGAAGGCTGCTCCGAATAACATCCCGTGCAAGACGGTCCAACCCTCGCGAGCGGAGATCTCCATAACAACCTCCCACTACAACATAATAGAGGGATACGATACAGATTTTCCCCTTAGATAGCCCTGGGAATCTGCTTTCAGAGCTATAATTATTATATACTATTTTTTTCCAATACCTCGCCAATTATGCGGCTGCAACAACCCGCTGAGATTCCACTCGCCACAGCGGCGCCCGCTCTACAAATCCAAGGCTGAAAAGATCCACTAATAAGCGCTTAGTTGGCATTTATTCATGCGCGGCTTGCTTCATTATAGGCCGCAGCGGCGCGGACGAGATCCCTGAGGGCGGGCTCATCAACAATGTCGCCCTCATACAAGTCAATGGATCGCGAGGCCTTAGCATCAAGACCGCTGTTGAAGAGACCGTATGGATCCGGAAGAGAAGCTCCTTTAAAGAAGTTGAGCTTTATGTGGTCTTTGAAAGCTCCAACCGCACAAACGTTGCCATTATGAGTCCAGACGGCAGTGTTCCATTTCCATTCCTCGGTCAGATCGGGGTCAGCCTCGTGGATAAGCTCGCGCAATCTTGCAAATATTTGACCGCGCCAGCCGGGGAGGTCTGCGATTTGTTTGTCGATCAGTTCTGATGATTTCATAAGATTTTTCTCAATGCTAGACTTCAAGCAGTCGCTTCAAGTTGCCTAAATGTTCCTCGTTTTGTTTTCGGATATAGCCAGCCATCACCGGTTCGAGCAATCTAAAAAGGCCGCGAAATTCAGGCCGCGGGAGCGAAGTGATCTTCGTGCCGCCTGTGACGGACTCAAAAAGGAAACTTCCTTTGGGTTTTGCCGGTCCTGCCGCTTCTCCCTCGAAAGCGATTTTCTTGTTGGCCTCGTACTCCGTAATTTCAAACTTCGACTTAGCAGATTGACCCGGCAATTTGAGTTCACATTGATAAGTTGTGCCGACACCATTCGGTGCCGAAGATAACAGCTGCACCTTCTGAAAATTCATTTCCCATTTGGGATGATTTTCAAAATCAGCTACGAAGGCGAAGACTTCTGCGATAGGGCGGTTTATGACCGTGCTTACCTCTACGTTTATCATCTCAAACTCTCCTTTGGCCAGATGGCGGGGCATAAACTACATGACTGGTGCGATAGCCTGGGCGGCCCAACTCAGCGCGCGAAAAAGCAAATGTGATGTCTTTTCTGCTCTCGCAGCATTGCCACAATCTCTCGCTGCTCCGGCCGGATTTTGGTCCTTACATCTTCATCCACGCTGAACTTGCTCATGAGACTACACCTTGTGCCATTATTTCCCCTGTACCTGACGTAGAAGTCTATCGGGGTGAGGGTGTGATTTACCATCAGATCTCGAGCAGCGTCTGGCAAAAAGGGTCTCTCTTTGGAAGCAGAAGAACCTGCGATGGCCGTCGATTTGGAGAAGTTGAATCAGGACGTCAGAACGCCGGATGGCTTCATGATAGAGCCCGTGACCGACGCAGCGACCATGAAAGAAAGGAACGGCTTCATCGGGCGGCTCGGGGCAGGCGAGCCACGCGGCACCCAGCTGATGAATGGGTTCTGTGTTTAGCTGAATTCACCGCCAAATTTGATGTTGCCGAGCGATCAAGGCATCTGGTTAATGGCCAGAATATTCCCCTCGGGATCTTTGAACCAGGCGCCTGACCTGTTTCCAAATCTTGCGATGCCCTTCTCGTCGAATTCGACATCCGGCATGTCATAAACTTCCATTCTCACGCCGTGCGCCATTAACGCATCGACCACGGCTTCAACGTCCTCCACCAACCAACCCGCCGCCGTATGATCCGCCCTGGTGGGCGTTGGGCGCTGGTAGATGAGGAGTCGGGTCCCCTCCCCGCATTGAAATAATGCGTTGCCGGCGGCCTCCTCCTCGCTGGCGCCAGGGAGATCCACTTGTTTCAGGCCGAGCACCTCTCCATAGAACTTCCTGGCCCCCTCCAGGTCAACACAAGGCAGAACAGCGTAAACCGGCGCATCACCTAACATGACAAACCTCCTCTAACTGGGTTATCGGGCTCCTCTATCATTATAGAGACAAACTGTTCATTGTCAACAGATATTACCTTCTTTGGCAAATTTCTCCCCCCTTATCAGCCATCGATTTTGCGGCTGGCCCAGCAAGCCGCTCAGAGCAACCCTGTTTTCTGCCTCTGCTTTACCAAATCGACTCCAGCGTCCAGACCTTGATGGACTTTACTTTGGCACCTCCGCGGCGCGCAAACAATTCCAGGCCTAAACTGTCTGGCCTTGTCGGATAGATACGACTTGCCAGACAGGTATCCCCGTTCGCAAATATTTCTATTACTGACCGGTCCAGGAAGATGTGCAATCTTAGCTCACCATTGGCGTCCAAACTCAGCGGGGCTTTGTGCATATCCCGGTCTACCACAGTGCTCAGGCTGGATTCGTTGGGTTCTACAATCAAGCGCTTTTGTCTGCAATTATAAACAAGGCGAGTTTGTTCCTCGCCATCCGGTGAACATAGCAGCTTTATACAAAACTCCGCCGCGGCATCTGGCTCGAATACGGCTTCGATCTCCAGGCAACCTCCCCGAATGTTGCCCAACGCGCCAGCAGTGCCAGAGGTAATTTCAAGATTTTCGAAATGCCAATGCTCACCGCGCAGGGATTTCAATTCTTCGACTGGTTCGATGCGCAAGGTGCCTTCTGGCATTAATGTGAGGGTAATTGGCAAAGACATTACACCTGACCAGCCAGCTTCCATGACTGCGCTCTGCCTGCGTCCTTCTTTTAGCCAGCCCCACATCACAACCCGTCCATCATTCGTTTGCATGATCTGTGGTGCGTAGAAGGAACTTCCGTGTACAAGCCTGGATTGTAGTGATGGAGTGAACTGCTGGCCGTCGTAATAACCTATGTAGTAGACCGCATATAAGAGATCGCGCGGTTCGGATTGAACGGAGAAGAAGATCACGTATTGATCACCCAGTTTGAAGAAATTTGGGCACTCCCACATGGTTCCAGTCCAGAAAGGCTTGGTTTGAGTGATATCACCCTGCAGCAGTATACCAAGATAGTCCCAGTGAAGCAGATCAACTGAACGGTAGTGCAGAACCACGCCTCCCTGGCCCTCTATTTTTGAGCCGATCAGCATGTGCCAGCTTCCGTGCTCTTTCCATACGAATGGATCTCTAAATTGACCCTGGATGTGCGAGCCCAGTTCTTCAGGTGGCCTGGCGATCACGGGGTTGGCGGGGTGTTTTTCCCAACGCACCAGATCGTCTGAACTGGTCGCCAGGCACACCACCTGAGGGTGAACTCCGGTATAAGCAAGGGTGGGAACGCCATCTTGATTCACGGCGCATCCGGACCAGCAGCCCTCTGCGTCCGGCCCACCCGGTGTGGGCGCCAGAGCAATTGGCAGATCCTTCCAGTGCACCATGTCATCGCTGACAGCATGTCCCCAATGGATGGTGCCGTGAAAAGGCCCGTAGGGGTTGTACTGGTAGAAAAGGTGGTATAGGCCCTTCCACTGGATCAGGCCATTGGGATCGTTCATCCAGTTAGCCGGAGGCAGGAAGTGAAACTGGGGCCGGTGGGGGTCAGTCGCCAGGCGGTTTCGAGGGCTTTCATTAAGCATAGATTTCAAATATTTGTTGCCATCAACGCCGCTGCACGGCGTTAGATACAGCCAGGAATACGAACATCCCCAACAGCGCTACGAAAAAGCTTTCCAGGTAAAAGCCAAACACAGGGTGCCTGGTAACCAGGTTGGCAGAGAAGCCGCCCGCAAAAGCGCCAACCACACCGACCACGATATTTATCAAATATCCGACTGGAGTATTGCGACGGGTCATGGCGCTCGCCGCTGCCCCCCCTACGATGCCGGTGAGAATCCAACTTAGCACGCCCATGAAAAGCCTCCTTTTGTTGATTTGTAGATCGATTCTGCGGCAAAACTACTGCGTATCAGCCTTTGATCCCTGTGGTTGCGATGCTCTTTACGAATGCACTCTGGAAGGCAAAGAAGAAGGCCAACACCGGGATCGTAATCATGGTTGTGTAGGCCATTACCTGTCCCCATTGCACATTGCGCTGGAAGAAGAACAGCAGCCCGACCATCACCGGACGGAGCTCGTCGCTCTGGACCGTCATAATCGGCCAAAGGAAAGCGTTCCAGCTCGCGATAAAGGTGAGGATGGACACCGAAGCGAACACCGGCCCGGAAATCGGCACGATGATGCGGTAAAAAATCTGGAAGCGGGTGGCCCCGTCCACCAGCGCAGCCTCGTCCAGATCTTTGGGAATTTCCTGGAAGAACTGGTAGAAGAGAAAGATGGAAAATGCGCCGGCGATAAAGGGGAGGAACTGTACATGATAGCTGTCCAGCCAACCCCGTGTCAGGGAGACGCCATCGGCAAAGGAAACCGAAGGGAGGGTGGCAACCAGCAGCAGCAGGGGCATGATCGTCGCCTGTCCCGGGATGATAAGGGTGGCGATGATGATCGAGAGGATCAGCCTCTGCCCGCGCCACCTTAGCCGTGACAGGGCATATGCAGCCATGCTATTCACCGCCAGTGCCAGAATAATGGTGATCCCCGAAATGAAGACCGAGTTGAGGAGATAGCGGGGGAAGTTGCTGTTTTCAAAAACAAACCGGAAGTTTTCCAGAGTCAGATCCCCCACAGGCAAAAAGGCCCGCAGGGAACGCAGGTCGGAAAAGATTTGCTGGTTGCTTACCTTGAACGCTGAGACAATCATGAACACCAGCGGAAAAGTAAAAAAGAATATCAGGATGAGCAGCGGCACATATCGCAGCGCCATTCTTAGCGCCTGCTGCAGCCGTTTTGTACCGCTTTTTGTTATGCTCGGACTGGCTTGCATGACGGTCATGATCTGGCACTCCTTTCTCGGATAGCGTAGCGCTGAATGAGGTTTACAGTAACGATAATCAGGAAAAAGACCACTGCAATCGTCGAAGCATAAGCGATGTCCTGTTCACGAAACCCGGCACGGTACATATGAAAAACGGAGGTTGTCGTGGCGTCATCCGGACCTCCGTTCGTCATCACCAGCACCTGATCGAACAACTGGAAAGCGGCGATGGTGATCGTGAGAAAGATGAAGACCATCACATTCCGCAGCCCAGGCAGCGTAATGTAGAGAAACTTTTGCCAGCTATTTGCCCCGTCGATGCCAGCCGCTTCGTATAACTCTTCCGCGATTTGCTGCAAGCCGGCTACAAACAACATCATCTGGAACCCCGCGCCCTGCCAGATCGACATAATGATGATCGCCCACATGGCGATGCCGGGATCGCCCAGCCAGTTGATTGGCTGGACTGCACCGAATGTGACTGATCTGACCATCTCGTTGACCAGACCGTTGTTGACGTCATACAGAAACCGCCAAACGATGGAAACGACCACCAGGGAGGTAACCACGGGTGCGAAGTACATTGTGCGGAAGAAGGTTTCTCCTCTTAGTTTCTGGTTCACCAATAACGCAAGCAGCAGCCCCAAACCGGTTTGCAATGGAATGACCACCAGGGCGAAAAAGAAGTTGTTCACGAGCGAACGCATGAAGAGGGGGTCGCCGGCCAGAACGACATAACGCTGGCTGCCCCTGTCGATGTTGAACCACTCCGTCAATCCAGCATACTGCGGGTAATTCTGCTCGTCCCGGGTAAACGCGCGTGATCGGGGGAAAACAAGATTGCCCGCTTCATCGCGTTGAAATTCACCAGTGGACTCGTCGAGAAGCGGGTCGAGCGGCAGGATTCCCAAACGCAGCAGCCGGGTATAGTTTCGCAGGCCGACGACTTCGGTGGGATTGGCGGAAATCAGGCGCTGGTTGGTAAAGCTGTACCAAATTCCCGAAAAAAACGGCCCGACCAGGAAGATCAGCAAGAGCAGGAACGCCAGCGAACCCATTCCCCATCCCGAAATAAAATCGGGGCTGCTCCGGCCTTTTTGGACAGGTTGTATCATTTGTATAGCAGCCATCATGCACTCCTTTGACAACATCTTACGTACCCCGTTTGCGGCGAAAGAAAGCCTCTTAGCCAGGCTAATTTAGACGGCCTAAATTAAAATTTCTTCATCTGTCTGCCTCCGCGGGCAACCAGAAGGTAGCCGGGGTTAGCCGGTAAATCGTCAAGTTATTAACTTGAACAGAGCCGCCGTCCGCGAACAACTCGAGGGCAGTGCTCCCGGCGCAAGGGAAAATTTGGTCGGTGAGCGCAACCAGGCCATCGTTGCCAAAGACCTCAACGGAAGCGCGGTCGACGAAAATATGCAGGCGAATCAGGCCATCCTGAGGGTCCATCTGGGCGAAGTGAATGCCTGGAAAGGCCGGGCTGAACTCAGTCTGCCCGCATTCCGCCCGGTCAATGAAAAGGGTACGGGACTTGGTAGTATAGCCAATGGTGGTTTGCTCGCCATTTTCGCTGCGGACGCGGAAGCCCAGGCGGCCGGCGTCCATATTAGGGGTGATCTGAAATTCGGCCAGGATCTCGAGTGTTTCACCGTTCAGACCGGCTAATAAATTCACACCGGGAGCAATGGTTTCGTTTTGCCAGTCCCAGTGCTTCCCGCGCAGTTTTTCGAGTTCGGGGATGGGCTGCTGGACGAGGCCAATACCATCCGGTGTGGTGGTCAGGCTGAGCTGGCGAGGGAGGGTGAAGGCGCCGCGCCAGGTGGCGGTGGGGATAGCCGTGGCGTAGCGCCAGTTATTTAGCCAGCCAAGCCAGAGGCGGCGACCGGAGGGGGCTTCATTCCAGGATTGGGCGGCGTAGAAATCTGCGCCAAAATCGGCCCACAGGATAGTATCTTTCGGGTTTTCGCTGGTAAAGGTCGCTCCATCAAAACTGCCGATAAAATATTGTGTTCCACTGCCGCCTCTCGCTGGGCCGCCGTCCCCTACGCCCACGCTCAGCACCCAGCGCGTATCTGCGCTACCATCCACCTGGAGCGGGAACAGGTCGGGGGTTTCCCAGACGCCCTCCGTCGAACCATAGCCAAACCCGAAGCCGCCGGTTGGCGTCCAATTCTTCAGATCGGGCGAGGAAAAAAATAGAATCACAGTACCGCCGGTAACAGCCATGACCCAGTGGCCTGTTTCCGCATCCCCATACCAGAATACTTTGGGGTCGCGGAAATTGCGGATATTGTTCGGCGGTTTGAGGATCGGGTTGCCGGCGAATTTCGTCCACATCCGGCCTTTGTCGGTGCTGTAAGCCAGGCTCTGGCTCTGCCGTCCATTTTGATCGTGCGTGAAGATGGCGATCATCGCTTCTTTACCAAACCCGGCGGTGTTGCGCCAGTCAATCACCGCGCTGCCGGAGAAAATGGTGCCGTTTTCGTCGGGGAAGAGCGCGATGGGCAGGTGCTGCCAGTTAATCAGGTCACGACTGACCGCGTGCCCCCAGTGCATTGGCCCCCAGACAGAGTCATCCGGATTGTGCTGGTAGAAAAGATGGTACTCGCCCGCGAAGTACACCAGCCCGTTGGGATCGTTCATCCACCTCGCGGGAGGAGTGAAATGATATTGCGGGCGATAAGGTTCGTCGAGAGGCATTTTGGCGGTGCGCGCGTTGCTCAGTGGTACAATGCCACACCCATAATTAAATCCCACAATCCCAATGATCACGATGAGCCATTTAATCCGGCTTATGAACCATTTTTCGACCGCTGCCACCGAACAATCCTTCTAGCGTGACTCATCAAAGTTAGGGGTTCGTGATTGCGGCCTCCATAGATACGGGGCAGGGCTCGCGGAAAACCCCGCCCCGTGCACGGAGCAAGCAGAAGCCTGTTTACTGACCGGAGAAGCCGTAGCCGTTGTTGTCTTCGATGTCCTGGTCGATGGCGTCTACCGCATCGTCTAAAGCATCCTGGACATTGCCGCCGTCCCGGATCTTCAAACCGGCCTGCTCAAACTGGCTGGAGATGATCAGGTAGCCAGGCGTCTCCGGACGCACCAGGGCAAAAGCCTCCGCCATGTCGTAGAAGATGCGGAATGGGCCACCTTCGGCGTATTGTTCGGTCAAATCGGCCGCCGCAGACGTGGTCGGGATCAGGCTGGACGTCTCGGACATCAGGGCAACGTTTTCCGGCTCCATGGTGGAGAGGACGAAGTCAAAAGCTGATTGGGTGGCTTCTGCAGGGCAGTTTGTGGTAACACCCATTTGCCAAGAGCCTGCGCCGATTTTAGGGCCCTGGCCGAAGTCAGGCGGGGGCAGGAAGAGCGTATCGTCGCCGTAGGCATCGATCACGGACTGCGCCGACCAACTGCCGGTATACCACAAAGCAATTTCGCCTTGCAAGAAACCCTGGTCGTCTGCGGGGGTGGCAGGCGCGTAGCCCTCGCTGAACAGGCTCTGGAACCACTCGCCCCAGGCGACGGCTTCGGGGCCGTTGAGCACTCCCTCGGCGGAGGTATAGGTGCTGCGGTCAATCAAGTCTCCGCCAAAGCTTTGCAGCATAGGGGAATACGCATAAGGCCACCATTCGCCGGTGTCAACGGTTCTTACGTCGAGGGGGTATTCGAATTCGCCGGAGGCTTTCAACGTATCCAAGGCAGCCATAAACTCATCCTTGCTCCACGGTTCTTCGATCGAGGGAATGCGGATATCGTGCTGCTCCAGGATAGACTTCCGGGCATAGATGAGCAGAGCTACGTCGAACTGGCCCAGGGAGTAAATCTGGTCATTGTAGCGCCCAACGTCATTGTCAAGGACACCCATTTCGTCAACGTCGGCTTCGGTGATGGGCAATGGTTGGATGTAGCCAGACCAGGCAAAGTTGGGCACCGTGGGTGCATCCAGATCGATAATGCAGGGGAGACTGCCGGCGACCGAAGCAGCCGCGACAGAGTCGTTGTAAGAGGCCTGGGGGAATGACTCAATGACGACTTCGTACTCATCACTCTGGGCATTAAATTTGGTAACCCACTCTTCGATAACAGCGAGTTCATCAGGGTTGCCGGCCGAGTGGGTCCACAAGCCGAGGGTGATACCTTCCCCGCCGGTTTCAGCAACAGCCTCAGTCGGTCCCGCAGCCGCCTGGGTCGGTTCGGCCGGGGCGCCAGCCTGACCGCACGCACTGAGGATCATGGCGAGGACGATCAGAAGGGTAAAAACAGAATAGGTTTTCATCTTCAATCTTCTCCTGCTCGTTAGGCACTGTAAAATTGAACTGCGTGTTCCCCCGGGAAATTCCTGATTTCAATTTTAGATAGGGCAGCCTCCTTTGGTGGACCAAATGTATTCGTAAACGGGTAAAAACGTTTTGCGCTATGGTGAGCGACGATCACCTCCTGATTGTCGAAAGCGATAACGGCGATATCGCCGGGAATGGATAAGCGCAGTTTTGATCACAAGAGAGACCGTCGTTTGGGATACCCCGGCGTGACGGGCGACATCCATCATGGTTATTGAGCGTTTTTGGGGGTTGTGAGCCGTTCGAAGGCCTGGAAATTAAATGAGACGGAGTAAATCGTATTATTAATATGTATTAATAATTTAGCAGAATAAATATCGTTTGTCAAGTCTCTCAGCTTTTTGGGGTGTGTTTCATTTTTTTGCGCAGGCATTTTCTAGCCCTTGGAT
>Ga0209640_10005119_pt1 | contig 11467 bp, 14 predicted proteins | sample RifCSP10_1_FD_184018 | JGI IMG/M metagenome (GOLD analysis project Ga0209640, IMG submission 184018) | Soil microbial communities from Rifle, Colorado - Rifle CSP2_sed 10_1 (SPAdes) (version 2) | ecosystem: Environmental > Terrestrial > Deep subsurface > Rock core/Sediment | place: Rifle... | reverse complement strand
GATTGACTGCCCTGAAGCCCGCGGCGCATCGTTTAACTTTGGGAATAAAGAAAACAGCAAACGCATAACGTCCTGGTCTAATAAACAGGGCAATTTCAACATCCCTATCTTCGTCAGCCGGATTACCGAGGAAGGCTTCAGTTGGAACTTTACGCCGGAGCACGTAGATGTCAAACCTGGCTCGGTGAGCAACCCATCCCTGCTCACCAGCGGGGGCGACGCCACCGGCACCCAGACATCAAACACCACCGCCGCCTTCACCCCCACGGCCAACAGCCTACTGGTGGTGGGCTGGGTCACTGTTAAAACAAACCCGCCTACCACTCACAGCTTTACCAACACCCATGTGGGTAGCGGGGCCTGGGCCACTGTAGACTCCACCGGGTTAGGAGACCGCATTAGCCAGGCTCGAAGCCAGGTAGGGGCCAGCCCTGGCAGCGGCACCATCACCAACACTTACGGCGGAGCCGTAACCCGTTCAGCGTGGATCATCGCTGAGGTTACAGGACACGACACCACAACCCCACTCTCTGAGAGCAACACCGGCGGGGCCACGACGGGTACAACTCTGAGCATTGCCCTGGGGGGCATTGCAGCGGGCAACCTAGCCATCGGGACAATGAGCATCCGTGGCGCTGCCTCGGTTACTGCAGGAGCGGACGAGACTGAGCTGGCGGAAGCGACTTCGGGCGGCTCTCCTAATGTTCGCACCCAGATGGAATACGGGACAACCACCACCATCAACTGGAGTTGGACAGGAAGTGACGACAATGTGGGCGTGGCTATCGAGTACGCCGCAGCGCCGGCTGCGGCGCCGGCATCCCAAATCATCTTCATAGATTAGGAGCGTGTTCTATGATCAAATTCATCCTTAGTTTAGCCCTGTTGTTGCTTTTGGCCTTTCCTGTCGCTGTTCCGCACGTCGCTGCCGACAACCATCCCGGCGTGGCCCTCACCTCCGGAACATCGGGCAATATTGACGGCACCGGCAAGACCCGGACCGCCATCACCGCCAGCATGACCATTGCAGCCAACCAGTTGGCGCTATTGTGGGTAGGGACGACCGTGGGCGTTGATGGGCCTCCAACGATTACTGACCCCAGCCGCACCTGGGCAATGGTGCTGACGGATGGCCCCAACACCAAGAACCGCCGCCTCACCTTGTTCAAGAGCATCTCCCCAGTACAGACCACCGGGGCGGCTACGCTTCGGAATCCCAACCGGAACACCACCTGGGCATGGACGGCAGTCGAATATCCCGCCACTGAAATAGTCCAGGTTATCTATGCCGATGCCCTTCAATATTTCCAGAACAGCGGCAAGGTGGTGCTGCCCTCAGCTATCGGCAATGGCGGGTTCACCGTAGCGACCTTCGCTATGCACTACGAGGCGCGGCCTCTGTATCCTGGGGCAGGCTACCAGTTCACCGGCGGGCAGCCCTGCGTCCGGATGTGCCTTCAGGCTGAGGGCCGAGCGGACTACGCCCAGGAAGCCACCATGACATGGGCCGGCCTTTGTCTAAACTTGGAGGGGCATATCTGCCATTCGATGGGGATTGCGGTGGAGCTGAGATGAAACATTTGGACAAAGTAGCCTGGGTTTTTATAATTGCTGCCCTTCTTTTGGGCAGCTTCACTGTATACTGGCTTATAATGCCCAAACAGACAGAGATAGCGTCCGTGGCGGCTGGCATAGCTCCGACAGTTGTCTGCGGCTCTTACGCCAGCCCTGCCGCCGTCGCGGGGGTGCCAACCGAGGCCAGCGAGACTACAATCACTTTTGCCGACGGCTACTTGCTCCGGCTCAAACAAACGCCTAGCCTATTCCTGGAGCGGCGGGCCTTATTCGATATCCAGGACGGTCTGGTAACAAGGTACGGATTGGTCAAAGCTGAGTTCAATCCATGCCCGCAAAAGTAGTAGCGTTACTGGTACTCATCATGGCGGCTTTAATGAGCCGCCATGATGTATACGCCTTGGCCGATCCCACCACCATCTCCATCGAGCAGGTGCGGCGGTACACCAATGTTGAGACCAGCGGCGATGCCTTGTTTGTCGTTCACTACCACCTCACCTACACCGTCGCCCCTGCCGAGGCAATCTCGGAGGGGTGGGTAGGCCGCATCCTGGACGTGGGGGGCGCTGGGCAGCTATCGTCAGTGGCCCTGCAATCCACGGGCATCATACCCAACGACGGATACGACCACGGCATTTACAGCTTTTACTTCGCCACCGCCCCGGTGCCAACCGGGACACTGACCATCACCCTGGAGGGCAATCCCGCCCTTGTCCCTACGCCAGTAGGCATCACCACCACCAGCATTGAAAACAGGGCGGCGTCCGACTTGGCAGGCGATATGCGGCTGCTGGCGGTGCATTTCGAGCAGTTCTGGGTGGCCACCCCCGCCGTGGAGGTGATTAGCTTTGCGGGCGGCGTAGGGCGGCTCACCGACGACGGCGGCAACTACTTCATTGGCGCAATCCCCAACCTGACAAACTATGCCCCCACGCTATTTAGCCTGGGGTTCATTCAGTCTGACCCCGATGCCCACCTTGACTCGGTGGATACCACCTTCCAGACAGCCCGTGACAGCTTTTGGAATAATACTCCGCTGCGGTCGTTCACCACCACTTGGGGGGCTTATGTCGGCCTGCCCCGCGCCGTGTTCGAGACCATCCTTGTTTTGATTGTGGCGGTGATCCTGGGCGGCGTTGTCTACCAACGCACCGACGCCCAAGAACTTGGCATCTTTACCGCCGTCCTGTGGATCAACGTGGCGGCGTTCATGGGGCTGGGGCCGTTGGCGTTGCCCTACACCTTGGCCTTTGCCGCGGTGTTTATTTTGGCCTACTTGATATTCTTTAGGCCGTCCAGTGCTTAACGCCTTTATTGACCAGGTGATTCGCCTGGAGGTGCTCTTGCAGTGGGCGATTTTAACAATCATTGTTAGATTCGTTGCCAACCCGGATCTACGCATGAGCATGGAGATTCAGGCGATGGGGGCCTGGATGTTTTTCAACGACCCGTCCATCTTGCCGTCAGTGTTGCGGGATAAGCTGCGGCACCGGGTGAAAATCACCTTGCTGATTGCTCTCGGCATTACTTTTACGATGATGCTATGAAACGATTTCTTGCAGTGGCGCTGTTCTTTATTCTTACCGGGGCAGCGGTTGCCGCTACCGGCATTAACGTTATTCCCGCGCTAATTACCAACGATACCGGGGCGGCGCTAACGAATACCCGATTGCCCTTCCCCCTATCATCTCAGTCTTTGGTTGACGGCACCTGGATGTCCGCCACCGGGCTGAATACCGACGTGCAGCAAAGCGGTGTCAGTGTCCCCTATATGCCTGGGACAAGGCAGACACGGATGCTGGGCTGCTTCAACAACGCTGCGGTTAACGAAACAACCGCCTGTAATAACGCCACTGCCGGGGATATGAATTTGCCCGCCACTGGCAGCCAGGTATACGAGTTCGCCGCAGACAACCAATTCAGCCACCAATGGGTCAACGTCTCCACGGCGGGCGCGGGCGTTTGGACAGTTACCTGGGAATACTATAACGGCGTAAGCTATGTGGCGTTGGCCGGCGTAACTGATGGGACTACCCATTTCCGCACCTCTGGACTGCACCGGGTATCCTGGACTTTCCCAACGGCAGGACTTTGGACATCCTCAGCCCTACATGGCGTTACTGGATATTGGGTGCGGGCTAGGATATCTGCGTTTACCTCTCAAACCGTTGCCCCTCTTGGACAGCAAGCCTATTATGAAACGGGGCGCTGGTGGACGTTCACTTCAACGATGGGGGCCACCGAGCAGCAACGCTACGATGTTCATCTCGATACTGGGACTGTCCTGCAGCCGTATTTCAGCTACTTCCCGCATAGCGACGGAATCACCGTTACCGATGCGGCGGGGCTAGAGCCAGGAGCCAGCACCCTTATTTTGGAAGTCGCTGGCTTCATTGACACTACAGCGGGGGCAAGCCGCAACATCGTATTCAAACAAGACGCCGTGGAGTTGACAGTAAGCTCCACTGGTAGCGGCACCCTGATCGTGAGGATTACCAACTAATGCTGTGCAACTTGTTCAAGTTGGGCAGGTTCTTAGCTGTCGCTGCAATTTGCATCTTGTGGATCAGCCCGTCCTTCGTGTACGCCCAAGCGCCAGTTGAATCCGATCCGCGCCTTTTTAATCTGCCTGAATCAGCAACAGAAATTACCGGGAAACGGACTCAAGATAGCAAAACTTTTGCACTGCCGAATAACCAATATGTCGCCGTTTTCCGCTCTAACCTTCATGCCAAAAGCAATGCTGGGAAATGGGTAAATCCTAATCCCCGATTCGAGGCAGCCGAGGACACCGACGTTAAGGCAAAGATAAAGGGCAAGGCTCTGCGGCTGACCGGGCTGAATCAGGAATGGATTGAGTTCGCCCTGCCCGCCGTTCCCACGGTGGCGGGCGTCACCGCCTTCTATGCAGACCCAACAACGGGGCTTACCTGGGTTTACATCAAGTCCAACCGAGGAGTAAAGCTCCAGGCATTGGTGGGAACGGCGCGAGGGGCTCAATCCTATGCCTTCCCGATAACAACGTCATCCCCGCTGCGCTTGTTGCCAAATGGCAGCGTGGCTGGCAATGGATTCCATTTGCCGCCCGCCGAGGTTATTGATAATACGGGGCGGCGTCTCGTCTTTCCCTGGACGCTGAATGCTGGCGCTCTGAGTTTCGCTTTCGACGATAGCAGCCTGGCCCTGCCTTATACGATTGACCCTACCACAACTTTTAGCATCACCGCCGGCGGCAATGATGGCAAAACCGAGGACTTGACTGGCGATGCAGCGTATGCCAACGTAGCGTGTGATACAGCGGCTACCGGCGTCACACAGGACACAACCCTGCGGAGCTTCTCTGGCGGATTATACAATATAGCTGATTTGCATTTCCGCTGGGATACCTCCAGCCTGCCCGATGCGGCTCCAATTACCGCCGCATCTTTGCGTTTATGGGGCGTTGCTAAAGTAGATACAAATGCCCGCAATCTTGTTGCCGACTGGAACGATTTTGGGGCGGGGTTAACGTGCGCCGACTGGGTTCACGATTCACTCAACGACGCCATTACTGGCGTAACCATCGCATCCTTGGCAACCGGCGCAAATAATACTCTCTCCCTCTCCAACTTGAGCAACCTTAACCGGACAGGGTTCACCGGCATCCGGCTTCATGTGGACGGCGGCGTGCCTGGCGGCGTAAACGAGTTCTCCATTGCGATGTTTGATGATCCCGCATTGGATGAGCCGCAGCTTTCAGTAACATATAACGCCGGGATCGTGATGATAGCCCCTGGCATCAGCTCCGGCTATCACACCATCCGGGTCACCCACGGCACTACGGGGGCGGCGGTGTATGTGGACAACGTGCTTCAAGCATCGGCGGTGGTGGTTGACCCGATTGGCAACAACGCCAATAACTGGAGTATGTTCGTTAACACGGTTATGCCCTACGTGGACTTTGCGAAGATTACAGTAGGGGGCACCCAGCGCCTTTGGTTCCAAATGAACGACCTGCCGGACCACCAGATAGACGACCGCAGCGGCAACGGAAACAACGCCACTGCTCGTTACCCCGATACTCCCAGCGGCATAACCTCCAGCGTCCTGCCCCTGGAGCCAACCGGCGTAACCTTTGGCGATGTGGTGGCCTCGTCGGGCGACTTCGTTGCCCCGGTGAGCGAGATTACTAATCTTACCGCCACTGAGCACTTGAACACGCCAACCTTCTTACCTTTTGTCCTGCTGAAGTGGGGTGCGGATAACAGCGGCGGGATGATTCCCTACCAGGCTTATCTGATCATGTTCGCCTTTGTGCTCTGCGTGGCCGCGATGCTGGGGTCGTGGTACGCCCTGCACAGTGTCCATATTACCTGGATCGCCCTAACTGCCGCCAGCATATCCTTCATCTTCGTCGGCGGGGGTATCTGGACCTGGATGATACCCTTCTCGGTGGCAATTACCGGGGCGGTATACATCTTCTGGCGGCGGGGGGCGATATAAATTATGGGCAAGATGCTGGGCTTTTTCATCTTGATCAGCGGGATGATGGTTGCCCTGGGGATGTTTTTCCAGGGAGCACAGGGCGGTGTTTCTACTGTTACGACAGCCCCGCTAACCGCCACGGCGACCACCTCGGTTAGCGTATCCAACACCGACGGTTTTAAGACTGCGGGGATCATCATTATTGGCAATGAGCTTATCCGATATACCGGCAAGACCGCCGCCAGCTTCACGGGGCTAACCCGCGCCACGGGGGGCACGGCGGGGGCTGCCGCTTCTACGGGGGCCAGGGTCTACGACGAGGTATTGGGATATGCCAACCTGGGCAGCCAGTACCAAACGCTTCAGGTGCAGAACGAAGTAGAGCAGGCCGGGCGGATTACGCTGAACCCGCTCTCCTGGGGGGCGATGGTCACAAAGGCGATCTTGGCCCCGCCCTTCATCACCGGCAACTGGCGGCTGGTATTGCTGCCCTGGTACGCCTTTACTGCCTGCTTGCTGTTCAGCTTGGCCCTGGCAATGGCGGGGCTAATCAGGACGGTGTTCTTACGCGGCTAGCGAAGCAACAATGGCCGCTGGGGGCTGCGTTCGTTGGGGCCGCTTTATTCGCAGCCCTGCCCGTGCTTTTGCGCGGCTATACTTTCCCGCCGGGCGACGACCCGGTGTTTCTGCTAAACAGCATGGATAATTGGCGGCAGCGGTATTACGGCCATATGCCCGCCGCTCTGTTGGGCATCACGCTCTACTACTACCTCACACCTCTGCTAGTCTTGGGCGGCGTCTATGTATTCCTGCGCCGGTATGGGCCGTGGGCCGTGGCGCTGGGTTGGGCTGGGTTGTGGCTGGTCTGCCGGACGCTGCTGTTCGACCTGCACGCCGGGACTTTCGTCGGCATTATCGGCTTTTATGTCCTAGGGTTAATAATGCTCCGGCTCCAGACATTCTCCAAATGGAGCATAGGGCTCGCCGTGCTGTTAATCCCCTTCCACAGCTTTTCGGGGATTGTTTTAGGGGCTGGGGAATTGGGCTGGGGGCTGATAGGCTGGAGAAAGCTGGCCCTGGTGATTGGGATTATTATTTGCGGCATGGCGTTGACTTCAGCGGCGATGCTAAATAGCTCGGCAGGACACATAGTGGGTATTGGCAACCCTGAAAAGCAAATTCAGATTGGGGCAAACTTCTTTAACCTGGACTTCGACCGGTTTGTTATCGAGTACGCTGGAATGGGGGTGTTGGTATACTGGTTCCTGGGATTCAATGTGGTGCTAAATGCCTGGATGCGGGGTTGGCGTCCAGGGGTTGACCAAGGCATGGCGGTGCTGGCGGCGACGGTGCCGCCACTGCTTTTCATGACCTTTAGCCCCTGGGCAATTAACGGAGACCGCACCGGCAAGATGCTGGTAGGCGTGCTAATGCTGCTGGCGACGGCGGGGATTGTGGCGGGGCTGAAGCACCTGGGTAGTCGGCGGCTTAACTGGATATGCGCCGGAGTCATTGCCGGGTGTTTCGGATTGGCGGCTCCGCAGAATATCGCCTATTGGCTACAGAGCGGGAGCTATCGGTGAGGGTGCCGGTTACGGAGGGCATCATGGACAGGTAGTGTTGGACAAAACAAAAGAAAACATCTACTACCAATCAACTGAAAAGATATGGCTGGAACACAATCGCCAGAAGAAAGAAGCCGTCGCTCTTTTGCAAGCGGCGCAACAGGCAGCACTCGACAGGGCGGCTACGCGATTAAGTATGTTGGAGCATCAACAAAGAGAGAAAAATGCTAGACGAAAAATTGCGACGGCTTTGTACTTTATAAAGAGAGAAGAGTACCTCTTATTGCATCCCGAAGCTCTGATTTCTCCTTATGCAATCAGGCGCTCACGGATACTAATAAATGGCTGGCAGCCCTACAAAAAACAAGAAATCATTGATCGGGATCAGGGCAGGTGCGGGATATGCCATCGTCGTGTAGCGAAGGTCAGCCAAAGTATTGACCATATTTTGCCAGTATCGCGGGGTGGTGCTGACGCCCCTTACAACGTCCAACTTGCACATTTACGTTGTAATATGTTGAAGGGAAACCGAATGCCTACGCCTTATGGTGCGAACGGCGGTTTAGGTCGCGGCGCATGATCCGTTGGATGTATGCGCCGGTAGTCATGCCCATTGCCGCCGCCCGCCGGTCGAGTTTGGCGGATTCTTCGCCGGTCAGCCGGAAGGAGTATATCTTGGGCGGATATATAGCTGCCTTGCGCCCTGGGCGGCCTTTTAAGGCCGGGGTGGTGTCTAGCACCTGGTTTATCATTAGCGTCCCTCAGCGTTAAACGTCGCAATTAGTGTAATACATAAATCGCTATGTTGTCAATTAGGCCAACGAGTAAGGAGGCACTGGTACTCTTGATACCCCCACCAACGTTTAGGAGCCTTAAATCGAATGCTAGATAAGACGCAATATCATTGTCTGCGCTGCGGCAACGACTGGCTATCAGCCTCCGATTCGCCGGATAGGTGTCCTAACTGCAAGTCCCAGCGTTGGGACAAGCCGGTGCTCTATCAGTCCTTCCATAATGATTTGAGAGGACGGCGGAGAAAATGCCCATTACCGTAGTAATCCCAACCTACCAAGAGCATGAGTCCCTCAGTGTCCTGTTGCCGGTGTTGCGGACAGCGTTGCCCGATGCTAATGTCCTGGTGGTGTGGGATGGGCTAGACGATGGGACACAGGCGCTTTGCCTTCAATGCGGCGCATGGGCCATGAAGGGGCCAGGGCAGGGCTTAGGCGCTGCCATCATTGCGGGCATCAAAGCCGCACCCACCGACTTGGTAATCATCATGGACGGTGACGGCCAGCATCCCATAACCCCGTTGCCTGCCATGATCAGCGCTCTGGAGGCCGGGGTGCCGTTCATCGCCGGGGTGCGTACCAACATCAATAAGATGCCCTGGCACCGGGCCACGGTGTCCCGCATCTGCGCCAGCATGGTCTACCCGCTGTCCCACCTTTCCGATCCCATGACCGGCTTCTTCGGGCTGGACCGCCGTGTCGTAGACCTCAATGCTATCAATCTCCACACCTGGAAGATCGGGCTGGAGATTGCCGCACGTTGTAATAGCGAGGCAGCGGAGACCCAGTATTTATTTCGCTCCCGCATTGCTGGCAAGAGCCATTCCGGTATCAAGCCTGCCCTCCAATTTCTATGGCAGGTTGTCCGGCTGTACGCCTGGAAGCTCGACCTTCAGCAGATGCTCCGCTTTGGCGTGGTGGGCAGCTCCGGGATTCTGGTCAATATGGCTGTAACAATAACTCTTGTAGAGTTATTGGAGCAGGACTACCGAATAGCTGCCCTGTTGGGCATCGGAGTGGCGATGCAATGGAACTATCTTTGGAACAAGTTTTGGACGTTCCGGCGGCGGGAGAATGAACACGCTACAGTATTGGCTCGTAAATAAGACGCTCTGGGGGGCGCTTCTGGCTCTAGCCTACTGGAAGATAGCCCTGATCTTCGCCCTGGCCCTGGCCTACTTCGCCTTTATGCTGCCCAGGGACATCACTTGGGTGTCGGTGGGCAGCGATGGGCCGGACTATATGCTCGCCGCCAAGTATTTCCGGGTAGCGCACCCTACCGGCGAACCTTTGTATACGCTATTAGGTGCGCTTTGGGTGCGCCTAATACCGATAGGGAGTGAATGGTGGCGCTACTCGCTGATGTCATCGGTGTTCAGCGCCGGGACTGCGGCGCTGCTGTACGCCGCCACACGGCGGCTGGTCGCGCCACTGGTTTACCTGGCGTCGGGCATCGTAGTTAGCCAGTCCACCATCCTGGAACTATATGCGCCGGTGACGTTCTTCATGGTGCTGGCCTGGTGGCTGCATGACATGGGCTACCGGGCCTGGGGCTACGCCGCCATCGGCTTGGGGCTAGCAATCCATCACCTGGCAGGCTTCATGTTCCTGGGATTAGTCGGTAAGGACTACCTGCAAAAACAATCCCTCTGGACAGCGGGCTGGGCCATACTGGTGGGCCTACCCTGGTACGCCTACATCCCCCTGGCGAACCGCCCGCCATATGTGTCGGTAGCCGGGGAGAGCTTGGCAGATTATAAGTCCTTCTTTCTGTCCCAGGGCGGGCTGCTGGGCGGGTTGGCGGTGCTATCTGAGCGGTTTGCACTCTCCGAGGACTTCAAGGAGCGGTTATGGGACTTAGCGCGGATAGTGCTAGCGTTGGGGCCGGCGTTGGTGGTATTGGCGCTGGCCTTGAAAACGGCGGCAACAAAGAAAGCCTGGCTGCTGCCCGCCGTAATGCTCGGCATTACTGTCTACTGGTTCACCGATCTTGACCCACGGGTATACACTTACCTGATGCCCGCCATTGCTCTGGCTGCGCTGATGATTGGGTTGTACGATCCCAAGATAGCCGCTCACCGGTGGTTCTCGGTAGAGGGACATACTCGCCAGCTTCGACATATGGTAGTTGCGTCCTCCGTGATCCTCATCGCCGTCAACCTGTTTATTTACGACATCGGCGGACGGTGGCTGGACCCGCACCACAGCGCCGAGGCGTTCCGGGCGGAGCTGGCGGCGATCCCGCCCAACTCGATAGTGTGGACGTATAACCGGGGCTGGGAAGCCATGACCGCCGAGCTTTATAACTATGACCACGGCACTCGCTTTAACACGGTGCTGATGGCGCACCAGCGGCAGGATGCTGTTGAAGGCTTGGAACAAGCCTTCTCCCAGGGGCGGTTATTCCGCACCGTAATTGTGGATGCCGAGAGCTATCTAGTGCGGCTGGAGCCGACAACGCCGGAGCGAGTATTAAAGGAGGCCGATGAGCAGAATCTCGCAAACTATCAGAGGAAGCCTGTACATCCCTAACGGGATGAGCAGCCTGATCTTAGGTGCCGTGTTAATCCCTATCGGGATTATCGCAGCGCTCCTCGCGCAGCCCCTGGCTACCGGGGCTGAGGAGCTGGTGCGGTGGCAGACCATCGTGTTTGGCAATAAGACGGCCATGTTTTTCATGGTGCTGGGGATGATTGGGTTGCTGGGCGGGATTTACTACGGGCGGGCCAAGACACTGAGGGGGAAGGTGTTGGTGGCGATAGCCACCGGCACAATCTATCTGCTGGTAGGTTGGCGCATCGCTTTGCTGTCACCCTTCGACATCGCGTTGAACTATGGGGGCTGATTACCGCCTCTACCGTGTGCGGGTAATCACGCCGGACGGCCGGCGGGTGGTGTACCGGGTCATGGCGAAAAGCTCCGGGGAAGCCGCCCGCCAGAAGCGGGGCAAGGGGCGGGTGGTATCAGCGGTCAAGGCGTGACCGATGTCCCGAAGAATCGAGACGCCGGAGCAGAAGGTACAGCGCCAGCGGCGCATAAACGATTATTGCCAACAGTGTCAATATGCCGATT
>Ga0209640_10005118_pt1 | contig 11468 bp, 10 predicted proteins | sample RifCSP10_1_FD_184018 | JGI IMG/M metagenome (GOLD analysis project Ga0209640, IMG submission 184018) | Soil microbial communities from Rifle, Colorado - Rifle CSP2_sed 10_1 (SPAdes) (version 2) | ecosystem: Environmental > Terrestrial > Deep subsurface > Rock core/Sediment | place: Rifle... | reverse complement strand
CCAGGCGGCAATGGCGACGCTGCTCGTCGTCCACCTCGGGGCCGTGCTGGCGCTCTTCGTGACGCTGCCGTACGGCAAGTTCGTGCACGGGATCTACCGGACCGCGGCGTTGGTGAAGTTCGCGCGCGAGTCGTGATTCGCCAGGAACTTTGCCAGCTCCTGGTTGTCGGGGAAGTCTTCCGCCAGCGCGCGGGCGGTGACCACGGCGTCGGCGATCTTCCGCTCGCGCACCTGCATGTCCCAGAGGCCGAACATCGCTTCAGCCTGGACGAACGGCTCGACGGCTGACTGCGCCGCCTCCTGCACCGTCAGCAGCCCCTTCTTCTTGTTGCCGCCGCCCAGCAGCCACTTCGTGCCTCGAGGGAGCTTGGTGTCGACGATGTAGTCGATCCATGCGCGGGCGACTTGAGCCCGGACGTGATCCGGGTTGTGTTTGAGGACGGCGTCGAGCGACTTCCGCGCTTCCCAGTACTCACTCCATCCCGTCTTGCGCCCGACGGTGCCGAGCTGCAGCCACACGTAATTCAGGTCGAGCTTGCCCAGGAAGAAGAGGGCTTCTTCATCCGCCGGATTCTTCTCGAGCCGTGCGCGCGCCGCCGCCTGGCCGACTGCGAGTTCGGTCATGAACACCGGCATCAATTCCTGGCAGGCGGAGCACTGCTTCCACCCCATCTCGCGGTTCTTGGGTTCTCCGAGCGCGCGGCGCATCTGGAAGTGCAACGCCGAGGTTCGAAGCTCTGACGCGGCAAGACTGTCGGGATTCTGGGTCCGGACGTCGAGGGCGAGCGACGCGGCGGCGTCGTAGCGGCCGCTGTAAAAGAGCCGGTGCGCCTCGTCGAGCGACGAGGACCAGTTGGCACTGGCAACGACTCCCGTCATCGCGCCCGTCACGACAACCGCGGCAATCGTCCTCATTCACCCCCCTGATCCACACATGCGGCGCGGACCCTTCTTGTCCGCCGAAGCCGCATAGCGGCGAAGGCGGAACGGTCCGTGGCTTCGTGCGTGCTCGGCTGTTACAAGATCAGTGCCGCCCGACTTCGCCTTCGGCTTCGTCGCGGCAGGCGCTACGGCCGAGGTTGGCTGCGAATCGAATTCAAAAGAGATTACAAGTCCGATCGCGTCAGGGCTGTTCAAAAGCGCACATCATCTGACAGAGGGGTCGATCTCCATCGATTTCACGCGTTGTACTACGGGAGCTTATCGAGTAGACGTGTCGACGCTGATCGCCGCGCCGTCGGCCAATCCGGCCTGTCCGCGCGTGATTACGAGCTCCCCGGCTTCCACTCCTGACACGATTTCCACAGAGTCGGTATCAGCGAGTCCAAGGGTGACCATGCGGCGTTCAGCCCTGTCGCCGGCGGCCACCAACACGGCCGTCTGGCTGCCGGTGCGCACCAGCGCGTCCGCCGGCACCAGCACCACGTTCACATGTTCCTCCCCTTCGATCTCGATGTCCACACGCGAATCCACGGGCAGGGCCGGTCCCGTGGCAAACGTCAGGCGCGCGATCGGGTCCGCCCCGCCGCCGCTGGCGGCCGCTCGCGTGGCGACGACGAGGCGGATTGGCTCGGGAACGGACGTCACCCGGGCAGCGGCGCCCGGCAGAACGCGCGGCGCATCGGCCGCGGGGACAGGCGCCGTCACTTCCAGGCGGTCCGGATCGACCAGCCGGAGAATCGGATCGGTGGCGATCCCCTGGACGACGTCGCCAGGATTGTGCAGGCGCTGCGCGATCACGCCGGAAAAAGGCGCGCGAATGATCGCCCGCGCGGCGGCGGCGTCCGACGCCCGCCGTGCCGTTTCGGCCCGTGCGACCTCGGCCTGCGCATCGGCGACCTCACGGTCCGCGTTCTCCATTTCCCGGCGCGAGATGATGCCGCGCTCGACGAGCTCCCGCGCGCGCGTCTGCGCGACGCGGGCGTTCTCGAGCAGCGCCTCCGCGCGGGCGGTGTCGGCCTGGTGCCGGGCCGCCTCGGCCGCGGCCGACGGGACGTCGAACCGTACGAGGACATCGCCGCGCGCGACGCGGTCCCCTTCGGCCGGCGGGATTTCCAGGATGCGCGCCGGCTCGGGCGCGGTGACGATGAATTCAGAACCGGCTGCCGGCGTCACGACGCCCGTGGTCCGGATGATCGCCCGGAGGCTGCCGCGCCGCGCCGGTTGGGCGGCGACCGGGACCGCGATCTCGGCGTCGTCCGCAGGTTCGGCACGCGGCGCCTCGCGTCCGCACGCGGCGCCGAGTGAGATGAGAAGCAGGAAGGAGAACGGTGCGACGGTGCGGCGGTGCAACGGTGCGACGGGGTGAAGGCGCCAGGCCATAGCCTGACGCCATGATAAGTGCGGCGCGGGCCTTTACGGCCCGCGATAATTACCAACCGAACTGGAGGCCGAGGCTCACCGTCGGCCCATTGAGCAGGTCGCGCAGGCCGTCCGTGGACGCGACGGCGCGATAGCCCGCGGCGCCCGTCAGGGCGATCCGCTCGCTGAGGTTGAAGGACAGGTTTGCCTGCGGTTCGAACACGAAGAACTCGTCCGAGACGCGCACGCGGATCGTTGACGGCGCCGGAAGCGCGCGCACGGGCGAGGGAGCCGGCTGTCCGCGTCCACCAAACCGGATCGTCTGCTCGCGTCCGCCGCTGCGCCCGAAGAACCCGTCGATGTTCCTGCCGAGCGTGGCAGACCCGAGGCCGACGAGACCACGCGCGCCGAACCGCACGCGGCCGGTGTGGCCGCCGTTCCATCCGAGCAGCAACCCGCCGTAGGCGAGCTTGAAGTCGTCCGATCCGTTGACCAGCCAGTAGGCGGCGCCGCCAACCAGCAGCGTGTCATCCGTCACCCGGCCCGCATATGCGCCAGCGAGCTGGCCAAATCGGTCGTCAACCTCCGTCGCCTTGAAGTCTGGCGCGATCACAAATCCGCTCGGGATTCTTTCGACGACGAGCGGCTGAGGCGGTGGGGCGGTCTGCGCATTCGCAGACGCAGTGAAGGCCACAAGCAGCGGCACGACGGCCGCGATACGAGGCACGCTGATGCGTCGCATTATGGATTCTCCCTGGCTGGAGGGGCGCCCGAAGGCGTCGATGGCTGAGACGGCCGCGGCGCAGGAGTGGGTCGTGCCGGCGCCGCTTCGCCCGCTGCGAGCGGTTCCATCGTATGGCGGATGCGGAACGTGCCGCCGGGCTGCAAGTAGATCTGCTGCTCCGCGGCGCGGTGGCCGGCCAGGTACAGCTGAATCGTGTGCTGGCCAGGCTCGAGGTGGAGGCGCTGCATGAAGCCGTCGAAGTCGTCGACGATGCCGGCGTAGTAGCCGTCGACGAAGACTTCGGTGTCGCGAGGCGCGATCTGCAGCCTGAGCGACGAGTACGGCCGGCCATACGCATACGCGAATGGCGGGTACCATCCATACGGGCCCCAAATTCCCTGGGCGTGCACGCTGGCGGGGAAGAGGATCCATCCGCAGGCCACCACCGCCACGGCGGCCGCGATCAGGGGTCGACTCGGTCTCAAGACGTGTCCCTCCGTTGGCAGGCGTCGCGCCACTGCGCAACGGTCATGCCGTCGCGACACACGCGAAAATGCGTCAGAAACCCGCTGCAACGCAGGGGGAGGTGAGCTTGTCCGCTCGCGCGGACGTTAGCCACGAAGGACACGAAGACGATCAGCCACAAAGCACGACGGACCGATCTACACAAAGGACACGAAGGCAGACTGCACTTGTCCGGTCGATTGGTCGGCCTGCAATGCAGGCCGATCGGGCGTGCCGCGTCGCGGCCAATCGACCGGTCAGCCTTTGTGACCCTTGTGAAGGCGTGTTGTTTTTGGTGACCTTTGTGGCTACGTCGTCTTCGTGGCCTTTGTGGGCTGCGCTACTGAACGCTGACGACTCCGATGACGGGCGTCATCATGTACTTGCCATTGCCCGTCTCGTGGACCGACTTGTCGCCGTCGAAATCGAGCAGGATCGTCGTGGCCGTCGTCGAGGTCAGGTCGAACTCGCGGTTGAGCCGCACCATGCCGGACGGCACCTCCACCGAGGCGCTTCGCCCAGCCGGTGTGGTCACGTCCGGCGCGCACGCCGGACCCGTCGCCGCGTTGTCGAAGTAGAGCGCGGCGCTCGTGACCTCGAGACGGATCATGGTGTAGTGGCCAGGCGTGAGCGGGCCCGTGCCCAGCACATCCTGGGCGTCCGTCAGCTTCTTGATATCGCACGTGCGGCTCGAGGCCCCGCCGGAAAACGGCAGCTTCGTCCACTCGCCTTCGGCCTTGTGCGCGCTGACCTCCGAGAACGTCACGAGCAGCGACTTCGCGTCGCTGAACGGACTGTCCTTCAGGAGCACGGTCAACGACCCAGGCGCTCCGCTCGGACCGGTCGCCGAGCCGCCGCACCCCGCCACGAATACCGTCAATGACGCCGCCATCACGATTGCGGATATCGAACGCATAGTTCCTCCAGCCGAACGGGAGGGCAACGGCCGTACCAGGCTGGCGATGAGACCGGAAGTGTCTGCGTGTAAATGATTTATCGGACATCACGGGTTGAACGGATCGTCACATTCCTAGACAGTCCGGGTAATTCAGACTCAATTCCGTCTATGTCTGTCCGTGTATAGTTTCCGACTCATGACTCTGCGACGAACAGCCCAAAGCTTTGTGTCAGGAGAACTCAGATCATGAACCGATGGCTTCCCGTCGTTGGTGGCGTGTCCATGAACCTCGCCCTCGGGTCGCTGTATGCCTGGAGCGTCTTTGTGCTGCCACTCGAGAAGGAATTCGCCTGGACGCGGGCGGATACGTCGTGGGTCTTTACGATCGCGATTGTGTCGTTCGCCGCTTCATTCGTACTGGCGGGTCGAATTCAGGACCGCCGGGGACCGCGCATCTGCGCCGCCGTCGGCGGTACGTTGGTGGGCCTCGGCTTTGTTCTGTCGAGCTGGACGGCGTCGCTCTGGTACCTCTACGTGATTTTCGGCGTGGTGGTCGGCATCGGTAACGGCTTCGGGTACGCGACGCCGATACCGGTTGCATCGAAGTGGTTTCCCGACAAGCGGGGCCTGGTAGTGGGGTTGATGGTGGCCGGCTACGGCGGGGGCTCCGCCATTTTTGGTCCGGTCGCCACTTCCTTGATCGATTCTGTCGGCTGGCGCGCCACGTTTCAGATCCTCGGCATCCTGTTCTTCGCGATGGGAATGGTCGGCACCTGGCTGCTGAAGAATCCGCCCGCAGGGTATCAGCCGCCTGGGTGGAAGCCGGCGCAATCAGGCGCGGGAGCACAGCGTAGCGCCCGCGAGTACTCGGCGGCGGAAATGCTCCGGACGCCAACGTTCTATGCCCTCTGGGTAGCGTACTGTCTGGGAGCAACGGCTGGACTGATGACGATCAGCCAGCTCGTGCCGTTTGCGCGCGCGGCAGGACTGGGAGCGGCCGCGGCAACCTTCGCCATCACAATCGGGGCGGTCGGGAATGCAGGTGGCCGCATTCTCTCTGGATGGTTGTCGGACGCCCTGGGACGACTGACAACGCTTCGCGTGATGGTCATGCTGTCGGCCCTGGCGATGCCTGCGCTGTTTACGTGGCGTGAACAGGTTGTCCTGTTCTATCTGCTTGTGACTGCCGTGTACTGGTGCTACGGCACGCAGCTCTCGGTCTTTGCATCGACCACCGCGGATTTCTACGGCACGCGCAACCTTGGGATGAACTACGGCCTGCTGTTCACGGCCTGGGGCACGGCGGGCATTCTCGGGCCGATGATCGCCGCGCAAGTGTTCGACACATTTGGTGACTACCGGTATGCCTTTTACGCGGCTGGTGCCCTGGCCCTGATCGCGTTTGTCTCGCTCATGGTGGCGCGTCCACCGGGTCTCGCCACGGCTCCGAGGTTTGTCGCCGCGACAACCACAGCACGGTCCACATAAGTAACAAATACGACAAGGAGAGTGGGAATCATGGCCATTGAACGCGTAGCCGAGGCAAGCGAGGCGCAGATTGCCGTCCATTGGAAGGAGGAAGAGTATTTCCATCCTCCGGCGAAGTTCATCGGCCAGGCGAACCTGGTGGATCCTGCGGTTGTCGAGCGGTTCAGAGAGGAACATTTCCCGGGATGCTTTCGAGAATATGCCGACTTGCTCACCTGGTCCGAGTATTGGCACACCATTCTGGATACGAGCAACCCACCGTTCTGGAAATGGTTCGTCGGCGGAAAGCTGAATGCTTGCTACAACTGTGTGGACCGGCACCTGGCGAAATACAGAAACAAGGCCGCAATCATATTCGTCCCCGAACCGGAGGACGAGCCCGTCTACACGCTCACGTACCAGGAGCTGTTCATCAAGGTGAACGAAGTCGCGGCAGTTCTACGCGACTTCTGCGGGCTCAGAACCGGCGATCGCGTCACGATTCATATGCCCATGATTCCTGAGCTGCCGATCACGATGTTGGCGTGTGCGCGGCTGGGCGTCATTCACTCGGTGGTGTTCGGAGGATTCAGTGGTGAGGCAGCGGGGCTTCGGGCGGCTGACTCCGAAAGCCGGGTGATGATTTACGCCGACGGCTACTATCGGAATGGGAAGATCGTCGATCACAAGGCAAGTGCCGATATCGCTGTTGTATCTGCGGCCAAGGAGGGCGAGACCGTTGAGAAAGTCCTCATCTGGCGCCGCCACTACGGCCGGTATCTCTCGACGAAGCCGCTGGTGCCGGGCCGCGACTATTTCATGGATGAGGTCCTCAAGGATTTCAAGCACGCGAAAGTGGATCCAGTCCCGGTGGATGCGGAAGCTCCCCTCTTCCTGATGTACACGAGTGGGACCACAGGCAAGCCGAAGGGCTGCCAGCACCGTACCGGGGGCTATCTGGCCTACGTCACGGGAACGTCCCAGTACTACCAGGACATTCATCCCGAAGATGTCTACTGGTGCATGGCCGATATCGGCTGGATCACGGGGCATTCGTACATCGTGTATGGCCCGCTGGCCCTGGCTGCCACAAGCGTCATTTACGAGGGTGTTCCCAACTGTCCAGATGCGGGACGGCCCTGGCGAATTGCCGAACAGCTCGGCGTCAACATCTTCCATACGTCGCCGACGGCGATCCGCATGCTCAGGAAAGCTGGCCCGGACGAGCCGAGAAAGTACAACTACCACTTCAAACACATGACCACGGTCGGCGAGCCGATCGAGCCGGAAACATGGCGATGGTATTACGACGTCGTCGGCAAGCGCGAAGCGGTGATCGTGGATACCTGGTGGCAGACCGAGACCGGTGGTTTCCTCTGTACCACCAAACCTGCCCTTGATCCCATGAAGCCGGGGAGCGCTGGCCCACCGGCCCTTGGGATCTACCCGATTATCTATGACGAGGAGAGTAAGGAGCTCCGGGCGGGTTCCGGTAAAGCCGGCAATATCTGCATTCGAAATCCCTGGCCTGGCGTCATGCAGACCATTTGGAGGGACAACGATCGCTTCGTCAGACAGTACTACGAGAAGTACTGCACGAACCGGGAGAGCAAGGATTGGCGGGACTGGCCCTACTTTGCGGCGGACGGGGCAGTGCTGCCTCCGGATGGCTACTACCGAATCCTGGGCCGAGTCGACGACGTGATTAACGTGGCCGGCCATCGCCTGGGGACCAAGGAGCTCGAGTCGGCGTGTCTGACCGTCCCTGAAGTGGCCGAGGCAGCGGTCGTGCCAGCCGTCGACGAGATCCGCGGCCGGATCCCTGTTGTGTATGTCTCTCTGAAGCCGGGCGTCTCCGATGGAAAGCGGGTGACCGAGGACATCATTGCGACAGTTGAAACGATGATCGGGAAGATCGCTCGGCCAAAGACCGTTCATATCGTGCCGGATCTGCCGAAGACTCGATCGGGCAAGATTATGCGCCGTGTCCTCGCTGCGATCTCGAACACGATGGACACCGGGGACGTGACGACCCTGGCCAACCCTGACGTCGTGGAACAAATTCGGCGGCAGGTTCAGGGAGAGGGACCTGTTGTCTTGAAGGAAGGTCCAGAAGACGTGAAGCGATTCGGCGAAAACGAGTAACGGCGGTTTCTTCAGTGCGCCTGCAGCACGGCGCCTTCTGAAACCACGTATCGCTTGACCAGCTCCAGCAGGTCGTCGAACCGGTAGGGCTTGTCGAGCCACGCATCCGGTTGGAGGCCGACGCGCTCCCGGTGATCCAGGTCGGCGGCCGAGACGACGATTGTCGGGATGGTGGAGAGCAGCGGGTCCGTCATCTGGCGCAGGCGGACGTCGCGGCCGCTGACCGCGCCCGGCAGCATCAGGTCGAGCAGGATCAGCGCGAAGCCTTGCGGGTCTGACGTCAGTTGCTGCAGCGCCTCTTCGCCGCTGCACGCATCCGCCACCAGGAAGCCGTGCAGCTCCAGCAGCTGCGCGAGCCCCTGCCGCACGTCGTCTCGATCCTCGATCACCAGGATCGCACCCCGCCGAATCGCCGGTTGATTGAGCAGTTGAGCTTCAGTCACGCCACGCTCCTTCGGGAGACGGGGCGCGAAGTTCACGATACATGCCACCCTTACATACCCCGTAGGTTTGTATGCTTGAGCGGTCGAGCTTGGACGGTTGAGTGCGTAGATGTTACGCCCGGCGTTCGATCTTGATCGTCTGGATGACGATCGGCTTGACGGGACGATCCTGGGCGCCGGTTTGGGTGCTGCCGATCTTGCGCACCACGTCCATGCCTTCGGTCACCTCACCGAAAGCCGAATGGCGATCGTCGAGGTGCGGGGTGGGACCGAGCGTGATGAAGAACTGTCCGCCGTTCGTGTTCGGGCCGCGGTTGGCCATCGACAGGATGCCGGCCTTGTTGTGGCGGAGCCTCGGGTGAAACTCGTCGTTGAAGCTATAGCCGGGCCCGCCGATCCCCTGTCCGAGCGGGTCGCCGCTCTGGATCATGAACCCGTCGATCACCCGGTGAAAGATCACGCCGTCATAGTAGGGCTTGGTGACCTTCTGGCTCGTGCGCGGGTCCGTCCACTGTTTCGTCCCTTCGGCCAGTCCCACGAAGTTCTCAACCGTCTTCGGCGCTTCCTGGTCGAAGAGGCGGACAGTAAAGTTTCCTTCGCTCGTGACGAACTGCGCGTACACTCCGGGCACCCGATGGCTCCTTGTAAGCTGAGAAAGAGAGTGTGAGCTCAAAAGGATATCATCAAGACGTGGCTCGTGATGATAGTGGATGGTGGTTAGTGGATGGTGGTTAAAACCGCCGATGACGAGGCCCTCGACGCCATCGTTGCCGGGACGAGCGACGACCCGTTTGCCGTCCTCGGCCGGCATCGCCTCGTCATCGACGGCAAACCCGCGCTTCTGATCCGCTCGATGCAGCCCGCCGCATCCGATGTGCAGCTCGTCACCGACGATCGGGTGTTCGGGATGCAGCGGCGGCGCTCCGACGGGCTGTTCGAGGCGACGGTGCCCCTCGAGGGACGGGCCGAAGACTTCGCGTACCGCTTCCGCGTGCGCGAAGGCGCCATCACGCGCGACGTCATCGATCCCTACCAGTTCGGCCAGGTCCTCACGGACTTCGATCTCCATCTCTTCGCCGAGGGCACCCATTACCGTGCGTGGGAGAAGCTCGGCGCGCACCGCCTCACGATCGGCGCCGTCACCGGCGTGCACTTCGCCGTGTGGGCGCCCAACGCGCAGCGCGTGAGCGTCATCGGCGACTTCAACCACTGGGACGGCCGCGCGCACGCGATGCGGCGGCTCGTGCCGTCGGGGATCTGGGAGATCTTCGTGCCCGACCTTGCCGACGGCGACTGCTACAAGTTCGAGGTCCGCACGACGGCGGGGCACCTGCTCCACAAGGCCGATCCGTTCGCCCGCCGGTTCGAGGTGCCGCCGAACACGGCGTCCATCATCTGGACCGATGGCCAGTACGAGTGGCGCGACAAGGACTGGCTGCTCGACCGCACCTCGCACGACGCGTGGCGCGAGCGGCCGATGTCGGTGTACGAAGTCCATCCAGGGTCGTGGCGCCGCGTGCCCGAGGAGGGCAATCGGTTCCAGACGTACCGGGAGCTGGCGGCGTCGCTCGTTCCGTACGTCCGCGAGATGGGATTCACGCACATCGAGCTGATGCCGATCATGGAGCACCCGTTTTCAGGGTCATGGGGCTACCAGGTGATTGGCTTCTTCGCGCCGACGAGCCGGTTCGGCACGCCGGATGACTTCCGGTTCTTTGTCGACGAGTGCCATCGCCACGGCATCGGCGTGATTCTCGACTGGGTGCCCGGCCACTTCCCGAAGGATCGCCACGGCCTTGCCGAGTTCGACGGCACCTCTCTTTACGAGCATGCCGACCCGCGCCGGGGCGAGCACCAGGACTGGGGCACGCTGATCTTCAATTACGGGCGGAATGAAGTCCGCAGCTTCCTGTTCAGCAACGCGCTGTTCTGGCTCGAGGAGTTTCACATCGACGGCCTCCGCGTGGATGCCGTCGCCTCCATGCTCTACCTCGATTACTCGCGCACCGAAGGGCAGTGGATCCCCAATCAATACGGCGGCCGCGAGAACCTCGAGGCCGTGGCGTTCCTGCAGCAGCTCAACACGCTGACCCACGGCCGCGTGCCCGGGACGATGACGATCGCGGAAGAGTCGACCGCCTGGCCCGCCGTCAGCCGTCCCGCGTACGTCGGCGGGCTCGGCTTCAGCTACAAGTGGAACATGGGCTGGATGCACGACATGCTCCAGTACATGCGCGAAGATCCCGTGCATCGGCGCTGGCATCACGGGCAGATCACGTTCTCGATGCTGTATGCGTTCACCGAGAACTTCATCCTGCCGTTCTCGCACGACGAAGTCGTCCACGGGAAGGGGTCGATGCTCTCGAAGATGCCGGGCGACGTGTGGCAGAAGCACGCGACGCTGCGCGCGCTCTACGGCTACATGTACGGGCATCCCGGCAAGAAGCTGATGTTCATGGGCGCCGAGTTCGGCCAGTGGCGCGAGTGGAACTACGACGCCAGCCTCGACTGGCACCTGCTCGGCGAAGCGGCGCACGACGCGCTGCGCCGCTGGGTCCAGGACCTCAATCACACGTACCAGCGCCAGCGCTCGCTGCACGAGATCGATTTCGACCCCTCGGGGTTCCGCTGGATCGACTGCCAGGACAACGAGAACAGCGTGGTGTCGATGATCCGGCGCGCCCGCGACCCGCAGGATTTCACGGTGCTCGTCGTGAACTTCACGCCGGTGCCGCGTCCCGGCTACCGCCTCGGCGTCCCCGAGTGGGGCTGGTACCGCGAGCTGCTCAACAGCGACAGCGAGCGCTACGGCGGCAGCAACATGGGCAACGGAGGCGGCGTCCAGACCGAGGCCCTCCCCGCGCACGGCTTCGATCAATCGATTTCGCTGACGGTTCCGCCGCTCGGGTTTCTTCTCCTGAAACGATAACCACGACGATCGCGGGCCGACCAAGGTCGGCCCCTACGATCGACGGAGATGTTGGGG
>Ga0209640_10005117_pt1 | contig 11469 bp, 7 predicted proteins | sample RifCSP10_1_FD_184018 | JGI IMG/M metagenome (GOLD analysis project Ga0209640, IMG submission 184018) | Soil microbial communities from Rifle, Colorado - Rifle CSP2_sed 10_1 (SPAdes) (version 2) | ecosystem: Environmental > Terrestrial > Deep subsurface > Rock core/Sediment | place: Rifle... | reverse complement strand
TGAGCCAGGCGATGACGAGCCCACGGCGCGGGACCGCGCGACGCATGCCTGCCACCAGCCCGGCCCAGACCAGCGCCGCATTCAGGACCATGCCGATCACGATCTGAGGACCCACCGGCGACAACGCCATGAGTCCCGCGATCAGCGCCTGGAAGGCCGAGAGCGCGATCGCCAGCGCCCGGCTGGTCCGTCCGAAGACACCCGCCGACAGGCCGGTCAGGCCGGACAGGATCGCCAGGGAGAGCCAAATCCGCCAGGCCTGGTCTGCCGCGTACTGGCCGATCAGGAAGAGGCGCAGGTTGCGAGTCACGACGTCCCAACGCGCCTCGGAAATCGCCCACTGGCCAACCGCGATGGCGAATGCCAGCAAGAGCCCGCCGATCACCACGGTCATCAGGGAGCTGACTGGACCCGAGAACAGGTTCGTCCGCAGCCAGGCGACCGGGCCGATGCTGGCGGAGGGGGGTGGGAGGGTCTCGGTGGTCATGGCTGCCTAGCGCTCCAGCACCTGGACGCGCCGGTTGTAGAGGTTCATCAGCAGCGAGGTGGCCAGGCTGATGGCAAGGTAGGTGCCCATCACGAGGGCGATCACCGGCACCGGCTGTCCGGTCTGGTTGGCCATGGTGGTCCCGACCTTGAAGAGGTCCGGGTATCCAACGGCAATGGCCAGGCTCGAGTTCTTGGCCAGGTTCAGATACTGGCTGGTCAGCGGCGGGACGATCACCCGCAGGGCCTGGGGAAAGACCACCAGCCGCAGCGTGTCGACCTCCGACAGCCCGAGGGCCCGGGCCGCCTCCAACTGGCCGCGGCGCACGGCCTGGATGCCGCCTCGCACGACCTCCGCGATGAAGCCGGCGGTATAGATCACCAGCCCCGCCGCCAACGCGGTGAACGAGGTCGACAGGGCGAGCCCGCCGCTGAAGTTGAAGCGGCCGGGCACCGGCAGGTCGAAGGTCAGGGGCGCGTCGCCGACGATGACCCAGCCGCCGATGGCGAGGCCGATGAAGGCAAGCGCTCCGAACAGGCCGAGATGGTGCGACGGTCGCCCGGACGCTTCCCGGCGTGAGGCGACCACCCGCGCGCCCACGGCGACGGCCAGGCCCGCTCCCAGGACGGCGAGCCACGTTCCGAAGGTCGGGCTCAATTGGGGACCTGGCACGAACAGGCCACGCTGGTTGAGGAAGATGGATCCGGGGAGCGCAATCGTGTCCCGAACAGCGGGGAGCTGGAGCAGGACGGCGAAATAGATCAGGAACAGCTGGACCAGCAGGGGCGTGTTCCGAATCACCTCCACATAGCCGGCCGCGACTTTGCTGACCAACCAATTGGGCGACAGGCGCGCCACGCCGATGACGACGCCGAGCAGGGTGGCGAGCACGATCCCGACCACGCTGACGAACAGCGTGTTCAGCAGACCGACCAGGAACGCCTGCCCATAGGTGTCGGATGCGGTGTACGGGACCGGACTCTCGCCGATCTCGAATCCGGCCCTCCGGTCGAGGAAGTCGTAGCCGAACGACAGGCCCCGCTCGCCCATGGCGGTGGTCAGGTTATTGATCAGGTACGCGACCCCAATCCCGACAGCCAGCAGCACCGCCAGCTGCACGGCGACACGCAGCACGCGGACGTCGCGCCATGGTGGCGGCGCGGCGTGCGCGTGTCCCGGGTGCCCGGCCTGCGTCATGGCCCGGCGGTGGACTCAGCCTCGGGACGGAGCGGGCCCCGTCCCGAGGCTCACGGTTCGTCTACCGGTAGGGCGGTGCGTAGAGGAGCCCACCTTCTGTCCACAGGCTGTTCGGCCCGCGGTCAAGGTCGAAGGGGGTCCCCGGACCCAGGTTGCGCTCGTAGATCTCGCCGTAGTTGCCGACGGCCGAGATGACGTCGACCACCCAGTCGGGCTCGAGCCTGAGGCCAAGATCTCCATCTGCCCCGAGCAGCCGGGCGATGATCGGGTTGTCGCTGTCAACCATGTCGGCGACGTTGTCCTGAGTGATCCCCCGCTCCTCGGCCTCGATGGTCGCGAACACGACCCACTTGACGACGTTAAACCATGCTTCGTCGCCATGCGGAACCACCGGCCCCAGGGGCTCCTTGGACATGACGACGTCCAGGATGACGTGGTCGTCCGGGGCGCTGAGCGTCGTGCGCTGCGCCAGGAGCTGGGAGCGGTCGCTGGTCACGGCGTCGCAACTCTCTTCGTCGTACGCGGAGTACGTCTGCTCGATCTCGCCGAAGGGTAGCGGGGTGAAGTCGATGCCTTCAGCCCCGAAGGTATCGGCCAGGTTGAGCTCTGTCGTCGTGCCTGTCTGGACGCAGATGGTCGCGCCCTCCAGGTCAGCCAACGATTCGATCCCGTCCGCGGAACGGACCATCATCCCCTGACCGTCGTAAAACGTTGTCGGGGCGAACAGGCCCCAATCCGTGTCGCGGGTAACGGTCCAGGTCGTATTGCGGATCAGGACGTCGATTTCTTGAGACTGCAGCGCCGGGCCTCGGGCGTCGGCGTTGAGCGTCCGGAACTCCACCAGGGTGGGGTCGCCCAGCACGGCCGCCGCGACGGCGCGGCAAAAGTCCGCGTCGAATCCGGTGGTCTCGCCAGAAGCCGAATCCAGGAAGCTGAACCCCGGCAGGCCGCCGTTGATGCCACAAATCAACATCCCGCGCTCCTGCACGAGGGCCAAGCGCCCCTCGGCCGGGGGCGGGGCCGGTGTTGGTGCGGCTGTCTCTTCGGCCGCAGCGGATGGAGAAGGACTGGGCGACGATTCGCATGCGGCGATGATCAGCGCGACGAGAAGAAAGCCGACGGGGACGACCCGGCTGCTCATTACGGTACCTCCGAGCAGTGACGCGACGCCATGGGCGACACGGCATTCGAATCGCGTCGATCTGCCTCATTCTACTGGCCGGTCAAAGCCATCCCGTTCGATGGGCCCGGGCAGCCGGGCGGCCGCTCAGTTCGGAAAGAGCGGGAACTCCCCTTCGTCGGTGATCTCGTCGGACGGTGGTGGGCTGATCTCGAACGACGCGTTGTAGTCGCTCAGGGTGACTGTGACGCTGACCTCCTCGGTTCCCTCGGCCGCGAAGCTGGTGGACATCTGGCGCAGCCACAGGCCGCCACGGTCGAACAGCAGGTCGACGACCATCGGTCCGGCGAAGGCACCCTCGGGCAGGAGGCTTCCGTACTCCCCCATCTCCGGCATGTCGTCACGGTGTGCCGCGAAGGCCTCGGCCGAGATGGTGATGCGGACGTGGTAGCACGCCTCGTCGCCACATTCGTCATCGGCCAGCTTCTCGGCGGAAACGCCTTCGGTGGCCAGGAACTCGGCGATCTTGTCGGCGATTTCTTCCGGGGCGAGCGTCGCAGTCGGTCCCGGGCTCGGCCCGAGCTCGCTCGAGGCGGGCATGTGAATCCATTTTTCTCCGCTCAGCGAGCTCTTCACGTACACGTCCTCACCGATGACGATGGCCTCCCCGCTCAGGCCCAACAGGAACGGCACGGCAAACGTGATATGCGCCGCTTTCCCGGTGGCGTCCACGTCGCCGTCGAAGGTGACGCCGTTCAGCGGCACGCTCGTGCCGGTGTCCGGATCGGTCACGGCGCCGTCGAATGTCACGGACGCGTGGAAGCTCTCGGCCTCGCCGGTAGCCTGCGCTCCGCGAGTCAGGATTTCCGCCGGATCAGTCAGGGCAGTCCCGCCGACCACCACGAAGACGACCGCGGCGAGCAGCGCCGCCGCGCTCAGCGCGACGGCCACCAGCAGGAGCGAACGGGATCGCAAGGCCGTGGTCACGATGACAGGATAGTCCGACTGCGAGCGCCCGCCATGTACCGATGGTCCGGGCAGCCATTGAGCCCACCCGCGCTCGAGCCGTATACTCGCCGCCGAACGCGTTGACGCGGGAGCAGTACGCGCGGCCTCGTCCGCAGCGAGCCGGGATGGTGGAAGCCGGCGATGGAGGCGCGAGGAACTCGCCCGCCGAGCAGCCGCAAGGCCGGGGCGGCGTCCGATATCACGCCACTGAGTGGACCGACCGTGGGGTTGTAGCTCAGCTGGGAGAGCACCTGCATGGCATGCAGGGGGTCGGGGGTTCGAGTCCCCCCAGCTCCACCACCATCGGTCAAGTCATGGTGGTACCGCGAGGCTGACCCCCTTCGTCCTGACGAAGCGGGGTCGCGTTTTTCAACTGACGCACACAGACCGATACCGAACGGAGCCTCGGCGGTGACCACGTCCACCTCAACAACCTCGGAGCGCACCGCGGCCGATGGCCGCCACTGGCTGCTGCGCCCCGCACGGCCGGCCGACGCCGAGCCGCTGGCGCGCCTGTACGCCGCGGTCCGGGCCGAGGGACGCTGGCTCGTCACCCCGCCGACCGCCATCAATCCGCCGACCGAGGCGTTCTTCATCGCAGAGCTGATCCGCGCCGATGAGGCTGCCGTCCTGGTGGCCGAGGCCGGCTGGGAGGTGGTGGGCAATGCCCTGGTCATGTCGGACCGGGACGTCAGCTCGCGCCACGTCGGCATCCTGTCGGTGACTGTGGCGGAAGGATGGCGAGACGTCGGCCTGGGGACCGATCTGGTGGCGGCAACCCAGGCCTGGGCCCGCGAGCGGGGCCTGGCCCGGCTGGCGCTCAGCGTCTTCCCCGACAACGCGCGGGCGATCGCGGTTTACACCCGGGCAGGGTTCGTCCGCGAAGGGCTGCGCCGCCGGCAGTACCGCCAGGCAGACGGCACGTACCGCGATGAGCTGCTGATGGCGTGGTTCCCCGATGGCGGGGCATCGGACAGGTGGCAGGCTCGCGAGGACGCGCCATGAGCGGCCGCGTGGCGCGCCGCGGCGCGGCAGACGGGCGCGCCAACGGGGTGGAACGCTTCGACCCGGCCGCGTACGAAGCGAAGTGGCGCGAGCGATGGGAGCGCGACGAGCTGTACCGGGCCCGCGACGAGGCCCCCGGGCCGTTCTACCTGCTCACGATGTACCCGTACACCTCGGGCGACGTGCATATCGGTCACTGGTATGCCTCGGTGGGGCCCGATGTCGTGGCCCGAATGCACCGGATGCGAGGCGAGCACGTCATGTTGCCGATGGGCTTCGACTCGTTCGGGCTGCCGGCCGAGAACGCGGCCATCGACCGCGGCATTCATCCGGCGGACTGGACCTACGCCAACATCGACCGCATGCGGGCCCAGTTCCGAACCATGGGCGCCTCATGGGACTGGTCGCGCGAGGTCATCGCCTCAGATCCAGCGTTCTACCGCTGGACCCAGTGGCTGTTCCTACAGCTCCACCGCGCCGGCCTGGCGTACAAGGCCATGGCCCCGGTCGACTGGTGCCCCAAGGACCTGGTCGTGCTCGCCCGCGAGCAGGTGCTGGGCGCCGAGCGCACCTGTTGGCGGTGCGGAACGCCGGTCGTCAAGCGCGACCTGGAGCAGTGGTTCCTCCGCATCACCCGCTACGCGGACGAGCTGCTCGATTTCTCTCAGCTGGATTGGCCCGCGCCGATCCTTCTGATGCAGACCAACTGGATCGGCCGATCAGAAGGCGCGGAGATCGACTTCGCCGTGGCTCCGAATGAAGCCGATACCGATGCCCTGGCGCTGATCCGGGTCTTCACCACCCGCCCGGACACCATCTTCGGCGCCACGTTCATGGTCCTTGCCCCCGAGCATCCACAGGTGGCCCGGCTGACCACCGATGATCGCCGCGCCGACGTGGAGGCCTATGTCGCCGCCGCACGACGGGAGACCGAGATCGAGCGCCTGAGCGCGGAGCGGGAGCGGTCCGGCATCTTCATCGGCTCCTACGCGATGAATCCACTGGGCGGGGAGCGGATCCCGATCTGGATTGCCGACTACGTGCTGCCCAGCTACGGCACCGGGGCGATCATGGGCGTGCCCGCACACGACGAACGCGACTTCAATTTCGCGCACCGCTACGAGCTCCCCATCCGCTACGTGGTCGCTCCTCGGGGCGTGGAGCCGGACCCGAGCGCCGCGTTCGTGGCTCATGCCGACGACGAAGTCCTCATCAACTCCGGCGCGTTCACCGGAATGAGCGCGGCGGAAGGCATTCGAGCCATCACCGCCGAGGTCGCCGAGCGGGGGCTGGGTGGGCCGGCTGTGTCCTACAAGCTCCGGGACTGGCTCGTCAGCCGCCAGCGGTATTGGGGCGCACCAATCCCCATCGTGTATTGCGATGTCCATGGGCCGCAGCCAGTCCCCGAGGCTGAGCTGCCGGTGCTGCTGCCCCGCGACGTGGATTTCGCCCCCACCGGCGTCTCGCCCCTGCATTCGCACGCCGGGTTCCTCGCCGCTACCTGCCCGGTGGGCGGCGAGCCGGCGAGGCGCGAGACCGACACCATGGACACCTTCGTCGATTCTTCCTGGTACTACCTGCGCTACTGCTCCCCGCGGTTCGAGGCAGGCCCGTGGGATCCGGAAGCGATGCGCCACTGGATGCCGGTCAACCTGTACACCGGAGGCGCGGAACACGCGGTCCTGCATCTGTTGTACAGCCGGTTCTTCGTGAAGGCGCTGCGTGATCTCGGCCACCTGGACTTCGACGAACCGTTCATGGCCCTCCGCAACCAGGGCCAGATCCTGGGCGCCGACCACCATCGGATGAGCAAGAGCCGCGGCAACGTCGTCAACCCCGACGAGCTGGTGGCCCGATACGGAGCCGATACCGTCCGTTTGTTCCTGCTCTTCATCGGGCCCTGGGACCAGGGCGGGCCGTGGTCCCCGACCGGGATCGAGGGCGTGTCGCGATTCCTGTCCCGGGTCTGGAACCTGGCCCAGCCGCCAATCACCGGGTCGGTGCGCACCGTCCCAGCCCCCATCGTGCCCGGTATGCCGCCCCCGCGCAGCATCGCCGGAGAGATCCCGGGCAGCGGCGGCACGTCGGCCGACGACCTGCTGGCCCTCATCGAAGGGAGCAGCCGGGCGCTGCGGCGTATCACCCACCAGACGATCACCGCGGTGACCGAGGATTACGGGGGGCTGCACTTCAACACCGCGGTGTCGAAGCTCATGGAACTCTCGAACGCGATTGGTGATGGCCTGGAGGCCAGAGCCGATGACGAGGCGGTCCAGGAGGCGATTGAGACGCTACTCCTGTTGCTGGCGCCGGCGGCGCCGCACCTGACCGAGGAGCTGTGGGAGCGCCGAGGGCGGCCGTACTCGATCCATCAGCAGGCCTGGCCGGTGGCGGACCAGAGCCTTGCGGCCGCGGATCTGATCGAGCTGCCCGTCCAGGTCGACGGCAAGCTGCGCGACCGGCTGCTCGTGGCGCCCGACACCTCGGAGACCGAAATCGAGCGGTTGGCGCTCGCATCGGCCCGGGTGCAGGCGCACCTCGACGGGCAGCCACCGGCCCGCGTAGTGCACATCCCGGGGCGACTGGTGAACGTGGTCACCGCTCGGTAAGACCGAGATAACCGGGCGCCGGCTAGTCTGCCGGCCTGCTTCCGAGGCCCGGCGTCGAGTGCCCGGGCGTCGGGTTTCGGACGCAGACCAACTCGCGCTCGCCTCCCAAACCGGAGGCGCATGACCCGATTCGACATGGTGACGGTGGCTGCCGTGACAGCCGCGGTGGTGCTGTCCGGAGCGGCGAGCCTTGCCCTGGTGGCTGGCGTCGCCCTGGCTCCAGCCGATCCGCCGTACGCGACGGAGCCGTGGGCGAGTCCCGCGTCGTCGGTCCGGGAGGGCGCAGCCGATGGCGGCGAGCTGGTGGTGGACATCGAGGGCGGAGTCAATTTCCCTGGCATCCACCGGCTGCCGGGCGGTTCACGCGTTGCCCATGCACTTGCCGCGGCGGGTGGGTACGCCGAGGGCGCGGACCTGGCGGCCGCGGCGCGCAGCCTGAACCTGGCCGCCGCGGTCGTGGATGGGCAGCAGATCTACGTGCCGGTGCTGGGTGAGACTCCGGCCACGGGCGGTGACGGGACCGGGAGCGGACTCGTGAACCTCAATCGAGCCAGCCAGTCCGAGCTGGAAGCTCTTCCCGGAATCGGTCCGGTGACCGCCAAGAAGATCATCGACGCGCGCGCCGAGATGCCGTTCGCGACGCTGGACGAGCTGGTGACCCGGGAGGTGCTCACCGCGCGCCAGCTGGAGCAGATCGCCGACCTCGTGACCGTCCCCTAGCGCGGTTCTCATGGACCGGCGGGGTGCCTGGCTACTGCCGGGGTTCCTGGTCGGGGTGATGGCCGGGATCGCGACCGCGGATGCCGGGTGGCTGGGCACGGCCATGGTCGCAGTCGTGGTCGGCAGCATCGTGGGGAGCGTTGCGCTGCGCGTCATCGCTCACCCCGTGTTCGGGTCGGCCGCGCTCGCGGCCGCCGCGCTCGTTCTCGGGATGGTGCTGGGCGGCGTCCGAGGACTGGCGAGCATTCCACCCGGCGGCCCCGGGAGCGTCGACACCCTTGCCACGGGCACGACCTGGCGGGTGTCGGGGACCGTTGCCGATGAGCCGGTTCCCCGCGGCGACGCGATCGACATGTTGCTGGACGATCTGCGCCTGCCCGACGACGCTCTGGTCGGACGGCTGCTCGTCCGCGTCCCGCGATCCGCAGCGGTGATGGCCGGCGACCGGGTCGACCTCGAAGTCAGCCTCCGGCCGCCAGATCCGACGGACGCCGAGGGAACCGCCTACCGCGAGCGGCTGCGGCGCCAGGGCATCGGGGCAGTGGGTCGGGCGTTCGAGGTCACCGTGATCGGGCATCGGTCCGACCCGCTGACGGACAGCTTCGGGGCCGTCCGACGCTGGCTCCTGGAGGGGCTGGTCACAACGGTGCCCGAACCGGAAGCCTCGCTCGGGGCCGGCATCTTCCTCGGCGTGCGGGCCGGGATCGATCCGGCCGTGCGCGGCGCGTTTGCGGTGGCCGGGCTGTCCCACGTGGTGGCCATCAGCGGCTGGAACGTCGCGATTGTGGTCGTGCTCATCGGCGCGCTGACGCGCCGCCTGCGACGCAGGGCTGGTCCGGCGCTACCAGGCATGGTCGCCGTGGTGGCGGTCGCCGGGTACGTCGTCCTGGTGGGCGCCTCGCCCGCCGTCGTGCGGGCCGCCCTCATGGCCGGCGCGCTGCTCGTCAGCCGCCTGGGTGGGTCTCCCGCGCACGCCGGATCGGCGCTCATGGCGGCGGTCGGCGCCATGCTGGTCATCTCGCCGCCGGCCCTGTGGGACGTTGGATTCCAGCTCTCGGCGCTGGCCACCGGCGGGCTGATCGTGCTGGGCGGAGCTATCGAACAGCGGCTTGCACGCTGGCCGGCCTGGATCCGGACGCCGGTGGCGCTCACGGTTGCGGCCCAACTGGCCACCCTCCCCGTCCTGCTGGCCACGTTCGAGCAGGTGTCCCTGGTGGCGCCGCTGGCTAACGTGGTGGTCGTCCCGCTCGTGCCCGCCGTCATGGCCGGCTCAGCCCTGGCCGCGGTGGTCGGCGGGCTCGCCGCCGCGTTGCCGCTGCCCGGGGTGAGCGATGCGGCGGGATGGTTCGCTGGAGGAGCGGCGTGGCTCCCGTTACGCGCCCTCATCACCGCCGGGACCACGGCCGCCGAGCTTCCCCTGGCCGCTCTGCCGGTGACCGGAGGCCCGTGGCTCACGCTGGCCTGGTATCCGCTGCTGGGCATGGTGGCCCGGCGCCTCTCGCGCCAACCGAATCGGGGCCCGCCATCCGTGGCGCCGCTGGAGGTCGCCGGTCGCCCCGGCCTGCCCCAGGTGGCGCTTCCCGAGGCGGCGGCATTCGCCACCGCCCTGACCTGGGTGGCCCGCCCCCGACGTGCGGTGGCCGGCCTGGTGCTGGTGCTGGCCGGGGCCACGCTCCTGACCGGGCCGGACGGCCGGCTGCACCTCACCGTGCTGGACATCGGCCAGGGAGACGCGATCCTGATCGAGGCACCCGACGGGGGCACCGCCCTCATCGACGCGGGCGTGGATCCGGATCTGACCCTGCGGCGGATCGGTCAGGCTCTGGCGTTCCACGAGCGGCAGATCGAGGTTGTGATCCTGACCCATCCGCACCAGGACCACCTCGGAGGGCTGGGCGAGGTCCTGCGCCGATACGAGGTTCGCCTCTTCGTGGACGGCGGCCGACCGGCCGACGGTGAGCCGCACCGGCGGGTGCTGGCCGCCTCGCAGCAGGAGCGCGATGCCCGCGTGGCGGCGGCGGGTGCGGGGCAGGTCATCTCGCTGGGACGCGGTGCCGAGCTCCAGATCCTGTTCCCCGCGGCCGAGGACGTCGCCCGTCCCCTGCCGGACGGCGACATCAACAACGCGTCGATCGTCGTTCTCCTGACGTATGGCCGCTTCAGCGCCTTGCTGACCGGGGACGCGGAGGCGCCCGTCGAGGCGCTGCTTGCCGCGCGGGGGCTGCTGCGCCCGGTCGACGTGCTGAAGGTCGGCCACCATGGGTCCGATTCGGGAACGACCGATGCTTTCTTGTTTGTCGTCCAGCCGTCCGTGGCCGTCATATCGGCCGGCATCGACAACCAGTACGGTCACCCCCATCGGTCCACCCTGGAGAACCTCGAGGAAGTGCCCGGGCTGAGCCTGTACCGCACCGACCAGGATGGCAACGTCGAAGTCGTCACCGACGGGCGGGCCTACTGGGTCGTCAGCGGGCGCGGCCAGACCGCCCCGACGCCGGCGCGAGGCGATGCGACCATCCGGACGGGTAGGATCGAGCCATGGCCGTTCCCGACCGCTCCACTGCCCGCCAGGTGCTCGCCGCCGACGGCCCACCCGAATGGCTGGTCGTCCATTCCGAAGGCGTGGCCCGGGTGGCGGCCGAGGCGGCGCGTGCCCTGGCGGACAATGGGGTCGAGGTGGATCCGCCCCTGGTCGAGGCCGCGGGTCGTCTCCACGACATCGACAAGATCTCGACGCGGGGCAACGCCCGTCATGGGCTCGCGGGCGCCGAGCACCTCACCGCGCTCGGCTACCTGGAGCTCGCCGAGCCGGTCGCCTCCCATCCCTTCTACTGCCTGCTCGACCCCGAGCGATTCCCACGCAGCTGGGCCGCCATCTGCGTGTCCGTGGCCGATCGGCGGGTTGGGCAGCACTTCAGCGACATCGGCGAACGGCTGGATGACCTTGCCACCCGCTACCCGGACGATACCGAACCGATCCACGCTGCGCGTGAGCCCGCTGAAGCGCTTGAGGCCAGGCTGGCGGACGCCGCAGGGCTGACGCGCCGCGCGCTTGAGGTCAGGTTGCGTGACGCATGGGCGGATGGCGACCGATGACCGGCTCGGTGCTCCTGGCGCACGGCGATGACGCGTACCTGATCGACCGGGCGGTGACCGCCTTTGCCGAACAGGCGGGGGCGACCGACAGGGTGGTGCTGACACCCGACCATGCGCCCGACGAGGCACTCCTGGCGCGGGCCGCCCTGGAGGCGGCCAGCGTCGGGTTGTTCGTCAGGTCGATCGAAAACGTCGAAAGCGTCCGCGTCAGCGGGTCCTTGCTGCCG
>Ga0209640_10005116_pt1 | contig 11475 bp, 5 predicted proteins | sample RifCSP10_1_FD_184018 | JGI IMG/M metagenome (GOLD analysis project Ga0209640, IMG submission 184018) | Soil microbial communities from Rifle, Colorado - Rifle CSP2_sed 10_1 (SPAdes) (version 2) | ecosystem: Environmental > Terrestrial > Deep subsurface > Rock core/Sediment | place: Rifle... | reverse complement strand
GGCCGCTTTCAGCTCGACGAAGTCGCGCGCGAGATCTACATCATCAACTGGAAACGCGTCCTCGTGTACGACAGTGACACGGGCGCCTTCAAGCGCGGCTGGGGTGGCCACGGGATGCCCCTCAGCGAGATTTCAAACACCCCGGTTCCGTCCTACCAGTGGAACGGGGGTCCGCCTCCGGAGGAGAAGCAGTTCGTGCCCGACCTGCACTTCCTCGAGATTTCCAAGGACAGGCTGGTCTACGTCGGCGAGCGCGGCCAGAATCGCATTGAGGTGTTCACGACGGACGGCAAGTGGCTCAAGGACTTCTACGTCGCGCCGGGCACGCCCGCGCGTGGCGAGGGGTGCGGTGGTCTCGCCAATACGAAGCTGCCTCCGTGCGGCACGACCTACAAGCTGGCGATCTCAACCGACGCGCAGCAGAAGTATCTGTATGTCGCTGACGGGACGAACAATCGCGTGTGGACGCTCGACCGTCAGAGCGGGGCGACGCTCGGGTCGTTCGGCGGGAACGGTCGGTACGCCGGCCAGCTGCACTGGATCAACGCCGTGGCAATGGATTCGAAGGGGAACATCTACACGGGCGAGGTGGAGCAAGCCAAGCGGATCCAGAAATTCGCGCCTGTCGGTGCATCCAGGTGACCGACGCGCAGCGCGGGGGCGTCCACTTGCTCCTGCCATGGGTCCGGCACGATACTTGACCTCACTCGGAAGGCACCACGAAAGGAACCTCTCGTGCGAAACAGGACTCTTGGCGCGCTGATTGGAGCTTGGTCCGTCCTGGCGATGGGCGCCGTATCGGCCCATCACTCGCCGTCGGCCATCTTCGACATGGCCAAGCCGATCTCGGTGACGGGCACGCTCACCAAGGTGGAATGGATCAATCCCCACATCGTCATCCTGATGGAGGCGAAGGGCGCCGGCGGGAAGGTGGAGAACTGGCGGTTCGAGAGCAATCCGCCCTCCTGGTACCGCCGGGTGGGCCTCTCGCGCGCGGATCTCGCCCAGGCGATCGGGCAGACGATCACGGTGGGCGGCGTGAGGGCCCGGAATGGTGCGCCCTACGGCTACATGCTGAAGATGCAGTTGCCGGACCGTCGGACTCTGGAGCTGGTTGTCGGGGACATCAAGTAGCAGGAGGTTGGAGCATGACGAGCGTCTTCTCTCGCATCCTCGTGGCGGCCGCCCTGGTTTCAATCGTGGGCTGCGCGCAGCAGGTTGGCGGCGCGCAGCAGAGCAGTGCCCCAGGTGGGCACCCGAACCTGAGCGGGGTGTGGACCTATGCGATCGACATGGCGCCAGTCACGTTGAAAAGCACGGGACCGGACGGCACGGTGACGGTCAAGGAACTGGATCAGAGCGCACGCCACGGCGACGCCACGTCCGCTGCCGGAGTGCGTCCGTCCACGCCGGCTCCGTCCTACAAGCCGGAGTTGCAAGCGAAGGTGAAGGCACTCGACGACCAGCAAAGCAAACTGGACCCGGTGTTCTATTGCGGCAAGCCGGGTGTGCCCCGCATCGGTCCTCCGCGCAAGATCGTCCAGCTGCCGGACGAGATTCTCTTCTTCTACGAGGACATCTCGGGAGATCCCTACCGAATCGTTCCCACCGACGGACGGCCCCACCGCGTCAACGCCAATCCCTCTCATTACGGCGACTCGGTCGGGCATTGGGAGGGCGACACACTGGTCGTGGACGTCCGAAACTTCGTGGACGACACCTGGTTCGGCGAGTACGGCTACTTCCACTCCGACGCGCTGCGCGTCGTCGAGCGCCTCTGGAAGGACGGCGAGAACATGGTGTGGCAGGCGACCGTTGAGGATCCAAACGTGCTGGCCACGCCGTGGGTCATGCCGCCGCGGCTCATCAAGCCGTCCACCGAGCTGCTCGAGGAATCGCCGAAGTGCGTCGAGACCGACGGCCCGCTCCTGCTGAACAGCGACCATCATTTGCAGCGGTAGGGTTTGGTCAGGTTGCGGGCAGGCCCGCAACCTGAAATGCAAAACGCAGAATTCAAAATGCAAAAGTGCAGACGAAATGCATGATCCGCGGGTGAAGACGCCGGTTCTCGTTGGAGTCGCGGCACTCGTTACCATCACCATCGCGTTGTTTCACGCCACTGGGCCGCTCCGCGCGCAGTCACTCGCGCTCCCGACCTACACGGCCGCGCAGGCCTCTCAGGGGAAACAGGCCTACGACCGCGCCTGTGCCAGCTGCCACGGGCCGAACCTCGACGACGGCGAGTTCGCGCCTCCGTTGAAGGGGGACGATTTCAGGTTGAGGTGGGGCGGGAAACCGATTGAAGGCTTGCTGGTCGACATGAGCCAGTCGATGCCACCTTCTGCTCCGGGCTCCCTGGCCGACGATGTCTACGCGCGCCTGGTCGCGTACCTCATTCAGGAGAACGGAGTCATCGCCGGCGCCCGGCAGTTGCCGTCCGATCCAGCGGCGCTGCGCGCCGTGATGCTGCCCGCATCGGCTGGCGGTCCGAGCGGAGGGCTGACCACCGGTGTCGCGATTCCGCCGCCGCCGGTGAAGGCCAATCCACTGGACAGGCTGACGCCGGTGACCGACGCCATGTTGAACGGCCCGGCTCCTGGCGAGTGGCTCACCTGGCGGCGTTCCTTCGACGCGCACGGCTTCAGTCCCCTCGCCCAGATCACGCGGCAGAATGTTGGCAACCTGCGCCTGGCCTGGGGCTGGGCCCTGCCGAATGGTCCCAATGAGGTGACCCCGCTCGTGCACGACGGCGTGATGTTCGTGCACGCCTACGGAGACAAGGTGCAGGCGCTCGATGCGGCGACTGGGGATCTGCTCTGGCAGTACTCGCGACGACTGCCACGCGATGTCGCGCCGACGGTCAAGCGGGGCATCGCCATCTACGGCAACCGTCTCTACGTGCCGACCTCGGACACCCACATGGTCGCGCTCGATGCCCGGACCGGAGACGTCGTGTGGGACCAGCCTGTCGCCGACCGCAAAGCGGGCTACGGCATGACCGGTGGACCGCTTGTGGCGAACGGCAAGGTCATGATTGGCACGACCGGCCGCGCCCCGGGCGGAAACTTCATCGTCGCCTTCGACGCCGAGACGGGGAAGCAAGCGTGGCGGTTTTCGACGATCGCCAGGCTCGGTGAGCCGGGGGGCAACAGCTGGAACGGTCTGCCGCTCGAGAAGCGCAATGGCGCCTCGGTGTGGGTGCCGGCCAGCTACGACCCGGTGCTCAACCTGGCGTTCTTTGGGCCGGCCCAGACCTACGACACCGGTCCGCTTCGCAATCCGTCTGACGAAGGCGACGCCACGAGCGATGGCCTCTACACCGACTCGACACTGGCGATCAACGTGGACACGGGCAGGCTGGTCTGGTTCTTCCAGCACCAGCCCAACGATCAGTGGGACCTCGATTGGGCGTTCGAACGCCACGTGTTGCGCCTCCCGGTCAACGGGGCCCTGAAGACCGTGGTCGTCACCGGAGGCAAGCAGGCGATCTTCGACGCGATGGAGGCCGATACGGGGAAGTACGTGTTCTCGATGGACCTCGGCATCCAGAACGTGGTGACGGCCATCGATCCGCGGACGGGCGAGAAGATCATCGATCCGACGCTCGTGCCCGGAGATGGACAAACCAAGTTCGTGTGTCCGCATGCGGGTGGGGGCAAGTCGTGGCTGCCCTCGTCATACAACGCCCGCACCAGGATGCTCTACGTGCCGATGGTCGAGTCGTGCATGGATCTCATCCCGGTCGAGCCTGGCGGGCGCGGCAGCCTCTCGACTGGCGTGCGCTGGAGCCTTCGTCCGCCCCCGAACAGCGACGGAAAGTACGGCCGGCTTCAAGCCATCAACCTAGAGACACGTCAGTCGATCTGGACCGAGCGGCAGCGTGCGCCGCAGACGACCGGAGCCTTGGCGACAGACGGTGGCGTGGTGTTCGCCGGGGCACTCGACCGCGTGTTTGCCGCTTACAACGATGAGACGGGGAAGGAGTTGTGGCGCACGAGACTTGGCGATGTGCCGAGCAGTGCCCCGATCACCTACCTCGCGAACGGGAAGCAGTATGTGGCCATGGTGGTTGGCAACGGCGGCGCGCAGGCCGTGACGTTTCCGGCGCTGGTCCCGGAAATCCGGAACCCGCCGGGTCGCGGCGCGGCGGTCTGGGTGTTCGAGTTGGCCGACAAGTAGTGTCGCCTGGCCGCACCGCCCGGCGCCGTGAAGCCCTGCGTTTTCAGCTAAAATTTGTGTGTCGGTTCCGTAGCGCGCGGCCAGCCTGGCCCGGGCGGTTACGGGGAGGTTGTTGATGAGGTCCAAGCCCAGATACCCGGGCATTCGTGTTACCGCGAACGGGAATCAGCTGGTTTCCTACCACACCGAGACCCGCATCGCCGAAGCCGGCGTGTTCTACCCCATCACCCCCTCTACCGAGGGCGGCGAGCTGTATCAGCAGGCGTTCGCCGAGGGCAAGCTCAACGCGTTCGGGCGGAACACCATCGCCATCGAGGCGGAAGGGGAGCACGCGGCTCAGGGCGGCGCCATCGCCCACTCGGTGTGCGGCAAGCGCGTCGTCAACTACACCTCGGGCCAGGGCGTCGTCTACGGCGTCGAGCAGTACTACCACGCGCCGGGCAAGTGCTCGACGATGGTGCTGGAAGTGGCCGCGCGGGCGCTCACCAAGCACGCGCTGAACGTGCACTGCGGGCACGACGATGTGTACGGCGCGCTGGATACCGGCTGGATCATCCTGTTTGGCAAGGACGCCCAGCAGGCTGCGGACCAGGCGCTCATCCTCCGGCGGGTGACCGAGCTCAGCCTGACACCCGGCATGAACGTGATGGACGGCTTCCTCACGTCGCACCTCGAGCGGACGTTCTACAAGCACGAGTCCGAGCTGATCCGTGAGTACCTCGGGGCGCCGGAAGACATCATCGAGTGCCCGACCGAGAGCCAGCGCGTGCTGTTCGGTCCCAGGCGCCGCCGCGTGCCGAAGATGATCGACCTGACCAATCCCGTGCTGCTGGGCCCGGTGCAGAACCAGGAGCACTACATGCAGGGCGTGGTCGCCCGGCGGAACAACTTCACCGAGCCGATCCTGCAGTTCCTCGATGAGGCGTATCGGGACTTCGGGGTTCTGACCGGCCGTCACTACGGCCTGGTAACTGAGTACCGGACCGAGGATGCCGACACCGTGTTCGTGTCGCTCGGTTCTGCCGCCGAGAACATCGAGGCCGCGGTGGACTACCTGCGCGAGCGTCGAAACGCCAAGGTGGGCTCGGTCCATCTGAACGTGTTTCGTCCGTTCCCCGAGGCGGCCGTGGTGAAGGCTCTCGCCGGCAAGAAGCACGTCATCATCCTCGAGCGCACCGACGAGCCGATGGCCGGCGACAACCCCATGGGGCGCGACATCCGTACGGCGCTCAACAAGGCCCTTCAGCAGGACCAGGGACTTCCGGCCATCACGGCCAACCAGATGCCGAGGCTGTTTGCGGGGGTGTACGGGCTAGGCTCGCGCGACTTCAGGCCCGAGCACACGATCGGGGCCTACGAGTTCGCGACTGGCGGGCGCGCGCGCAAGGACGGACAGCGTGCGTCGGACGGTGCGTCGTTCATGGTCCTCGGTGTGGACCATCCCTATGAGGTGAAGGCCGACGAAACGCCGTCGCTGCTGCCCGCGGGCTCGATTGCCGTCCGCTTCCATTCCATTGGCGGGTGGGGCGCGATTACGACCGGCAAGAACCTCGGCGCCATCATCGGCGACTTCAACGACTTCCTCTACGAGCGGGACAAGGTCGTCGACGAGTTGGGCAGCCCGAAAGAGATCATCCACGTCAGCGCGAACCCGAAGTACGGGTCCGAGAAGAAGGGCGCCCCGACGTCCTACTTCATGGTGGCGGCGCCCGAGCGCATCCGCGTGAACTGCGATCTGCGTCACGTCAATGTCGTGCTGTGCTGCGATCCCAAGGCGTTCACGCACACCAACCCGCTGGACGGGATGGCGGAGGGCGGGTCGCTTGTATGGGAGTCCGAGGAAGAAGGCGAGCAGGCGTGGGAACGCCTCCCGCTGTGGGCTCGCCAGCAGATCATCGACAAGAACATTCGCGTGTTCACGCTGCCCGGCTTCCAGATCGCCAGGCTCGCCACCGACCGCGCCGACCTCCAGCTCCGCATGCAGGGCAACGCCTTCCTCGGGGCGTTCTTCGCGGTGTCGCCGCTGCTCAAGGACTTCGGCATCGACCAGGAACAGTTCCGCCTGGTGGTGCACGCGCAGTACGTGAAGAAGTTCGGCCGCCTCGGGGACGCGGTCGTGAAATCCAACATGGAGGTCATGACCAGGGGGTTCGAGCGTGTGCGGGAGATCCGCGTCGGAGAGTTCGCGGCGCCGGACCGGTCGACGCTTCGAGGCCACGCGCTGCTGCCGATGGTCGCGAGTGCGGGCAACGGCGACAGCTGCAGTTCCGGATGCCGGTCCCACCAGGTCCCGGACGGCCAGTCCGAACGGACGCCGCTCAGCCGGGTCGCGATCTTCGACGCCGAGTTCCGATCGTCGTACGGGTACAACCAGCCGGCCTCACCGCTGGCGGCGCTCGGCGTCATGGCGGCGGGCAGTGGCGACACGGCTTCGAAGTACGTCGCGCGCCGGGAGACGCCGCTCTACATCCCTGAGAACTGCACGCAGTGCATGGAGTGCATCGCCGTCTGTCCCGACACGGCGCTGCCCAACTGCTCGCAAGACCTCGACACGATTCTGCGCGCGGCCGTCGTCAACTACGTGACCGACGCGAGCGAGCGGCGGCAGATGCTGGAGCTTCTGCCCACCATCGAAACGCGCACGCGCGCGATGATGCGGGAGGGCCTGGCGTCCGGGTCCGCGCCGCCGCTGCCCGAGATCATCGAGAAGGTCACGAACGAGGTCAACGGCTTCTCACCGAAGGCCAAGCGCGAACTGTTCGACGTGCTGGCTAAGGTCCCGATGGCCTACCAGAAGACGAACGCCATCTTCGCCACGCCTGAGAAGAAGAGCCCCGGTGGCGGCGGCGTGTTCTCGATCTTCGTGTCCGATCTCTGCAAGGGCTGCGCGGCCTGCGTAACGGCGTGTGGTGACCATCAGGCGCTGCGGATGGTGCAGGAGACCGAGGACGTCAATGCCGAGCACGAGACCGGCACCGCGTTCCTGGACCTGCTGCCAGACACGCCGCAGAAGTACCTGGGTTTGTACAACGACGCACGGCCGCAGGATTCCAAGACCGCGACGCTGCGCAACATGCTGATGGTGCGGCGTAACTACGACGCACTCGTCTCGGGCGACGGCGCGTGCGCCGGATGCGGCGAGAAGAGCATCCTCAGGGCCGTGGCGGCGGTGACCGAAGCCTACATGCGGCCGGTCTTTCACGCCAAGGCCGACCGGCTCCGCGCCAAGGCCAACCAACTCGAGAGAGACGGCGTGCAGCGGCTGGCGGCGCTCAAAGCGCGGAGCCCGGAGGAATACGAGCTGTTCCGGCAGTCGGTCGCGCACCTCATCATGGGGTTGGGCGGCGAGGACGACAAGGACACGCAGACGCGGATGGCCGCTCACGGGGCGATTGGCGACCGGGACATCGTCGACGCGTTCACCGCTGTCATGCGCCAGGAGGCGTTCAACCACAAGAACCTGCAGCCGATCGACGGCCGCCTGCCGAACGGCATGTCCGTGATGGCGATGGCGGCCCACACCGGGTGCAACACGGTGTACGGGTCCACGCCACCCAACAACCCGCATCCGTATCCCTGGATGAACTCGCTCTTCCAGGACGGCATCACCGTCGGCTGGTTGATCGGCGAAAGCTTCATCGTCGATCACGCGCGTCGTTCCGTGATCCCCGAGCGGCTGGCCGACGCCCTGCTGCAGCGTGAAGACGGCGTGATCTCGCCGCGTGAGTACTACGAGTACGTGCATTTCACCGACGCGACGATGACCGACCAGGAGATCCTCGAGCTCCCGAAGGTGTGGGTCGTCGGTGGCGATGGCGGCATGGGCGACATCGGCTATCAGAACATGTCGAAGGTCATCCTGCAGAACCGGCCGAACGTCAAGGCCGTGATGCTCGACACGCAGGTCTACTCCAACACTGGCGGTCAGAACTCCGACTCGACGCCGATGCTCGGTGGCAACGACATGAACGTGTTCGGGGCGGCCACTCAGGGCAAGAACGTCGAGAAGAAGACCGTGGCCGAGACGTTTCTGGCCGGGCACGGGTCGCCGTTTGTGGCGCAGGTCTCGATCGCGAATGCGCCGAAGCTGTACCGGTCCATCCTCGACGGCATCGAGTATCGCGGCACGGCCTTCCTGCAGTGCTTCACGACGTGTCAGCCGGAACACGGCGTGGCCGACGACATGGCGCTGACGCAGGCGCAGCGCGTGCGCGACTCTCGCGGGGCGCCGGAGTTCGTCTTCAACCCCAGGCTGGGCGAGACGTATCCGGAGGCGCTCGACCTGAAGGGCAATCCGTCGGTCGAGCTGGACTGGTACGACACGAAGTTCAGGGGCACGAACACGCCGTACCGCTACACCGTTGCCCACTGGTGTGCGACCGAGGCCCGCTTCCGCAACCACTTGAAGAAGATCAAGAGAGACGATGCCGCCAAGCTCGTTCCGCTCGAGAACATGCTGGTGCGCATCACGCAGCAGGACGTGGTGTACCGTCGCTACCTCGTTGCCTCCCACCGTTCGTACGTGCCGGACTTCGGCGTGTACATCGCCGTCCAAGGGAGCAACGGGGACGCCGAGTACCGGGCGATCTCGCGCCAGCTCGTGCTCTTCTGCGTCGAGCGGCGCAAGGCGTGGCGGATGCTGCAGAGCAAGGCCGGGATCGAGAACCGGGAGTACAAGGCGCAGCGGTCGCTGCTCGCGGACGTGGACGCCGGCAAGATCTCGCGGGACGATTTCTTCGCGCATGCGGAGCAGCTGCTGAGGGAGCGGATGCCCGCGCCCGTGGCGCACAAGGCCGCCGAACCCAAGAGCCCACCGCCGCCGGCAGCGGTGAAGCCGTCTCCAACGCCAGAGACCGTGACGCACTGATGGCTGACAGATCTGTAAGGGGGTCGGTAGTCTTTGGCGAGCATCGTGGCGCTCGCCAAAGACTCCCGACCCCCTTACAGATCTGTGTGTGCGCGCTGGTCGTGTCGGCAGCCGCCGTCCGCTCGATTGATGGCGCGGCGGGGGCTCAGGCGCCCGCGCGCATCGCCACACCGACAGCCAGCTGGGTAGACGACCTGTCGTCGATCAGCTCCGCGGACTGGACCTACGACCGGGCCGCTCACCTCATCGAGCGCGCAGGCTTTGGCGCAACGCCAGACGAGGTCCAGAAGCTTGCCGCGATCACCCCGCAGCAGGCCGTGGACCTGATCGTCGACTACGACACGATCGACAACAGCGCGCTCAAGCCCTTCGACGAGTCGGGCATCTGGGACCCGGGCATGGATCCGTTTCCGCCCAGCCGGGCTGAAGCCGTGCGCATCGCGCGCGAACGCGGCCAGGGGCTCGGCGTCGCGGTCCTGCCCGAGGGTACCCAGCGACGACTCCAGCCGGTCGTCGACAAGTTCTTCTACAGCCTCATGGCCAACGGGTTTGAAACGCAGCGGCTTGGCCTGTGGTGGGCCAACCGGATGCTGACGAGCCCGCGGCCGCTCGAAGAGAAGCTCACGCTCTTCTGGCACGGCCACTTCGCCACCGGCGCCAACAAGGTGCGCGACTACCGGATGATGCTTCAGCAGAACGAGATGTTCCGGCGCCACGCGTCGGGAGGGCTGCGCGACCTGCTCGTCGGCATCCTGAAGGACCCGGCGATGCTCGTCTATCTCGACAACGGCGAGAACGTGAAGGCGCACCCGAACGAGAACTTCGGCCGGGAACTCCTGGAGCTCTTCACGATGGGCGTAGGCAACTACACCGAGCGCGATGTGCGGGAGGCGGCCCGCGCCTTCACGGGCTGGACCAATGACGTCCTGCGCTTCAGGCTCGATGCCAACCAGCACGACGCTGGGGAGAAGACCTTCCTCGCTCGCACGGGACCGTTCGGCGGTGAGCACATCATCGACATCATCCTGGAGCAGAAGGTGACCGGCGAGTTCGTTGCCGGCAAGCTCTACCGCTATTTCGTCCGCGACGAGGTCTCGGCCCCGGTCAGAGCCGAACTGGGCCGCACGTTGCGCGAGAGCGGGTACGAGATGAGGCCGCTGCTGAAACGCGTCTTTCTCTCGAAGGACTTCTACAGCCCCGCCTCGTCTGCGACCCAGATCAAGAGCCCGGTGCACCTGGTGGTGTCGACCTACAGGAAGCTCGGACTGCGCGAGGTGCCGACGATTCCGGATTTCGGCCGCATGACGGCCGGCCTCGGACAGTCGCTGTTCGACCCGCCCAACGTGGCCGGCTGGGCCGGTGGCCGCACCTGGGTCACGCCCTCGACGCTGCTGCAGCGCGGCAACCAGTTTCGGAGCGTGTTGTTCCCTGACGTCAAGTCGTTTCGCCCGCCCGATCGAGCGATGTCGGCCACCGACATGCACGTGGGCCGTCGTCTGGCTGAAGGTATGGACATCACGGCCGCCACACGGGAAGGCGACGCCGAGTCGAACATGATGGTCGAGCGCGACGAGGACTACAACACGCGGTACGCAGGATACAAAGGGTACCTGCTGGCGTTCGAACGCGTGAAGCTCATCCCGAGGCGCACGGCCGATGTCGATCTGACGGCCATGATCCGTGCCGCCGACGCAGACACGGCAGACGAGGTTGTCGATCACTTCACGACCCGGTTTCTTCGCGTCCCGCTGGCGGCTCAGGATCGAGCCGCGCTCATCACCTTCCTGCGCGGCAAGCTGGGTTCCTCCGCCGTGCAGCCGAGCGCCACGCTGGAGGCCTCGCTGCGGGAGCTGCTGTATCTGGTGCTCAGCACGCCGGACTATCAACTTGGATAGAGCACGTGTGAAGTTCGAAGGTCGAAGGTCAAAGTGAGGAAGTAAGTGAGGAAGTGATGAAGTGCTCGTGTTCTCGGCGCGATTTTCTGGCGCGCGGTCTCTACGGCCTCGGCATCGGCGCGGGGCTGCCCCTGCTTCTCGACCGCACCTCGGCGGCGCTGGCGGCGCAGGCGCTCCAAGGGACGAGCGTCGAGAAACACCCGGGCCGCATCCTGGTGGTCATCGAGCTGTCCGGGGGCAACGACGGCCTGAACACGGTTGTGCCTTACGGCGACCGGGCCTACTACGCGGCGAGGCCCAGGCTCGGGATTGCCGAGCGGGAGGTGATCAAGATCGCGGACGGGTTTGGCCTTCATCCGTCGATGGTCGGCTTCGAGCGTCTGTACAAGGACGGCCTGCTGTCGGTCGTCCATGGCTGCGGGTACGAACACCCGAGCCTGTCGCACTTCTCGTCAATGGGCTTCTGGCATACCGGCGTCCCGAACGGCGGCGAGCCGCTCGGCTGGCTGGGCCGTGTTGGCGACGCGCGATTTA
>Ga0209640_10005115_pt1 | contig 11475 bp, 7 predicted proteins | sample RifCSP10_1_FD_184018 | JGI IMG/M metagenome (GOLD analysis project Ga0209640, IMG submission 184018) | Soil microbial communities from Rifle, Colorado - Rifle CSP2_sed 10_1 (SPAdes) (version 2) | ecosystem: Environmental > Terrestrial > Deep subsurface > Rock core/Sediment | place: Rifle... | reverse complement strand
ACGTGGAGGCGGGGATCGTGGGCCTCGACCTAGCGACTGCCCCGTCGGCCAAACTGCCGGTGCGCGAAGAGGCCCCGGTCTCCGTCGGAAGGTAGCCGCACCCCGGAGTCCTTCCCTCCCCAAATGAGAACCGGCGGTGGCGGCAAGACCGCCCACCGCCGGTCGACGGACACAGGAAACCCGAACGCTGGAGTGTGCAGCCGTAGGCCTGTCCCGAGTTACCCCCGTTCCGGACGAGCCCCCAATGCAAACCAAGGCGCGCGATGGGACGTCTCAAGCCGCAAGGGCAGGTGCGATCACGATCAGGGGGGTGAGCATGGGAAATCTCCTTCGCGACATCCGCTACGGTGTCCGGCTCCTGGCGCGAAACCCGGGCTTCACCGCCGTCGCGGTTCTCACCCTGGCCCTGGGGATCGGGGCCAACACGGCGATCTTCAGCTTCGTTCACGGTACGCTGATCGAGCCCCTCCCCTACCACGACCCCGAGCAGCTCGTCATGGTCTGGTCGAAGCCCCGGCCCGACAGCCGGAACAGCGCGGCCGCGGGCGACTTCCTCGACTGGAAGGCGCAGAGCACCGTCTTCCAGGGCTTGCACGCCTGGACCGGCCGCAGCGTCAGCCTCGCGATGGGCAACGACCGGCCCGAGCAGTTACAGGCCGCGCCGGTCACGCCGGGCTGGATCGGGAACTTCGGTCTGCATCTTCTGCTCGGGCGCGACTTCCTGCCCGAGGAGGGGGAGATCGGCAAGGACGACAAGGTGATCCTCAGCTACAGCCTCTGGCAGGAGAGGTTCGGCGGCGATCCCGCGATCTTGGGACGAGAGGTTCGCCTCGACGGCAAGCCGCACACCGTGGTCGGAGTGCTGCGGCGTGGGGCCGCCGATCGGGTCCAGCACCGGCTCTACCTGCCGCTCGCGTTCACGCCCGAGCAGGTCAACCACGACTTCCACTGGCTCACGGTGATGGGCCGTCTGAAACCGGGCGTGACCCTCGAGCAGGCGAACGCCGAGATGGGCGTGATCGCGAGCCGGATCGCCGAGGCGTTCCCGGCCTCCAAGAAGGGGTGGGGGATCAGCGTGGAGCCGCTGCAGAACAACTTCCTCCCGCGCAACACCATCCTCGGGCTCTGGTTCCTGCTCGCCGGGGTGAGCTTCGTGCTGCTGATCGCCTGCGCCAACGTCGCCAACCTGCTCCTCGCGCGCGGCGCGGTGCGGCAGCGCGAGGTCGCGGTCCGCGCGTCACTGGGCGCGTCGCCCCGACAGATCGCCGGGCAGTTCGTGGTCGAGAGCGTGGTGCTCGCCAGCCTGGGCGGGATCCTGGGCACCGCCCTGGCCGCGGCGCTCATGCGGGCGATCCTGGCCCTGATGCCCGCCTTCACCCTGCCCTCCGAGGTCGACCCGAGGCTGAGCGTCCCGGTGCTGCTCTTCACCCTCGCCGCGGCCCTCGTCTCGGGGGTCCTCTTCGGGTGCGCCCCGGCCTGGCAGGCGACGCGGCTCGACCTCAACGAGACCCTCAAGGAGGGTGGGCGCTCTGCCGTCGGCCGCCGGAGCCGGGTGCAACGGGTGCTGGTGGTGGCGGAGTTCGCGCTCGCGCTCACGCTTCTGGCCGGGGGCGGCCTCGCCGTTCACAGCCTGATGAACCTGAGCCGAGTGGATCTGGGCTTTCCGACCGAGCGGCTGCTGACCTTCTTCCTGCCGGTCCCGCCCGCGCGCCTGGAAGGCCCCGAGCGCGTGCTGCTCTTCTACGGCCAGCTCCGGGACAGGATCGCGACCCTGCCCGGGGTGCGGTCGGTGGCCGTCTCCACGGGGGCGCCGCTCCAAGGCGGTTTCGGCATGGCCTTCAACGTCGTCGGACGCCCGGCGGCGCAGGGGTCTGCGCGCGACGCCGCTGCCTTCGTGATGGCGACGCCGGAGTACTTCCCCACCTTCGGCTTCCAGATCCTGCGCGGCCGCGGCCTGACCGAGCAGGACGTGGCGGGCAGCCGGCGCGTCGCGCTCGTCAACGAGACCTTCGTCAAGCGCCACCTGGCAAGCGTCGACCCCCTCGCCCAGCGTCTGGCCGTCGACGAGCTGACGCCGGGGCAGGCGCGGGTCGGGCGGCCGATCGAGTGGCAGATCGTCGGGGTCTTCCGCGACGTGCGCAACGGCGGGCCGCGGAACGAGCCCCGTCCCGAGATCGACGTGCCGTTCGCCCAGAGCCCTTGGCCATCGGCGCGGGTGACCGTCCGCTCGACCGGCGATCCGAACGCGCTTCGGAACGGCATCGGCGCCGTGATCCAGTCGATGGACCCCGACCTTCCGATGGCGGGCGTGCGCACGATGGAGGAGGTGGTCCACGAGTCTCTCTCCAACGACCGCTTCAACGCCCTCCTCTTCAGTGCCTTCGCGATTCTCGCCCTGGTCCTGGCCGCGATCGGCATCTACGGGGTCATGTCCTTCGTGGTGGCGCAGCGCAGCCACGAGATCGGGCTGCGGATGGCCCTGGGAGCCGGCCGCTCGCAGGTGGTCGGGCTCGTGATGAGGGAAGGCATGACGACCGCCCTCCTCGGCACGGCCTTCGGCTTCGTGGGGGCCTACTTCGTGGGCCGCACCATGCAGGGGATGTTCTTCGGGGTGAGCCCTCTCGACTTCGGTCGCTTCGGCGCCATCGCCCTGACCCTGGCCGCCACGGGGCTCCTGGCCTGCTACGTCCCCGCGCGCCGGGCCGCGACGGTCGATCCCATGATCGCCTTGCGCGAGGAGTAGCCTTCGCACCTTTCTCTCGAGCCCAGACTCTCCCCAAATGAAGAACCGGCGGCCGCGGAAAAGCCGCGCACCGCCGGTCGACGGTCAGGAAACCAGGACGCTAGAAGGTGCAGCCGTAGGCCTGCATGGCCGTCTTGGCGGCGTCGGTCGCCGCCTTGCAGCCCATGGCCAGGCCCGCCCTCCCCTCCGGAGTCGCCGCGGCTTGCTTCCACTGGGCCTTCGTCTGCTCCACGCAAGTGACGGCAACGGCGCGAAGAATACCGCATCGATCCCTCCGCGTCCTCGCCGGGCGTCCGCTGACGGCGCGCGGTCACCGCTTCCCACCCCGGCCGAAACGCTTCAGGATCTCCTCCAGGCGTTCCACGGGCAGCGCCTCCACGGCGGTGCCCGAGCCGCGGAGGGTCGTGGCGCTCAGGAGGGAGTTGTAGACCGCTTCCTCGGTGGCTTCGAGCGTCGCCTGAAAGAGCGGCGACAGGGCGTCCGTGGGGATCGAGAGGCGTGACCGCGCTTCCCTTTCGCCGTGACGCCGCCGCGCGGAGCTCGCGGTGGAGAAGGCGATCGCGTAGTCACCGCTGCCGTTCGAGAAAGCGGAGCCGGTGCGGGCCAGGCCGAACACCGCGCGCGCGGCCAGGCGCCGGAGGTCGCGAGGCTCGAGCGGCGCGTTCGTGGCCACGAGGATCATGCACGATCCGCCCGGGGCCGCCGTCCCGCCGGGCGTGGTGGCGGCCTTCTCCGGGCCGAAGGCGTACCGCCCCAGCTCGCGCCCGACCGGAACGCCATCCATCGTGAGCACGCCGTCGAAGTTGGATTGCACGAGGACGCCCAACACGTGGCCTCCGTATACCGTCGGGAGAACCCGCGACGCGGTGCCGATCCCGCCCTTCCAGCCGAAGGCGACCGTCCCCGTTCCCGCCCCCACCGTCCCTTCCGGCACGGGGCCTCCCCTCGCGCCCGTGATCGCGGCTAGCACGTGGTCGCGCTTCACAGGGAGGCTGCGGATGTCGTTGAGGGCCCACCCGTCGTTGGTCTCGCCCACGAGCGCGTTCACCGAACGGACCGCTTCGTTGCCGGGCTGGGCCAGGGTGTAGGCCACGACCGCCTCGACGGCGGTCCCCACGGCGAGGGTGTTGGTGAGCACGATCGGGGTCTCGATCGTGCCCAGCTCGTCCACCTGGGTCGAGCCGGCCAGCTTGCCGAAGGCGTTGCCCGCGAAGATGCCGCCGGGCACCTTCTCCTGGAAGAGGTTGCCCTCGTGGGGAAGGACCGCGGTCACGCCGGTCCGGACTCGGTCTCCCTCGATCAGGGTCACGTGACCTACGCAGACGCCCGGCACGTCGGTGATGGCGTTCAGGTCCCCGGGCGCGAAGACCCCCGGCGCGATCCCGAGGTCGCGCGCTCGGGGGCGCGCCTCGGGGCCCGTCTCCGCGAGGGTCGGACGCGCCAGGGGGACGACGGCGGAAAGGACGGCGACGACGACGGCCGCGCGCCGGACCAGGATGCCTCGCGGTCGTGGGCTCATTCGCGCCTCAATACCCCTTCGTTCTCAGGCGCGACACTATGCCCTTCCCGAGGAGACGGTCAAGGCGCCCGAGAGCCGGTCCTGCTGGGGGGCGCGAGGCTTCGGCTCGAGACCCCGGGCGAGAGGGCGGGAATGGCCTGGCCGGGGCGGCGTTTCTATCGACGAGCCGCAGAGCCGGCCGTTGCCAAGGAGGCGTTCGCGTGCCCATTCCGACCGTCCCCCGACTGTACCTCTTGCTGTCCGCCGTGCTCCTCTCCGCCTGCGGTGGAGGCGCCGGCTCCCCGGTTGCGCCTTCTGCGACCCCGACTCCCGCCGCCACGCCGGCCGCCACCGCGCGCTACTCGGTGACCTTCGAGCCCACCTGGAGCGAGGCCAGCCACCCCACCGACTTCCCCGGCAGCGCGCACTTCTCGCCGCTGATCGGCGGGACGCACTCGGCGCGCGTGCAGTTCTGGCGGCCGGGCGCCCTGGCCACCGAGGGCATCCAGGCCATGGCCGAGCGCGGCCGCACGTCGCCTCTCGACGCGGAGGTCGGGGCCGGCATCGCCGCCGGCACGGCCCAAGCCGTCCTGCGCGGCGGGAGCATCGACCGCCTGCCGGGCACCGCGAGCTTCGAGTTCGACGCCAGCCGCGACTTTCCGCTGGTCACGCTGGTCACGATGGTGGCGCCGAGCCCCGACTGGTTCGTGGGCGTGCACGACCTCGACCTCCTGGCGGACGGCGACTGGGCAGCGGAGCGCAGGGTGGCGCTCTATCCGTATGACGCCGGCACCGACGACGGCGCCACCTACGCGGCGCCGGACCTCGCCGCCCGGCCCCACGCCGCGATCGCTCCGCTGGAAGGCGCGCCCGTGGCCCACCTCGGCAGCGTGGCGCCCTTCGGGCAGTTCGTGTTCAGGCGGCTGCGTTGAGCCGTGGCGGCGGGCTCGGCCCCGCCGCCCTTTGTCAAGACGCCGTCATCGTTTAGTCTCACGGGCGTCATGGCCCTCGCCGCCCCGGCCCAGGCCGCGAAGGACATTCGGGACGCGAAGCCGCCCCACGTGGAGGCCGCCGTCGCGACCTTCCGACTGGCCGTCGCCTACCTGACCCTGATGACGCTCGTCTGGGTGTACCTCAACCTGAGCGGCGCCGATGGTGGGGTGTTCTTCAAGAACTACCGGGCCACGGCCGAGGTGATCGTCGGCATCATCGTCGGGTTCCTCATCTTCTGGGTCCTCTGGTCCTGGCTGTTCTATCGCCTGAAGCGCTACCTCCTGAAGCGCATCGGCTTCGACGAACGGGCCCTGGAGCAGACCTTCACGAACCGCCTGTCGGGCTTCGATCTCGAGTCCCTGCTCCACGTCCATTCGGAGCGCAAGATCCGCATCGCCGACATGGTGGGCCGCCGCGGGCGCACCTTCGCCGGGATCTTCATGGGCTTCTACTTCATGTACAAGGGACTCGGGCAGAAGCCCACGCTCGAGTCGCTGGCCTTCGGCCTCGAGAGCAACCTGCTCGAGGGCATGGTGTTCGCGTGGTGGGGCGTCATCACGTTCTACTCGAACGGCATCCTGGGGCGCATCCACTACGGCGCGCAGGCGCGCATCATGGACGGCGTGCTGGGCCGGGCCAACGCCCTCTGCATCGGGACCCTGTGGCACGCGTTCAAGTTCGCGATGATCCCGCTGGGGTTCGCGCTGGCCAAGGTCTTCCCGCCGACGACCTACGCGGCCGTCTTCGCCCTCGTCTGGTTCTCGTACCTGAGCTGCGACTTCGCGAGCGAGATCTTCGGGGCGCTCTTCGGCAAGCAGACCATCCCCGTCTGGGGTCTGGGCGACGTGAACCGCAAGTCGGTGGTCGGCACCGCGGCCGGCTTCACCGCGGCCCTCCTGGCCAACTCCGCCATCGTGCTCGCGAACGGCCTGCCGCCCCTCTGGTACGCCCTCGCGCTGAGCGTCGCCCTGGCCAGCACGGCGCTCGAGCTGTGGTCGCCCCGGGGCACCGACGACTTCACGATGGCCACCGGCAACGCGCTCGTGTGCTGGGCCTTCGGCGCCTGGCTCCTGCCGCACTGAAGACGCACGTCACCGGGGGAGGGGGGCCTACCGCTTCCGCACCTCGACCCCGCCGTTCGTGGTCATGGCCCGGACCAGCGGGCCACCCTTGCCCACGTCGAACGTCAGGTGCTTGCGGTCGATGCGCCCCTGGAGGGTGACGGGGAAGTCCACGTCGAGCCCGCCGTTCGTGGTGCCGGTCTCGATCCGAGCGTTGTAGTCGGAGGGGAGCGCGAGGGTCACGCCGCCGTTAGTGGTGGTGACATCGAGGCCCTCGCCGCTCCAGCCGCTTCCGGCCAAGCGAATGTCGAGACCTCCGTTGGTCGTGCGGCCTTGCACGCGGCCCCCTACCGCTTCCAGGCTGATCCCTCCGTTCGTGGTCTCGAACTCGACCGCGCCCGCCACTTCGCGGACCGCGATCCCGCCGTTGACGGATCGAAGCCCGAGGCTCGCCTTGCGGGGCACCGAGAGCCGATAGCTGACCCACCAGTGGCTCCGGCGCGTTCCCCGCGGCCCGGTGGCGTGGATCGGGCCCGCGGTGGCGATCTGGACCTGGCCCGCGAGGTCGCTCGCCTCTGCGGTCGTCGGAGCCATGGCCACCACCTTGGCGCGGAGCTTCACCTCGGGCCGATCCCAACCGCGTACCTCGATCCCGCCATTCGGGCTGCCGTCGACCTCGGTCTGGGCCGAGCCGCCCGTCCAGGTCGCCTCGCGAACCTCGCAGTGACGCTCCCGGTCGTCGCCCCGGTCGCCGTCCTCGTCGCACCAGGCGTCGTTCGGGACGACTTGCAGCGTCTGCGCTCGGGCCGACATCGCCGAGAGTGAGAAGACGAGAGCCAAGAGCGGAAAGGAAACGTTTCGCATGGGTCCTCCAGCCGATTGGGGCGGCGTCCCTCGTTGAGACGCCGCCCAGCGGGATCGGGTTTGCATCCACTTTGACCTCCGCCGGACGGGGTGTCGTCTATGCTGCTCGGACGCCCATCGTCGGGCGCTTTGGAGGTGGAGTGGCCGTTGCCGTGGTCGCCGAGAAGCCCTCCGTGGCCCGGGACATCGCCCGGGTCCTGGGGGCTCAGACCCGAGGGGAGGGGGTCCTCACCGGAAACGGCTACGTGGTGACCTGGGCCATCGGCCACCTGGTGGCCCTCGCCGCGCCCCACGAGATCCGAGCCGAATGGAAGCGCTGGAGCGCGGACTCACTTCCCCTGATCCCGGAGCAATGGCCCCTGGTCGTCCTGCCCGACACGAAAGGCCAGTACGACGTGGTGGCCAGGGTCCTTCGTGACGCGAAGGTCGACGAGGTGGTCGCCGCAACCGACGCGGGCCGGGAGGGCGAGCTGATCTTCCGCTACCTCTACGAGAAGGCCCAGTGCCGGAAGCCCGTCCGCCGCCTCTGGCTCTCCTCCCTCACGCCCGAGGCCATCCGACAGGCGTTCTCCCGCCTACGTCCGTCCCGCGAGCTCGACCCGCTGGCCGACGCCGCCCGGGGTCGCAGCCGCGCCGATTGGCTCATAGGCATGAACCTCTCGCGGGCCGTGACCCTCACCCACGGGGAGACGCTCCACGTCGGCCGCGTCCAGACCCCCACCCTCGCCATGCTGGTGGAGCGCGAGAAGGCGATCCGCGCCTTCGTCCCCGAGGACTACCGCGAGGTCGTGGCCACGTTCCAGGCCGACGGCGGGCGCTATCGCGGCACCTGGTTCCGTCCCCCCGTGGCCACCGCGGAGGCGAAGCGGTTGCCGGCGGATGGCGTGGAGGCCCAGGCCATCGTGGCGCGCACGTCGTCCGGCGGCGGCGAAGTGGAATCGGCGCGGGCCGAGACGCGCCGCGTTCCTCCGCCCCTGCTCTACGACCTGACCGACCTGCAGCGTCACGCCAACCGGCTCTACGGGATGAGCGCCAAGGAGACGCTCGGCGCGGCCCAGTCGCTCTACGAAGAAAAGAAGCTCCTCAGCTACCCCCGCACCGACTCCCGGCACTTGTCGTCCGAGGTGGCGGCGACACTCCCCGCGGTGGTGGGGGCGATCTCCGGCCCCCTTCGCGGCCTGCTGGCCGAGGGGACGGGTGCGCGTCCTCTTTCGAAGCGGTTCGTCGACGATGCGAAGGTCACCGATCACCACGCGATCGTGCCCACCGTGGTCCCCGCCGAGGGAGCGACCCTCTCGACCGCCGAAAGGCGCATCTACGACCTCGTCTGCCGCCGGCTGCTGATGGCCTGGCACCCCGACCACGTCTTCGCCGTGACCACGGTGATCACGCGGGTCACGAGTGGAGGGGCTGATGCCACCGTGGACCGCTACCACTCCAGCGGCACGGCTGTGGAGCAGCCGGGCTGGAAGATCCTAGAGCCCACCAGCTCGCGGCCGGCCAAGGGGCCATCCGGCGAGACCGACGAGGTCTCGGACGCGCAAACGCTGCCGCCGGGGCTCGCGGCGGGAGTGAGCGTCCTTGTCGTGGGGGCCGAGGCGGTGGCGAAGCGGACGCGGCCGCCGCGGCGGTTCACCGACGCCACCCTCTTGACCGCGATGGAGACGGCCGGCCGCACTCTCGACGATCGCGAGCTGGCGGAGGCGATGAAGGAAAGCGGCCTCGGCACCCCGGCCACCCGCGCCGAGATCATCGAGACCCTCATCCGCCGCGAGTACGTCGGGAGGGAGGGCCGTCACCTTTGCGTCACCGAGAAGGGGATCAGGCTCGTGGACTCCGTCCATCCCGACGTGAAGAGCCCGGCCCTGACGGGGGAGTGGGAGGCCCACCTCTCGCGCATCGCGCGTGGGCAGGCCGATCTGGCCGGGTTCATGCAGCGGATCGAAGCCCACGTGCGAGCACTCGTTGGCGCGGCGCTCGCCGGCCCAAGGCCTCTCCCGCCCTCCCCCGCGGCCGCGCCGCCATCCGAGCCCCCCCCCACGAGGCTGCCCGCGCTGCCCGCGCTGCCCGCGCCGCCCCGCTCACCGGTCGCCGCGCCCGCCGCGACCGCCGCCGGCCCCCAGACCGAGCGGCTTCACGACCTCCTGCGGTCGGCTTTCCGCCTCGAGGCCTTTCGGCCACGGCAGGAAGCCGTGTGTCGCGCCGTCGCCGCCGGCAAGGACGTGCTCCTCGTCATGCCCACCGGTGCGGGGAAATCACTCTGCTACCAGCTGCCCGGCCTGGCGCGAGGCGGGACGACCCTCGTCGTCTCACCCCTCATCGCCCTCATGGAGGACCAGGTCGCGAAGCTCCAGGCGCTCGGCCTTCGCGCGGAGCGCATCCACTCCGGCCGTGACCGCGCCCTTTCCCAGCGCGCCCTGGCCGCGTATCTGGACGGCCGTCTCGATTTCCTCTTCGTGGCCCCGGAGCGCCTGGGCGTCCCCGGGTTCACGGAAGCCCTGACCCGGCGGACTCCGACCCTGGTGGCCGTGGACGAAGCCCACTGCATCTCGGAATGGGGCCACGATTTCCGGCCCGACTACCGCCTGCTGGGAGACCGGCTGCCGCGGCTGCGGCCCGCGCCGGTCATCGCCCTCACCGCCACCGCCACCCCGCGGGTGCAGGACGACGTCGCGGTCCAGCTCGGCCTCACCCCGCTGCGGTTCATCCACGGCTTCCGCCGCGAGAACATCGGCATCGAGGTCTGCCGCCTCACGCCCTCACAGCGGCCCGAGGCGGTGAGCCGGCTGCTGCACGACCCCTCGTGCCGGCCGGCCATCGTCTACGTGCCGACCCGACGCGAGGCCGACGATCTGGGTGCGAGCCTGCGGCAGGCGTTCCCGGCGGCGGCTTACCACGCGGGCATGACCACGGCCAAACGCGACCAGGTGCAGTCCGAGTTCCTCGCGGGCAAGCTCGAGGTGATCGTGGCCACCATCGCCTTCGGCATGGGCGTCGACAAGCCCGACATCCGCACGGTGGTGCACACCGCCCTGCCCGGGACCCTGGAGGGCTTCTCGCAGGAGATCGGCCGGGCCGGCCGCGACGGCAAGCCGAGCCGGGCGGTGCTGCTCCACTCGTGGAACGACCGCCGGACCCACGAGTTCTTCCACGACAAGAGCTACCCCGCGCCCGAGGTCCTGGACCGCGTGTTCGGCGCCGTCGGTCCGAACGCGGCTCCGCCGGACGGCCTGGCGCGACGCCTGCGGCTCGATTCCGAGACCCTCGACACGGCGCTCGAGAAGCTCTGGATCCACGGCGGCGTGCGTTTCAGCTCGATGGGTGGTCAGCAGCTCGTGGCGCGGGGCCAGGACGGTTGGCGATCGCCGTACCTCCGTCAGCGGGAGCATCGCCGCCAGCAGCTGGACGACATGCAGCGGTTTGCCGACGGCCACACGTGCCGCATGGTCGCCCTGGTGCGCCACTTCGGCGACCAGGAAGACGCGGGCAAACCCTGCGGCGTGTGCGACGTCTGCGCCCCCGACCGCTGCCTGATCCGGTCTGCCCGCGATCCGCGGCCGCGCGAGCAGGAGGCCGCACGGACTCTGGTCGAGGCGCTGCGCCGCCGCGACGGCCAGGCCACGGGCCGGCTCTTCGCCGAGTGCGGAAGCACGGACCTCGACCGGCGCGCCTTCGAAGAAGTGCTCGGGGGGATGGTCCGCGCGGGCATCCTGCGAGTGACCGCGGAGACGTTCGAGAAGGACGGCAAGACGATCGCCTTCCAGCGTGCCTGGCTCACGCCCCAGGCGCGGACCGCGGGCGGGGCGGACCTCGAGTTCACGGTCACCGCCGAGGCCGCGGCCGGAGCCAGCTCATCCGGACGGCACGGCAAGGGTAAGAAGCCGAAGGCGGCTCGGTCGGTGGCCCCGGCAACCGCGGACGCCGATCTCGTCGCTCGTCTCAAGGAGTGGCGGCTGCGGGAGTCCCGCAAGGTGGGCGTCCCCGCGTTTCGGGTGCTCCACGATCGCACGCTCCTTGGCATCGCCGCGGCCCGGCCCCGCGACGAGGAGAGCCTCATCGCGGTGGCCGGCTTCGGCCCGGGCCTCTTCAAGCGCTACGGAGCCGCCCTGCTGGACCTGTGCCGCCGGCTCCCTTGAGGCCCGGCCTGGGAGCGAGCCGGGCGCAGCAGCCTTTCAGCCGTTCGTACCGTTTCCGGTCGCTCGCCAGCTCGCTCACCTCGTCGAAGCAGCCGCCCAGGCATTCGAGGAGCCTGCGATGGAAGCCGCTGCCCGCGGGCTCGAGCGAGTAGTGCTTCCAGAGGCCGCTCTTCCTCACCC
>Ga0209640_10005114_pt1 | contig 11475 bp, 6 predicted proteins | sample RifCSP10_1_FD_184018 | JGI IMG/M metagenome (GOLD analysis project Ga0209640, IMG submission 184018) | Soil microbial communities from Rifle, Colorado - Rifle CSP2_sed 10_1 (SPAdes) (version 2) | ecosystem: Environmental > Terrestrial > Deep subsurface > Rock core/Sediment | place: Rifle... | reverse complement strand
CCATCACGACAGACTTCAACACTCCATTCATGCTCTCCGCGAGCTTCCTGCCTTTGCTAAGCAATTCAAGGCTGACGTCGACAGGCCTGCCCTCGCGTTGCTCAACAAACACCCAAACATCGTTACCACTCTTGGCCATTGCGTTACCCCAGAATTCGATCTTCCATAAGTGCGTCGATCAACATGTTCATTCCAGACCTGGAGTTTTCAATCCGTATCGGCGGGCTTCCGGCCAATACCACCGACTCAACTGCATATACTTTTGTGGGGGAACCTTTGATGCCGCATCGGCCCACGTCGATGTGCAGATCGTCGGCTGTGAGTGTCGGAATGAACAATGACCGGTTCGTGTATTCGTAGACGAGCTTGTCGATGTAAAGCAGAGAGTTTCCCTCCGCCAGTTTTTCAAGTTCCAAGAGTGATTTCGCACCTTTGTACGTCATCACTCGTTTCGCAGCGAAAGGACGAAGCTCCGCCGCATCCTTAAGAACAGTCACGAGGACAGGCAGAGTGCTTTCAAGAACCTCATTCCCCCCATCTATTTTCCTCTTCACCCGCACGGTTCTTTCTTTCACTTCGAGAATCTCTTCGGCGTATGTGATCTGTGGAATACCCAGTTTCTCCGCGGTTTGCGGCCCCACCTGGGCGGTGTCTCCGTCAATTGCCTGTCTGCCGGCGAAAACAAAATCATAGTGGCCGATCTTCTTGATGGCCTCACTCAACACATATGAAGTCGCAAGTGTATCCGCCCCGGCGAACTTCCGATCGGTAATAAGGTAGGCCTCATCGGCCCCCATGTACAAGCATTCCCTCAATACGTCCGAGGCACGCGGAGGTCCCATGGTAACTGCAGTTACCTTTCCGCCGAACTTGTCTTTAATTCTGAGTGCAAACTCCAGGGCAACCTTGTCCTCAAAATTAAATATGGCCGGGAGTTTGGCACGATTCACAGTGCCGTCTTCTTTCATGACCTGCCCCGAAATATTCGAAGTATCCGGGACTTGTTTCACCAGAACAATGGAGTTATGCATAGTCAGTTTTGTTCGAATGCTGTGGACGCTGAATGGACCTACCGGTCGTTGGCGCAATTGTCAGCAATTCCGCGCGGACGAATGAAATATCGGAGTTAGAGTTTGGGAAAGGACTTGCGGGATGATCACCAATGCTCTCTTCACTCAACCTGATCGGCGCTCATACTCCGGTGCAGCGTGTAAAAGAACATCAGCAACGAGTGTCGGATGGATCGACAGGCCTAACAACAGCCCACCAGCAAATGATGTCGTGGAGTTTTGCCACAGGTATGGTAGTAAAATTCGCCGCAGCAATCAAGAACCAATCCCCTAACCTTTCACGCTACCCAGCGTAAGGCCCGAGACAAGATACTTGCTAAGTGCGAGGAAGAGGATCACAACGGGAATCGTCACGATGATGGACGACGCACCGTAAAGTCCCCATTCTGTAGACATGTTGGACTCAAATGACTTGAGGCCCAGCGGAAGGGTCCAGAGTGATGAGTCTTGCAGGATCTGGGCAGCAACAAGGTATTCTGCCCAAGCCGTCATGAAGGAGAAGAGCGCTGTGATGACCAGCGCGGGAGCAGCAAGCGGAAGGATAATTTTGTAGAATGCCTGAAATTGGTTGCAACCATCAATGCGGGCCGCTTCCTCAAGACTGTAGGGGATGGTATCGTAGTATCCTTTCATCGTCCAGATGGTGAATGGCAATGCGGTAGCAGTATAGATGGTGATGACGCCGAGATACGTATTGATCAGACCCAACTTGATGAGCATAATGTAAAGCGGGAGCAGAAGCATCGTGGCAGGGAACATCTGCGTCGTGAGCAGACTGAGTAATCCGATCTTCTTTCCGATGAAGGTGAATCTCGAGAAGGCATAACCCGTCATAGCAGCCAGAACAACACCAGTAAGAGTCACCACCAGCGAGACAAAGATGCTGTTACCCATCCACAGAAGGAAGGGTCGGTCCGCAAAGAGATCCACATAATTCTTGAAACTCGCGTCGTCCGGAATGATCTCCAGTGATGTTGAGAGGAGCCTGTCGGCTGGACGGAGCGAAATCGTCACCACCTGCAGGATGGGATACACCGCGATCGCCGCAAACACAGTGAGGGCAAGGTACGTGAGGAACAGGCGGAGAAAACGTTTGGAATTCATAGATTAACTCAAGTCTATCCTAGTATGCCGCTTCCGTAGCCTTTGTCTTCTTCATGAAGAACAAACTGAACGCAAGCAGGATGACAAAGATCACCATCGACAGTGCCGCGGCGTATCCGTAGCGGTAGAGATTGAACGCTGCCTTGTACACGAACGACACGAGAATGTGCGTCTGGTCCGATGGTTCTCCCGCGTTGCTGACAAGCCAGACAATGTTCAAGTTATTGAACGTCCAGACAGTGCCGAGGGTGATCGCCGGGATCATCACAGGGCGGAGAAGTGGAAGCGTTATCTTGGTCAGCTTGTGCCGCCATGAAGCCCCGTCGATATCCGCTGCCTCATACAACTCCTGAGGAATGCTTTGAAGTGCTCCGAGTGCAATCACCATCATAAACGGAAACCCCAGCCACACGTTGGTGAGTATGCAGGCAAGAAACGCTTCCGTCGGACTCTTGAGCCATTCCACCGCGGGCATGTTGAGGTACTTCGTCAGGATGAGATTGATGGAGCCGTACTCGTAATTGAACATTCCCCGCCAGGTCAGAGCAACAATGTACTGGGGGATCGCCCACGGAAGAATCAACAGTGTGCGGAAAACGGGCTTGCCTTTTATATCCTTCTGGTTGAGTAACAATGCAAGGAACACCCCGATGACGACGTGAAACACAATGTTCACCACCGTCCAGATGATAGTCTTGGCAAACACGAGATAAAAATCCGGCTGCGTCGGCTCGGTGAATACTTTGATATACTGCTGCGGTCCCGTGATGGTCCAATCCTTGATATGCCGCAGGCTCATGTTCGAGAACGAGATAACAACATTGTAGACGAACGGATAGAACACTACCGCGGCGAGAATAAGGAAAGCCGGCACAACAAGAAAGGCGATGAAGAATTTGTGCGCGGTGCGGTTCATAAGAAAGAGTTTGTAGAGTCGAAAGGGTTTGTGGAGTCCGTAGAGTCTATGGAGTCTATAGAGTTCGTTGAGTATTCAATACAACTCTATGACCCTACAAACTCTATAGACTGTTCTTACTCGTTCAGCTCTTTGATCTTACGTAATGCCAGATCCTGCATTTCACGAGCGGCCTGTTCCGGCGTTTTCGCACCGCCGAGAACAGCCTGATAGCTTGGACGCATCGAATCCCAGATGGCACGCAGCTCGGGAACAACGGGCATGGTCCTCCCCCGATCAATCTGGAGCGCGGAGTTTTTCAGGATGTCATCGTTCCTGACAAAATCCGATTGGACGGCTTCGATGCGCGTTGGCATGGTCCAGAGTTGCTTCGCTGTCTGCAACTGGATCTCCGGTTGCATCAGGAACTTCAGCAGCCGGACGACTAGCTCACGCTTTTCACCTTCCACATTGACGTTCATTGAAAACCCCTTTGGCGAGATCATCGGCGCACACCAGAGGCCGGTACTCATGATTTTTGGCAGCGGCGCCACACCAAAGTTGATTCCTGCTTTCTTGTACCCTGCCCAGGACCAGTCCCCGTTGATAATCATCGCACTCTTTCCATCCTTGAAGAGGATATCCGCAATGTTGTAGTCCGCTTCACCGGGAACAATTTTGTACTCGTCCCGAAGGTCACGAATGAACTTGAGTCCATCCACCGTCCCTTTCGAATCCAGTGTCGGCACTCCATCGTCGGTCATCACCCAACCACCAAATCCGGTCATGAACGGAATGAAAAAAAACGGCTCTGTGTAGTTCCACGTAAGTGCGTACTGATCGAGCCTGCCATCACCGTCAGTGTCCCTCCTCAGTTTCTCTCCTACTTCAATCAGCTCTTCATCCGTTTGCGGCGGGCTTGAAATCAGATCACGATTGTAGATAAGCGTGAGATGGTTTCCAAGTTTGTCGGCCATCTGGTACAGGTGGCCCTTGTAATACGTTAGACCCTTGGGAATGAACTGAGCAAGGTAGGACGAGTCAAAGAGCGGCTCGAGTGGTTGGATAATTTCCATCACTTCAAACGGTCCCACTTGATCCGATGGCCCGTAGACGAGCTCTGGTCCCTGTCCGGCAATGGCTGCTACAATAAACCCTGACCGGAGCTCCTCCGTTTCCTTGTAGATTTCTTCAACCGTGATGCCGGGGTTTGCTTCCATGAACTGCCTGAGTTGATCGGCAAGGATGAGACGCTCATCCACCCTCATCTGATGCCAGATGACAATATGGCGCGGATCCTGCTCCTGTCGGCAACCTGGTGCGAACAGAAGAACAAGACAGGCAACGATGCCGATGGTCAGTACTCGAATACCAGACATTGGCCGGGCTGAAGTGTTGCGTGGAGGTGGTGGTCTTGCACAGCGAACTTCTTCCCACTCAGAAGATCGACGACCTGTTTCTTTGTCGTATCAATGCGGACTGCTATCGCCGCACTGGAATGGTGGTCAGTATTGCCGATAACCGCAACCCGTTTCTTCATCGAGTCGGACAGACGGGCGAACGCAAGGATGTGATCATTGTGATCGTGCAACGTCATAAAGGTCTGGGGATCGGTATCGTTGATCAGTTGTGCATACCTCCTCCTGATTGCGGACACCTTGGCAACCCAGGATGTAAATTGTCCTTTGTTCAACCAGTTGTACGCGTACTCACTGAACAACGGCAACTTCTCAGATGGCAGCTGCCTGAGTTGGTCGGTTGTGAAGTCGAGCCCGGTGTTGATGGGGTACTTTTCGCCCAGCTCGAATCCCGAGTGCAGAAACGGGATTGCCGGAAGGAAGTTGTTGATCACCCATGACCACTTCGCATACGAGAGACCCCCCCGCCGGGAGGCAGCACGGGGAGTATTGTGATTCTCCGGCGTTGCAAAAAACGGGATGGGGAATCCCTCCGATGCCAGCCTCTTGCACAGTGCCTTCATCCGTGACGGATGATGCTCGTCAATCCACACGAACCCGAACACAGTGTTATATCCCTCGTCCCGGCTTTTGCGCGTGATAGAGAAGTTTTCATCCCAAAACGCGAAATCCGGGTCTACATCACGTGCTGTCTTCACCATTTCTGCCTTCAGCTCCATAGGCAACGCATGCCCCATATCGATCATCACACCATCAATCTTGAATTCCCTTTGGTAGTAGGGTATGATGCCGATGATCCGGTCCCAGAGGGGACGGTTCACAAACTGTGGTTGTGTTAGACGTGTGTCATACATCCGTATGGTATTGTACCCGATGTAATTGAAGTCAGGATGGGTGTACATCCGGAGATATGTAACGTCGCCCCAGGGTGGCTGGTTGTCGTCCGGAGGCCAGTCGGCAAAGGCACCAGGAATCTTTACGCGCGTTTTATCAGGCAGGACCCCGATATACCGGCCGTTTTCCTTCAATACCATGTCCGTAGTCGGTGGAGATGTGAAGAAGTCGCGATAGATCTGGTGCGGCGGCATAAGGTTGTCGAAGCGATGTTCCCGAACATCGTGATGGATGCGCTCAAGCTCTTCGCTCGTGAAGATGGGTGAACCGTACCGGGTCTCATCGGGAGTGTGCATGTCGCGGCCAACGATCTCTTCCTTGATCCAGTAAAACCATTCCGGGTGTTCCTTCACCCAATCGGCGTCCTTCGCCGCCGTGCGAAAGACAAACTCCGCCACCACGCGCAGCCCTGCGTTACGGGCAGCTTCAACGAATGCTTTGAATTCCGTCTTCGCATCAAAGCCCAACGATGGTTCTGCCAGGTTCTCGTCAAGCTCGTACGGATTTCGGATGGCATATGGCGACCCGAGCGCGCCCTTGTTTCCGTCATGACCGATGGAGGTGATCGGCAGAACGTGCACCGTGTTAGCCCCAAGGCGCTTGATGTACGGAATCATGGCAATGGCCTTGAGAAACGTACCGGTCTCGCGAAACCCTTCGCTGCTGACCGGCAAATCCAGCGAGCCGTTATCATTGTGGTCGAACGCTGCCGTCGTCCGGACAAACATGTTGTAGATAACGGCCTCCTTGCTCCACTCTCCGCCGGTCGGGGCCTGTATTCGGCGCGCTGGTACCTTCCGCTTCGCTTTCCGGATAGCACTCAGGTAAAAGGTATACGGATTCACCTTGACCTTTCTTGGTGTTCCACTTCCGGATATCCACAGCGATGGAACCACATAAGAGAACTTCTTTCGCTTTGTCTCCTTCTGCTTCCGTCGGAGTGCGTCCTCCAGGAGATCAAGTGCCCTAGTAGAGAATGTTTTCATGAATCAGCGATGGCCGAAAGTGTTTTGAATGGTAATGTTCTCTTGTGACTTCCGGGTTATGCGATAGAGCCGGTTTCCAGACGGAAACTCCTCTCCAGGTATCCACTCTCCACGTTTTCCGCTGTTTGTAAACTTGTATTGGATTTCCTCGCCAACGGGAATCTGCATCCTCAACGACCAGAGACCATCGCCTGCTGCCTTGTCACCGTGCGTCCCATCGTCGTACATCCGCACGAGGTTTGGCACCCATTCTCCAAGTTGTTCGATATTCCCAACGATATATATTGCGGCAGATACTTCAATCGCGGTTGCATCACATACAAATGTAACACCTTGAAGTTCTCCCCGACTCTGGGCCATAACTCCCTGAGCTCCTGTCTGTGTCTGGCCGGCAAGGATGATGGGATCAAAGCCAGGCGATTTGATCGATGCACCGGCCAGTCGCGCAAACTTGTACATGTTGCTCAAATGGATGCGAAAAGCTCCGTCAAACGGCGTATCGCCGGCTGGCGCACTTTGGTCACTTCCATACCACCAGAACCAATCCGATCCTTCGGCGGCGTACATGGACTCCCACGCGTTGTATGTATACCATGCACGCGTGCCACGTGTAGGTGGGTTCGCGGTAGGATCGGGTTGCTTCAAGCCGGTTCGCTCGAGATCCTGGCGAGCGCGCAACAGGTACTCCCATGCACGGTTCTCCTCTTCTTCACCAATCCACGTATCGTAGTTCCCGTTAATCCACGAGCCGGGCCATAGCGATGTCATGGAGGGGAGTTTTTCCACCAGATGAGGCGGGACGTTGCGATTGGGGTTCCCCATCAGATACTCGGTTGTCGTCGTCGTAACCACTTGTCCAGATTTGTAGAGCGCGCTCAGCTTTCGGTAAAATGCATGTAGAAATTCCTTTCCGTCTATATCCTGACGGTACCACTCCCAGGCGTTCTCTCCATCGAGAATCACAGTCACCAGCACATCGTCTTCTCCAACCCTTGGCGCACGCGAGAGGATCGTCCGGACAAAATCCTCTGCGGCCTCCTCCCCCTTGTAGTTTTGATACTTGAATCCGATCCTGTCTGAAAGCTCGGTATCCCGGAACACCAGTGCCATGGACTGCAATTCTCCGTTCACAGTTGCCCCCGCTGGAAAACGGTACGGACTCGTATTGGGTTGATCCTTCGGCTCGGAGCGTGCAAGAACCTTTACGTCACTCGCAGTCCACAGAATTCCGTTCGAGCGGAGGATCGGCAACACAGGCTGGGCTACCGAGCCTTCACCCGGCCACATTCCGGTTGGTGGAGTACCAAAGATCTCCTGATACATCTTCACCGCCCTGACGACCTGGGCGTTGGCATCCTGAGGATACGAATATCGGGTCGGAAGTCGGTCGTTTGGCTGACAGATGCGGGCGAGATCGGAATCGTATATCAATGGAAGGATGGGATGATAGTATGGCGTCGTGATAACATCCACCTGGCCGGACTTTTTCACCGGATCATAGCGCAACGCACGATGAATAGGGATGACATTTGCCATCACCTTGTATGATTCCACCACAAGACGCTGGCAATCCACTTCTGCGACCATTTTTTTCAGATAGAACCTTCCATCAGAACGGAATTCTACAAACGAGCTGAGGTCGCACACAGAACCATCTGTCAGCTTCACCGAACCCTTGAGGAAATCGGGATCAAAGTGCGCAAGGTAGAACCAGAACTTGATCTCACGCATCTCCTGCTCGGAAAACAACTCGTTGCCGGGCATCCGGTCCACATCCAGCTTCCGCTTCAACGCTGCGTATTCCGGGAATCTCTCGATCATCACCTCACTGATGCCAAAGGCATTCCAGATATTTTCGAACAGATATGCTTTATCGGAGGCGGTGAACCGAGCTGTCGGCTTCAGGGCAAGATCGATCCACGGGTCGGTCCTCCCCTTCCATCTTTTCAGGAATCCGCTGACATTCATCGTGTTCCGGCGAACGTCAACGAACGCTCCAAGGCGGTTGAGGTAGTACTCACGCAACTGGTGCAGGAGAGATGAAGTCAGATTGATGTTGCAATGAATGTCCGGATAGCCCTGTAGAATCGCCGCCATGTCATAGTAGTCCTTCGTCGCGTGCGTTCGAACCCAGGGTCCTTGCAACTGGTCCTTTTCCGGATTGACGTACAATGGCTGGTGCTGGTGCCAGATGATATTCAGATAGACGGGCTTGAGACCCGGAGTTTTCGGGAAGACATCATGAGGATTGGCCCGGGGGACGGGTGGGTCCGAAGTCAAAAGAATCGTGCCCTCTTCTGTCAGAACAAAGATCGAGTTCTTTCCGGAGTTGTTATAGTTTGGGATCGTGACCGGGTTCAGAGGGTCATTCTCGTAGCGTTCTCCATTTACCACAAATTTGTACTGATACGCGCCGGGTGATAGTTTTTTTACCAATGACCAGGAACCGCTTCCCTCTTTCCCCATCGGGTCTTCGTCCTTAGACCAGCCATTGAAGTCACTCACCACCGAAACAGACTTCGCAGCAGGGTCGGCAAATGAGAATCGGACGCCCTCCTCCACCCGGATCGGTTGAGAGAGAGAGATGGTGGCAATACTGCAGACGAGAACTACAATCGAAGAAAACCTATGCATATGCTAAACGCAGGATTGAAATTGAAATCGAGGAGCTACCTTGCACCGTTGGAGGCTTTGTGTTCTCCTTACTTCAAGAGTACCATCTTCTTCATCATGACATAATTGGATCCTCCCATCGTGAGCCGATAGAAATACATCCCGCTCCCAACAATGGCTCCAGCACTATTCCTTCCATTCCACTCTGCCGAATAAGTCCCGGGCTCAATTTCCCGATCTGCGAGAATTGCGATCTCGCGTCCCAGAACATCATACACCTTGAGTCGAACCATCCCCGCTTTGGGTACGCCAAAGCGGATGGTGGTGGCGGGATTGAACGGATTCGGGAAGTTCTGCTCCAACGTGAATTCCGAAGGAAGTGTGAAGTCCATCGGGCGCACGTCGAGAAGTACGCTGTCAGGAATGCTGGAATAGAGTCGTGCCGTATACGCGGAGATGGTCATGCTTGGAACACTCACCCCACCAACAACGAATTCGCTTTGGTCGAAGACGTCGTACCACGTGCCCGGTGCCAGCCAGGGAACATTCGTGACTGTTTGTTGTGCCGTACTCAGGTTCGAGACGGCCATGAACTTTGCCCCCGATGTGGAATCCTCGAATCCCCACACGAGTGTCTTCTCTGCATTGTACTTGAACAGCTTTCGGAGCGTGCCGTTGAAGAGGGCCGGATTCCTCGTCCTCTGGCGGATCAATGCCTGATAGAATTGGTAATGCGATTGTCCTCGGGGTGTTGGGTAGAAACTCCACTCCACGGGCCGGTACGAGAGCTTTTGGCCCTCGACTGGCCAGCCACGCGGCGCACTAAACTCCATTCCTTCCCAGAGCATAGGAACACCAACCGATGCAAACATGAATACCGCGTAGAGCTTGTCCCGGAGGATCGCCTCATCCAGAGGAACACCCTGAAAGGTGATCATTTCATAGATCAGCGACTGCTCATCGTGGTTCACGTTGGCATTAACTGGACCAGTTCTGTCTGCATAAGAACTCGGCGTGGACGGAAAATCGTTGCCGGAATACGCTCCAAGATCAAGCACGAGGTTCTCAAACTCCGTCAGTGTGGTATTTCGAAACCGGGCCTCGTCAAACACCTCGTCACGGAAACTGTCATGCCAGCCGCTCGTGATGCCTGTGTGAAAGAGAAGTGCCGGACTTTCTGGAAGGTGCTCCGCGATCTGGTACACGGTGCCGCCATACTCGGTATCAATCCTGTTCGCCCATCCGAGAATTCCCAGGGTTGGCTCAGCCGTGTACCACCCAATCCCCTGGGTGTAGTCATACCGGAATCCATCTACACGGTATTCATCAAGCCACATCTTCAAGGCCGTGTAGATCAACTCCTGCGTCTCGGGAGTCCAGTGGTCCATGTCCTTGAAAAAGCAAAGCTGATCCTCGTTGAATCTCAGATCGTTGCAGAGCTTAAAGTACGGACTTGTTGCTTCATTCGGCTGCATCTGCCAGAGAGGGCCGGTGTCGTTGATATGATTGAAGACAACATCAACGATGATCGCAATGCCGCGCGCATGGGCAGAATCGACGAGAACTTTGAAGTCACGCGGGGTCCCGTACGCCGGTTCGAGAGCGAAGTAGGAATTCAAGTCGTATCCCCACGAGTGTCCTGACCTCCCAACGAGCCCATAGTCATTGATCGGCATCAGCTCGATGGCGTTTACACCAAGCGAGTCAAGATATGGGAGCAGTGTGGTGAGATGGCTGAATCCCGCCTGCCCGGCTGGGAGACCATAGTACCCTCCTGCAAACTCGCCAACGTGCATTTCATATATGAAGAGTTTGTTTTTGGGAGGCCTCTGATAATTCGTCGTCTGCCATATGTAGTCGTCTGCCGTCAATCCTTCGGGACCAATCGTAAACCGTGAGCCGTAGGTACCGTTGAATCTCCCCCACGGATCATTCACCATGGTACCGTTGTCTGTCTGATACTGGTATTCATAAGTCCCCGGCGTCAGAGAAACGTTCAACCACCAGTCGTTAGAAGTTGTATGCTTACGCATGAACGCGGGAGGCGCGGACGCCACCGGTTGCCCGACCGGAGCGATCCTGAGAAGAACGTAGTTCGTCCCTCCCACACGTATTCTGAAGCTGGTTGAGTCGTTAGAGGCGGCGCTCGGCAGAGTCACGCCGTGGCGTGCATACGCGGGCAAAGGAAGGATTATCGGCCCCCCGATGGAGACAATGAAACTGACGGTATCCCGTGTCGTACCAGCCTGCATGATCACTGTATGATTGCCGTTTGCCAGAGGTGAGGTGGGCGTGTACGTCAATTGTCGGGTGTTGGAGTTGTAGTTACTTCCAATGCCTGAATACATGATGCCATCAATGGTAAGGGCGAGCGACGCAGTGTCAACGCTTCCTCCCACGCGGGGAAAAATATAGGCAGAGATCGTGGGAAAATCCGTTGTCACCGATCCGGTTCTTTGATTGGGGAGGAAATGATAGATGGTCGGGTCCTTCAT
>Ga0209640_10005113_pt1 | contig 11475 bp, 7 predicted proteins | sample RifCSP10_1_FD_184018 | JGI IMG/M metagenome (GOLD analysis project Ga0209640, IMG submission 184018) | Soil microbial communities from Rifle, Colorado - Rifle CSP2_sed 10_1 (SPAdes) (version 2) | ecosystem: Environmental > Terrestrial > Deep subsurface > Rock core/Sediment | place: Rifle... | reverse complement strand
CTCGTTGATGATGTTGAATAAAAACGCAATGCCGGTATCATCACGGTCTTCGAAACTTTGCAGTAAAAAGCCCTCCGCATCCCTGGTATGGCGCACGGTATAGCGGGTTCTGGAAATGTCAACGCCCGCTCCGAACCAGGGCGAGAAGGAATCGGTGAAGCGGAAGCTTTTTTGCAAGGAGAATCGGATACCGAAACTTTGCACGTCCTGCCCGATGTTATTGTCAACCGCATCCAGTGATGTTTCAAAGTAAAACACCTCCGTCCATTGTTTTATATCGCTGAACAGCTTTGAATTGCTAAACAACCAGTCGGTATAAACCAGGTTGAGCGGTTGAACCGCCCCTTCATCCTTGCTGTTCCCGTCAGGATCATCGACGGATACGACTGCATAGCCAACACCGTAGCCAATTTTTGCGGTATTGACGGGTAATCCAAACGGCGCGCAATGGCTGGGGTGCGCGGCCCATAAAAGATACGCAACCGCAATAATTCGGGAAATATTAACGCCATTGCCGATCTTGTTTTTAATAATTTTTGTCAAAGCGGGATATTCCCTATCCACTGCCAGCGTGATTTAGTTGTTATAGTCGTAGTCGAGTTGTTTGATGACAATAGTATTCGATTCTTTGACGACCGCCAACCGGATTGTGCCTTCGTAGGTTGTATATTTGTTGGCGCCTTTCTCACGGACCCGCACCTGAAAATCGCCTTTACCCAGCATTTGTCTGTCACGCTGCGACCAGGAGATATCGTGAATGTTCAGTTGGCGTGTATCCGTGATGTTGAACAAGCGTCGAAAATCGTTTTCCATTTGGTGGCGGCCGGTACCATCGCTGCTGTAAATGTCTTCGGCAAATGTGCTGACTAATTGCTGCAAATTGCCGTTTTCATACGCGTTGGCGAGAGTGGATAACAGGGTATTTAAATCGGTTCCGGAAATAAACGTATCCTCACGCGTGTCCGTGACGGCTGGTTCGGAACCGATGGTGAGCCGTGATGTGTCCGTCGTATACGCGGGCAGGGTTTTCGGATTCGCCGACGCGCTATCCGGTGCCAGGCTTTCTTCCAAGGCGAGCGGTATTCCTGTCGTGGGGGCGCGCAAGGGAGCCGAAGCTTGTTCACTGCTGGCGCTCTTGCCCTTGGGATTTTCGCGCCGCGCTGATTGAGTCTTAGGCGTAACAATTTCAACCGTTGACGTTAAACCCGTTGGGGACTGGCTTCGTGTGTTGTGAACTTTCAGTTGTGTTGTGCCAGCGCTGCCGTTGCCAACACTTGCGGCAAGCTCCGGCTCCTTGCTGGCGGCTACGGCAATTGATTCAACGGCAGGTGTGGCAGTCAGTTCCGCTTTGTATTCCGCGCCGGTTGTGGTTTCGTGCGTTGTTGCCGCTGCGTCCACCAGGGGTAGGTCGATGACCGCAATTTCAGCAGTGATATAGGCGGGTTGGCTGCTGGCCGTATCGCTGCTGAGTGTGGTTTCGCCATCGTAGGCCCAGTATACGGATAACGCGATACCTGCCAGGATGGCCGCTACGGTGGCGACTGGCCGCCAGCGCTGGTCGTGTTCTTTGCGTAAGGATTTTATTTCAGCGCGATAAAAAGCGGCATTTTCTTCAACGCGTTTATAGTTGTCGCGCGCCAGATCATCGATGATTACTTTTTTAACCGGTATTGTGCACGGCGGTAGTTCTTGAGATTTCTCCAGGGTAGTCTGTTGTTCATGCGGCGATTGAGGGTAAGCGTGCGTGTCACACAGTGATGCCAGCGCCTGGAGTTCCTTGTCTATTAAGCCGCTTTGACGATTATTAGGTGGGTGCACAGGCTTGTTTGCGGCCGCATGCAACAACGGATCCTTGGTTTCATTGCCGCCTGCCGGGTTGTGCTCTTCATTACTCCGTAGCGGTCGTTTGTTGCCATTCCAGACGGGCGCGGATTCGTTGCCGGATACCTCTGCGGGGACTTCATTTTGCAAAGACGTGGTCTCTAGGGAAAAGTCGGCTTTGCTTTTAATAAATTCAGGAATGTTGCTGAGATGGGTGCTGGGTTTTTCATTGTTCACCGGCTCTTGCACAAATTGTTCATGCTGTGGCGGGAGGGTGGCGCCGTTATGCGTGGGGTTACTTAAACTGATGCTGCCGGTGCTTGTACTGTCCCTTTCAGCGCTATCGGTATTGACTTGCGGAATCAATCGCCGATCAAGTTGCATTTGCGATTCCACAAATGCCAGATCAAAATTCGAATCGTGTGCCAGTAATTCATCCTGCATTTCTTCAATCACCTGATGCACCAGATCGGCGCCGATATCGTGCCGGTCTTCGAGAAAGCTTTGCAATAATATGCGGTTGCAGAGTGAATTGATTTTGCGTGGCACACCGTGGGAATAGTAATAAATGAGTGCGAAAGCGGTATCGCGTATTATCGGATTATTTTTCCAGCCGGACTTTAACAAACGATGCGTGATATATTCGCGTGTTTCCGCCTGGTTCAGGCTTTCCAGCCGGGTTGAGGCGAGCACTCGTTGCTTGAGATGGGCTAATTCGGGAGTGGAAAGTTTCTCTTCAAGCGGATCCTGGCCTAATAGAAAACACTGCACTATCGGTTTTTCGCTAATCTGAAAATTTGATAGCATGGATAATTCGATCAGGGACTTGATGGATAAGTTATGCGCCTCGTCAATGAGCAGCAGCACATGTTTGCCGTTGTATGCCTGGTGATAAAAATAATCCTCCAGTTTTTTTAATAATAAGCCTTTGCTTAAATGCTGGGGATTAATTTGAAATGATGCGGCTACCAGATGCAATAAGTCATCAGCGTCAAGGTTGGAGGTAACGATCTTGGCCAAGGTGACTTTGTGTCGCGGGAACTCATTAATGACATTCAACATGAGTTCGGTTTTTCCGCTACCCGGTGCGCCGGTAATAACCACAAAGCCCTCTCTTTGGTGAAAAGCAAACCGTAGATAGGCCAGGCCACGCTTATGGGTGCCGCTTTCATAAAAAAAGTGCGGATCGGGCGTTAACCGAAAAGGTGTCAGGTGCAAATTATAGAATGATTCGTACATCCTGCCGCCGCCGTCCTTCGTCAATCTTAGGTGAGTTGTGAGTGTCTATGCTTTGAATTGAAACAATACCAGGGTTATAGATTAACATCCAAGAACCTACTTTAAGAGTATAGCTTAAAGATATCAGCCGCATCGCAAAGTTTAACACCCGCGTTGCGGATAATGAATTAGCACGGCGCGGGTGTCGGATTATAATAACGTTGCATAAGCCAAGGCTGGACTCGGCAAGATTGAACGTGTTTCAAATGCAATTCCATACCAGAGCTTGTTGTGTGGTTATGATCCACACGGCGTGTGGGCAGAGATTCGGCCATAAAACAGGCGAACTGCCTTGGTACTTTGCTCTCAGGCCGTAACCATAAATTTCCGATATTAATGACCAACAGAAGATAATATTTTTACTTGAATATCAACGAGTCCGAGATGCCTGTATAATACCTCATCAATAAAATCCACTGGTTGGAATTAAGAGGCATCAAGGCATTACGAGATGGTTAAAAATCGTGTTGTATGGAAAGAGAACAAACGGTTTTATCATAAAGGGTATTTTTGAAATAAATTATGAAATAACGTTTCACTACCGCTAACAAATACTCGTAACAGCAGGAATACACGTTGCGATTAATGAAAATGATCCGGAATTTTTTTACGACAAGCATGCGTGCTAGTGTCATAGCATTGACGGCCGGTATGGTTTCCCAGGTTATGGCCAGTGAATATAGCCAGCCGGGTTTTTATGATGTGGATCATTATCTTCTGGATAATGGCATGCATGTGGTCCTGAAGCCGCGCCATGGCGCGAGGAACGTCGCCATCGAGTTGAATGTCAATATCGGTCATCAGAATTTTCCCTGCGGTAAAAGGGAAACCGCGCATTTTCTTGAGCATTTATTATTTACCGGTACTTCGTCACACACGGAAACCGAACTTGAACATTTGATTGAGTCTCACGGCGGTTCCTGGAACGCGGAAACCTCCAGTGACTACACGCTCTATTCACTGGAAATTTTCAGCAACTATCTGGATGTAGGATTAACGACTTTGCATGAGGTCATCACCGGCTCCACGATAACGGAAGAAAATGTAGAGAAGTCGCGTAAGATCGTGTTTCGGGAAAGCGGCGGAAAACCCTCGGCTTTGCGGGAATGGTTGTATAAAAATGAAATTATCCGCTCGGCGACGGCCCGCGCTTTGAATGCGGTTTTTCCCGATATTGATTACCGCTGCCCTGGCTTGGATGAGAACTCACTAGTGACACGAGAGGAGGTGCTCCAGGCCTACCGGGGCTATTACGTCGCCGCCAATATGGCCTTGGCGGTGTCGGGTGACTTTGATTCCATTCACGCAAAACAACTCATTATGCAAATGTTCGGCGCCATGCCGCTGCGCCCGCTGGATGGTGTCAAACCACGGCCCCAACCCGCGGGCCTTAAAGCGACGCCGGACATTATTGAAGGACGCTGGGATCCGCTGGTTGGCTCGGAAGCCACGATTTATTTTATCTATCGAACCGGTGGCATGTACTCACCACATTACTACGCGCTGGCCGTGCTGGAGAAATATTTTCAGACCGAACTCTACAATCAATTGCGGATTGAAACCGGAATAGCCTATGCGCCTAATGTTTATACCTATTTATACGATGACTATGGCGCATTTGTCCTGGAAACCGATTCTGACCTGGCAGACATTGAGCAAAGCATAGGGTTAATAAAACAAGCGTTCGTACACTACCGGCAGGGCAAGCTGGACCAGCAGAGCCTGGATAGTGTGAAGCAAAAAATACTGCTTAACTCCGCGCGCGGTTATGAATCCAATCAATCATTCGCCCAGTATTACGCGTTAACCATCGAAGATATCAAGCGTTACGGAAAACTGGAAAACTATGAAGAGCGCATCGAACAGGTATCCATCGAAGCAATTCGCGACGCGGCCAGTAGCTACTTTAACGATGATAACCTGGTTATCGCCGTCGTACGTCCGACCCTGACTTATACCCAGTTTTATCTGATCATGCTGCTAATGCTAGGCTTGGTATTGCTGTTCGTATGGCGTTTGGTCCGGAAAATCAGAGTGTCTCCCCCGCGGAACAACAAAAATTAACTCCCGCAAATCGTGACCTGTTTCAAATTCCAAGAGTGCGATAGTCGTTACCCTGCGTGTGCTTTCTTTCCCAAATATGAAGATTTTATTGTTTTTTGCCGTATACCGGATGTTTTTTCATGCGTTTGCGCCGCTACGTTTGGGAATGTTTACCGATTTATGCTTCAGGTAAATACCAGTGTTTATGTTCTGTGATCAACTCAACAGCGCCATAGTCAGATTGTAAATATACTTACAGTGTAGCGTGCAGTTTTAATAATGATACGGTTCGTACTACCAAAGTGTTGCAAATTTTTATAACAATGAGTGGCCCCGTAATAAGGGGGCGCTCCCAAAAAAAACCGACGATAAATTCACAATTAACTCGCAAGAGTTGACGAATACCGGAGATTTCCAATGAATAAAACTCAGCAAGGGTTCACGCTCATTGAGCTAATGATTGTTGTTGCTATTTTAGGATTCCTGATCACCATCGCGTTACCAGCCTATCAAGCCTATACCGCCCGGGCAAAAATTTCCGAAATACTGGTGGTTGCTGACGCCGCAAAAAGCAGCCTTTCAGACTATTACATGTCCGCCGGCCAGATGCCCTCATCAACCACCCAGGCCAATATAAACACGAATATTGCTCAAAGCAGCTTTATCAATGCGATTTCCTTCACCACGACAGCCACAACCGCGACAATTTCCTACACCGTACAAAATACCGGCGCCACCGGCGATATCGCGCTGGTTGGAACGGCGAGCGCCAACGGAATACAGTGGAGCTGTAATACAGCGGCAACCACCGTGGATAACAAATACCTGCCAATAAGTTGCCGTAACTAACTATCTTCTTTCAGTCTTGATGCATCCAGTTTGGATGTATCGTCCCGCCGGCTCAAGTAAAGCTTGAATCACGGGCTTTGGCCTGTCGGCTATGGATGATTCCAAATAAATCAGTATAATGCTCGACTTAGATGGCTCCCGGATGATTGGATGAATTCATGACTGACGCCGATTCAAACTCTGCCTGTCCCTGTGAAAGCGGCTTACCGTTTTCCGCATGTTGCGGTGTGGAAAATAAAAAAGCAGTGAACGCGGACATTGTCGCGGCGGTTGCTGAAAACGGCGTTGTTTCCAAGCGTGAGTTGACACCCCAAATTCAGTCGGCTATTGCCTCAATATCTGGTAACCCGGATCTGTTTCCGGTCCGGATAAATTTTTTCGACAAAAAGGCCTGGTTTGTCAAAATGTCACCCCGCTGGTACCGGGAAAGTGTTTTCCTGGATCCCGGCAGAATAAAGGGCACCCTGGTGGTCGAGTATGACCTGGCACGGCTGGAAGAAGTCAGTAAAGACATTCCGTGGCAACCAACCTCCTATATTTTTCATACGGCGTTTTGCGGGTCCACGCTGATGTCGCAGGCCCTGGATGCACTGTTTAATTGCTTGCCTTTACGGGAACCCGAAGTCCTGGGAAACGCGCTGGTATACCAAAGGTCGCAAGCTGCAACTGAAAACAAACAGGTCTGGCTAGATGGCGTGTTAAAATTGCTATCCCGCCGCTACGCCGCGAGACAAGCGGTGGTGGTTAAAACCAACGACTATGCGAATCCCCTGATAATGGACGTAGCAAAATCGGAATATCAAATTCCGGTACTATTTATGTATACACCGCTCAGTGATTTCCTGTCAGGGTGTCTTAAGGCGAACAACCGCCGCGAGTGGATTGCGCAACGTTACAGCTCCGTGGTCAAGTTGGTGCCGCAATGGTTGAATATCCCCGCGGACTTTTCCATCACGGAAGATGCCTATGGCAAAATGGCTGCTGTTTATTGGAGTTACAACGTTGCGCTGTATCTTGAGGCAGCGCGTGATTTATCAATTCGAACGCGAAGCCTGGACTTTAATAGCATGCTGGCCAAGCCAGCGGAGGCGGTTGCGGCGGCGGGAAAATTATTTAATCTTGATCCATTGAACAATGTGAATGTCGCGGAACAAATCCAGCAGCTGTTCGGGGTATATTCCAAAAACAATAAATTAACGTATAGCCCGGAGCAGCGTTACAACGAAATCAACAAGCTATTGAAGCAACACCAGGGTGAGCTGGATGACGCAGAGCTTCTGGCGCAACAACTGTTGGGGGATCGTTACCCATACAACGGATTACCGCAGGGACTGCTGGATGCGTAGTCAATAAATTATTTGATAAAAATGGCGTTTTCAGTGGGTTTTTGCGCCACTTTTTTAATGCCTTTGACCGATGCCCAGCTGACGATCGCGTAACGCACGCCTTTTTTGACCGTTTCCGCCTGATGCAAAAAGCGCTGATCGGATGGAAACAATACCACGGCGCCGGCTCGCGGGCGAATCTGATAATTCAATTTATAAAAACTCAGTTCTCCACCTTCATAGTCTTCATTCAAATAAAACAACATGCTGATGTCGCGGTCGATCACTTTCGACCAGGTTCTGGTTTCCGGATTTATGTTTTCGCTGTCGGCATGCCTGAGGTAAAAACCGCCTTCCCAATAGCGCATCAGGTCGGGTGATTCAAACCAATCCAGTGCTTTGCCATAGCATTTGGCCGCCAGATCAACGTATGTGGATCGCACGATGTCAATGATCTCTTGACGGCGTACACCCATGTCAACCCGTTCGGCGACGCGACGTTTGTCTTCGACCTTGACGATGTTGTCGGGCGTGGACTGCTTATTGTCGATAACCATTAAGCGCTGGCCATCCATTCGATTGGCGTACGCCGTCAGGTCCTTTACCAGTTCCGGATCAACGTAATTTTCAAACATGAATAAACCGTATGGCGGTGGGCGCACGGCTCGCGTTGAACCACAACATTCACCAAATGATTTTCCACTCCCGCAATAACAGGGATCGTTCCCGGAGGGGTTGAAGTCAGGTACCGGTTCGCTGGATTCAATAATCATGGGCGCCGGTTTTTGTTTAGACATATTTTGGTGAGTCATGTTGTGCGGCATGTTAGGCGTTATTGGCGGTTAACGAATCACTATTGTTGCAGTCAACCTATGTTGCAGTCAACCTATGTAATTGCAAGGTGCGTCGTTACATCAGATTCTTACTAAACGGGTAGGAAATCGCCGTAGCGGAAACTTGCCGCCCCACGGAATTATTACAGACAGCAGATGTTATTGATAGAAGTTTAGATTTCAATGCTTTGATATTAGGTATCGTAAATTTTACCGTTATATTGAGACGGATTATGAATACACGTCTCAATAGTAGCATTGTTAATTTTATATACACTACTTACGTAATATTACCTAAGATGACTACCAATATTGTTACGTAGTCTGTCAAAGCACGGGCAATTAACACAGACTATTAAGGGAATTGTTCTTTACATAAAAAAGAATTTTTTCGCGTGTTTTGACTCGTGGATATCGCTATGGTAAGGTGCCTTGCATCGGTTCTCCGTTACTGAGTTACTGTGTTTATCCTGCCATATTGTATGGAGTTGTATGGAATTGTAAGGACAGTAAGGAAGCGATCGGGGAATTGGTTTAGGCAAGGTGAACTACGGATCCTAATGAATGTGTGACGTGTTCACTTCAATTTATTTAACACCAGATACAAAGAGGAGAATACTATGGGTGGAGGAATGGGTGGAGGAATGGGTGGAGGAATGGGTGGAGGTATGGGTGCTGGTATGGCGCCTGCAGCACCGGCGCCAGCACCGGCACCGGCACCAGCAATGGGTATGGGCATGGGCGGCGGCGGTGGCATGGGCGGCGCATAAGCCGCTCTCTAAGCTACCTGCCTAACCGGCTCGCTGTGCTCGACGAAAAAGCCTTAGCGAGTACCGCGTAAAGCAACCCGGGAAAGGGCTGCCATGAAGATGGCGGCCCTTTTCTGTTTTGTCTCATCACAAATTACATCCAGAGTGACTGTTACGGTGAGAACGCGTAAACGCGGTGTCGGTGAAACTGATGCCAACGACTGTTACCAATAACTGCCGTAAACAAACAATAGGGCTCTTCAGAGAGTTCTCAGGTATGGGTTATTTGCCAGTTGACTGCTTGTCTATAGTCGGCGTGTGTTGACATCAGCTCTTCGTGAATGCCCGCGGTTACTGTTCCGTTGCCGTTAAAGTACAAAATCCGATGTGCGGAGCGTATGGAAGAAAAGCGGTGCGCAATAATCAGCGTGGTGCGATGGCTGCGCAGCGTTTGCAGTGCCTCAACAATCATTCTCTCGGAATGACTGTCCAGCGCGGAAGATGCTTCGTCGAGGATTAGAATGGGTGTGTCACGTAAAAACGCCTGGGCTATAGCCAGGCGCTGGATTTGTCCGACCGATAGATTAACGCCGTTCAGGCCAATCTGAGTATCAAGACCATCGGCAAGACGCTCGATAAACTCCCAGGCAAAGCTTGACTCACATGCATCCATCAGCTGTCCTTCCACAGCGTCCGGCCTGGCCAGTAACAGGTTTTCCCGGATCGAACCATTAATAATAAACGGTTCCTGCCAGACGATCGAAATCTGACTTCGCAACGATTGCAGTGATACGGTCTTGATATCAACCCCGTCAATGCTGATTGCGCCTTCCTGGGGATCATAAAATCGCATCAGCAATCCTGCAAAGGTTGATTTTCCGGAGCCGCTCGGCCCAACCAATGCCACCGTTTCGCCGGCGTTAATGTTAACAGACAGATGTGCAAAAACCGGTTTTGCGGCGTTCGGGTAGGTGAAGCTGACCTCGCGGCAAGATATTTCGCCTGTTGTGACCCGCAGTGCGTTTTTGTTATCTAATTCCGCGACACTGGGCTGCAAATTCATGACTTCCATAATACGTTCAGCGGCGGCCCGGTGGGTCTGCATCTGTATCGGCATCTGTGCGATGCTGCGTACGGGATTGGTCAAAAACCGGATGTATACCATAAAGCTGACAAATACACCGAGTTCCAGCCGGCCGGATTCTATGCCGGATATGCCGTTAAAAATGATCACTAGCGCCACCAAATAGAGCAAAACTGTAAAAATTGAGTTGTAAAGAATTGTGATCATCCGCACTTTTAATGCCCAGGATCGGGCTATTTCAAATTGTTTACGGTGTTTTTCGCGAATAATTTTTTCACTATTAAATGAGCTAATGCCGCGCAGGTTTGCCAATGTTTGTTCTTCGACGGAAATTAACTTGGCTTTTTCCCGGGTAAAATGCCGGGAGGCAAGGCCGGTTCTAGGGCCAACATAGTATTGGGAAAGGAAAAACAACGGCGCCATCATGACGGCAATCATCGCCAATCGCCAATCAATCCAGAAAATCATGGTTATGTAAACTATCAGTACGACTGTGCTGGCAACCAGGTTGAGCGGGATGTTGAACACATAGGTTAATATTTTGTCCACGTCGCTGCTTAATCTTGCGATAAGGTCGCCTTTGTCAAACTTCGATTGGATTGGGTGCGACAACAGCATAATACGGCTGAATAAGGCTCCCCGGACTCGATCGAGAAACCGTAGCGTAGTGCGTTGGAAATTGTAGGTATAAATAAACTGGACCAGCATGTTCAATAGCACTATGCCGGCAATGATGAGCAATGTGTGGTTTAATGGCGCAAAATTGCCGCTGGTGATTTGTGTGATGACTTTGCCAAACATCCATATTAGAACAGTATTGGCCGCGATCATGGCCAGGCTCAGTACCGTCAGAAACAGTATAAAATACCGGTCGGTTTTTACGTAAGGCCAAAAATATCTGACAATGGCTCTCTGCCAATGCATGAACCGCTTATTGTTTAATTTCATTGAATAACCAGCCTGGATTAAATCTTGTTTTACAATCGCGGAATATTGCGGGAGAGCGGCTATCTATGGTTTTACTGGTTTTTTAACCTCCCGCCAATACCCAGGTCAATTTGCGATAGTAAACAATTACGTAATGCAACGCCATCAAAGAAACCGCTATCCGTTGTCGGAAAGATATTTTCCCGTGGCATTAAACAGCAGGAGCCGTTCCGGGCAACACCGCCGCCCGCTGTGATCTGGTTAAAAGCGGAATTCGATTCACCCCTTATTTTCTGTGGCGCGGACCATTTTTTATCTTCTATCAATGATATTCTGTCAATAAGATGCTTTGCATGATTTTCATGGATGTATTATATAATGGTTTAGCGTCATGTCGGTATGTGATGTCATTCGCTGCGGACGCCAGACGAGCACGTTGCGCAGGTAAGAAACTGTTGCCATGTGATGGCGGGAAAATGAAAAACCAATAAGGGAGGAAAAAGCCATGTTGTTTGCCACCAATCGGGAACCCAAGGGCTCCATCAAAAAAGGCGCTAAAGACCAGC
>Ga0209640_10005112_pt1 | contig 11475 bp, 9 predicted proteins | sample RifCSP10_1_FD_184018 | JGI IMG/M metagenome (GOLD analysis project Ga0209640, IMG submission 184018) | Soil microbial communities from Rifle, Colorado - Rifle CSP2_sed 10_1 (SPAdes) (version 2) | ecosystem: Environmental > Terrestrial > Deep subsurface > Rock core/Sediment | place: Rifle... | reverse complement strand
GGGGCGGGATCGGCCATCCGCGGGCCGAACGGGATCGTGGTGACGACCACGCGCTCGACCTCGTCGGCGCGGAGCCCCTCGCGCGCGGCCAGGCCGAGCAGCGCGTCGAGCGCGGGGTGATTGTACCGGCAGCACGCGTAGCGCTTGAAGTAGTTCTGCTGGATGCGCAGCGCGCCGCCGAGGCCGTCGAGGGCGCGCGCGGGCTCGAAGCGGTCGGCCAGGATCGTGCCGTACACGTCGCCGGGCCCATCGGCCAGCCCGGTGAACCCCGCGCGCTGTAGATCCACCGCCAGGATGCCCTCGAGCCCGGAGCGTCCCGGGTAGGCATTGCGGATCGTCACGCCCTCGAGCGCGGTGGTCCAGGTATTGGCGGGGCTCATGCTCGCGGCCAGGTTGATCGTCGCGCGGACGGCCGCCGCGTCGAGCCCGGCCAGCTTGGCGACCGCGACCGCGCTGCCGATGGTGCCCCACGTGCCGTGGGAGTGGACGTTGGGCCGGGGCGTGGTGGCGCTGCCGAGCCGCGAGCAGACCTCGTAGCCGGCGATGATGCTCTCCAGCAGGCGCCGCCCATCGGCCCCGAGATCCTCGGCCACCGCGAGCGCGGCGGGGATCACGTGGATCGCCGGATGGCCCCCGCCGAGCCGGCTGCCCTCGTCCACCTCGAGCGCCACCCCGGCGGTCCCGTTGACGAGCGCGGCGAGGAGCGGATCCACCTTGCCCCCGTGACCCAGCAAGGTGGCGGTGGCGCGAGAGCCCCTGGCCAGCGTGGACTCGGCGAGACGCCGGTTCTCGGGCAGCGCGCTGCCCGCCACCATGGCGCCGAGCGTGTCGAGGAGCACGAGGCGGGCGGCCCCGACCGCCGGGGCCGGCAGCCGCTTGACGTCCGTCTCCGCGACGAAGCCCGCGAGCCGGTCGAGGTAGTCCATCGCCACCGGCCGCGCTACCCGGCGCCGCCCGCGATGGGCGCGACCGGACCCGTCCGGGCCAGGTACTGGCCGTAGCCGGGCTTCTGCTCGAGACGGCCCTGGTTGAGCAGCACCCGGCCGCGCAGCACGGTCATCCACGGCCGGCCGCGCGACTTCCAGCCCTCGTAGAGCGTCCAGCCGGCGATCCCGTGATGATCGGCCACCTTGATGGTCCCGTCGGCGTCGGGATCGATGATGGTCAGATCCGCGTCGGCGCCCACCCGGATCGCGCCCTTTCGCGGGTAGAGCCCGAAGATCCGCGCGGGATTCTCGGCCATCACCCGGGCCAGCCACGTCGGCGGGAGGCCCCGCTTCACGACGCCCTCGCTCCACATCAGCGGCAGCAGCGTCTCGATCGAGGGGCTGCCGAAGGGAATGGGCTTGCCCTCGCCGTCCACGAAGATGTTCTTCCAGCCGGGCTCCTTGAGCTCCTTGCGCCGCGGCGAGTGATCGCTGGCCACCGTGGCGATGGCCCCCTCGCGGCTGCCGCCCCAGAGCGCGTCGCCGTCGCCGCCGCCGACCGGCCGGAGCGGCGGGCCGATCTTGGCGAGCGGCCCCCAGGTCTCCATCTCCTTCTCGGTGAGCAGCATGTACTGGGGGCAGGTCTCGGTCCACACGCGCTGCCCGCGGGCCTGCGCCGCCTTGATCCGCTCGAGCCCGAGCCGGGTGGAGAGATGCACGACGTAGACCGGACAGCCGGTCATCTCGCCGATGAGGATGGCGCGGTTGATCGCCTCCTCCTCGGTCCACGGCGGGCAGGTCGCCGGGAAATCGGTGGGCTTCACGCGCCCCGCCGCGATCGATTTGTTCTCGAGGTGGTAGAGGATGTCGCCGTTCTCGCAGTGGAGCTGGCAGACGCCGCCCAGCGCCGCGATCCGCTCCATCACCTGGGCGATGAACTCGTCCGAGCACATGCGGTTCGGCCGGCGCTTGTAGGTCATGAAGATCTTGTAGGACGTCACGCCCTGCGCGAAGGCCTCCGCCAGCCCGTCGAGGATGTAGGGCTGGTTGTTCAGGATGAAGTGGAAGCCGAAGTCCACCACCGACTGCCGGGAGGCCTCCTCCCGCAGGCGCTTGAGCGCCTGGGGCAAGGTCTCCCGGACCTGGTCGTCGTACTCCACGAACGAGAGCAGCGTGGTGAGGCCCGCGTGCGCAGCGGCCACCGGCCCGGTTTGCCAGTCGTCGTAGACCGCGCCGAGGTGCACGTGGCAGTCGATGAGGCCGGGCAGCACGTACTTGCCGGTGGCGTCGATCGTGCGCTCCGCGGGCGGCAGCATCGCCTCGGCCCCCAGCGCCACGATCCTGCCGTCGCTCACCGCCACCGCGGTCTCCAGCACCTCCGTCGGCGTGACGACGCGGCCGCCCTTGACCAGCAGGTCGATCGAAGGGCTCATCGCGCGCCCGGCTTCGTGGGCTGGGTCAGGAGGCCGTAGTGCTCCGGATGCCGCCGGCCGAGGAAGTCCCAGCGCTTGCGGGCCGGGATCATCTGGTCGAGGTCGATCCGCGCGGCCACCAGCTCGTCGCCGGTGGTGGCGGCCTTGGCGAGCACCTGCCCCATCGGGCTCACGATGCAGGAGCCGCCGATCAGCTCCATGCCGTCCTCGACGCCGGCCTTGGCGATGCCGACCACGAAGAGGTTGTTCTGGTAGGCGCCCGCGCGCAGGCACAGCTCGTTGAGATCGAGGGCCAGCGGCGAGAGCGGGGTGTTGTAGCCGATCAGCACGAGCTCGGCGCCCAGCAGGCCCAGGCTGCGATAGGACTCGGGAAAGCGCCGGTCCTGGCAGATGGCGATGCCGACCTTGGTCCCGACCGCGTCGAAGACCCGGTACCCGGTGTCGCCGGACTCGAAGAAGTGCGGCTCGTAGACCTGGGCGTGACCGTCCGGCACGCGCACCCCCGGCAGATGAATCTTTCTGAAGGCCCCCGCGAGAGTGCCCCGCTCGTCGGTCAGCAGCGCGGTGTTGAAGTAGCGGCCTCGGCTCTTCTCGCAGAAGCCCACGTGGCAGGCGATGCGCGCCTCGCGCGCCCGCTGCAGCAGGGGGGCCAGCGCCTTCGGCGGCGTCTCGGTCTCGAAGAACTGGTCGAAGTCGTCGCGGACGCGCTTGGGGAAGTAGGGCGTCAGCGCCATCTCGGGATAGGCCAGGATCTCGACGTCCTCCGCGACGGCCCGCTCGAGCAGGGCGAGCATCCGCTCGACGATCTCCTCGCGGCTCGTGCCTTCGTTGTTGGGGCCCATCTGGGCCGCGGCGACCTTGATATGGCGGGCCATGTGCGTCTCCTCCGGTCGGGTCAGGATGCGGTGCGTTTGCGACAGGCCTCGAGCATCTCGATCAGCACCACCCGGCATTGCTCGGCGGTCGCGGCCTCACGGGTGAACGGGATCCGGCACCCCCGAAGCCCTTCGCGGGTGCGGACCCGGAGCTTGAAGCCGAGACGATCCACCGCCACCATCTCCGCGCCCTCGGCCTCGAGCCCGCCGAGCCCACGCGCGTAGGCGACGAGCGCGTCCGCGTGATCGCGATTCATGTGCGCGGTGATGCCGGCCGCGGCATCGGCCAGCGGATCCGGGAGCGCGGTCTCGTAACCGGCCGCCTGGACCCAGTCCATCGCCCCGAAGCCGCCGACGAAGTAGACGTCGGCGAGGTCGACGCGCCAGAAGGCGAAATCCTCGAAGTCGACCCAGTGGACCGCGTTCGGATGGCGGGCCAGGTAGGCACGGCGCGCGGCGTCGCGCTCTCCCCCCTCGACCCGGCCGGCCCGACCCATGAGGGTCACCCGGGCCAGCGCCAGCGGATCGTCGCCGTCCCCGGCCTGGGCGACCAGCAAGCTCGCGCGGGAATCCGCCTCGAGGTTCTGCGTGTGCATGGCGAGCCGGCTGATGAGCAGCAGGGGCCGGCCCCGCCCGTCCGTCGCGTAGGGCATGACCGAGACAAAGGGATGACCGGGGTGACGGCGCGAGAGGGTGCCGAGCGCGCCGGTGCGCCCCAGGTGGACGAGGGTCCGCGCCTGCTCGGCGAACGTGGGCTCGGGCACCGGCATCTCCGGGGCGGAATGGCCGTGGCGGCTCATGACGTCGACGGCACTTTACCACCCTCGAGCGCGAGGCGCTCGGCGAGGCGCTGGGCATCCGGCACCACGAACACGGCCAGCGGGGCCTCGCGGTTGCGGACGGTCAGCTCGTGGCGGGCATGGTCGGCCATGTCGAGCCCCGCGCGCACCGCGCGGGTCGCGGCCCGCTAGAGCTTGGTGCGGCCGCTCAGCTTGTCGAGGAAGCCTCCGAGCGCGCGGTTGAACTCCTCGGGCTGCTCGAGATTCGACAGATGCGAGGCGCGGCACAGCACGGCCAGCTCCGCCGCGGGCAGCGCGGCGTGGATCTCGCGGGCCATCTCCACCGGGGTGCCGGAATCCTCCTCGCCCACGATGACCAGCGCCGGGCAGCGGACGTCCCGGAGCCGCTCGGTGGCGTTGATCTTCGGAAGCGCGTGGCAGCAGCCGATGTAGCCCGCCGCCGGGGTGGCGCGGATCATGGCGCCCACGCGCTCCATCAGGTCCTTGCGCCGCGCGCGGAACGGCGCGGTGAACCACCGCTCGAGCGTCGGGGCCACCATCGGCTCCATCCCCTTGGCGCCCACCGTTCTGATGCGCTCTTCCCAGATGGCGGCGGCCCCCGGGACGTAGCGGCTCGTGGTGTCGCAGAGGGCGAGGCTCTGCACCGCGGCCGGGTACTTGAGCGCGAAGATCTGCCCGATCATGCCGCCCATCGAGAGCCCCACGAAGTGGGTCGCGCTGACCCCGAGCCCGTCGAGGAGGCCCTTCAGGTCGTCGGCGAGCTGCTCCAGGGTGTAGGCGCCCGCGGGCGCGGTGGTCTGCCCGTGGCCCCGGGTGTCGTAGCGGAGCACGCGGTAGCGGCCCCGGAGCGCGCGCGCCTGCTCGTCCCACATCGAGAGGTTGCAGGCGAGCGAGTGGCTGAACGTCACCACCGGGCCGTCGCCCTCGATCTCGTAGTTGATCTCGATCCCGTTGGCCTTGATCTTCATAGTCCCCTCACCCTGCCCTCTCCCCAGAGGGGAGAGGGTATGTCGGGTTCACTCCTGGGTGGCGGTGCTCGGGCAGATCTGGTTGTAGGGACAGTAGCGGCAGGCCTGGTACTCGGGCGTCGCCTCGAACTCCCGCCGCCGGATGCCGCGCGCCGCCTCCGCGATGGCCTCCCGGGCCTTCTCGAGGTCCGGGCCGGCGGGCTTGTGGCGCCCGACCAGGCCCGACTCGAGGAAGCGCAGCTCCACCCGCGCGGGCAGGCGCCCCGTCATCTCCTGCTGGGCCAGCGCGTAGATCTTGAGCTGGAGACTCTCCCGCGCGCGCTGATCGGCCTTCTTCTGGTCGGTGACGTCGCTCGACTTGTAGTCCACGATCACCGAGCCCTCCGGCGTCTCGTCCACGCGGTCGAACCGCCCGCGCACCCGGTCGAGCCCGAGGTTGAAGCCGAACTCCCGCTCCACGTCGGTGGGCTTCTGCCCCGAGGCTTCCTCCTCGTGGTAGAAGCGCGTCAGCGCCGCCACGCCCGCCCGCTTGCGCTGCTCCTCGTGCTCGCGGGTCAGGAAGCCTTCGTTGCGCCACGCGTTGTCGAAGGCGAGGAGGAAGCCCTCGAGCGAGGTGTAGTTGCCGGCGGCCCGGCGCCGCAGGTAGAACTCGACCGCCTTGTGGAGCGCGTTGCCGTAGACGACCGAATGGTGCTGGCGCAGCGGGATCCGCAGGATGTGGATGTACTGGTACTTGAGCGGGCAGGTCTGGTAGTCGTCCACCTGCCGGTGGCTCACCGCGAGCGCCTCCTCGTCCGGGATCGGGGTGAGCCCGAGGCCCGCCGACTCCGGGAGCGGCGCCTGCCGCCGCAGCTCCTCGATGGCGTGGGCCCGGAAGGGGCGCGCGGCGTCCTTCGGGAGGTCGAGCGCCTCCAGCACGAACTGGCTCACCTTCCACTTGCGCTTGCCGCCCATGTCCTCCGCGCTGGTGAGGTAGAGTCGCTCCCTGGCGCGGGTCATGCCCACGTAGAAGAGACGCCGCTCCTCCTGCTCGTGGAAGTCGCCGGTGGGCAACGTGTCCTTGATGAGGCCGGGCGGGATCTCGATGGGCTCGGACCGCCGGGTGGACGGGAACTTGTTCTGTACGCAGTCCACCATGAACACGATCGGCCACTCGAGCCCCTTGGACTTGTGCACGGTGAGCACGTGCACCGCCGGGGTCTCGGTGTCGGCCTCGGCCACCGCCGGGTCGTCGCCCGCGTCCATCAACGCGTCCAGATGGTTCACGAACTCGCGCACGTTGTCGTACTTGAGCACCCGCGCCGCGTCCTTGACCCGGGTGAAGAACTTGCTGACGTTCTGCACCTCCTGCTCGAGCTCGGCGGGCGCCTTCGCGTACCGGGTCATGAGCCCGGATTCCACCAGGAACTGATAGAGCACCTCGCCGGTCGGATGCTCGCGCGCCAGCTCCATGTAGCGGCGGAGATCCGCCACCAGCCGGGCGACCGCGAGCCGGCCCTCGTCGCTGACCGGCAGGTCGGGCGGGACCTCGCCCAGCACGTCGAACAGGTGTCGGTTCTTCCGGTTCGCGTACGTCGCGCAGTTCGTCAGATCCACGATCGGCACCTGGTAGACGTCGGACGACGCCAGGTAGTGGAGGCTGATCGAATCGTCGGTATAGACCACGCTCCGGAGGAAGGCGATGAGCAGGCGGACCTCGGGCCGCCCGTAGAGGCCGGCGTTGCCCGAGAAGGTCCACGGGATGCCGCGCATGTTGAGCGCCCGCAAGTAGTGGTCGGCGTCGTTGTTGGCGCGCACCAGCACCGCGAAGTCGCGATAGGGGCGGCCGCGCTCGTGCTCCTCCCGGATCAGCTCGGCCAGGTGGTCGGACTCGGTGGAAACGGTGTCGAAGGGCAGGTGCCGCGGTGCCTCCCCCAGGCCGATGATGGAGATCAGCCGCTTGTCGATCTTCTGCGCGATCTCGAGACGGTCGGGGTTGTTGTGCTGGATGAGCCGGTAAGCGGCGTCCAGCACCGCCTGGGGCGAGCGGTGGTTCTCCTGCAGCACGACCTGGCGGGCGTCGGGATAGGTGCGGTCGAAGTCGAGGATGTTGCTCATCGAGGCGCCGCGGAAGCGGAAGATGGCCTGGTCGTCGTCCCCCACCACCGCCACGTTGCGGTGGCGGGCGGCCAGCAGCTTGACCAGCTCGAACTGGGCGTAGTTCGTGTCCTGGAACTCGTCCACCAGGATGTACCGGAACCGCTCCTGGTAGCGCCGCAGCACGTGGGCGCGGGTGCGGAAGAGGCGCAGCGCCTCGATGATCTGGTCGCCGAAGTCGATCTGGCCGAGGCGGGCCATCAGCGTCTGGTACTGGGCGTAGGTCCGCGCGAGCTCCAGGTGCTGCTCGGCGGCGAGGCGCGATTCGTCGTCGGTGGCGGCGGCGAACAACGCCTCGGCGTGGGACAGGTACTCGTCCGGCCCCACGTCTTCGTCCTTCAGCCGGCTGAACTGGCCGAGGATGGCCTGCAGGTGCCGCGTGGGATCGCCGAGCGGCCGGTAGTGCTTCAGCGGGAACTCGAAGAGGTGGTCGCGGAGGAAGATGATCTGCTCGGCGCGGGTGAGCACCCGGAAGTCGGGGGTGAGCCCCAGCTCGAGCGCGTTCTCCTTGATCAGGCGGTCGCCGAACGCGTGGAAGGTGGCGATGTTCACGTCGGCGTAGCCGTAGGGCACGAGGGTGTCCACGCGCTCCTCCATCTCGGCCGCCGCCTTGTCGGTGAACGTCAGCGCGAGGATCTCGGAGGGCCGGGCGCGCCGGGTGGCGATGAGGTAGGCGATGCGCCGGGTGATGACGGTGGTCTTGCCGGTGCCCGCGCCCGCGATGATCAGCAGCGGGCCCGTCTCGTGGGTGACCGCGGCCGCCTGGGGCGCGTTCAGCCCCTCGAGGATGCGCTCGGCGCCCCGCGCCGCTTCCGCCATCAGCGCGAACTATACCATCCTAGGGAACCACCAGTGAGAGCGCGTCGGGCACGCACTCGAAGCTGACGGGTAGCGGGCCGAGCAGCTCGCCGTCCACCTGCACGAAGCGGCTACCGTCGCCGTGGGCGACCGCGCGGCGGGTCTTGAGATAGGTCACGCCGGGCATGCCCAGGTGAGAGCCGGTGAAGGCCGCGGCCAGGTAGCGGGCGAAGCGATGGCGCTGGGTGGTATCGAAGAGGCAGACGTCGAGCACGTCGTCGTCCATCGAAGCGTCCGGGGCGAAGCGTAGCCCGCCGCCGTAGGACGCCGCGTTGGCGACCACCGCGAAGGTGGCGCGGTGCTGGCCGGCCTCGGTCTCCAGCAGGAAGGGCACCGGGTGCCAGTCGGTGAGCTGCTTGAGACCGGCCATCCAGTAGGCGCCCTCGCCGGTCAGCCGCTTGAGCCCGGGATGGACGGCGCGCACGATGTCGGCGTCGAGGCCCACGCCCGCCATGAGCAGGAAATAGCGCTCGCCCGCCCGGCCCACCGACACGCGCCGCCGCCGCTCCCCGGCAATGACGTCGGCGACGAGCTCGAGGCTGCCGGGCAGCCCGATCTCCCCCGCCAGCACGTTCGAGGTGCCGCCGGGCCAGACCGCGAGGGGGGTGGACGTGCCGACCAGCGCTTGCATGGCCTCGTTGACGGTACCGTCGCCGCCGTGGACGATGACCAGGTCCACGCGCGCCTCCACCGCCGCCGTGGTGAGCCGGGTGGCGTCGGCGGGGCCGGTGGTGACCTGCGGCGTGACCGTGATCCCGCGCTGGCGCAGGGCATCCACCATGCAGGTGACCGACTCGAAGCGATTGCGACGCTGGCCGGAGCCGGGATTGTGCACGAGGACGGCGGAGCGCGACACGGCCCCCTCGCTACCGCCGGATCTCGGTGCTGTCGGTGGCCAGCAGCTCTTCGAGCTCGGCCCGGCTCACCACCGGCACGTCGCCCCAGACGGTGCACTTGAGCGCGGCCAGCGCGGTGGCGGCGTCGACCGCCTCCTGGGCTCCGCGCCCGATCAGGGTGGCCCAGAGGAAGCCCGCGGCGTACGCATCACCCGCTCCCACGCGGTCCACCACGGTGACCGTGTAGCGCTTCGAGGGACGATGGACGCCCTGGGCCGTGAGCACCGCCGAGCCGGCCTCGCCCAGGGTGAGCGCGATGGCGGCCGACGGGGCCAGCCGGCGGAGACCCTCCAGCACGCGCTCGGGCGCGCCCTCGAGCTCGAACACGGTGGCCGCGTCGTCCGCGCCGATGAACAGGTAGCCGAGGCGCGGGAGGATCTCGTCGAGGAAGTCGCGCGCCTCCTTCGGGGTCCAGAGTCGCGAGCGGTAGTTCACGTCGAAGGACACCGGCACGCCCGCGGCGCCCGCCTCGTCGATCGCGCGGCGCACCACGTCCCGGATGCCGTCCCCCAGCGCGGCGGTCACGCCGGTGAGATGCACGAGCCGGGCGCTCCGCACGAGCGTCCAGTCCACGTCGTCGGCCACCAGGCGGCTGAACGCCGAGTCGCGCCGATCGTAGAGCACGCGCACCGGGCGCGGGGCCATGCCGTACTCGATGAAGTAGAGACCCATGCGCTGCCCGGGGCGGCGCAGGACCCCGCGGCAGTCGACGCCGTGGCCCATCAGCTCGCGGACCGTGCGATCGCCCCAGGCGTGCTCGGACGGCAGCGCCGAGATGACGGCCGTGCGCAGGCCGAGCCGCGCGCAGGCGGCCGCGACGTTGGCCTCGGTCCCGCCGATCTGCACGTCCAGGTCCTGGGCCTGCTCGAGCCGCTGCGGCGGGCGGGCGGCCAGCCTGAGCATCACCTCGCCCAGGCCGACCAGATCGTGCCGCGGCTCGGGCCGGCTCACGCGGTGCCCGTCACGCGCACCTTGAAGGTGGTGCCATACAGGAGGAGGGATTGAACGGCTACGAGCTGCCGGTCCGGCGCGAAGGTCACCCGGGCGGGCTGGTCGGCGCGGGCCCAGGACGAGAAACGGGTGATGTCGACGAGCGCGGTGAGGCCGCCGGTGGCCGCGTCGGGGCTCGGTCGGAAGCGCAGCGGGACCAGCTCCGCGCGGTAGCCGTCCGTCGAGACATCGTCCGGCCCTTCGTTCTCGGCTCGGGCCCGGCGGACCACCCAGGTGTGATAGGTGCCGTTCGCATCATGCTCGAGCGTGTTGTCGGCGAAGTTGAGCTCGGCCGAGATCAGATCGTCCACGTGGCGGCCCGCGGGCAGGGCCAGGACGTCGTCGACCTGGCGCCGCCGGCCCAGTAGCAGCGTGTGGGTGACCGCGTGGATCTCGGCCCGCTGACGGGCGTAGTCGTAGCTGGTGGTGGAGGTGTTCTGGCGGTTCCTGAAGTGATGGACCGCCCGCGTCTCCACGGGCTTGAACCGGCCGTCGCGGATGATGCCGGAGGCCTCCGTCCGGGTGCTGATCCCCGTCCCCTGGCCCTGCATGGTCATCCGGTACTTGCCGGCCGGGCGATCGATCTCCTGCACCACGGTCCCCGACAGCGAAAGGGTCAAAAAGCTAAACAGAACAGATAGATCAAGCTGATAGGCGAAGGTGGACCTGCCGTCCTCCAGGGCATGGGCCCGGCCGCGACCGAACAGCAGCCCGAGCGGCAGGGCGGCCAGTAGCTGCCGCCGGCTCAGCAAGCGCTCCATATGCCCGCATTCTACTCGACAGCTCATGGCCGCGGGATTTGGTTTTAGATTTATTTCCTGCTAGTTTATAAGCCTATCCCACCTTTTCTCACGCACCCTTAGGGGGCACGGGTTCATGAAGAACTCCCGGAGAGTAGTAATTACGGGGTTGGGTGTCGTTGCCCCCAACGGCATCGGCAAGGAAACCTTCTGGCAGAATCTCATCGCGGGCAAGTCCGGCATCGACTACATCACCGCCTTCGACGCCTCCCCCTACCCCTGCCAGGTCGCCGGGGAGGTACGGGACTTCGATCCGAAGGCGTTCATGACAGCTCGCAAGGCGAAAATGATGGGACGATTCTCCCAGTTAGCCCTGGCTGCCACACGTCTTGCGTTTGACGATGCAGACTTGACCATTGGCGGAGATCTCTCGTCGTCAACCAGTATCTTCTACGGGACTTCAATCAATGGAGGTGGCGACGTCGCCGCTGGAGCCCTAGAGAGCCTTCTTCGCGAGGGCGTGGCCGGCATCGACCCTTGGGCCGCGCTCGAGTACCCTCCGCATGCACCGTCCAGCTACATCGCGATTGAGTTTGGGATACAGGGGCCTGCTTTGTCGGTCTCCTCAAACTGCTGTACCGGCATTGATGCAATCAATGAAGGCTTCAGGCACATCGCCGAGGGAGCCTCAACCGTCGCAGTCGTTGGTGGATGTGACGCCCCGATATTCCCACTTGCCTTCGGCGCTTTCTGCGCGCTCGGAGCTTTGACCAAGCGCAACGATGCGCCGCACAAAGCCTCGCGTCCGTATGACGCTCTTCGGGATGGGATCGTGATCTCGGAGGGTGCCGCG
>Ga0209640_10005111_pt1 | contig 11476 bp, 10 predicted proteins | sample RifCSP10_1_FD_184018 | JGI IMG/M metagenome (GOLD analysis project Ga0209640, IMG submission 184018) | Soil microbial communities from Rifle, Colorado - Rifle CSP2_sed 10_1 (SPAdes) (version 2) | ecosystem: Environmental > Terrestrial > Deep subsurface > Rock core/Sediment | place: Rifle... | reverse complement strand
GGGCTGCCGGCGATTTCGATCCTGATGTGCTTGACGTCGGCGGCCTTGAGCGCAGACAGTCGATGCTCGGGTTCGCTCTTATGCGGCTTGAAGTAAGCGAACAGCGCGAGTGCGGCGACCGCCGCCAGCAGCGCGACATTGAGCCATTGGCGGTTTTTCATGCCCGACGGCGGCGCCACCAGATGACGACGCCGGCGGATGCGAATGCCAGTGGCAGGAAAATCAGAAAACCGAACAGAATCAGATATTGTTGGCCGCGCCCGAGCTCGAGATTGCTGTCGAACGACGGCCGCGGCTGGATCGCGATCAGCGCCTCGTCGCCGGCAAGCCAGTTGACGATATTGACGCCGAGATCGAGGTTGCCGCCGAGTCCGAGGGACGCGTTGGCGAGGAAGCCGCCGCCGCCGATCACGACCACCCGCTGCGTGCGGTCGTTGACGCTGCGCTCGAGCGCGAGCGCAATGTTGACCGGCCCCGGTATGTCGCGCGTTTTGTCGAAGGTAATCCCGGCGTCGAGCTTGCCCATTTCGACCCAGCCGCGTGGTGCAACTTCGATCAGCCGCGTCGTTCGCCACTCGCCGCTTTCGTTGGCGCCGATCTGGCGCGCGTACGGGAAAACGGTATTGAGCTGGAAATCGCCAAAGATCGGATGGCGGCCATAACTGGTCGCGCTCGCGAATACCGGCGGGCCGTTGCGCGGTTGCAGTGTCGGATCGACGACTGTCCCCGGTCCGAGCACAAGCCCGAGCAGTTCAGCGACCGGTTGCAGCCCGCGTAATGGCTCCGGATCGATGAGCCACAACAGATTGCCGCCTTGCTGCAGGTACTGCTTGATTTTCTGCGCTTCAGCGGGTTGCAGATCGACCTGCGGATTCGCGATCAGCAGCATGCTGGCGTTGGCCGGCACTTCCTGCGCGACGGCAAGATTGAGGCTGTTGGTCTTGAAGCCCTTGGCCGTGAGCTGCTTGCCGAATTCGCCGAGCTCGTGATTGGCGATGCCGTTCAGGCGCCGTTCGCCGTGGCCGTCGAGCGCCATCACCAGGCGCTCGCTCGAGCGCGCGAGCCGCACCAGCGCGTTGATGAACGCCTGCTCGTGGTAGTCGGTGAGATGCTCGCTCCTCTGGTTGTACTCGAGCACGGACTCGCCATTGACGCGAATGCCGGCCGCCTGCGCGAGCTTGGGTTCCTCGCGTGGATCGACAAACGTGACGCTCAGGTCGGATTTGAGGCGCTGGTACGGCGCCAGGAAATCCCGTATCAGCTTGCGCGCGTCGCCACGCACGTCCTGGCGTGCGGCAAACGCGGTGATCTTGATCGGTCCCGTGAGCTTTACCAGCACATCGCGCGCCGGCTGCGACAGGGTGTTGCGGGCATTCTGCGTGATGTCACGCTCGGCGCGATACTCCTGTGAGAGAAACGCCAGCAAGGCCACCAGCGCGATCAGCAGCACGACGAAAATGCCGTTCTGCACCAGCAGCTGCGACCGCAATTTTGACGTTACCTGCATGCGCTAGCCCCGCAGCCGCGCCGCGTCGAGGCGGCGGATGGTCAGAATCAGAAAGGTCGCGATCAGCAGCAGCAGGCATGCGATTGCGTAGCTGTCGATTACCCCTTTGCCGAACGGCTCGAAATTCTTGAGCGGGGACAGCACTTGTGCGAGTGCCGCTGGCACTTGCCAGCCGCGGCCGCGCAAGCCTTCGGCCGCGGTCTCCCCGGCGAGCAGCATGCCGAGCAGCAGGCTGAACGCGATCATCGCCGCCGCCAGCGGCTGTGCGGTCAGGCACGAGGCATAGAGCGCGACGGCGGCAAAGCACGCCGCGAGCAGCGCGACGCCGATGATCAGGCTTGCCAGCAGCCCGAAATCAAGGCGCCCGCCGAGCAGCAGTGCCAGCGGCATCAAAGTGGTGATGCCGACGATCAGCAGCAGGAACGTGACGAGCCCGACGAATTTGCCGAGCGCGATTTCAGTCATCGAAAGCGGCGCCGACACCAGGAACACCATGGTCTGGTTGCGCCGTTCCTCGGCGATCAGCCGCATGGCCAGCAGCGGCACCGCGAACAGCAGCACCACCGCAATGGTCGAAAACAGCGGCGCGACCACCAGCTCGGTAATGCCGGGCGGATTCGGCACCTGGATCAGCTGCGGCTGGAGTTGCATGAAATCATCGAGCCGTTTCAGGAAACCGAAGGCGAGGATCAACTGCGTGAAAGTGAGCACCACCCACGCGAGCGGAGAGGCGAACAATGTTTTCAATTCCTTGCCGGCGATGGTGAAGATCATGATTGATCTTCCTTCTGCGTGAGGTGCACAAACACGTCTTCCAGGCTCGACTGCGCCGGCGCGAGCTGGTAGAGGCCCCACGATTCCCTGCCCGCGCGCCGCACCAGCTCATCGGTCGGATCGGAGCCGTTTGCGAAACTCAGGCGAAACACGGTTTCGGACGCGGCTTCCGCGCGCGCCACGCCGCTGATTGCGGCGAGTTCCGATACTGCCGGCGGGTGCCTGAGCCCCAGCAGCACCATGCGCCCGCCGTGGAATTGCTTGAGGCCGGCGATCGAGTCGCTGAACACGGTGCAGCCGTGATGCAGGATCTGCACGCGGTCGCACACGCTCTCGACTTCGGGCAGGATGTGCGTCGACAGTATCACGCTGTGATTCGCGCCGAGTTCGCGGATCAGCCCGCGGATTTCGCGGATCTGGTTGGGATCAAGGCCGATCGTCGGCTCATCGAGGATTACCACGTCCGGGCGGTGCACGACGGCTTGTGCCAGGCCGACGCGCTGCTGATAGCCTTTCGACAGCGTCCCGATCAGTTGCTTCGCGACAGCGGTGAGACCGCAGCGCGCGAGCACGTCGTCAACCGCCGCGGTGCGTGCGGATTTGACGACGCGGTGCAGGCGTGCGGCGAGGTCCACGTATTCCCTGACGGTAAGCTCGCGATACAGCGGCGGTGTCTCGGGCAGGTAGCCGATGCGTGCCTTGGCGGCAGTCGGGCGCTCGAAGAGATCCACGCCGCAAATGCTGATTGCCCCGCTCGACGGCGCGAGGTTGCCGGTCAGCATCTGCATGGTGGTTGTTTTGCCGGCGCCGTTCGGGCCGAGGAAGCCAAGAATCTCGCCGCGCTTCAGTTCGAGGCTGACGTTGTCGACGGCGGTGTGAGCGCCGAATCTGCGCGAAAGCCCTTGGGCGGAAACGGTAATCTCAGCGGCCTGGTCTGTCATTATCTTCGCCATGGTGCGCGGGTTGCTTGTAGTAGGCGCGAAATATACCTAATATGTCACGGTTTACGAAGAACTAGCGGCGTATTATCCGCTCTAATCGTTGTTTCGGCGACGTACCACCTCCATCGCTTCAACCTCATTGATGAAAATTCTCAAGCTTGCAGTATGGGCGCCGCTGTTGGTGCTGGCTGCCTGTGCCCAGCCGCCGCTGCAGCCCGCTGACGCGCAACCCGAGCGGCCCGCCGCCCCGGCTCCGGTCCCGAAACCTCATGTGGCGGTGCGGCCGCCCGCGAAGCCGAGGGTGCTTCCGAACCAGGATCTGAGCCCGGCGATATTGTTCAAATTGCTGCTCTCCGAGATCGCGTTGCAGCGCGGGCAGATCAACGTTGCCGTGCAGTCCTTGCTCGAAGCGGCACGCGAAACCAAGGACCCGCGCATCGCGCAGCGGGCGACCGAAGTGGCGTGGAAGGCGCGTTTCATCCGCGTCGCGCTCGAGACCGCCGGCATCTGGCTCGCCGCCGAACCGGAGTCATTGCAGGCGCGTCAGGTACTCGCAGCGCTGCTGGTCAGTCAGGCGCGGCTCGCGGAGGCCCAGCCGCACCTCGCACAGTCACTCGCCGCGGACCCGCAAAATGTCGGCGCCAGTTTCCTGCAATTGCAGACGCTGCTCGCGAGCCATCCCGACAAGGTGGCGGTGCGGCAGTTGACGCAGGACCTCGCCAAACCGTATCCGAAATTGCCGGAAGCGCATTACAGCATTGCGCAGGCGGCGCGGGACGCCGGTGAGGGCGAACTCGCGCTTACCGAAATTCGCGCCGCGCTGCTGCTACGCCCGGAGTGGGAGCAGGCGGCGCTGTTGCAGGGGCAGTTGCTGCAGCGTACCTCGAACGCCGCCGCGCTCGCCTATTACCAGGAATATCTCAAGCGCCATCCGCGCGCGATGGACGTGCGGCTCAACTACGCGCGCCTGCTGGTGACCGACCAGAAATTTGCCGAGGCGCGCGGCGAGTTCCAGGCACTGATGAAGGAGTTTCCCGACAATCCCGACGTGGCGCTGGCGGTCGGATTGTTGTCGCTGCAGTTGCACGATTTCGATGCGGCCGAGGCGCAGCTGCTGCGCGCGCTCGAGACCAATTACAAGAATCCCGACGCGGTGCGCTTCTACCTCGGACAGGCCAACGAGGAGCGCAAGCGTTTCGACGAGGCGTTGCGCTGGTACGGCAGCATCAAAGGCGGCGAGCAGTACGTGCCGGCGCGTTCGCATTCTGCGACGATACTCGCCAGGCAGGGCAAGCTCGATGAAGCCCGCCGCTATCTGCGGGAATCGGGGCAGAACGCGCAGCAGCGCGTGCAGTTCATCCAGGCCGAGGCGCAACTGCTGCGCGAAGCTAACGATTATCGCGGCGCATACGACGTGCTTGGCCAGGCGCTCGAGAAAAATCCAAAATCGCCCGAATTGCTGTATGACCACGCGATGGCGGCGGAAAAAATAGACCGTATCGACGTACTGGAGTCCAACCTGCGCCAGGTGATCCAGATCAAGCCGGACTACGCGCATGCCTACAATGCGCTCGGCTACACACTGGCTGATCGCAATACCCGGCTGCAGGAAGCCTATGCGTTGATCGAGCAGGCGCTGAAGATTGCGCCGGAAGACCCGTTCATCATGGACAGCATGGGCTGGGTGCTCTACCGCATGAGCCAGCACGACGCAGCGCTGACGTTCCTCAAGCGCGCGTTCGAGCTGCGGCCGGATGCCGAAATCGCCGCGCATCTCGGTGAAGTGCTGTGGGCGGCCGGCCGGCCCGATGAGGCGCGCAAGATCTGGAATAGCGCGCTAAAGCTAAGTCCCGCCAACGAAGTACTGCTGGCGACAGTCAAGAAGTTTTCTCCATAAAATCGGCGCGTATGCGCCGAGTTCCGACCATGAGTTTGGTGTTCCGGTGCTGTATTGCGCTGTGCGTTGCGTTTCTCGCCGCGTGTGCAGCCGGCCCGACTGTTGCGCCGGTGCCCGCGTTCGATCTCACCGGCCGCGTCGCGGTGCGCTTTCAGGACCGCGGTTTTGCGAGCGCCGTGCGCTGGAAGCAGAATGGCGACAGCGATGAGATCTGGCTCACCGCGCCGCTCGGACAGACCATCGCCTACCTGCAGGCGGACGCCGCAGGAGCTATGCTGACCGCCGCCGACCAGAAACAATATCGCGCGAGTTCGATCGAAAGCCTTACCCGCAGCGCGCTGGGGTGGCGTTTTCCGGTTGCCGGCATGCGTTACTGGGTGCTCGGCCAGCCGGCGCCCGGCATGGTGCTCGCCGCGGTCGAGCGCAATGACGCCGGTCGTATTACCCGGTTCATACAAGACGACTGGCAAGTCGCGTTCAATTACGCCGCCGCGAGCCTTGCGCCGTCCCGGCTCGAGATTGTTGGGAGCGACGCCAAGATCCGGTTTGTGATTGATAGCTGGACTCCCGGGCCGCCATGAGCGCTGAAACGGTCTATCCCGCTCCCGCCAAGCTCAATTTGATGCTGCGCGTGACGGGCAGGCGCGCCGACGGCTACCACCTGCTGCAGACGGTGTTCCGCTTCATTGACTACGGCGACACGCTGCGTTTTACGGTACGCGCGGACGGCGCGATCACGCGCGCGAACGAGGTGGCCGGCGTGGCGGAGGCCGACGATCTCACGCTGCGCGCGGCGGCTCTGTTGCAGCGGGCGGTCGGCACCGGGCTTGGTGCCGATATTGTGCTCGAAAAGCGCCTGCCGTTAGGCGGCGGGCTCGGTGGCGGCAGCTCGGACGCGGCGACCACCCTGATCGCGTTAAACCGCTTGTGGGGTCTCGCTTTGCCGCGCGCACGGCTGCAGGAACTGGCGCTCGAGCTTGGCGCCGACGTGCCGGTGTTCGTGTTCGGCGAGTCGGCGCTGGGCGAGGGCGTAGGCGAGCAACTACGGCCGCTCGAGCTGCCGCCGGCCTGGTATCTGGTGCTTATTCCGGCCGTCAGCGTGTCTACCGCCAGAATTTTCCAAGACCCGGATTTGAAAAGGGATTCGATTCCGATTAGAATACCGCCCTTTTCAGTTGTTGTGGGTCACAACGACCTCGAACCGGTGGTGTGCCGTCATTACCCCGAGGTTGCGCGGCATCTGGCATGGGTCAGGCAGTACGGCGCCGCGCGGATGACAGGGTCCGGCGCGTGCGTGTTTGCCGAATTCAGCACTGAAACTGAAGCGCGCGCGGTATGGAGGCAGTTGCCGGCAACGATGCGGGGTGTGGTCGCCCGCGGGCTGGATCGCCATCCATTATGGCCGCTGTGCGCATGAGCGAGGGGGCTGTCGGCGTTGCGCGCCAGGAGTTTTGCTAGCGTTTGGGGAGTCGCCAAGTGGTAAGGCACCGGATTTTGATTCCGGCATTCGTAGGTTCGATCCCTACCTCCCCAGCCAGATTTTTGCGGGGCTGAGTCGCGTTTGCGGCGACCGGTCTAGCGACACTTGTAAGGGCGATATGGCATGGCCTATGACCGTCTGATGGTGTTCACCGGCAACGCGACGCCGAAACTTGCCGAGGATGTGGTCCAGCATCTGAACATCCACCTCGGCAAGGCCAAGGTCGGCCGCTTCAGCGACGGCGAAGTCATGATCGAGGTGCTCGAAAACGTCCGTGGCAAGGACGTGTTCGTGCTGCAGTCGATCTGCTCGCCGCCGAACGACAACCTGATGGAAGTGCTGGTGCTGGTCGACGCGCTGAAGCGGGCGTCGGCGTCGCGGGTGACGGCGGCGATCCCGTACATGGGATACGCGCGCCAGGATCGGCGGCCGGGCTCGGCGCGCGTGCCGATCACGGCGAAAGTGGTGGCCAATATGCTGGTCTCGGTCGGCGTGGACCGGGTATTGACGATGGACCTGCATTCGGAGCAGATCCAGGGGTTTTTCGACATCCCGGTCGACAATGTTTATTCCGCGCCGATCATGCTGAGCGACGTATGGAAGCACGATTACCAGAACCTGGTCGTGGTGTCGCCGGACGTCGGCGGCGTGGTGCGCGCCAGAGCGCTCGCGAAGCGGCTCGAGGCTGATCTCGCGATCATCGACAAGCGGCGGCCGCGGCCGAACGTGGCGACCGTGATGCACATCATCGGCGACGTCAGCGGGCGTACCTGCGTCATTGTCGACGACATGGTCGATACCGCCAACACGCTGTGCGCGGCGGCGAAGGCGTTAAAGGAGCATGGCGCGGCGCGCGTACTGGCGTATTGCACGCACCCGGTGCTATCGGGCAAGGCGGTCGAGCACATTGCGAATTCCGCGATCGACGAACTGGTGGTGACGGACACGATCCCGTTGCACGAGGACGCGGAGCAATGCAAGCGCATCCGCGTGCTGTCGATCGCAGGACTGCTCGCCGAAACCATGTTGCGCATCAGCAACGAGGACTCGGTGAGCTCGCTGTTCGTTGAATAGTTTTAAGTGCGGTGATTAGTGATTGGTGATTAGTAAAACCGGTTTTCACCAGTCACCAATTACCAATCACCAGTCACTGGTTTTGAACACCAATCACTAATCACTAATCACCAATCACTGTTTTTTGGAGACTGTAATGAAAATTGAATTTACCGCTTTTCCGCGCACAGCGCAGGGTACGGGTGCGAGCCGCCGTATGCGTGGTGCCGGCAAGGTGCCGGGTATAGTTTACGGCGCCGATCAACCCGCTCAGCCGATCGAACTCGATCACCATGCGCTCTCTCGCCATCTCAAGATGGAGTCGTTTCACGCGTCGATCCTCGACATGACGCTGGAAGGCAACCGGCAGCAGGTGCTGCTGCGCGACGTGCAGATGCACCCCTTCAGGCAGTTGGTGCTGCATGTCGACTTCCAGCGCGTTGACAAGAACCAGAAGATCCACATGAAAGTGCCGCTGCACTTCATCAACGCGGAGATCTGCCCGGGTGTCAAGACCGGCGGCGGCGTGGTCAACCACGTGATGAACGAGATCGATATCCAGTGTTTGCCGGACGATCTGCCCGAATTCATCGTGGTCAACCTCGAGCAGCTCGAACTGGGCCGTTCGATACGCCTTAACGAGGTGCCGTTACCAACGGGCGTGGAGGTAATCGCCCGGCTCAAGAAGGACAATCCGGCGATCGTGTCGGTGCAGGTGCCGAAGGCGATCGTAATCGAGGAAGAGGTCGCAGCGCCGGTCACTGAAATCATCGGCGAGGTTCCGGCCGAGGGCGAGGAGGCTGCTGCCGAGGGCAAGGAAGAGGGGAAGGGCGAGAAAAAAGAAGCTGCTGCCGACAAGAAAGAAACCGACAAGAAAGAAACCGGCAAGAAGGAATAAGCCGGGACTTCCGGCCTGGAAGCCCGCCATGTTGCGCGCAATATGGCGGGTTTTTACTTGCTGCGCCAAAAGCAATGCAACCGCAGATAAACGCAGATAAACGCAGATTAGGGAATTGCTGTCCCAGGTGTAGTCGTCGGCGTTCATCGGCGTTCATCGGCGGTTTCAGTTGGATTCGTTTATGAAACTGGTTGTCGGGCTCGGCAATCCGGGCACAAAATACGAGCGCACGCGCCATAACGCCGGCGTCTGGTGGGTCGAGCGGCTGGCGCATGGCGCCAGGGCGACGCTGCGCAGCGAAGGCAAATTTCACGGCCGCGTCGCCAGGCTCGCGGGCCCGATTGAAACGTGGCTGCTGCTGCCGGCGACTTACATGAATGAGTCGGGGAGTGCGGTCGCGGCGCTGGCGGCGTTCTACAAGATCGAGCCACAGGAGATTCTGATCGTGCACGATGAACTCGATCTGCCGCCAGGCACGGTAAGACTCAAGCTCGGCGGCGGCACCAGCGGCCATAACGGCCTCAACGACATTGCCGAGCGCCTCGGCAGCAACGATTTCTGGCGCCTGCGGATCGGCATCGGCCATCCGCGCGACACCGCCGCGAGCGAGCAGGAGGTTGTTGCTTATGTGCTGCATCCGCCGCGGCCGGAGGAGCAGCCGCTGATCGAAGCGGCAATCGCGCGCAGTCTCGACGCATGGCCGCTGCTCGCCGCGGGCGACGCGCAGGCGGCGATGTTGCGGCTGCATACGAAACCTCTCGAACCATGAGCCTCAAATGCGGCATTGTCGGTTTGCCCAACGTCGGCAAGTCCACGCTGTTCAACGCGCTGACCAAGGCCGGTATCGCGGCGGAAAACTATCCATTTTGCACCATCGAGCCCAACATCGGCATTGTCGGGGTGCCGGACTCGCGCCTGCAGCCGCTGGCTGATATCGCCAAGCCGGAGAAAGTGATTCCGGCGGTGGTCGAGTTCGTGGACATCGCCGGGCTCGTTGCCGGCGCGTCGAAAGGCGAAGGGCTCGGCAACCAGTTTCTCGCCAACATTCGCGAGACCGACGGCATCATCAATATGGTGCGCTGCTTCGTCAACGACAACGTGGTGCACGTGACCGGCAGGATCGACCCGGTCTCCGACATCGAGACCATACACACCGAACTCGCGCTTGCCGACCTGCAGACGGTGGAAAAAGCCATGCAGCGCGCGGGCAAAACCGCCAAGGCGGGTGATAAGGAAGCGATCAGGCTCGGCACGCTGCTCGACAAAGTGAGCGCTCAACTCGACCAGGGCAAGCCGGTGCGCGCGTTGCGGCTCGAGAAGGAAGAGTTGCACCTCCTGAGGCCGCTGTGCCTGCTGACCGCGAAGCCGGCGATCTACGTTGCCAATGTCGACGACCAAGGGTTCGCGAACAATCCGCTGCTCGACGCAGTGCGCGCGTATGCAGCCGGGGAACATGCGCCCGTGGTGGCGATCTGCGCGGCGCTCGAAGCCGAAATCGCAGATCTGCCCGAGGAAGACAAGCAAGTCTTTCTCGCCGATCTCGGTCTGAAGGAAGCGGGCCTTGCCCGGCTGGTGCGCGCGGTGTACGAGCTGCTCGGGCTGCAGACCTATTTCACCGCCGGTCCGAAGGAAGTGCGCGCGTGGACGATCCACAAGGGCGACACCGCGCCACAGGCGGCGGGTGTGATCCATACCGATTTCGAGCACGGTTTCATTCGTGCCGAAGTGATTGCCTACGACGATTACCTGAAATACCGGGGCGAGCAGGGCGCGAAAGAAGCCGGCAAGATGCGGCTCGAGGGCAAGGACTACGTGGTGCAGGACGGGGACGTGATGCACTTCCGGTTCAACGTCTGACGGCCTGCGGACGCGCCAAGCGCGCCGCGCCGTCTGCGCGAATTGTAGCGGACAGCAAGCTGCCGCTGAATTCGCGCGGGACGATGGTAGGCAAGCACGGAATCGGTGACGAAGCATCGTGTTTATTGATTGCAGGAATTGGTCTATTCTTCGGTTCCCGCTTGCGGATCGTCCGGGTCCTTTGACTTGGGTCAAAGGAGGGTTACCCGGGAGCGGTATATTTTCGGTATACAGCGTAACCTGCGCCCGGTCATGGGCAAATCAAGGAGGAGTAGAGAATGAAGATTTGGTGGCAGAGCAGCACCCCGATACACCGCTTGCACGATTACCGCAACGCGCTGAGCGCGCATCTGGAGAGCGTGAAGCGGCCGGACACGGAAATTCATATCAGCGGCGTCGACGACGGTTCGATGGACCTGCATTTCAACGCGGTGGTCGCCGTCAACAGCTATGGTCCCGGCGGTGTCCTGAACAAAATCATTCAGGCGGCGGACCAGGGCTACGATGCAGTGGCGATCGGCTGCTTTCTCGACCCGGCCATGCAGGAAGGGCGCGAGGTCGTGCCGATTCCGGTCTTCGGTCTGGGCGAGACCTCCATGCTGATGGCTTGCATGTACGGGCATAAATTCTCGGGCGTCGCGTTCCATTCGAAGCAGTCGCAGTATTACGACCGCAAGGCGTTCGAATACGGGCTCACTGCGCGGCACATTCCGTTCGGCGATCTGGGGATCGATTTCACCGAAGTGCAAAAAGGCTTCACCGATCCCGGTCAAATGACGGAGACCTTCATCAAGGAATGCCGCCGCCTCGCCGCGCAGGGAGCCGAGGTGATACTGGCTGCGTGCGCGACGGTGAATGCCATCATCCGCCGCGAGAAGATCAACGAGGTAGACGGCGCGCTGATCATGGACTGCAACGCGGTGCTGCTCAAGACGGCGGAAGGTATGGCGGATCTGAGCAAGTCGATCGGATTGCACGCCAGCCGGCGCTTGCTGTTCCAGGGTCCGGAGCGGCGCGCGCTCGACGATTGGATGCGGATCTACAACTTCCGGTCCAGCGCACAGTTGAA
>Ga0209640_10005110_pt1 | contig 11477 bp, 9 predicted proteins | sample RifCSP10_1_FD_184018 | JGI IMG/M metagenome (GOLD analysis project Ga0209640, IMG submission 184018) | Soil microbial communities from Rifle, Colorado - Rifle CSP2_sed 10_1 (SPAdes) (version 2) | ecosystem: Environmental > Terrestrial > Deep subsurface > Rock core/Sediment | place: Rifle... | reverse complement strand
AGGCCGGCCGCGCCAAGGCTGCCCAGCATGGCTCGAGCGTTCGTTTCGTGAAGACCGACGTGACGAGCGAGGCCGAGGTGCAGGCGGCCGTGGACACCGCCGTGCGGGAGTTCGGCCGGATCGACGGGCTGGTCAATGCGGCGGGCATCCCCGCCGCTGAACGCGTGCTCGGCAGGGAGGGCGTGCACTCGCTCGCCCACTTCACACGGGTCATTCAGATCAATCTGGCCGGGACGTTCAACGTCATTCGACTGACCGCCGCCGCGATGTCCGCCAACGAGCCGGCGACGGGGGGCGAGCGCGGCGTCATCGTGAACACGGCGTCGGTGGCGGCCTTCGACGGCCAGATCGGCCAGGCGGCGTACTCGGCCTCGAAGGGCGGCATCGTGGCAATGACGCTGCCGATCGCGCGTGAGTTCGCGAGAATCGGCGTGCGCGTCATGACGATCGCACCCGGCACGTTCGACACGCCACTGCTGGCTGCCCTTCCCGAAGCGGCGCGACTCTCGCTCGCACAACAGGTCCCCTTCCCGTCTCGCTTCGGCCGGCCCGAGGAGTTCGCGGCGCTCGTCAGGCACATCTTCGAGAACGAGATGCTGAACGGCGAAGTGATCCGGCTCGACGGCGCGATTCGGATGGCGCCGAAGTGATGGGGACTGGGGATCGGGGACTGGGGATCGGGGACTGGGGATCAGGGACTGGGGATCAGGGATTAGGAAACAACCAGCGGACGAATGATCTCCGGATCCCGGATCCCGGATCCCGGATCCCCGATCCCGGATCCCGGATCCCCGATCCCGGATCCCCGATCCCGGATCCCCGATCCCGGATCCCCGATCCCGGATCCCCGATACATGCCATGATTGGAGCCCGATGCTAGTCCTCCTCACCGGCGCGCTGGCCGGACTGTTTCACGTGTTGTCCGGGCCCGATCATCTGGCGGCGGTCGCCCCGCTTGCAGTCGATGGGCGCAACAGAGGATGGGTTGCGGGATGGACCTGGGGCGTTGGTCACACTTCGGGCGTCGTGCTGGTCGCGGTCCTCGCGATTCTTTTGCGAGACGCCCTGCCGCCCCTGGACCTGCTCTCGGCATGGAGCGAGCGACTGGTCGGCGGCGCGCTCATCGGGCTCGGCTTCTGGGCGCTCCGGCGCAGCGCTCGCGTGCAGCCGGCGCCCCACCGCCACGGACAGCTGTCACACCATCACCTCCACGTCCAGGCCGGGCCCGGATGGTTTCGCCGACTGGGCCACGCCCACGCCTCCTTCTGCCTGGGTGTGCTCCACGGCGTCGCCGGCAGCTCGCACTTCTTCGGCGTTCTGCCCGCGCTCGGCCTGCCGGCGCGGAGCGCCGCGCTGCTCTACATCGGTGCCTTCGGCGTGGGAACGATCGTCGCCATGACCGTGTTCGCCGCGGTGGTCGGATCGGTCACGATCCGCACCCTGAACGGTCCGCGCGTTCATCGGGCGATGATGACCGCCGCCGCCCTTCTTGCGATTGTCGTCGGCGGGGTGTGGCTGGGACGGTGAGTCAACTCCCAACTACCAACTCCACAACTCCCAAAAGACAGGGAACGCTTGGGAATTGGTGAAGCGTCAGATATCGGGAGTTGGAAGTTGACGGGTTTTAGTGCGGCACCGGCGTAGCCGGCGGGGCCATCGCGCCGTCGAACATCGCCAGGGCCTGCTGCTGGTGGGCCACACGATCGCCTGAGAAGCCCGGCTCCAGGCCGGCCCGCGCCGCGCGCGTCGCCGAAAGGAGTAGCTGGTGCTGCCCCGCTGCGGAGGCGGGCACCCTCATGGCCGCCAGCGAGGACTCGAGCTCCGCGAGCGTCTGATCGAGGGCGGTCAGCACCTCCACAGTCCCGGACTGCGCTGCCGACAGCAGGAACGGTCGCACTTCCGTGATGCGCTGATGCACCGGTGCAATGGCTTCTCGGTATTGCTCTTCCTGCCGCCCGATCGCTGATCCCTGATCCCCGATCCGCGGTCCCCGATCCCCGATCCCCGATCCCCGATCCCCACCACCGGGCGCCTCTGGCGCCGGGCGGCGCGGCGCCCTCACGTCCTCCTCCACCACGGGCCAGGTCAGGTCGACATACACGCGGCGGTCCTCGGTGCGGACGTTGGCTTTGGCGAACTCCGGCAGCGTCAGACGCGCACGCAGGAACTGCCCGCCTCCCGGCGCACTGAGCCCCTCAATGGCCGCCATGTGAAGCAGATGGACGCCCTCGGGCACGCTCCACTGCTGGGGGCGTATGGCGCTCGGCATCGGGCTGACATCGACGTCGAGCGTCGATTCCGGCGAGCGGCGCGTCGTCACCTGACGCGGCTCCGACGGCAGCTCCAGCACGAACGAGAGGCGATCAGGCGCACCGACGAGCAGCACTGCCACGTTCTGCTGCCCGAGGTCCACCGACACGTCGGCCTGCGACGCACCGCGAAGTGACTCGTCCACGAACAGCCGCGCTCCGCGGTATCCCATGCGGCCAAGCCGGCTCTGCGCGCGCTCGGCCTCGTCGAGCGACGCGTACGGGCCGACCATGGCTTGGTACACCTGCCGTTTGCCAGGCGACCGGCGCGTGAACGCCGGCAGGCCGAACCCACGGACGTGCGCTGCGGCCAGGCCCGCCCCGTCGCCGCTGTCGAGTGAGGCAAACGTGACGCTGAAGCTGGCCCCGGTGGAGACCGTCGAGACCTTCGGTGATCCGGACCACGGAAACATCGAGGCCATCGCAGGCTGCGGCGCGAGGAACCAGACGAGCGCGCCTGCCAGCACGAGCAGGAAGACCGCCGCGGCCGCGGTGCGACGCTTCAACGTCTGACGGCGCATCTGCACGTCGAGCGCCGACGACCGGTTGACGTGCCGCATCGGGGGGCGGTGCATCAGCTCGTTGAGCTGCTCCTCACTGACAAGCACCACCGCGTACTGCTGTGGAGCCACCACCGGATCGTGCACACGAGGGGGGATCAGCACACGCGCCCCCGCAAGTCGGCCGCCGACAGGCTCACGCGCTGACCGCGCGCGTCGACCAGGTAGAGCCGATCGCCGACGTCGACGCGGCGCGCGCTCAGGCTTCCCCCCGGGAGCTCGACGACGGCGTGGGCGAACGGCGTCGCGCTGATGCGCCACGGCGCGAGATTCCGCACGACCTTCACCGCGCGCCCATCGTCATCGACGAACACTGCGTCGATGTCGAACCGCATGAACATGGTGTGGATGGCCAGACACGGCGCCAGGACGAGCGCGCTCGACGCGGCAAGGCCGTTGCGGCCGAGCAGCCCCTTCCTGCGGTCACGGCGCGTCACGGCGACCTCGACGCAGTCGGCCAGCGCCTCGTCGGTCCGCTGATTGACGAGGGCCAGGGTCGTCGCGGCCATCAGCGCACCTCGAGTTTTTCTCGGCGTCGCTTCTTCGGCGGGATCTGCTCGGCAGCCGTCTCGTGCTGGTCGATGAAATAGGCGTCACAGGCGGCGTCGAGCATGTCCCGGTTCAGCACGGGCTCGATGCCGCGATATCGACAGAGCGCGGTCACCTGGTCGAGCAGGTCGCGCGGATGGCAGGCGCGCAGCGGGCGCCGCGTGGGCATGTAGTGCCGGCGCTGCAGATATGCCGCAATGACCGGGTGGAACGGCAGATCGCGCCGCAGGCAGTTCATCTCGAGAATGCGGGTGAACTGCTCGATCGTCGGGTCCCCGACGGCGATCTTGTACGGGATGCGCCGGAGGAAGGCTTCGTCGGCCAGCGACAAAGGGTCGAGGTTGGTGGCAAACACCGTGAGCACGTCGAAGGGCACCTGAAACTTCTTGCCCGTGTGCAGGGTCAGGTAGTCGACGCGGCTCTCGAGTGGGACGATCCAGCGGTTCAGCAGATCCTCCGGGCGCATACGCTGGCGCCCGAAATCGTCCACGAGAAACACGCCGCCGTTGGCCTTCAACTGCAGAGGCGCCTCGTAGAACTTGGCCAGGCTGTTGAACGTCAGGTCGAGCATGTCCAGCGTCAGCTCGCCACCGACCATGACCACGGGACGGCGGATGCGGACCCAGCGCCTGTCCTTCGGAGCCGTGGCGATGATGCTGGCTGAGGCAGGCTCGTCACGCTCCAGCGGCTCGTGGTTGATCGGGTCGAACATCGTGATGATGTGACCTTCGACCTCGATGGCGTACGGCATGTACATGTCGCCGCCGATGGCCCGGCCCAGCCCTTCGGCGAGCACCGTCTTGCCGTTTCCCGGCGGGCCGTACAAGAAGATCGCCTTGTTCGCGTTGGCCGCCGGCCCGAGCTGTTCCAGGATCTCTTCGCTCACAATCAGGTGGGAGAACCCCTTGCGGAGCCGCTCCCGCTCGATGTAGCCGCGGGACGCCGCCAGCGCGCGCATCTGTGCGATGTAGGTCGCGAGAGGAACAGGCGCGGCGCCGGTGTACTGGTTGATCGACAGGTACTGCTGGGCGCGATCGCGGCCAAGGTCCGTGAGCGCGTACCGGTAGTTCGCGCCGCTCGACGTCCCGACGGTGCCCCGCACCTCGATCAGGCGTTCAGCGCGGATCCGTTCGATGAGCGCCTCGAGAATCGTGTAAGGAATCCTGAGGTGGTCGGCGAGCGACAGGCCGGTCGACTCGCCCCCGTACAGCGTCTTGATCAGCAGCTGCTCGAGCTGGTCGGCCCCAAGCCCCGTATCTTCCAGCGTCGTGGGAACCGCCGGAGGCGGCGCCAGGCGCACGTCGTCGAGTACGGTCGTCATTGCTGTTGTGCCAGCGGGAAGAGGACCTGCACGAACTTGATCGCCGCCGGTCCGATTGTCACGACCCAGATCGCGGGGAAGATGCAGAACACGAGCGGGAACACCATCTTGACGCCCGTCTTGGCTGCCGCCTCCTCCGCGCGCTGACGCCGTTTTGTGCGCAACGTATCGGAGTGCACTCGCAGCGACTGCGCGACGCTCGTCCCGAACTTGTCGGTCTGGATGAGCATGGCGGCCAGCGATGACAGATCGTCGACACCCGTCCGCTCGGCCAGGTTGCGCAGGGCCTCCGACCGCGCCTTGCCCGCTCGCAGCTCGAGGTTGATGAGCCGCAGCTCGTCGGACAGGTCCGGGTGCGCGGTGGCGAGCTCTTCGCCGACGCGCTGCAGCGCCTGGTCCAGTCCGAGCCCGGCCTCCACGCTCACGACGAGCAGGTCGAGGGCGTCGGCGAGCGACAGACGGATCCGATGCTGACGCTTCTTTGCCAGCCGCCCGAGCGCCATGCTCGGCAGCAGGTAGGCCACGGCCGCCACGGTGATCGCCATGAAGATGTTCGGCCGGACGACGAGCGGAGACGAGGCCACGCCGAACGCCAGCACGGCGCTTCCCAGCCGGATCCCCATGAACACCGGAAGGGCTTCCTTGCCCCGAAACCCCGCGCAGACGAGGCGCTTCTGCAGCTTCCCCATCTCCGACGGCGACTGCGGCGCGTACTTGCTGATGCGCTTCAGTGTCTTGACGACCCTCTCGGTGTAGACCGGCTCGTCGACGGGGGTGCCTCGCAGCTCGCCGAGCCGGCGCTGGATAATCATGCTCCCGCTCGGCGACAGGGCCATGGCCGCGCCGGCGATGAGCAGCGCGACGAACGTGAACGCGAGTACTGGTAAGAGGAGCGTCACCCTACACCTCGATCTTGATGACCTTGCGAATCCAGATGTATCCGATCGTCTGCATGACGATGGCGCCCATGATCATCGACTGGCCCATCTTCTCCTTGAACAGCAGGTCCATGTGGCTGGGGTTCAACCACGACAAGGCCACCGCCAGCGCCGCCGGCAGCGAGAGCAGCACGTACCCGGTGAACCGGCCGTGCGCCGTGTGGACGCGGACCTGCCGCAGGATCTTGAAGCGCTCGCGGACGACGTGGGCGAGGTTGTCGAGAATCTCGGACAGGTTGCCGCCCGTCTCGCGCTGAATCGTGACGGCGGTCACGAAGAACCTCACGTCGAGGATCGGCACGCGCTCGGCCAGCTCGTTCAGCGTCTCCTTCAGCGGCAGGCCGAAGTTCTGCTGGTCGAAGGCCTTCCTGAACTCGACGCCCACGGGCGCCGGCAGCTCGTCGGCGACCATCCCCATCGCGGTCTGAAAGGCATGACCGGCGCGAATCGCGCGCGACAACAGGTCGAGCGCCTCGGGGAACTGCTCCTCGAAGCGCTTCAGCCGTTGGGACCGTCGATACTTCAGCCAGAACGTCGGCAACGAGCAGCCGGCCAGCGCGGCGATCGCCCAGACGTACGGCTGACGGACGAAAAACGCCGTCGCGACGCCAGCCGCGGCGGCGAGTGCCAGACTTGCGAGGACCACGGCGCTCGGGGTCGTGGACATGCCGGACTGCTCGATCAGCTTCGCGAGCGATCCGGTTGCTCCGAGCGCGCGATCCAGCGCGGGCAGCGGCCCGATCGACTGGTCGCGGATGAAGGACTGCGGCTGTTCTTCCGGGTCCCGGTGCGATACCTCGCGCAGCCGGCGCTCCAGCCGGCGTGTCGCGAGCGTTCCCGGCAGACGCATCGCGCCGAAGGCCGCCGCGGCGACGAGCCCGGTGACGACGACGAAGACGACGAAGACGGCGACCACTACCGCACCTCCATCACGCCTTCGAACATCTCCGTGGGCAGGACGATGCCCGCGGAGCGAAGCCGCTCGGAGCACTTCGGCCGCACGCCGGTCGCCCGGAAGCGCCCGACGACCTTGCCTTCCTTGCTGACGCCGGCCTTCTCGAACACGAAGATCTCCTGCATCGTGATCACGTCGCCTTCCATCCCCGTGATCTCCGAGATGCTGGTAACCTTGCGCGTGCCGTCCGCCAGGCGCGTCTGCTGGACGACCAGCTGGATGGCCGACGCGATCTGCTGCCGCATCGCCTTGTCGGGCAGATTCGTCGCGCCCATCGCGATCATCGTCTCGATGCGCGACAGCGCGTCTCGCGGCGTGTTGGCGTGCACGGTCGTCAGCGACCCGTCGTGGCCGGTGTTCATCGCCTGCAGCATGTCCAGCGCCTCTTCGCTTCGGACCTCGCCGACGACGATCCGGTCCGGCCGCATACGCAGGGCGTTGACGACGAGCTGCCGCTGGCGAATCGCCCCCTTGCCTTCGACGTTCGGCGGGCGCGTCTCGAGGCGCACCACGTGCTCCTGGTGCAGCTGGAGCTCCGCGGCGTCTTCGATCGTCACGACCCGCTCACGCGCGGAGATGAAGCCCGACAGGATGTTGAGGAGCGTCGTCTTGCCGGCGCCGGTGCCGCCGCTGATGATGCAGTTCAGGTGCCCGCGGACGCAGTGGGAGAGAAAGTCCAGCATCGGCTTGGTCAGCGCGCCGAGGCCCACCAGGTCCTCGGCCTTGAGCCGCTCGGCTGGGAAGCGCCGGATCGACAGAATGGGGCCGTCCACCGCGAGCGGCGGAATGATGGCGTTCACACGGGATCCGTCCGCGAGGCGGGCATCGACCATCGGCGAGCTGTCATCGACCCGGCGCCCCACCCGGCTCACGATCCGATCGATCACCCTCAGCAGATGGGAATCGTCCTGGAAGGTCGCCGTCACCCGCTCGAGCACGCCTCGCCGTTCGACGAAGACGTTCCGGTGGGTATTGACGAGCACGTCGCTGATGCTCGGATCACGCAGCAGGGGCTCGAGCGGCCCGAGCCCGAACACGTCGTCCAGTACCTCGCCGAAGAGCGTTTCACGCTCGGCGAGGCTGATCGGCGTCGACTCCTCGGACAGCAGCTGGGCCAGGAGCGCGCGGATTTCGCCCTCCGCCTTGGCGCGGTCTACGTGGGCGAGCGCCTCGAGGTTCAGGCGGCCGAGCAGTTTTCGGTGGACCGCCGCGCGCAGCTCGAGGTACTGCTGCCGGACGGGCTGGTGGGCCTGTGCCGGAGCGGGTGTCTGCCGCGAAGCAGCGGGGGGGGGCAACGTGGAGGCGGCGCTACGCATGGTCGATTACCACATGGACGCCAGGCGCTGCAGACCGAGCGGCGCCCGCTTGGACGAGGAAGATTCCGTCGAGGGATCCAGGATCCGTCGGGCAAAGTCATCGAACTGAGACGCCAGCTCGCTGTTGCCGGCCAGCGCAATCGGAATTCCGGAATTCAACGCGGTCGACACGGTCTTGTAGTCGCTCAGGAACATCTGGAAGATCGGATGCCCGACCGCCTTCTCGATCTGCGCGGGCGGAATCGGGAACGGCTCCGCCGCCCGGTTCAGGAGCAGCCGCACCCGCTCGCCTGAGGTCCCGAGCTGGCCGATGCGATCGAGCAGCCGCTGCGCGTTGCGGACCGACGGCACGTCCGGACCCCCCACCAGGCAGATCGAGTCCGCCGTGTAGAGGGACGAGAAGGCGCACGCGGTCGGCTGCGAGCCGGCGTCGACGATGATGTACTGGTACTGCCGGCCCAGAATCCGGAATACTTCTTCGATCGCGCCGCTGTCGTTGGCACCCGGCCGATCGAAGAGGTCCGATCCGGCCAGGATCTCGAGCCCGGACTTGTGCTTGACGACGAGCTCGCGCATGAACTCGTTGTCGAGCCGATGGAGGTTGTCCAGGGCATCGACCAGCGTGTAGCGGCTGCGGACGCCCAGGAACAGCGTCACCTCACCCAGGCCGGGTTTGAGATCGACGATGAGCGTCGGCCGCTTCTTCAGGCGGGCGATGTCGACGCCGCAGTTGACGGCGAGGGTCGTGGTGCCGGCGCCGCCCTTGGCGCCGAAGAAGACGATCGTCGTCGAATCCGGACGGCCCGCCGGCGACTGGGCGACGCGCGACGCGGTTCTCTGCAGCGCCTCGTCGAGCGCGGTGCGCGAGGGAGGCCACGCAAAGAACTCGTTGGCGCCCGCGCGCATCGCGCGGAGAATGAGCTCGGGGCTCGATTCGTCCGCCATGAAGAAGATGGTCGCGACCGGGTGCGACGCCCGCAGCCGCTCGATCGCGTGCATCGAGTTGTCGAGATCGGTGCGGCCGTCGACGATGACGATGTCAGGCGGCGCGCCCTGGCGCGGCGAACGATCGTCGCCGATCGACACCTGCACCGCGGTCAACCGCAGCATCGTCGCGACGTCCGATCGAAATGAGTCGTCCGGGGTATGGAGGGAGCCTGTGAGTCGAGCCATGTTTATTGCACCAGTCGAATAGCCCTGGGAAACGAGCCGGCGGGCGCGGGGCCGGCATTGGGATCGATCGTTCCGGTAATGGGCACGATGAGGCCCTCGACGTCGTTCCCCGATCGGCGCAGGAGGAAGAAGCCGACCCAGTTCACCATCTCGAGCGTCGCGTTGCGGCCGTGCGTGACCCCGTCCTGGTAGGCGTCCGGGTCGAACATCGGAATCGGAAACACGCGCGGGCTGGGACTCTGCGTGCTGACCACCGTCTGAGAGACGGAGTCCCAGTACGCGTTCGGATCCTGCGCGATGAGCGCGTCGACGCCGGTCGTTGTCGGGCCCATCATGTTGCCCGGTTCCTGCGTCATCGTGAACGGACGGCTGATGACCGTCGGGTTGCAGCCCGCGATGTTCGTCTCGTAGAAGTCGGCACCGATGTCCGGACCGGGCATCTTCCACGAGAAGTAGAAGGACGGCTCGATGTTGTTGCCCGTACCCGCCCGGATGGTCATGGGCGTTCCCTTGTGGATGTCCGCATTCCAGCCGAGGTATTGAGCGTCGTTGGGCTGGTAATAGACATCGGCATTCGGCACGATGTTCCCCTGGTTGTCGTAGCGATCGAAGGTGTTGTTCGGTGGGACCGAGTTTTCCTCCCACCGATCCGGAATCGTGAACGGCTTGACGCACGTCATCGCGTTGGCCGGCGCCGCCTCCGCGATGGCCGTGGCCGAGATGTCCACGGTGTTGACGCCGAAGATCGGACCGATGAGCGTCGCAACCGGGTTGCTCCGGTTCGTTGTCCGGAACACGTTGACCTGAACGCGGTCGGATGCGCCGGTCGGGCCGATCGGGAACGTGACGTCGGATGGCTGCACCGAGACCACATTGGCCATGACCTGATTGGCGATAGCCGTATTGATCGCGCTCTGAACGGCCGGGCCGCCCACGGATCGATCGTTGAAGTCGTTGAAGACCAGGGCTGTCGCGCCCGCGAGCGCGCCTGCGTCGGCGGCGTTCTGCGCCTGCGACCTGGCCGTCATGAACATCCCGACGTCGATCGCCAGCGTCGTCGCGGCAAAGAACGCCATGAAACCGAGTCCGACGAACACGAACGACATGCCCCGCTCGTCCCGTCGGAGATGGCGAAGACGGATTCGCATAAGGTGCTCCTTCCCCCGCCGCGCGTTTAGGGCTCGGACCGGCGCGCCAGCTCGGCCTGGTATTCGGCTTCGGCGGCGCGCAGACGCTCGGCCGCCGCCTCGATGGCGCGCTGACGCTCCTGCTCGCGCTCGGCCTCACGCTTGGCGACGACCGCCTGACGCTTCGCCTCTTCCTCGGCGAGCGCGTCGACCTTCGCCTGCTCTCTGGCGGCAATGGCATCGCGCTTGGCCTGTTCCTTGGCGGCTTCGGCGTCACGCTTGGCCTGCTCCCTGGCCGCCTCCTCGTCACGCTTGGCCTGCTCGCGCGCGAGCTTGTCCATTTCCTTCTTCGCGGCCTCGGCGCGGCGTGCCTCTTCCTTCCGTGCTTTCTCAGCCACTTTCGCGTCGCGCTCGGCCTGCTCGCGTGCAGCCTGTTCGAGTCTTCGTTGTTCTTCTGCCTGCTCGCGGGCGTCGGCGTCGGTCTGCCGGGCGACCACGGGCTGGGCAGCCTCGGGCGCGGCAACAACCGGCGCGGCGACGACCTGCTGAGCGGCCACCGGCTGCGCGGCTAACGGCGCGACCTGTCGGAGCTCGGCCCCCGACGCTGACGCGACCGGTGCGACAGCCTGCCTGTCCTGACGATCGAGCGCCTGCTGCGCCCGGTCCTGCGCACGCTCGATGTCGGTCCGCGCATCCACTGTTGGCGCCGCGGCCGGGACACTCGCCTGAGAGCGCGATCCGCCCGAGAACGCCGGCGGGGGCACCGGACGGGCCTGCCGTTCGGACACCGGCGGCAGGAACGTCTCCGGGTACCGCGGGAGGTTCGGCGTCACGCCTGGCGAGTCAGACGGCAGGATCTCCGGGGTGATCATCACGACGAGCTCAGTCTGGTCTCTCTGCGCGGCCCTGCTGCGGAAGAGGTGACCGAGAATCGGGATGTCCCCGATGCCGGGAATCTTCTGCAGCGTCGACTGCATCTGGTTGTTCATGAGACCGGCGATGGCGAACGTCTGGCCGTTCCGCAGCTCGAGCTCGGTCTCCGTCCGCCGCGTGGACAGCGCAGGGATCCGGAAGCCGTTCATGACGACTGCGTTGCCGTAATCGAGCGTGCTGACTTCGGGCCTGACCTTCAGGTGCACGCGGTCGCCATTGACGGTCGGCGTGAAGTTCAGGCGGATGCCGAACTCCTTGAACTGCACCGACACAGCCATGTTGGCTGCCGAGCCCTG
>Ga0209640_10005109_pt1 | contig 11480 bp, 9 predicted proteins | sample RifCSP10_1_FD_184018 | JGI IMG/M metagenome (GOLD analysis project Ga0209640, IMG submission 184018) | Soil microbial communities from Rifle, Colorado - Rifle CSP2_sed 10_1 (SPAdes) (version 2) | ecosystem: Environmental > Terrestrial > Deep subsurface > Rock core/Sediment | place: Rifle... | reverse complement strand
CGGAATAGGAGGGAATATGGCACAGGGACACGCACCCGGCGCGCCGGTCGCGCCCGACTTCCTGGCCGCGATGGAGAAGGTCGCCATCCGGCCGCTGTGGGACCGTTATCACAAGATACTCACCACCGAGCCGAAGTCGCCGGACCACGCCTGGCTGTGGCGCTGGAACGCGATGCAGAAATTCATCGACCGCGCCGCCAACGACGTTTCGATGGACGATGCCGAACGGCGCGTGCTGATGCTGGTGAACCCGGCGTTCGGCGAGGAGGTGGTGACCACAACCAACCTGTTCGCCGGCATCCAGATCCTGGAACCGGGCGAGGCGGCGCGGCCGCATCGCCATACCGCGTCGGCATTGCGCTTCGTGCTCGAAGGCACCGAGGGCGCCGTGACCGTCGTCAACGGCCAGCGCTGCCCGATGCTGACCGGTGACATGATCCTCACGCCCAACTGGGCCTGGCACGAGCATCTGAACGACAGCCCGGATCGCGTCGTGTGGCTGGACGGGCTCGACCTGCCGCTGTCCCGCCACTTGGGCGCGATCTTCGCCGAAGGCGGCGGCACCAACGCGTTCGAGCACAACCTGTCGGCGCTGCCGGACGCCGCATTCTCCCACGGCGGCGTGCTGCCCGACGATGGCGGCGCACCCGTGCCGTACTCGCCGATGTTCCGCTACCCGTGGAAGAGCGTGATGGCGGCGCTGGATGCCGCGCCGATGCGGCCCGATGGCAGCCGCCGCGTGCGCTACACCAATCCGATGGATGGCGGGCCGGTGATGCAGACCATGGATTGCTACGCGCATCGGATTCCACGCGGGTTGGACACCGAGCGTCGGCGCAGCACCGCCAACACGGTGTGCTTGGTGGTGAAAGGCGAGGGCGTGTCCTGCATCGGCGACCAGGTGCTGGAATGGAAGCAGAACGACGTGTTCACGGTGCCGTTCTGGAACTGGGCGACGCATTTCGCCAAGACCGACGCGCACCTGTTCATGTTCACCGACCGCGAGGTATTGCGAACGACCGGCTTGCTGCGGGAGGAGGTTGCGCGCTAGCAAGGAGGGTCCGAAAAGGATCCGCCTGCGATGTCCGTGCGCAACCTCGACCGGCTACTGCGTCCGAAGGCGGTCGCCTTCGTCGGCGCCAGCAAGCGGCCCGGCTCGATCGGGCTCGTCACCACCCGCAACTTGCGCAGCGCCGGCTTCCAGGGCCCGATCATGCTGGTGAACCCGCACGAGCGCGAGATCGAGGGGCTGCCCTGCTATCCCGATCTCGCGAGCCTGCCGGTGACGCCGGATCTCGTGTTGATCGCAACGCCGCCCGATTCGGTGCCGGGTCTGATCGACGCGGCAGGCAAGCGCGGCGCCAAAGCCGCGATCGTCATCACCGCGGGATTCGGCGAAGGCGACAGCGCGCATGGCAAGGCGCTGCAGCGCGCGATGGGCGAGGCGGCGCGACCGCATCTCCTGCGCATCGTCGGACCCAACTGCTTCGGCGTGATGGTGCCGAACATCGGCCTCAACGCGAGCTTTGCCCACCTGCCGCCGGTGCCGGGCGACATCGCCTTCGTGGCGCAGTCCGGGGCGGTGATCGCGGCGGTGCTCGATTGGGCATCGGCGCGCGGCATCGGCTTCTCGCATCTGGTCTCGCTGGGCGACATGGCCGACGTCGATTTCGGCGACATGCTGGATTACCTGGCCACCGATCCGGGCACGCGCGCCGTTCTGCTCTACGTCGAGGCGATCACCGCGGCGCGGAAGTTCATGTCGGCGGCGCGGGCCTGCGCGCGGCTGAAGCCGGTGATCGCGATCAAGGCGGGCCGGCACGCGGAGGCGGCGCGCGCGGTGGCGTCTCACACCGGCGCATTGGCCGGCGCGGCCGAAGTTTACGACGCCGCCTTCCGGCGCGCCGGCATTCTGCCCGTGAACACCCTGACCGACCTGTTCGCCGCGGTGGAGACGGTTGCGCGTTTGCACACGACGGTTGCCGGCGATCGGTTGGCCATCCTTTCGAACGGGGGCGGCATCGCGATCATCGCCACCGATGCGTTGCTGGACGCCGGCGGCCGCCTCGCCGCGCTTTCTCCGGAAACAATGAGCGCACTGGATGCCGCGCTGCCGCCGACCTGGTCGCACGGCAATCCGGTCGACATCATCGGCGATGCACAGCCGGACCGCTATGCGGCCGCGCTGCGGCCGTTGCTGGCGGATCCTGGCAACGATGCCGTCTTGGTCATGAGCTGCCCGACGGCGATCGCTTCGGCGACCGACGCCGCGCGGGCGGTCGCCGACGTTGGCGCCAACCAGGCCAAGCCGCTGCTGACGGCGTGGATCGGCGAGCGCGGGATGGTGGAATCGCGCGCGCTGTTTGCCGAGCGCTGCATCCCGACTTACGCGACGCCCAACGATGCGATCTCCGGCTTCATGCATCTGGTGGAGTATCGCCGCAACCAGGACGAGCTGATGCAGACGCCGCCGGCACTGCCGCGGGATTTCGCGGTCGATGCAGGCGCGGCACGCGGCGTCATTGCCCCTGCGCTGGCCGAACGGCGCGAATGGCTGTCCGAGGCCGAGGCCAAATCCGTGCTCGCGGCCTATGGCATCGCCGCCCCGGCCATGCGCGTGGTGCAGAGCGCATCCGATGCCGCGACCGCGGCGGCGCAGATCGGGTTTCCGGTCGCGCTCAAGATCGTGTCGCGCGACATCACGCACAAATCCGACGTGGGCGGCGTGATTCTCGACCTCGATTCCGCCGCCACAGTGGCCGAGGCCGCCGCCGCCATGGCATCCAGGATCGCAAGCGTCCGCCCCGACGCACGGATCGACGGCTTCGCGGTCGAGCGGATGGTGCGTCGCAAAGATGCGCACGAGCTGATCATCGGCGCCTCGGAGGATCCGCAGTTCGGGCCGGTCATTCTGTTCGGCCAGGGCGGCGTTGCGGTCGAGCTGTTGCGCGATCGCGCCTTGGCGCTGCCGCCGCTCAACCTCGCGCTCGCCCGCATGCTCATGATGCGCACGCGGGTGTACCGGCTGTTGCAGGGCTATCGCGGCAAGCCGGCGGCGGACCTGGACGGCATCGCGCTTGCCCTGGTGCGGGTATCGCAACTTGTGATCGATCATCCCGAGATCGCGGAGATCGACATCAACCCGCTGCTGGCCGATGCGAGCGGGGTTGTCGCGTTGGATGCGCGCATACGCGTGACGGCGTCTGCAAAGCCCGCGGACACCCGGCTTGCCATCCGGCCTTATCCGGACGGGCTCGCCGTCACGCTGGCGACATCGCGCGGCGAGCCGGTACGGGTGCGGCCGATCCGACCCGAGGACGAGCCGGCGTTGGTGGCGGCGTTCAACAAGCTCTCGCTCGAGGCGGTGCGGTTCCGCTTTTTCGGGCTTTTGAAGGAGCTGCCGCATGCGCTTGCCGCGCGCCTGACCCAGATCGACTACGATCGCGAGATGGCGTTTGTCGCCACGCCGCTCAGCGACGAATCCGATATTTGGGCTGTGGCGCGGTTCGCGGCCGATCCGGACAATGAGCGCGCCGAATACGCCATCGCGGTACGCACCGACCGGGAGGGCGCAGGACTCGGGTACATGCTGCTTGGCCATCTCGTGTCGCACGCGCGCACGCGCGGGCTTAGGGAGCTCGTGGGCGACGTATTACGGACGAATGACCGAATGCTGCGCCTCGTGCGGGAATTGGGATTCACCGTCGAATATGCCGCCGACCGGCCGGACGTGTTTGTCACCCGGCTGAGGCTGGACGCGCACGCCTCCGCGTCCTTGCCGCATCCGGCGTAACCGACTTGGACGCGGTCCCGGAGAAGCCCAAGATTCCACGCTGGTCGTTGCAGGCCGCGTGGCGCGCGCTGGGTCCGGGGCTGGTGACGGGTGCGGCCGACGACGACCCCAGCGGTATCGCAACCTATTCGCAGGCCGGCGCGCAATTCGGCTTCGCGCTGACCTGGACCATGTTGCTGACGCTGCCGTTCATGGCGGCGATCCAGATCATCAGCGGGTGCATCGGCTGGCAAACCCGTGGCGGGCTGACGCGAACCATCGCCCGTCATCTGCCGCGACCCGTGCTGTATGGGATCGTGACCCTGCTGGTGGTGGCGAACACGATCAACATCGCGGCCGATCTGGCGGCGATGGGCGAGGCGTTGCGCCTGGTGATCGGCGGCTCGCCGTTGGCCTATGCGCTGGCGTTCGGCCTCGGGTGCCTGATCGCCGAGGTGCTGGTCCCCTATCATCGCTATGCCGGCTATCTGAAGCTGCTGACGCTGGTGCTGCTGGTCTATGTCGTGGCGGCATTCAGCATCGACGTGCCGTGGGGCGCCGTCGCCGTCGCGACATTCGCGCCGACCATTTCGCTCGACCGCGATTTTCTGCTTACCATCGTTGCACTGTTCGGCACCACGATCAGCCCATATCTGTTCTTCTGGCAGGCCTCGCAGGAGGCCGAGGAATCGCGGCTCAGCCATCGCCGCCAACTGAAGAAAAAGCCCGGCGCACGCGAAAATTTCTTTACCCGCATTTCGATCGATACCTGGATCGGGATGTTGTTTTCCAACCTAATCGCGTTTTTCATCATCGTGACCGCAGGCGCGACGCTGCACGTCAACGGCATCACCAAGGTGGAGACCGCGGCGCAGGCGGCCGAAGCGCTGCGGCCGTTGGCGGGCGAGCTGGCGTTCGTGCTGTTCGCCGCCGGAATCATCGGCACCGGTCTGCTGGCGGTACCGATCCTCGCGGGATCGGTCGCATATGCGGTCGCCGAGGTGTTCCGTATCCGCGGCAGCCTCGAAATTCCGGCCAATCGGGCGATCGGGTTCTATGCGATCGTCAGCGCGGCCACGCTTGGCGGCGTCGCGCTGACCGCCACGAGTATCGAACCGATCGCGATGCTGTTCTGGAGTGCGGTGATCAACGGCGTCGTCGCGCTCCCCATCATGGCCGCGATCATGCTGGCGATCTCCAATCCGCGGCGGGACAAACGTTCGCGATTGAGCCAATTGCCGCTGTGGCTGAAGCTCCTGGGATGGTGTGCGTCAGTGATGATGGCGCTGGCCACGGGGCTGCTTGGCTGGTCGTATCTGTCGCAAAGCGGTTAAGTTTCCTCAGGTGAACGGAAAGCAATCAGGGCGCGCCGGGTTGCGCCGCGTGCTCGGCACGCCATTGCTGGTGTTCTACGGGCTCGGAGTGATCATCGGCGCGGGCATCTACGTGCTGGTCGGCAGCGTGTTCGCGGTCGCCGGAACCGCCGCGCCGTGGTCGTTCGTCCTCGCCGGCGTGCTGGCGGCGCTGACCGCGCTGTCCTACGCAGAGCTCGCGTCCCGCTTTCCGGAAGCCGCCGGCGCCGCGGCCTACGTCAAGGCGGCGTTCGGGTCCGACCGGCTGTCTCAGCTTACCGGCCTTGCGGTGGCGGTCGTCGTCGTCGTCAGCACGGCCTCGATCGCACGCGGCGTCGTCGGATATCTCCAGGTTTTCCTTCCGCTGCCGGCAGCGCCGCTGGCCGGCGGCATCGTTTTGCTCTTCACACTGATCGCGCTGCTGGATGTGCGTGAGAGCGTCGGTCTCGCCGCCGCCATGACGCTGATCGAGATTGCCGGATTGTTGCTGGTGATCGCGGCAGGCTGGCCGGACTCCGCCGAGGCCGGGGGCCGTTTCGCCGCCCTGGCGCCGCCCGGCTGGGACGTAAACGCGTGGCTGGGAGTCGCCGCCGGCATGTTTTTAGCGCTGTTCGCCTTCATCGGTTTCGAGAACATGGCCAACATGGCCGAGGAGGCGCGCGATCCGGAACGCAGCGTACCACGTGCGATCCTGATCAGCCTCGGGCTCAGCACATTGCTCTATGCGGCGGTCGCGAGCATCGCGGTGCTCGATATCCCGCTTGAGGCACTCACATCCTCGCCGGTGCCGCTGTTGTTGATCGTGCGCAACGCCGCCTGGTTTTCCTCGGATCTGTTCGCCGCGATCGCGGTGATCTCGGTCGCCGGCGGGGTGCTGATCGAGCTCGTCATGCTGGCGCGGCTGCTTTACGGCATGGCGCACCGCGGCTGGGCGCCCAAGTACCTGGCAGTGATCGCACCACGCTTCGGCACGCCAGTCCGCGCCACGCTGTGCGGCGGCTTGATCGTGCTCGTGCTCACCGTCACCCTCTCGCTCGAGCATCTGGTGGCCCTGACCAGCACGGTGACGCTGCTGGTGTTCGCGCTGGTGAACGTCGCGTTATGGCGGCTGCAGCGCCGGGCGCCGCGGACGGCGGGCTTTCGCATCCCACGCGCGCTGCCGCCGCTCGCCGCGGCAGCCAATGTGGCGCTCGCGGCCGCCTCGCTCCTGGTGTGATACAGACGGACGGAGCTTGGAACCGACTGCAACACTGAGTGTCTCCATGAACGGCATTCGCCGTGTCCGAGCATCAGATACGCGGGGCATTGTGCATGACTGAGACCGAACTCTTGACGCGGCTGGGAGTCGCGCTCGCAATCGGCCTTTTGGTCGGTCTGGTGCGCGGCTGGCAGTCGCGCGACGAGGACGATCACCAGCGCGCTGCTGGGTTCAGGACCTTCGCGCTGTCTGGGCTGCTTGGCGGCGTATCGGGCGCCATCGCGACGCAGACCGGCCCGGTGGTTCTCGGCTTCCTGTTCGCCGGCTATGTCGCGGCATTCACCGCCTTTCACTATGTCGAAGCTCAGACGAACCACGATCTGAGCGTCACCGGCGTGGTCGCCGGCAGAGCTCGCCCGGGTGCCACTCTACCTTCGCCATTACTCGTCGGGGGTTTTGTCCATGAGCCGGCGCGGTAGCGGAAGCTGGCATAGTGACGGCGCACCTCATCCGGCGGTCGCCCGACCGGGCGCTTGAACAGGTAGCCGATCTTGTCCTGCAAGACGCTATTGCCCGGCAGCCCGGATCGCGTAACCCATGCCCTCGGCTTCGAGGAACGCGTAGATCTCCGGGTTGGCGCAGGAGGCCCTCCGCGAGTCTTCTACGCCACGTCTTTCTCTGGGTTAGTAGACCGCTTTTCTTTTGAGGATCAGCACCCCGGCCCTGCGCTGCTGAATTTTTCGAGGCGGACCATCCGGACAGTTATCTGCAAATTGCGGGTTTGATGTTTCAGTAATGTGCACGGGTTGGCTGCAGTTCTCGCTGTTCTGTTAACGCCGGTTTTAATGTTTTTGCCCACCATCGGGTTCGAAATTGAATAGGCCCAACCATGTTCGAAGTCATGCTTAAGGTGCTTAACCACCAGGCGGGCGCGACGGCCATTGAGTACGGCCTGATTGGCGCCCTCGTATCGGTCGCGGCTGTTAGTGCATTGACGGCAATTGGCGACTTGCTCAACACGCTCTTCACGACGGCCAGCACGGAATTGGCGAACGCGAGTAACTCCGCGACTTCTCCATAACGCATGCGAGACGCCGCGCTCCTTGATTAGCCTGACAGCCTCAAGCTTGAACTCGCGGGTAAACTTCCGTCGCTCCATGACCCGCCTCCGGTTCCATCAAAACACCCAACTCGGTGTCTGCGAAACCGGCAGCTGGCCGGTATCGGTGCCCCTTGCCAAAGCGCGATCTCAAAACTCCCGATATTTCCCTCTTCGATCCGCTCGCTGCGGCTGCGGAAAATCATAAAACTCAACCGTGGCCTTTGGTTGTATAACTTGGCGCTATACAGGGATGGAGCGCTTACGAGGATTGCAAGATTGCATCCGCACCGCCAAAGCGCGCGATGTTTTGATCGCTCCTCTCGACATTAGCTGTGCCGCATGACCGGCTTTCAATATTACGTTCGGCTCAACCGACTGATTGCCGCGATCCGTGGCCTGCTCGCCGCCGTCGCCTATATCGCCATCTCTCTCGACCCTTCGCCGCCGATCTGGTTCGCGCACCTCGCTTACCCGTTGCTCGTCGGCTACGCCCTGGTTTCCTTCATCGTATGGGTGCTCGCCGCCCGCGCCCGGCGCTTCTACCTGTTGCTCAGCCTGGGCGCGCATCTGGTCGACCTTGCCGCGTTCACTGCGCTGGTGGTGTTCACCGATGGGCTTGCCAGCCCGTTCTTCGCATTCTTCGTGTTCTCGCTCCTGAGCGCGACCATGTACTGGCGCGCGCGCGGCGCTTATGCGACCGGCGCTTATGCGTTGCTCGTCCTGCTGGTTCTTGCGATCGCGGGTCCACGCCTTGCGCCCGGTGTGCCGTTGCAGACGGATTTCCTGCTGGTGCGTGTTGCTTACTTGATCGTATTTGCCGTCATGTTCGTGCATTTCGGCGCTCACCAGCGCCGACAACTCGATGAGATTTCGGGTCTGCTCGCGCCCGACGAGGACACGTCGCACGAAACATCGGCCGCCCGCTGTCTTGCGCGGGTACGCGCGATATTTGGCGCAAATCGCGCCATGCTCGCGTTCTCGGATCCAAACGAACCATGGATTACCCTCGCTGTCCTCACGAACGAGGGATACAAAGAATCGCGCGAGCCACCGATGCTGGCTGAGCCGGACGGGCTTGCTCCGCCCGTTGCGTTCAGCACCTCAGACGCGGCCGATCCTTCGTCACCCGTTCTGACAAGGGATAAAAGCTCCCGCCGGCTTTCGCTGAAACTTCCAGACGCCCTGGTCAAGCGCCTTGCCATCCGCAGCGCGCTGGCGGCGCCGGTAAGGGGGCAGCTCACCGACGGCGTATTGATTCTGCCCGATCTGACGCGGGCTACATCCGACGATCTGCTGCTGGGCGAGATTCTCGGAATTTATTGCGCGACTAGTCTCGACCGCATGTTGCTGGCCGAGGAGATGGCGCGTGCCGCTGCCGCCGCCGAACGCGTGGAGTTGGCGCGTGACCTGCACGACAGCGTTCTCCAATCGATTACCGGCGCGCGGCTTCGCATCGAAACCATGATGCATGCACCCTCGGGTGCGGAAATGCGATCCCAGCTTGCGGCTCTGAGCGAGGCGCTTGCGCTGGAATACGTGTCCCTGCGGTCGTACATCGCAGCGCTGTCGCCGAAAGACTCCGCGATGCGCTCGGGTGCGATCGATCTAAGCAGCGGCATCACCGAGCTGTTGCGGCCGCTGGGCCCGCAATGGGGAATCAATCTCAGGGTGGTTCCCCCCCAGGCGGGCACGGCGGTTTCGCCCGCGGTGTTTCGTCAGCTCTCTTTGTTGCTGAACGAGACCGTCTCGAACGCGGCGCGGCACGGCGGCGCGACTACCGTCAGCGTAGATATGACAGCCGACCACCGCAACATCACCATCAGCATCACGGATAATGGCAAAGGGTTCAGGCCGTACGGCAGGTACGCGCACGAACAGCTGATCGAAAAATCCATCGGCTCTGAATCGCTGCGCCGGCGCGTTGCGGCGCTTTCCGGCGCAATGAGCATGAGTTCTTCCGCGTCCGGCGTTGCGATTAGCGTGGTAATTCCATACCCAGCCCTATTCGCCATCCATGCAGACTAGAGTTCTCATCGCTGACGATCACCCGCTCGTGCTCAAGGGCCTGTCGGACTTGCTTCCGGCGTCGGAATTCATCGTCGTCGCCGCCTGCGGAGACGGCAGCCAGGCCTGGAAGGCGATGCGCGAACTGAAGCCGGAGATCGCAGTTCTCGACCTTCGGATGCCGGGGCTTTCGGCATTCGAAATCGCCCGATCGGTTCATCGCGAAGGCCTGTCCTGCCGCATGGTCCTGCTGACTGCCACCGTCGATCAGGCGCCGCTACGACTGGCGGTGCAGCTCGGCTTCGCCGGCATCGTCACCAAAGATCGCCCGGAACGGGTTCTTCTGGACGTCCTTCGGCGCGTTCGGGATGGTGAAAAGGTGATTCCGGACGGGCTCGCCGCCGATCGAAGAGCCGGACCACGGTCCGCGGGCAAGTTGCCGGTGCTTTCGGAGCGGGAACGCGAAATCGCCGTGCTGGCGGCGCGGGGTCATCGAAACAGGCAAATCGGCGAGTTGGTCTCGCTGACCGAGGGGACCGTCAAAATCCATTTGCACAAGATCTATCGCAAGCTCGGAATTTCCTCGCGGGTTGAGCTCGTCGACTTGGCGCACCGGGAAGGGTTGGTCTGAGCAGTAATATGCCTCAATGGTTGATACCGGGTGCGAGCCGACGAGCTCGAGGCTGCTCCTCGAATATTCCGTTAGGGATATTCGTTAACCAAACCTCGCCAGAATCGGCGGAACTCACACATCAGTGTGCGCTAAAGCATGCGCTCGTTGCTCGCAGGGCGAGTCGCGTGTATAACGAACGTTATAGTGAAGAATTCGTTATGCACGGGGGACAAGATGAAGACGGTACCGACGTGTATTGTCGGCTGCAACAACCTGTTCCGCGAGGGACTGAAAAGCCTGCTGGCCGGAACGGAATACCGCGTGGTTGCTCTGTGCGAACAGCTTGCCGAACTCGAGGGAACCGCAGCCTCGCGGCCCGAGCCGAAGCTGTTCCTGATGGGTGTCAATTCTTCGGATGAGAATGAGACAGCGGCGCTGCGCGCGGCGCGGGCGCAATACCCCGACAGCCGAATCGTGGTGGTGACGACGGCGCCGAGCCGCGGTCAGTTTGCGAGTTGCCTGGCGGCGGGAGTGGATGGCTATCTGATTGCCGATGTGGCGCGGCAGGTTCTTTTCGAATCGCTGCGCGTCGTGGTGCGCGGAGTCCAGGTTTTTCCAACCATGTTGGTCACCGAGGTGCTGGCCGCAGACGTCGAGCGGGACCAACACAACGATGCTGCCGCGAACGCGGGCCTTGACGGGCACCGGCGTTTGTCCCCGCGAGAGCAGCAAATCCTGGCTCTTTTGGTGGAAGGCGCCTCTAACAAGGCGATCGGCAGCCGTCTGCACATTGAGGATTCCACCGTCAAGGTTCACCTGCGCAAGATTTTGAAGAAAGTCTCGGCTGCGAACCGTACCCAGGCGGCGGTGTGGGCCGCCAGCAGGGGATTTAAGACTCCTGCGGCAGAAGCGGTCCAGAGCGGCGGCTAATTCATATTGTTGGCGCCGGCTGCGCCTTGTGACGCGGAAGCGGGCGGCGGTCCGCGTTGCCGATCGACGACAGCCCGCGCATCAAACCAACCATTGCTGTGAATCTGATTCGCGTTAATGCGATCCAGCGGGCGTTCCGGTCCTCGTTCGCTCGGCTCTTTTTAATGATCGGAATGGAAAACACGGGATCGTGCTACGTGACGAGGTGAGGCGGAGCTCCGCGGCGTTCGCTCGCGGTCTCCAGCAGCCCCGCCAGCGTCTCGGCTTTGCTCACCGTACGAACGCGCATCGCATCCGCGCGGCCGCGAATCGCAACCTCGACCGAGGGCAGGGAGTCGATGTCCAGACCGGCATTGGCGCGAATCTCCTCCGACAGCACGACCTCGCACCCCAGGCTCTTCGACATGTCCTGCAGCCGCGCCGCGACGTTCACCGCATCGCCCATCGCGGTGAACACTATATGGTCGCGGTAGCCGATGTCGCCGATGATGACCTCGCCGCAGTGGATG
>Ga0209640_10005108_pt1 | contig 11481 bp, 14 predicted proteins | sample RifCSP10_1_FD_184018 | JGI IMG/M metagenome (GOLD analysis project Ga0209640, IMG submission 184018) | Soil microbial communities from Rifle, Colorado - Rifle CSP2_sed 10_1 (SPAdes) (version 2) | ecosystem: Environmental > Terrestrial > Deep subsurface > Rock core/Sediment | place: Rifle... | reverse complement strand
CAAACGACTCTTGCCTCAGTTAAGCACGTATCGGCTGCAGAATCTGGCCCAATACTTTGGCGCTAATGTCCAGGAAACGCACCGCGCGCTCGCGGATGTCAAATTAACGGTGACGGTCATCACTCGTTTGTTGGATTTGGCTATTAAGCAGGGATTCACCACTCCTCAAGATATTTTTAAAGAGTTCGGTGTGACGAAGCCGAACTTTAAGATCGCCGAAGCTAACCAAGACGTACTTTTCTAACCATGCCTCAAACAAACGACGCGCAATGGATGCGCCTTGCCATCGAAGAGGCGATAAAGGGTGAGGGAAAAACGTTCCCCAATCCTATCGTCGGCTGCGTCATCGTTGAAGGCGAAGGAATCGTCGCCAAAGGTTTTCATGAAAAGGCGGGCGCTGCGCATGCGGAAGTGAATGCCCTTAGCCATTTAGGCCGCATCCCCAAAGAAGGGGCGCGGCTTTATGTCACCCTTGAGCCTTGCTCGAGCGTGGGAAAAACAGGCCCTTGCACCAAGGCCATCATCACCTCCGGGATCAAGGAAGTGATCGTCGGTACCATTGACCCGAATCCGCAGCATCAAGGCCGCGGCATTGAGATCCTCAAACAAGCCGGAGTTCATGTGCGCTTCGGTGTCTTGGACGAAGAATGCCGGAAACTCAACACGGATTTTAATGAACGGATGAAAGCATTAAGCCATGGCTTCAAAAAATAACGTGACATTACCCCAGCGGCCCAGAAGAAACCGTAAAAGCGAATCAATGCGCCGGCTTGTCCGTGAAACGGTTCTTGCACCGGATAATTTTGTTTATCCGTTGTTTGTTGTCGATGGAAAGGATAAAAGGATCGCCATTTCTTCGATGCCGGAGTATTACCGGCTTAGTATTGATCAACTTGTGAAAGAGGCCAAAGAGGCGTTTTCTTTAGGGATCCCTGCGGTCGCGTTATTCCCGGCCATTGATGAGAAATTAAAGGACAAAAGGGCAACCGAAAGTAAAAATCCTAATGGGTTGCTGCAGCAGGCTATAAAAGCGTTGAAGGATAAATTGCCGGAGTTGTTGGTCATCACGGATGTGGCGATGGACCCTTATTCCAGCGATGGGCACGATGGGTTGGTCAAAGACGGCAAAATACTTAACGATGAAACGCTTCCCATTTTGGCCGACATGGCACTCGCCCAGGCCAAAGCCGGGGCCGATATTGTCGCTCCATCGGATATGATGGACGGGCGCGTAGGATTTATCCGTCAAGCACTTGATCAAAATGGATTTGAAGATGTGGGAATCCTTTCTTACGCGGCAAAATATTGCTCAGCCTTTTATGGCCCTTTTCGCGATGCGCTCAATTCGGCACCTAAAGCCGGTGATAAAAAAACTTACCAAATGGACCCTGCCAATATCCAGGAGGCCATCCGCGAAGCTAAGCTGGATGTCGAAGAAGGGGCGGATATCGTGATGGTGAAACCTGCATTGCCATATTTGGATGTGATCCGTGCCGTCCGTGAAGCAGTCCATGTACCCGTTGCCGCCTACAATGTCAGCGGCGAATACGCCATGATCAAGGCGGCTGCCAAGATGAAATGGGTGGATGAAAAGGCGGCCATGCTTGAGGTGTTGGTTGCTATTAAAAGAGCCGGGGCAGGGATCATCTTCACTTATTTTGCCAAAGAAGCGACCAAAGCGCTTATTTCACAATAATCAAAATATTTGACAAAAAATCAAATATGTGGTACCTTGTCTATACTGTATCATCCCCCCGAATAGCCGTTATTTCCCCAAAAATAGTGCGTTGAATAGAAAGGAGGCGATCGTATGAAAAGAGCGTTGAAAGTTCTGTTTTTGGGGCTTATCACCTCGGCCATGCTTACGAGCGTGTGTTTTGCTGAATGGGTCTACGTCACGAAAAACGGCAAGAAGTACCATCCGGAAAATAGCCGTTTTTCTCAAGTGGAAGGAGTGGAGCGTATTAGCAAAGAAGAGGCTGAGGAAAAAGGCTATGAACCCAGCAAGGAGTATTTACGCCATGCTGAAGAATTAGTCCAACAACAAGAAGAAACCTCAAAAGCCAAAAAATAAAATCTGCCTTTTCTCATGGCTCAAAAGGCTTGTCCGATTTATCTCGGGCAGGCCTTTTTATTTGCTTGTTTTTTGCGGTAACTCATACTAAAATGCTTCATTATTCTTTAAAGGTTAAGAGGTTATGACAAAGGCAAGGCTAAGGGATCTTATTTATCAGCCCGTCAAAGCGGTTGTCAACGAAATTGGGGTAGGCTTGGACCGCTATAACGTGACCCCCCATCAGTTGACCATGACGGGGTTTTTGGTGAATATTTTAGGCTGTATCTTGTACGCCCATGGCCACTTCTCCAGCGGTTCTTTGGTCATTTTGTTTGCCGGGATTTTCGATATGCTGGACGGCTCCCTGGCCAGAAGCTCCAATAAAACTTCCAAATTCGGCGCTTTTATTGATTCGGTGATCGACCGTTATTCCGATTTTCTGATCTTTGGTGGCCTGACGGTCCATTTCGCCAAGGCCAATCAGGCCGATTATGTCCTACTGACACTGGCGGTGATTGCCGGTTCTTTTTTGACCAGTTATACCAAGGCCCGGGCCGAGAGCCTCATCAGGCATTGTGATGTCGGCATGATCGAGCGGCCGGAGAGGATTCTCATAATTTGCATCGGCGGATTGTTTGGAGCAATTGTCCCGGCGCTGTGGATCCTCGCTTTCGCCACACACTTCACGGCATTGGACCGAATTTACTACACATGGAAACGAACGGAAGGAAACTTAAGTGAAAGAGACGAAGATTAAGATCCTTGAGCCTAAAGGCAAGCTGGGCGTTTTGCTTCCCGGGTTAGGGGCGGTTTCAACGACTTTTATCGCCGGAGTTGAAGCTATCAAAAGAGGGTTGGCCCTGCCGATAGGTTCCTTGACCCAATTAAGTACCGTCCGGCTAGGAAAACGTACGGACAACCGCGTTGTTCCCATCAAAGAATTTGTTCCGTTAGCTGATTTGTCGGATATGGTCTTCGGTTCTTGGGATCCGATCCCCGACGATGCGTATATTTCCGCGGTCAAGGCCGGTGTGTTGGAGATCGGCCTGATCGATAAACTGCGCCCTCAGCTGGAGGCGATCAAGCCCTGGAAGGCGGTTTTCAGTCAAAAGTATGTCAGCCGTATCCATGGAACGCATGTCAAGAAAGAAAAGAGCAAGCGTGAACAGGCCGAAGCCCTGATTGATGATATCGAGAAATTCAAAAAGCAGAACAAGCTGGAACGGATGGTCATGGTTTGGTGCGGTTCGACGGAAATCTACCTGGAGCGTCAGCCGGTGCATGAAACGCTCAAGGCCTTTGAAAAAGCAATGGAGAACAATCACGAAGCCATCGCCCCCAGCATGATCTATGCGTATGCCGCTATTAAGTGTGGCGTTCCTTTTGCCAACGGCGCACCGAATCTGACCGTTGATATTCCCGCGCTTGTTGATTTGGCCAGAAAAAAGAATGTTCCGGTCTCTGGTAAAGATTTTAAAAGCGGGCAAACGATGCTCAAGACAGCCATTGCTCCCATGCTTAAGGCAAGGATGTTAGGCTTGGACGGCTGGTATTCCTCCAATATCCTCGGCAATCGAGACGGAGAGGTCCTTGATGACCCGATGTCATTTAAGACCAAGGAGGAGAGCAAGCTTTCCGTGTTGGATTATATCCTGCAGCCCAAGCTTTATCCGCAGCTTTACAAAGACTATTACCATAAAGTGCGCATCAATTATTATCCGCCGCGTGGGGATAACAAAGAAAGCTGGGATAATATCGATATCCGCGGCTGGCTCGGTTATCCGATGCAGATAAAAATGAATTTTCTTTGCCGCGACAGTATTTTGGCGGCTCCCATTGTTTTGGATTTGGTCCTTTTTATGGACTTGGCCCAGCGCGCTCGTATGCGCGGTATCCAGGAATGGCTGTCGTTTTATTTCAAAAGCCCTATGACAGCACCGCAGCTTTATCCGGAGCATGACCTTTTCATTCAGCTGATGAAACTTAAAAACACCCTGCGTTATTTACGGGGGGAAGACCTCATTACCCATTTAGGCATGGAGTATTATGACTAAACCGCAGGACCCCTCACCCAACCCTGTCACCCGAGCCGAGCTGTGGGGTTTGTGCTTTGCTTTCTTTTCCTTTTTGTTCGTCGTTCATATGGCCTCCACTATAACGTTCGTTTCTTGGTTCCATGGATATGTGGCCATCGTCATTGTTGCGTCCCAGCTTATTTGCCTGTGGAGTTTTTTTAAATATATGAGGAAGAAATAAGTGATTGATGTTATACTGAATGTTATTAACAAGGGAGGATGTTTATGAAAGAGCAAAATGCCAAAGCGCTGGATAATTTAAGTCGTACCTGTTACCGCAGCGGTGTCTTTATCATTTTCTTAGGGGTACTGGTGTTATTCATTCATGTGGTTAATCAGGATTTCACACAGGTCCTCATCGGTTTGCTCATTTTTATTATGGGTTATGGCTATGCGAAGATTGCGACAAAATTGAGAGGCGTCTTGAAAAGCGAACAGACGTAAAGCGTTTGTGATATTAACAGTAAAAAAGGCAACCCCAAAAAGGTTGCCTTTTTTATTTAAAGATCAGGCGGCGGGGGGAGGATCCAGTCGGCGGAAGAAAAAAGCCTGTATTTTTCTTCCGCAAGATTCACATTTCTATCAATGTAGGGATGGAAAGGCCTGCGGTTGACCGATATTTTGCCGTCGACTTTAATAATGGGATTTTTCATGCCCTGCTTTTCCAATTTTTCCTTAAGATAATGCACATATTGCAATAACATATCTGGGGTATAAATCATGAGGACGTATTGTTCCGGGCTGATGTCATCGAACGGAATAATGGGAGTGATTTGACCGGTCGAAGGATCTACGGCGATAATGCTCATGACGCCGCCGACAACGTTGGATTTTAAACGCCATGCAAAGCGATGCCCCTCCCGCGTCCAGTTCACATCGCCTTTATAGAGCAAATGTCGCCACGGCAGAAGGACTTGGATCATCAGGTATAAAAATAAGAAGGCGCTGATTAAAGGGCGGGATAATCTGTGGGGGCTCTTCGAGCCGGCCTCAAACACGGGCGGTTTCAAGCCGTTTTTTTAAAAAAGTTTAATATTTTATACAAAAGCCTTCTGGGTTCATCGGGTTTGACAAAAAGAATGAGGGTGGCGATCATGAAATGATGGAAAATATCGATGTCGAAAAACAACTTGTTGGTTATATGAAAAATAACGGCAACAAAAAATGCTAAAGGCCTTGTGGGTTTGTAGCACAAGAAAAAACCGATGAGTAAGTCGATGAATAATCCGCTATAAACAAATAAGGTTATGCCCCACTCTGTCGATACAAAGGACTGCAGAAATGGCAATCTATCATCGCTGATTAGAAGGCTGCGCAGTTGGCGCCCGTCCAAATAATCCTTGCTTATTTTGGCTATCCCGGCAAAGAAATAAACAATGACAATTTGGGCCCTGAGAATCAGGATGTTCCAGAAAGGGATCGGTTTAAGGCGCAGCTGGGGGTTGCGCAGGCAATCCAGGGACACAAAATGCTCCGCCCCCATAAAGAAAAGTGGAAATGGGTATCGATATATTTGATGTGGATCAAGTTTGCCCCAATATGGTGAAAAGCGTACCAGCCTAATATAAGACCGAAAAAAAGCCTGAAAAGAGATAAGGAAGAAGGATCAACGGGTCGAAATAGAATTTCTTGCAACTGGTTTAAATAATTGAAGTTATGCTTTTTCATGTGAGGGGTTGATGTTATTGTATTATATAAAGAGATGATTTATACTTATACAAAGACTATTATAATCATATGGATATAAATAAAAAACAAAAAAAGCAATCCTTTCTTTTTTTTGTTTTGTCGATTCTTGTCATCGCTGCCGTCTATTTTTTCTATGATTTTAAAACCCCGCGCTGTGTCAATGCCCAAACGTGTTATAACGTGTATCCTTATGTGGAATACTGGTGGACGGGCCGGACGTCCTGGAACTCTTCTCAGGCCTGCGTCGTTGCGTCGGTCAACAAAAGTTGGCCCGGATTCACGTTTACCGATAATCCGAGAAATTATGTTTTGGCATTAACAGGCTGGTATTTGCATTATACCGCTTCCGGTGATGAACATTTAAAAAGGGCAAGGACGATGATAGATTATAGCACTTTGCGGGCGTCTGGGAGCACCATCATGTTTAATATTGACGTTTGTTTACATGACGATAACGTCGATAATGCGCACGAATATCAGGTCTATTTTGTTCTTTATGCTTGGCAATAACATGAATGGTAAGTATTTTTTTAGGTAAAGAAGGATCGATAAAGAATGAAAATTCGTAAATTGGGTATATTACTCTTATCATTATTTTTAATCTTTGCCATAAGCCTTGCCTATGAGCTTCAGGTCCCTGATTGTGTACAAGCCCAATCTTGCACAACGATTCGACCTACGGCCACATATGGCGTAGTGGGCGGGAGCAGTGGTGGGGGCTGTGCCTCCCCAAATCCAAATCCGACCTATGTGTCCGCAGGCGGAGGTATCGGCCTTGATGTGTGGTTGGCATCTGCGGGATTTGAAGTAAGGTATTCGACGAGCAATGACCATCACCTAGATGAGATGAGAGTCTTTATGTCCGCTCCCGGTTCTAACCAATCTCAGGTATATTTTACTTCCCAAGGTTGCCTTAACGACGGTAATGATGACGATAATATGGCGTTTAGTTCCCATTATGTTATCGCAAGGTGGCAATAAAGTGGATATGAAGAAGTTGAATAAAAATGTTTATTATATTATCCTTTCCTGTTTGATCATCTCCATTTTGTGCTCCATAGGAGATTATTTAATTCCCCGCGAAACATGCGCCCAACAACCGGTTTGCATCCCTTATGCGCCCGTAGTAAAAGAGCTGCATCGTCCCTGGACCAATGTTGGGTCCAACACGCCGTGTATTACTCAGCCCGAGATAGTGGATTTTAATCAAGCCTTGGTTGGCGAACCTATTGTCGCATTACGGGCGTGGCATTTCAGGTTTAATAACGGTGACCACCATTATGACCTTGGAAGTATAAGGATTATGGGTTCCGCAGGTATGGATTCCTCCTCCAGAAGGGTAGTGTTTCAGGTTGAAGTGTGTTTTCGTGACACGAATGGCGACGACCCATGGGGTTATGAATATTGGTATACGGTCGGCGCTTGGCCGGCACAATAATTAACATTAAACTGTTTTCTATCCAGAACACCGCCCCGCCAGCTATAATTTTTTACCTTAAAAGACAGGCGTTCTTATCAGGAATATTTAATTAGAGTTATGGAAGGGGGATATATACGCAGGATTCGGATGGAGGGCAGTCGAGATCGACCTCGCAACAATTTCTGCTTATACTGCAGTAACCGGTATAAGTGATGGGGCAGCATTTACCAACGCCGTTACATTGAAGAGCTCCGTTACAAGTACCACCGCTACAACAATCTTCATCAATGTCGCCGCATGAACAAAGATAACTGCTATTACAACTTAAGCCGCTATTGCAAACGCCGCCCGCACAACACGACTGGCCGGGATCGCCGCATACACAGGTACCATTAATGCATGTGCTAGAAAAACAAACGCTCCCAGTACAACAGGCTTCACTCGGATTGCCGCATGGTATACAAGTCCCATTGCTGCAAAGTAGACCGGCATTGCAAACGTTACCTGTACAACAGGGTAAGCCATTTGTGCCGCATGTAGGTGGCGGTAGCGGCGGCGGAGCGCCGACTGTTTGACACGTCCCTCCGGAACAGGCTGTCGTGTATTGGCATTGGCCGGTAGTACAAACCCCTTGAAAAACTTTACCGATGGGGCAGGTTGTGCACTGGTTATTATTGGCAAAAAAGGGAGCAGTACAAATATATTCGCAATGGTCGCACCCTCCGCTACAAGCGTCCACCAAAACATTCCTCCTATTTTGGCTCAGACAACTCTCATAGTTTGGGCATTCTTGCGAATTCAGTGGCTGGTCTATCCCGGGAGGATTTCCGTTAATGCCTTGGCAGGCGAATGTACATGCCGGATCGGGCAGGCATTGCGATTGGGGTGTGGGGTTGCAACCACAAAGGCGTGTTTTTCGCATCTCTCCGGTCAGGCAAGGAGGATTGGCAGCGGCACCGCAAAGGCCCGTCGGCTGCCAAGGTTCGCAGCATGTCGAATCGCAAGGGCATTGATAAGTTCCTTCCGTGCAATTTAGTGTAAGATTTGTTGAGCCGCAACCAGGAGGATTACAAATACATTGACTAGCCATTTGTTGTCGAGAACAAGAGCCATTGCCGCAACCAAGGGGCATAGACCAGTTGCAGGCGCAACCGGGCAATGAGGTGACAACAGGCGCTTCCAAGAGGGGGTCTTCGAGAGAATCAATGGCGGAGTCTTCCCATCCTTTCATGTTGGCGTTCCAGCCTCGCATGACATGAGGAAGGGCGATCATCATGGCCACCATGGTGATAATAAGAACAATCGAATATTCCATGACGTGCTGGCCACGGCGGTTTGTCATCTTTTGGAGTGGGTTGGGCATGAAAATCCCTCTGGTGAATTAAGTATAATCTATATATAATGGACATTCAATCTAGAACTATTAATATTCTCGATTTTTAAAAATGTCTTTATTCCCCGAACAGTTTTTGCAACGCTTAGACGCTATTATTCCTGCCGAAGATGGAAAGGATGTGTTGGCCAGCCTTTCCCCAAAGGAACAATGGTCCGTTCGTATCAATCTGTTAAAGGCAGCCAAATCAACCGTTTTGGATATTTTAAGAAAGAATCAAATTCCTTTTCAGGAACATCCTGTTTTTGATGAGGTCTTGACGGTTTCCGCTCAAGAACGGCAAAGGCTTCTTCAATCGGATTTGATCAAAGAGGGGAAGGTATATTTTCAGAATTTATCCAGCATAGCGGCCGTGAAGATCCTGGACCCTAAGCCGGGGGAGGCTGTTTTGGATCTGTGCGCGGCGCCGGGAAGCAAGACGAGCCTGATAGCGGCGATGATGAACAGTCAGGGCCGCATCGTTGCTATCGAGCCCGTCCCATCGCGTTTTTACAAATTAAAGTCAGTTCTAGGGATTTTAGGGGTTATAAACGTTGAGTGCAAGCGTTTCGACGGCAGGCGCTATCGGCCCAAGGACTTGCTATTTGACAAGGTGCTCGTGGACGCCCCCTGCAGCAGCGAGGGCCGTTTCGATACCAATGATCCCGAAACATTCGCTTATTGGAGCCTGCGAAAGATAAAGGAAATGCAGAAGAAGCAAAAAGGCCTTTTATTGCGCGGGTGTCAATTGTTGAAGCCGGGCGGGACGTTGGTTTATTCCACGTGTACCTTTGCTCCGGAGGAAAACGAAGGGGTCATCGATTGGGTCCTGCGTAAAATGGACGGCGCTGTCCATCCGGAACATATTCAAATTACCGGCGCACCGGTTTATCCCGCCCTTAAGGAGTGGAAAAATAAAAAATATAACTCCTTGGTGAGCGCCTGTGCCCGTATCCGGCCCGACAGGCTTTGGGACGCGTTTTTTATCGCCAAACTACAGAGGTTATGATGCTTATCTTAGCCTTAAGCCTGCTTCTTTTGGTCGTTTTCTTTGATGCGCGTTTTTTAAAAAAAGAAGATGAGCGTTTATTCACAGAGAATTTTTATTTGAGAAATGCTTATCTTGCCTTGCTGGCGTTTTTTATTGTCCTTGTATTGATTTTGGCCCAAGAAAAAGCGCAGGCGTTGGCTATCGTGGTTTTCTTTGTTTTCTTGCCGTATTATCTTATCAAGCGATTCAAGTTTGTGGCAGCCCTGGGCCAAAGACAACAGCGGTTTCATCTGGCGGCTGACGCTTTCGGCGTGGTTTTGATGTGGATTCTCGGCGGTGGGATCATATCCACGTTGGTGGGGGTTTATTTCGAATCCGTCCTTGATTTCGACTCGTTGTTAGGCGAGATGATATTTTCCGCGGTCGGCTCTTCGATCCTTCTTTTGGTATTGGTTTATGAGGCCAGTCGCAGATTTTCTGACAAGGGATTCTTTTATAATGTGGGTTTCATCAGAGGGCCCAACGGTTTCTTAAAATTATTTGTTTTGCCGTCTTTGGCGGGGTTGGGGTTCGCCGTTTTATCCGTTTTTATCGTTTTTGCCCGGGAAATAACGCCCTCAACGCCTCTTGGCGAGATCATCAGTGAAACGCAGTCTTCGTACATTCTTTTGGTCTTTCTCTTGATGGCCGTTGGCGTGGCCCCGCTGGTCGAGGAGATCATTTTCCGCGGATATCTTTTCCATGTGTTGCGGCAGCTAAAGGGAAGCAAATTCACCATCATCGTTATTTCTTTGTCTTTCGCTGTTTTGCATGTGGGGCAATATTGGGGGGATTGGCTCGCACTTGTGATGATCGCGCTTATCGGGTTTACGTTGACGCTCATGCGGGCGTGGACCCGATCCACGATCGCCAGTTGCGTGATGCATTATGTTTATAACGCCGCCGTGACCTTTATTCCTGCCATTATGATGATGGTCTCCAACCCGGCGTATGTTCGATACCAGGCGAATTTTGATCAATTAAACTTCGTCCAAAAGGTGGAATTATTGCATCAAGCTATCGAAAAAGAGCCGGATTTGGCCGATGCGCACCACGAGCTGGCGCATCTTTATTTGGAGGAAAACCAGAATATCGATGCCGCGCTGGAAGCCATTAACGAGGCGCTATCTTATTTTCCGGACGATAAGATCTTTCTGGACACGAAGGCCGCGGTCTTAGAGAAATTAGGCCGTTACCGGGAAGCCCTCCCAATCAGGCAAAAACTCCTGCAAAATAGAGAAAACAGATGAACCGCTCGGATTAAAGGCGTTTTAAAGGGGGATTCTTAAATGAAGCTTGACAGTTTTCTTTCCTTGTATAAAAATAGGGGCACTACTTTCCATAAATATTAATTTGAATAGTACTATTATGAGAAATATTTATCTAGTTACATTTTTGTTGATGAATGTTTTTATCTGGTGCCCAGGGCCTCTTAAAGCTCAAGAGCTGAAGGATCCTTCCGTCACGCTGGAGTTAAGGGACGGAGGTTATATTGAAATCCTGGAAGCGGAAGGGGCCGACATCAGCGAGGTATTACAAAAGATTTCCCAAAAGAGCTCTTATCCCATAAAGGTTGAGGGAGAGATCCGGGGCCGGGTGGACATTTTCCTGACAGATATTGATGTGCTCAGTGCCTTAAGAATTATCTTAGAGAAGCTCGATCTGGCTTTTAGCGAGGGAACAGAGATGATTGACGGCAAAGAGCAAAAAAGCATCCGTGTCATGCCTGAAAGCGTTTTTGAGCAACAGTACGGTCAGGCATTCGGTAAAAAAATCCAGACACGTATTATCCCGCTGGTCTATCTTAAAGCGCAGGATTTGATGGACACTTTAAATCAG
>Ga0209640_10005107_pt1 | contig 11484 bp, 6 predicted proteins | sample RifCSP10_1_FD_184018 | JGI IMG/M metagenome (GOLD analysis project Ga0209640, IMG submission 184018) | Soil microbial communities from Rifle, Colorado - Rifle CSP2_sed 10_1 (SPAdes) (version 2) | ecosystem: Environmental > Terrestrial > Deep subsurface > Rock core/Sediment | place: Rifle... | reverse complement strand
CGGGTTGCCCCCTCCGCTCGGCCACCCCCCGCTCACTCGTCGAGCAGCAGGTCGCCATAGCGATCGCGCACCACCTTCTTGTCGAGCTTGCCGGTTCCGGTCTTGGGGATCTCATCAGTGAATTCGATCACGTCGGGGATCCACCATTTGACCACCCGATGGCCGAGGTGCTCGACGAGCTCCTCTGCGGTCACGCTCATTCCGGGGCGCGTCACCACGAGGGCGAGGGGGCGCTCCTGCCACTTGACGTGCTTGACCCCGATGACGGCCGCTTCCGAGACCGCTGGGTGGGCCACGAGCTCCCGCTCCAAGTCCAGCGACGAGATCCACTCACCACCCGACTTGATCACGTCCTTGGCCCGATCGGTGATCACCACGTATCCCTCAGGAGTGATCTTGCAGACGTCTCCGGTGCGCATCCACCCGTCGACAAAGCTGTCACGCCGGTCGTCCTTGTAGTACTCGGCGGCGATCCACGGCCCACGGATCAGCAGCTCGCCAAAGGCGACTCCGTCCCAGGGCAGCTCGTCCCCAACTTCGTCGATGATCTTTACCTGCAATCCGGCGATCGGGAGGCCGGCGGTCTCCAATCGGTCGAGCTGCTCGTCCAGCGACAGGCCGGCATGCTCGGGCAGCAGGGAGGCCAGAGAGGCAACGGGATTGGTTTCGGTCATCCCCCAGCCCTGCTGGACCAGAATCCCCCGTTCACGGTGAAACCACTCGATGAGGGCCCTTGGAACTGCCGAGCCGCCGCACAAGAAGGCCCGAATCGAAGAGGTGTCGGCCTCGGGATGCTCCATGAGGTGCTGCTGGATGCCATTCCACACGGTCGGCACACCGGCGGAGAAGGTCACCTGCTCTGCGGCAAACAGCCCGACCAGGCCCTTGGCGGAGAGGTCCGGGCCCGGGTATACGAGCTTGGCGCCGACCGTCGTTGCCGAAAACGGATAGCCCCACGCGGCTGCGTGAAACATCGGCACCACAGGGAGCACGGTGTCACCGGCCCCGATCGGGAAGGAGGCGAGCCCGCTGATCGTGTGCAGGTAGGTGGACCGCTGGGTGTACGCGACGCCCTTGGGGTGGCCGGTCGTCCCCGACGTGTAACAGAGCATCATCGGCGACCGCTCGTCGAGCAGAGGCCACGCCCCCCAGGGCTCGACATCCGCGATGAGATCGTCGTAGGCGATCACGTTCGGCAGCCCGGTATCGGGCACGCTGGAGCCCATGACCACGAAGTGCTTCACGGAACCGAGTTCGCCGGCAAACCGCTCGACCAGAGAGACGAGGCCCGGGTCGACGAACAGCGCCTTGTCCCCGGCATGGTTGACGATGTAGGAGAGCTGATCCGGAAAGAGCCTGATGTTCAGCGTATGGCACACACGGCCGGTGTTGGCGGTCGCCCAGTACAGCTCGTGGTGGCGGAGGTTGTTCCAGGCAAAGGTTCCGACCGCATCACCCGGTTCGACGCCGAGGCGGCCCAGCGCCGTCGCCAGCCGCCGGATACGGCCGTCGGTCTCGCCGTACGTGCTTCGCCGGTGAGACAGATCGCTCTCGACCGACACGATCTCCCGATCGCGGTGAATCCGTACCGCGTGGTCGTACAGCGTCGACAGGAGCAGCGGGAAGTCATCCATCATGTGAGGCACGCGCACCCCTCCTAGCCCGGCGAATCTAGTGGCCCGACTCTGGCTGCCGCTTGCGGTGGGCTCTCATGGATCTCCGGCGGTGGTTGGCGAGCAGCGCTCGAACGCATCGAGGCCGATGAGGCTCAGCGCTGAGGGGGCGGCTCGCCTGAGGAACCGAGGATCTCTGCCTTCTTCCGATCGAACTCATCGCGCGTGATGAGCCCGTCCTTGAGCAGCGCGGCGAATCGTTCCAACTGGCTGGCGGCGTCCGTCGACTCCACGCCGTGGGTGCTCGACAGCTCCTTCGCCCGAATCTCCCTCACCTTGTAGATCAAGCTCTGGAACGCCTCTGGCTGGGGAATGTCGGAGAAACGCGATTGGCCCTGCTCGCCGGCGGACTCGATGAGCAGGTCCCCCGATCGCAAGACCCTCTCGAGCACGGTCTGCGTGAACGACATGTCGTTGATGTTCTCGAGCGGGATCTCAACGCCCTTGCGCGACAGGATCCCGGAGCGGCGGATCAGCCGCTCGTTGGTGAGCACGTAGTGGGTAAACCACCATGCGATGAACGGATACAGGCCTAAGCGGATGAACGCGAGGCCGGCGATGCCGGTGACCACCCAATCGAACGTGGAATCGTCGGGTGGATACATCCAAGTGAGCACGACCGCAGCGGCGAATAACACCGTCCATCCCAATGGGATGACCAGCAGGCGCCAGTGCGGGCGAAACTCGCGGATGACGGACTCGCCCTCGGTCAGGAAGCGCTCTGGGTACGACATGTCTCAATCGTAGGCAACAAGCGCCCAACTCCGCGGGGCAACCGGTTCATGTCGCCCCACGCGGAGAACCCCGAAGGAGCCTTGGCCGAAGCCTCAACCCTCTCGGGGTTCACCGTACGAAGCGTCTCTTGCGATCCGCTCCTGTCCCCCACCTCAGACCGAAGCCTGATGTGAAGGCTGGCCCGGCGACCGCATCGTGCCTTTCGGCCGATACGACCCTCCCTTGCGGGAGCGAGGTCGGAAGCCGCCTCTGGCGGTTACCCACCTTCGGCATCCCCGGATCGCTCCGGGTGACAAGGAGGAATGTACGACATCGTTCACACCACCGTCAAGCGAAAACGCTTGTGAGATTTCGCGCTTCACGAGGAGTTTTCGCGAGGGGATGCTCGCGCCTCGACGCCGGCTCTCGCGACCGTATTTGGGGACGATCGAGGCCCGATCGCGAACCTCTAATGTTTCGGAACCCATGACCCGACTGATCTCGCCCCGCTTCGCCCTCGCGTGGGGCGTCAGCTTCTTCTCGGGCCTGGCCTTCTTCCTGTTCGTCCACTTCCCCCGCTACCTCGAAGACCTGGGTGCCGGCCCGTTTCGGGTTGGGGTGATCGTCGGTCTGGCGCCGTTTGCCGCTCTCCTCATACGACCCGCAATCGGAAGGGAGCTCGATCAGAGGGGGCGGAGGCCGATGATCGTCGCCGGCAACGCACTCCATGTCGTGGCGTTGGCGCTCTACCTGACGATCACGACGATCGGCCCCTGGCTCTACGTCGTGCGCATCCTGCATGGCTTTGCCGAAGCACTTGTGTTCGCCTCGGTGTTCACCTACGCGGCCGACATCGTTCCCGACGAGCGACGTACGCAGGGACTCGCCCTGTTCGGCGTGTCGGGAATGCTCCCGGTCGCGGTCGGCGGGGTGGTCGGCGACTTCATACTCGGGCGCTGGAACTTCACCGCGCTGTTCGCGACCTCGGTGATCCTCGGGGCGCTTGCACTCCTCATGTCAATCACTCTCGTCGAATCCATGACACCTCCGGGGAGACACAGCGATGTCTCGTTCACCCGGCCGCTGTTCCAGCGCGACCTGATCCCCGTGTGGTGGATCACGTTCGTGTTCTCGTTCTCGCTGACCGCCTACTTCACGTTCCTAAGGACGTTCGTCGACGAAACGGGTATTGGGAGCGTGGGCGCCTTCTTCGGCGCATACGCCACCGCGGCGATCCTGCTTCGCGTATTCCTCGGGTGGCTCCCCGATCGGATCGGGCTCAAACGCGTGCTCTACCCGGCGATGGCGGTTTTCGCGGTCGGCTTCGTGGTACTGGCGTTTGCTCACTCGCCGGTATCGATCGTCATAGCGGGCGCCCTGTGCGGCAGCGGCCATGGCTACTGCTTTCCGATCCTCTACGCAATCAGCTTCGGCCGTGCCCAGCACCGCGACCGTGGATCGGCTTCGGCCATCTACACGGGCCTCTTCGACCTGGGGACGTTCCTCGGAGCGCCCGCGCTCGGAAAACTCATCGGCACATTCGGGTACTCGACCATGTTCATCGCGGCGACCATGTGGGTGGTGACCGGTGTGCTCACCTACGCCCTGTGGGATGGGGATCTTCGCCGCCGAGCCCCGCGAACTACACCCGTGTCACTCCCCTGACGTATAGTCCCAAGCCATGGGACTGGAAACCTTGTCGCCGAGCAGAGCGAGCGACTTCAAGCACTGCCCGCAGCTGTTCAAGTTCAGGGCGATCGACCACCTGGCGGAGCCGGCGACGGTCTACCAGGCGCGGGGCACCACCGCTCATCTCGCGCTGCAACGCCTCTTCGACCTCCCTGCCCCCCAGCGCACCCCTGACACGCTCTACGACCTGTTCCGAGGGGCATGGGCGGAGATTCGGGGCACCGAGTTCGAGGACCTCTTCGAGTCCGTCGAAGACGAACGCTCATGGGGTTTGGAGAGCCTCGAGCTCCTTGCGAACTACTTCGCCATTGAGGACCCGACCACGTTCGACCCCATCGACCGCGAGCTCGACATGCTCGAAGAACTCGATGGGATAACGATCAGGGGAATCCTCGATCGGATGGAGGAGGGTCCCGATGGGTCACTCATCATCACCGACTACAAGACGGGCAAGGCGCCCCCAGAGCGGTATGCCCTGCCCGCCTTCTTCGCCCTCAAGATCTACGCCCTGCTGATCCGCCGCCGGACCGGGCGAACCCCCGACCAGATCAAGCTCATCTATCTCAACGGTCCGACGGTCTACCGGATCCCGGTCAACGACGCCCAACTCGACGCCATGGATCGACAGCTGCGGGCGCTGTGGAGCGCCATCGACCGGGCAATCGACGAGGACCGCTTCCCCCCCAGGGTGAGCCGGTTGTGCGACTGGTGTTCATTCCAATCGATCTGCCCGGCATTCGCCGAGGCGGGAGCGACCCTGGCGTCGCTGAGCGTGTAGGCGACAACTCTCCCCCAGGAGGGGGGAGTCCCGCGAAGCCGGGAGGGGGGCAGCCCGCCTCCCTCGAGCCACCAGCCTCTTGCACGATGCCGGGTTGCCCCCTCCGGCCCTTCGGGCCACCTCCCCCTCCGGGGGAGGAGAAGGTCGGGTTGCCCCCTCCGTCGCCTCGCTCACGCTCGGCGCCACCTCCCCTCCGGTTGAGGAAACATGCCTCCTACGGAAACACTCCACGGGCCAGTTTCGCGTCGGCGACCCGTCGGATCCCTTTGATCAGGGCCGCGGTCCGCATGTCGGTCTTGTGCCCAACCGCGACGCTCATCACATCGTCGAACGCCCGGCTGAGGATCTCACGAAGGCGGCCGACGATCTCCGCCTCAGACCAGAAGTAGTTCTGCAGGTCCTGGACCCACTCGAAATACGACACGGTCACCCCCCCTGCATTGGCCAGGACGTCGGGTACCACCAGCACCCCCCTGTCGTTGAGGATCCGGTCCGCTGCGAGCGTCGTGGGGCCGTTGGCGCCCTCCATTATCAATTTCGCCTTGATCTCCCCGGCGTTGTGGTCCGTGATCACCCCACCGGTGGCACATGGCATGAGAACCTCGGTGTCGAGGAGCAGTACGTCGTCGTTGGAGATCCGGTCGCCCCCTGCGTACCCCTCGAGCGAACGATTGAGGTCAACCCACGACATCGCCTCGTTGACGTCAATCCCCCGACCGTTGTACACGCCGCCGGAAATGTCCGAAATGGCAACAACCTTCGCACCTGCCTGATCGGCAGCGAGGGCGGCGTAGCGCCCGACATTGCCGAATCCGTGAACGACGACAGAGATCCCCTCCGTGTCGAGATGTGCCAGCCGGGCGGCCGCGGGAAGGAGGCTGACGAGTCCGCGCCCGGTCGCTTCACGACGCGCCACGGAGCCGCCCAGCGCCGGCGGCTTGCCCGTCACGACCGCGGGCTCGGTATGGCCGACCTGTTGGCTGTAGGTGTCCATGATCCAGGCCATCACCTGCTCGTCGGTACCCATGTCCGGTGCAGGGATGTCCTTGTTCGGACCGATGAAGTTGATGATCTCCGCCGTGTAGCGCCGGGTGACCCGCTGCTTCTCCGCCCTGGTCAGGTTGGTGGGGTCGACCCGCACGCCACCCTTCGCCCCCCCAAAGGGGAGGCCGACGATGGCGCATTTCCATGTCATCAGCATGGCGAGCGCGGCCACCTCACCCAGATTGACGTCTGGTGCGAACCGGATGCCTCCCTTGGTGGGCCCCATCGAGAGCAGGTGCTGGACCCGGTAGCCGAACAGGCTCTCGACCTGCGAGTAGTCATCGCGGCGATACGGAAAGGTGACGACGATCGCCCGTTGGGGAACACGGAGTCGCTCTGCGATGTTGTCGTCCAGCCCCATGATGTCCGCGACCCGATCGAACTGGCCGACGGTCTCGTGATAGAGGGGAGACTCCCACTCGCGTAGGCCGTCGCCAAGGATCTGATCGCTCATCGTGTCCCCTCCGGTTGGAATGGGCGGGCGTCGCCAATCTACCAAGGAGTCTTCCCACGCCCGGAAAGCGTCACGCTGGCCGGGTACCTTGGCGCAGTGAGCGATTTCTTGGTCGGACCGTCGGACTGGGATGCGGTCGTCGGTGATGCCTCCGGGCCCCAACTGGTCGTCGGGGGTCCGGGCACCGGGAAGACCGAATTCCTCGTGAGGCGAGCGCGCTCCCTGATCGACGGCGGGGTTCCCCCCGAGCAGATCCTGGTCCTGTCGTTCTCGCGGCGAGGAGCTGCAGATCTCAAGGCGCGCATCGCCGATGGTCTCGGGCGATCGTTCACGGTCATCCCGGCTTCCACGTTTCACTCGTTGGCGATGCGGATCGTCGAGGCGCACGGCTCAGCCGGTGACTGGCCGATGATGCCGACGCTGCTCACCGGCCCCGAGCACGTCGAACTCGTCGCGGACGTCCTCGGCTCGGAGGACCCGAACCACTGGCCGCTGCCATATCGCCCGCTCCTCACCCACCGCTCCTTTGCCGACGAGGTGGCGGACTTTTCGCTGCGGGCTGCCGAGCGATTGATCGGGCCGGACGAACTCCGAAGGTTCGATCGCGCAGATTGGCGGGCGATTCCGGCCTTCCTCGAGCGATACCGGGCTGCGCTGATCGATCGGGGCCGCATCGACTACGGGTCGCTCCAAGTCGAAGCGCTCACTCTGCTCGACGACCCGGCCATCCACACCGAGATCGCAGGGCAGTTCCGCTACGTCATCGTGGACGAGTACCAGGACACGACGATCACCCAGGCTCGAATCGTCGAACGCCTCGCCTCGAGCCACCGGAACCTCACCGTGACAGGCGATCCATACCAGTCGGTCTACTCGTTCAGGGGGGCCGAGGTATCGAACATCGCCGAGTTCCCGAGCCGCTTCATCGACGCCGACGGCCGACCGGCACGACGCATCGTCCTGTCGACCTCGTTCAGGGTTCCGGCGGCGATACTCGAGGCCGCCGTTCGTCTCACCGTCGGCGGCGGGTTGCCCGGAGCCGCCGGCGCGGTGACTCCGGCACCGGGAAACGGCTCGGTCGAGACCTACGGTTTCGACCAACAGTCGGCCGAGGCCGAGTGGATCGCCGAGGAGCTGCAGCGGGTACACCTCCGTGACGCCATTCCCTACAGCAGGATGGGCGTGCTGGTTCGCACCAAGAGGAAGTTCCTGCGCGAGCTGTCGCGTGCGCTCGACCGCCGAAGGATTCCCCACCTCAGACCGGACTCACGACTCGCCGATCACCGCGCGGTTCGGCCGATCCTCGACCTCGCCGAGGCCGCCGCGGGGGTCGGCGACGCCCTGGCCGACACCCTGCGCCGGGTTTTGATGGGTCCACTCATCGGCCTCACCCTGTCGGCGACCCGCGAGATCGAACGACGCGCCGTGACGGGCGGATGGCCAGCAGCGCTGGCAGGTGCCCATCCCGAGGTCGACCCCCTAGCCGCTCTCCTTGCCGAACCCGCCTGGGCGGACGAGATCGCCGCAGCCGACGGTTTTTGGACGCTCTGGACCAGCCTCCCCCGGCTCGCGGCCATGGCATTGAACGACGCTGGGGATCGGATGGCTCTGTCTTCGCTCTCCCAGGCCCTCGACAGGCTCCGGGAGCGCGACCCCGAGGCCAGCCTCGCCGCATACGCCGCCATGGCGCGAGCCGAAGACTTCGAGGCACAGCCGCTCATCTCCTACCGGCGCGAAGACGTCGACAGGGTCACGCTCACCACCCTGCACCAGGCGAAGGGGATGGAGTTCGACGTGGTGGTGATCGCAGACGCCAGGGAAGGCGTTCTCCCCGATCTGCGGGTCCGTGACTCGCTCCTGGGCAGCCGCCACCTGTCCCCATCGCACGGGTCGGACGATCGGTCGTACCTGCGATTCCGTCTGCAGGAGGAACGCCGTCTGGCATACACCGCGATGTGCCGGGCGCGTACCAGGGTGATCTGGACGTGCACGATCACCTCGCCGGCCGAGGGCGGGGGCTCACCGAGTCGTTTCCTCCCCCTGGTGTCGGGACGCCCGATCGCCGAAGCCGTGTCCGGCCCCGCCCGGGAGGGCGCCCCAACCACCCCGCTCGAGGGTGAGGCTTGGCTGCGACGCCGGGTGGGAGACCCGAGTCTCCCTGGCGTGGATCGATTGGCTGCGCTCGGGGCACTGGCGGCCCCCGACCCGTGGCGTCCCCGGCCGATGACCGAATATGCCGGCGTTCGCGCACCCGGGCCCGACACCGGGCTCGTCGGTCCTGACACCGTGCTGTCCCCCAGCCAGGCTGAGTCTTTCGCCGAGTGTCCTCGCAAGTACGCGTTCGAACGGCGCCTCCGCATATCTGGAGGCGGCTCGATGTACGCCGACCTGGGCGGCCTGATCCACGCCGTGCTCGAGAAGGCCGAGCGCGAGGCGGTGGATGGCGGAAGCGATCATGCCGACGTCACCAGAGCACTCGAGATCCTGGCGCTGGAATTCGAGCCTGCCCGCTTCGGCGGCAGCCCGTGGGCCGACTCCTGGCTCTCCCGGGCTCAACGGATCCTCGCACACCTGTACGAGTACTGGCCCGGGCAGGGAACCGCCGTGGGATTCGAGACCTCCGTCGAATACGACCTCGACGGGGTGCACTGGACGGGCCGCGTCGATCGCGCCGAACGCCGCACCGATGGCATCCACATCGTCGACTACAAGACGGGCACAAGCGTGCCCACCGTCGACGAGGCCGGGACGTCCATCCAACTCGGCTTCTACGTCCTCGCCTCCAGCCCGGGCGTCGCCGGAGCCGAGCTGTGGTTCCCGGGTGACGACCCGGGCAAGCGGAAGAGCGTGGCGGTTCGCCGATTCTCGATGGATCGGCTCACCGACGTCGTCGCATCCCTTCGCGACACCCAGCGACGGATCTTGCGCGAGGAATGGGATCCGACACCGGGTCCCCACTGCGAGCGCTGCCCGGTCCGCATCGTCTGTCCGGTCTGGCCGGAGGGCCGGGAGTCATTCGCCTCATGACGACCTTCTCACCCTCGGCCGAGCAATACGCGGTCATCCACCACCCACTGGAGCCGCTCCGGGTCGCCGCGGGAGCGGGCTCGGGCAAGACCGGGACCATCGCACTGCGCCTCGCCCATTTCGTCACGAACGGGTCGATAGAGCCCGAACAGGCGCTCGGCATCACATTCACCAACAAGGCGGCAGGCGAGCTCGCCGAAAGGGTCCGGCTCGCCGTCCCCGTCGCTGCATCCGAGGGGCGCGAAGTCGAGATCACCACGTATCACGGCTTCGCCCACGGTCTACTCGCGGAGTTCGGACCACTGGTGGGCGTTCCTCGGGGGGTGCGCATCGTGACACCCGGCTACACCCGCCAGCTGATCCGCGATGTCATCGGCGCCGGACCGCGACCGCTCCTCGACCTCACCCAACCCGGGAGGGTGGCCGATCGCGTGGCCCGGCTCGCCTCCACTCTGGGAGACCATCTCCGGAGTGCTGCCGACCTCTTCTCGGAGTCGGATGATCCCGTCGCCCTGGAGCGAAACGCTCTCGCCGACGTCCTCGAAGCCTACGAGCGGCGCAAGGCGGCGCTGGGCGTGGTCGACTTCGCCGACCTCGTGACGCTCGCCCACCGCCTCGTGACCGAGCACGAGGGGCTCGCCGAGCGGATACGCGAACGATACCGGCTCGTGCTTCTCGATGAGTACCAGGACACCAACCCGGGACAGCGCGAGCTACTGCGCTCGATATTCGGCGAGGGGTTCCCGGTGACCGCGGTAGGTGACACCGACCAAACCATCTATGAGTGGCGCGGGGCATCTCCCGACAACTTCGAGCGGTTCGGGATGCATTTCCCCCGGGCCGGTGGCGCGCCGGCCGAGTCGCGAAACCTGTCGGTCACGTGGCGAAACGACCGTGCGATCGTCACCGTGGCCAATGCGGTACGTGGCCAGCTACACGCACCGGGACCCCTTGCCTCCATAGAAGCGCGCCCCGATGCCGCCGGGGGCACGGCTGTCACCCACTGGGCGCACTCGGCCCGGGTCGAAGCGGCCTGGATCGCCGACCAGGCGGAACGTCTCCATGCTGGGGGGACCCCATGGCGCGAGATGGCCGTGTTGTTCCGCAAACACCGCCAGATGGCCGAGGTCCGCGATGCCCTCGTCGCCCGCGGGATACCGGTCGAGGTCGCGTCGCTCGGCGGCCTTCTCGAAGTGCCCGAGGTCGTCGATCTTCACGCGTGGCTCCGCATCCTGGGACGACCCGACGACGCCGTGGCTCTTGCACGCATCCTCACCGGGTCGACGTATCGGCTCGGCCTGGGAGACCTTGCACCGCTCTCCGGATGGGTGAGGAAGCGCAATCGCGTCGAACCGGACGACGAGACCGCCATCGGGTGGGCTCTGCTCGAAGCCGTTGACGAGTTGGAGTCGGTCGACGGGCTGTCGAGCGAAGCGGTCTTCCGCATCGGCGAGTTTCGTCGCCTGTACCGCACCCTCCTCTCCGCCGCCCAGGGGGTGAGCCTGGTCGACCTGTGCCGGGTCGTGCTCGACCAGACCGGAACCTGGCCGGAGGTCGATGCGCTCGAGGATGCCGCACGGCTGTCGGCCAGGCTCAACCTGTATCGCTTCCTCGATCTCGCGGAGGAGTGGAGCCCGTTGGAGGGGGCACCGTCTCTGCCCGCCTTTCTCGATCACCTCGAACTGCTCGCCGACGAGGCATCGTCGGGCGAGCTGGATACGGCCCGGGTCAGCGGCGAAGATGCCATGCCCCTGCTCACGGTTCACAGGGCCAAGGGGCTCGAATGGGATGTCGTCTTCCTCCCGGCGCTGTGCCACGACGTGTTCCCGTCCCGCGTCATCCAGTACGAGGACCCGGTCACCGTGCCGTCGGTCGTACCCCACGGGCTCCGTCTTGACACGGCATCGCTTTGCGCTCTCCCCGATGACCCAGACCAGCGACGGGCGATACTCAGACAAGCCCACGACGACCAGGAATGGCGCACCGCGTACGTCGCCGTGACTCGCGCCCGTCACACGCTCGTGGGTTCCGGCGCCTACTGGATCGGCGGGACAAAGCCGCGTTCCCCGAGCCGTCTGTTCGAGATCCTCGACGAAGCAGCCGGA
>Ga0209640_10005103_pt1 | contig 11487 bp, 12 predicted proteins | sample RifCSP10_1_FD_184018 | JGI IMG/M metagenome (GOLD analysis project Ga0209640, IMG submission 184018) | Soil microbial communities from Rifle, Colorado - Rifle CSP2_sed 10_1 (SPAdes) (version 2) | ecosystem: Environmental > Terrestrial > Deep subsurface > Rock core/Sediment | place: Rifle... | reverse complement strand
GTCCACCATCAGATCGCGCGGCGGACCGGAGGGGGAGAGCTCCCGGTTGTTGGCGACGTCGTCCCAGTAATAGCGGAAATCCTCGGCGGTGAACGGATGCCCGTCCGACCAGCGATGCCCCTTGCGCAGCTTGAAGGTGAACACGCGCCCGTCCTTGATCTCGTAGCTCTCCAGGATGTCGGGGACGATATTGAGCTGCCGGTCGTAGCCGACCAGCCGCGCGTAGCCGTAGACCGCCAGCATGCGCGTGTCGCGGCTGCGCCCGACCAGCGTATTGAGCGTGCCGCCGTACTTTCCCAGGGCCTCGGCCTTGACCACCAGCGGCGATTGCGGCAGGCGCTTCTCCACCGGCGGCAGCTTCCCCTCCCTCACCTCCAGCAGCAGCATGGGCGGCTCTTCGGCGAATACCGGAAGAGTTAAAAGCAGTAGAAGCCAAGCTGCTCTCATGCGGATCGCACTAGGTGGTTTTTGCCCAGGTCCACCAGCCTGGGACTCAGGCCGGGAACGATCCGGTAGGGATCGGGCCAGGCCGCCGGATCGGACGCCTTGGCCAGCATCAGGGCGTCGAAGTCCAGCTTGCGGTCGAGGTCGGGGTCGGGCACCGCGGCGAGCAGCGCCCGGGTGTAGGGGTGCACCGGGTTCGCGAACAGCTCCGCCGCGGGCGCCAGTTCCACCACGCGCCCCGCGCACATCACCGCGATGCGGTCGGCGAGGTAGTTGACCACCGCCAGGTTGTGCGAAATGAACAGGTAGGTGAGGCTGAGCGCGGAGCGCAAGTCGCGCAGCAGGTTCAGCACCTGCGCCTGCACCGAGACGTCGAGCGCCGACACCGGCTCGTCGCAGATCAGCAGCTCCGGCCCCAGCGCGAGCGCGCGCGCGATGCCGATGCGCTGGCGCTGCCCGCCCGAGAAGCTGTGCGGATAGCGGCGCAGGTGCCGCAGGTCGAGGCCGACCAGTCCGATCAGTTCCTTTACGCGCGAGAAGCGCTCGTCGTCGTTGCCGATGCGGTGGATGACCAGGGGCTCGGCCACGATCTCGAACACCGACATGCGCGGATTGAGCGAGGCGAAAGGATCCTGGAACACGAACTGCACCTTGCGCCGGTAGTTGAACAGCTCCCTGCCCTTCAGGGAAAGAACATCCTGATTCTTGAAAATCACGCTGCCCGCATCCGGAGTGACCGAGCGCAGCAGCATCTTCGCGGTGGTGGTCTTGCCGCAGCCCGACTCGCCGACCAGGCCGAGGCACTCGCCGACGCCGATCTCGAAGCTGACGTCATCCACCGCCAGCAGCTCGCCGCCCGGTTTGCCGCCGAGGAAGGATTGCTTGCCGACGGCAAAGCGCTTGCTCAGGTTCCTCACCTCGAGCAGCGGCGCCTCGGTCTTCGTCTCTGCGGCGGATTTTTTCCTGGAAAGCAGGTGCGAATCGCGGATCACCACCTCGCGGATCGGCGTCAGGCGCTCGCCCGGCGCCATGTTGAAGCGCGGCACCGCGCGCATCAGCGCCTTGAGATAGGGATGGCGCGCGTCGCGGAAGATGTCCTCGAGCGCGCCGGATTCGACCACGCGGCCGCGGTACATCACCACCACCTCGTCGGCCATGTTGGCCACCACCCCCAGGTCGTGCGTGATCAGCAGCACCGCCATGCCGAGCTCGCCCTGCAGCTGCCGGATCAGCTGCAGGATCTGCGCCTGGATGGTGACGTCGAGCGCGGTGGTCGGCTCGTCGGCGATCAGCAGCGAGGGCCTGCAAACCAGCGCCATGGCGATCATCGCGCGCTGGCGCAGCCCGCCGGAGAGCTCGAACGGGTAGGTTTGCTCGGCCTTGACCGGGTCGGGAAAGCCGGTGAGCCGCAGCATCTCGATCACCGCCTCGCGGCGCTGTACGCGGCCGAGGTCGTCGCGGTGCAGCGCCAGCGCCTCGCCGACCTGGTTGCCGACGGTGTGCAGCGGCGAGAGCGCCGTCATCGGCTCCTGGAAAATGATCGAAATGCACCCGCCGCGGATCTTCTGCATCTGGCGCGATCCCGGGTCGAGGCGGGAGATGTCGACCTCCGCCCCGTCGAGCCGCGGGTCGCGGAACAGGATCTCCCCGGACTCCACGCGCGCGATGCGCGGCAGGATGCCCATGATCGACTGGGCGACGACCGACTTGCCCGAGCCCGACTCGCCCACCAGCGCGACGATGCCGCCCTGCGCGATGCGGAAGGACACGCCGTCGACCGCCTTGACCGTGCCGGCGTCGACGTCGATGGTGACCTTCAGGTCGCGGACCGTCAGAAGATCAGCCATGTGTGGCTTGAGTATAAATGGAAGGATTCAGTTTGACGCAGGCAGAAATACCGTGGCCGGATGGGCCCAGCTCGCACCGCAGCGGCGGCTGGCGTCGAACAGCCGCTCGAGAAAAGCCCAGCAGGCCGGGTCGTGGACCGCGTGATGCGTGAGCAAGCCGGTCGGCTCGTCCGAGGCGAGGGCAAGCTGCCTGCAAGCCATGCCCAGCGCCTCTTCCTCTCCCACAAAACTGCGTCCGGCATGCCAGGCAATGATGTCGACGTGGGTGTTGACCTGCGTGAGCCCCGGCGCAGGTTGCGCCGCGGGGCGCGGGCCATAGCCGCTCAGGCCGCGCAGGCCGATCTCGGGCAGGCGCGCGGCCAGAGTGCCGCGCAGGCGGTTCCACGGCGGGGCGAGCACCGGGATGAGCCATGCGCCGGCGATCGACTCCAGGCGCCGGCGCGCCGCGCCAAGCCGCTCGAGCGCGCTCGCCTCGCCCTCGGCGGCGGGAAACTCGGTTTTTTTCTCGCCCGGACCGGCGCGATTGCGGTGATCGGAACCGTGCTGCAGGACCGCGACCCGCGCATGCAGCAGGTGGAACAGCGCCGGTTGCGCCGCCTCGGGCACCACCGCGAGCGCGAGCGGGACAGCCGAGGCCGCCGATAGCTCCACCAGGCGGCGGATCTCGGCGGTGGGCGTGCCGGCATCGTCATCGCGCCACCAGAATACCGGCGCGCGCCCGGCGTCCCGCCGGCGCGCGAGCGCCTCGCCGAATTCGCGCCACGCGCTATCCATGCAGCCACTCGCGAAGCAGCACGGCGCTGCGCCGCGCGCCGCCGAGGTCGATGGCCCCGGGCGATGGTCGCGCGCGCCGTGCCGCGCGCTCGACGGCCGCGGCAAGCGCGGCGGGCTCGAGCCGGTCTTCGTCGAGCACCTCGACGAGTCCGCGGTCGGCGAGCAGGCGCGCGCGCTGCGCCTGCTCGGATTCGCCGGGGCCGCGGTACGGCACGAGTAGCGCGCGGCTGCGCGCCTGCAGGGCTTCCATGACGGTGTTGTACCCGGCCTGGCTGATCGACAGCTCGCAATTTCGCAGCAGCGTGGTGAAGTCCCGCCTTGTTCTTTCGATGACAATTCCTTCCTGTTGAAACGCGGACAGGTCGGGGCCGTTGGTTCCCGCCAGGATCCGCCAGGTGCGATCGCGCAGGAAAGTCAGGGGGCGAGCGCGGATCGCGGTTTCGAGCAGCTTGCGCCCGACGGCGCCGCCGCCGGCGGAGACCAGCACTTCGCCTTTCCCGGCGTTCCCTGCGGGCGCGCTCTCCTCGACGACATAGCCGGTGTAATGCAGCTTGTCGCCCAGGCGAGGGGCCAGGGGAAAACTCGCCAGGCGAGGGTCGCCGTGCACCAGGATGCGATCGAAGAACCGCTCTACGGTGGCGAGCATCTCGGCCTGGCGATGCGGCTTGTGCTGGATCAGGTCGCGCACCGAGCTCACCACCAGCGCGCGGCCCGCGGCCCTCTCGAGCAGCGGCGCGAGCTCGAAGCCGAGCTGCCTGCGCCCGAACGGGAACAGTTCGACCAGCAGCACATCGGGCGCGCAGGAAGCATAGCTTTCCAGGAGAACGGATTTTCTTTTTTCCCGCCAGGCCTCATCGACGCGCCGTCCGGATGCATCGACGAGGTGGCGGAAGGACGCGTCCTCGGCCGATGCCGGCGGCAGCTGGACCAGCCGCACCTGCGGCGGCACGATGTTCTCGACCGGCATGCCGCCGCTCGCCAGCGTGACTTCGAACCCCTCGCGCGCCAGCGCGCCCGCCAGCGTGGCGGCGCGCTTCAGGTGCCCGATGCCGAGCAGGTGCTGCACGTGGAAGAACGCTTTCACCTGACGTTGAGCCGATCGACGGTCAGGCGCCCGCCGGCGATGCCGAAAAAATGCACCGCACTCCAGTCGAGCTTCACGGGAGGCCGGCCCGTCATGTCCCATCCCGTCGCCGCAGCAAGCGCCACGCGGATGACCCCGCGGTGGGTAATGGCCAGCGTGGGTGTCTCTATCTCCTTCAACCATTCCCCCACTCGTGAAAAAACCTCCCGTGGCGTTTCGCCGCCCTCGGGCCGGAAGTCCAGGCCGCGGGCTTCGTTCTGCCGCATGGCTTCGCCAAGCTCCCGGCGCAGCTCCTCGAGCAAGCGGCCCTCCCAGGCGCCCCAGTGCATCTCCGCGATCCGCGGCTCGCGCTCCGCGTCCGGCGTGCCGAGGAGAGCCGCGGTTTCCACGCAGCGGGCGAGCGGGCTGGTGACCACCTTCATGCCGCGGCAATCGCGCGGCAGCGCGCGAGCGCGCAGCTGGGCGCGTCCGCTCTCGCTCAACGGCACGTCGCTGCGTCCCTGGATGCGCCCCTCCTCGCTCCAGGCGGTATCGGCATGCCGCAGTAACGCAAGCAGTGTCATCCCTCGGCCAGCAGCGTCATCCCGCGCCGAGCGGCGCGAGCGCGCCGCGCAGCAGGCGGGCGGCGCCGTCCAGGCCGCGTTCGGCGCAGACGAAGTCCGCGGCGCCGGCGCCGAGCGCGCGGCGGCGGCCCGCGTCCAGAAGAAGGCTGCGGATGCGCTGCGCGAGCGCCTCCGGGTCCCCCGCCGGCGCGAGCAGGCCGCTGCGGCCGTCGATCACCACGTCGGGGACGCCGCGCAGCGCGCAGGAAGCGACCGGCAGTCCCGCGGCCTGCGCTTCGAGCAGCGCCATGCCGTACGCCTCGTTCACCGCCGGCCACGCCATGAAGTCGCAGGCGGCGTAGACCTCCGCCAGCCGTCTTTGCGCCAGGGTTCCGAGAAAACACGCCCGGCCGGGCACCGCGGCGGCGAGGGCCTGCTCCACCTCGGCGCGCGCCGGCCCGTCGCCCGCCACGACCAGGCGCCAAGGCAGGTCCTTGAGCAGCGCAAGCGAGCGCGAGAGTTCCCGGTACGAGGCGAGCTTGTCGCCCGGACGCATCATCGCCGCCACCACTATCCAGGCAACCGCGGGATCGAGACCGAGATCCGCGGCGAGTTTCGCGCGATGCGGGTCGCGCTTCTGCGCGGCAGCGCGGTACGGCTCCACGTCGAGAAACGGCGGCAGCAGCACCACCCGGTCCTTCGCGATCAGGCTCGCCACGAGGGCGACGTCGTCGCGCGACGGGCAGAACACCAGATCGGCGCGCCGGATTGCGGCCTCGGTCGCCTCGTGGCCGATCGCCCAGGGCCCGCCGGCGCGCTTCGGTGCGAACGAGGGCTCGGCGACCACGTAGGGAATGCCGAGCGCCGAGCTGACCGCCGGGCCGAGCCAGTCGGGCGCCTTGTAGTAAAGGTGGTAGGTGAACCAGAGGTCGGGCCGCTCGCCGCGCGGCAGGTCGCGCCACTGGGCCGCAAGCCGTTGCGCGAGCGACTCGCCCTGGCTGCGCAGCGCGTTCTGCCGCGCGGCATCGCCGTCGCCGTCGAAGCTGCGGAAAGTGGATACCAGCTCGACGCGCTGCCCGGCGCGCACCAGCGCCTCCATCAGCAGCCCGGCGACCCGGCGATCGCCGGACGGCGTGGCGTGCGTCGGCGGCTTAAGCGGTGCGTAGAACGCGATGCGCATTGCGCGACAGGCCGAATTTGGCCGCCAGGCGGTCCAGGTTCTCTTCCAGCATGAATTTCTCCCGCACGCGGGCCTGACCGGCCATGCCGAGCGAGCGGCGCCGCGCGGGATCCACGATCAGCTCGCCGAGCGCGCGCGCGAGGGCATCGGGGTCGTTCTCGCCGACCAGCAAGCCGGTGGCCCCGTCGCGCACCAGTTCCGGGATCGCCGAGACCCGCGTCGCCACGCAGGCAAGCCCCTGGCTCTGCGCTTCCGCGATCACGTTCGGCACGCCGTCGCGGTCGCCGTCGCGCGCAATGCGGCTGGCGAGCGCGAACAGATCCGCCTTGCGGTACTCGATCAGCAGCTGGTCCTGGGTCAGAGATCCGCGCCACTCGATTTTTCCTGAAATCTTGAGGGAATCGGAAAGGCGTTCGAGCTTTTTCCTCAGGGGCCCGCTACCCACCTGGACCAGCTTCCAGTCCAACCCGGCAGGCAGGCGCGCCAGCGCCTCGAAGAGCGTGTCGACGCCCTTCTTTTCCACCAGGCGGCAGACCGACAGGATCACGCACGGGCCGTTCGACGCCGCGCGTTGCGCCGGCGCCGGAAAACGCGATGCATCAAGGCCGTGATACACCAGCTTTACGCGTCCCGCGGGGGCCAGTGACGCCAGGTGATCGCGATTCACGCCGCTGCAGGTGACCAGCCATTCGCAGGAGGCGAGCTTCTCGCGCTTCTCCCACTCGGGCGTGGTCCAGATGTCCTTCGCATGGGCGGAGCCGGTCCATGGCAGGCCGAGCAGCACCGCGGCGTACCGGGTCACCGAGGCGGGCGTGTGCAGGAAATGCGCGTGCAGGCGCTCCACTTCGCTTGGCAACTCTGCCGCGAGCACCAGCGCCTGGCCGAAGCGGCGCACCCGGTTGGGCGTGGGGTCGCGCACGAGATCGCGCAGCCACAGTTGAAAGGTTTTTCGATAGGAAGGGTTCCTCCTGCATTTCCACCACGAAGAAAAAACCCGCATCGGTTCGAAAATCAAATACTCAGGCAGGTAAAGCACCGGGGCGCGGATCTCGTCGTGCACCGGGTGGCGGCGCGCGTCCGTCGGGCGGCGCAGCGAGACGATCGCGATATCCAGGCCGCGGCGCTCGAGGGCGGCGATCTCCTGCGCGATGAACGACTCGGAGAGGCGCGGATAGCCCTTCAGTACGAAAGCGACCCGCAATTCAACCTATGCGCGAAACGGTCGCCTGGGGAGCTTCGTCTTCTTCAGACTCGATCCAGGGCGCGACCAACCGCGAGACGTTCTGCAGGCCTTCGAGCAGGCCGGGCACCACCACTTCCGAGGGCCGGTTCTGCCGCGGCAGGGCGCGCAGCGCCGCGGCCATCACCGCCGGATCGTAGGTGCCGTCGTCGGAGAGCATGCTCACCAGGCCGAGATCCGCGGCGCGCGAGGCGCGGATGTACTGCTCGAGCCGCGGCGCGGTGCGCGGCACGATCAGCGCCCGCTTGTCGAGCGACAGCACCTCGCAGAAGGTGTTGTAGCCGCCCATCGCCACCACGCCCACGGCGCGCGAGACCAGCGTTTCGAGCTGGCCGTGGAAGGTGATGGTGTCGACGCGCTTCAGCTTCGCGGCGCGGTCCATGAATTCCGCCTGGCGCTCGTGCTGCATGAAGGGCCCGAGCACCAGCAGCGCCGGGTACGGCAGCAGCGGGTCGTGCTCGTAGGCCTTCAGCACCCAGTCGATCAGCCCCTCGCCGTCGCCGCCGCCGCCGGTGGTCACCAGCACGAAAGGGCGATTGGTGATCTCGGGCATGCGCGGCGGCGCGCCGTGCGTCGGCACCTCGCGGTGCAGGTAGCCCGTGTACACCATCTTCTGGCGCACGCGCTGCGGCAGGGAAATGCCCTCGAGCGGATCGCAGATCTGCGGCAGCCCGTAGACCCAGATCTCGTCGTACAGCTCGCGCAGGGCAGGCAGCGCCTTCTTGCGCTGCCACTCGGGCTCGAGCAGGCGCGGCTCGTCCATCACGTCGCGCAGGCCCAATATCAGGCGGGTGCCGCGCCGCTTGAGCGACTTGAGCGTCTGCAGCACCTCGCCGCGCAGCCCCACCGGCTCCTTGTCGACGATGAACATGTCCGGGTCGAACAGCTCCGCGGTGTGCTGGATGATCGAGGCGCGCATGCGCAGCGTCTGCTCGATGTCGAGGTGCAGGTTGAGCGGCGTGTACTCGCCGTTGCGCAGCTTGATCACGCCCGGCACGCGCACGAAGTCGACGCGCGCGCGGAAGTCGAAGCTGCCGATGATCGGCGAGCCCGACAGGATCAGGACCGAGAGCTGCTTGAAGCGCTCGACCAGCGCGTGCGCGATCGCCCGGCAGCGGCGCAAATGGCCGAGGCCGAAGGTGTCGTGGCTGTAGATGAGAATGCGGCCATCGTTGCGCCCCGCCTTCATCACGCACCCCTCCCTTTTTGCAGGTCAGATTGTGGTCCGGGCGAGGCAGGCCTTGCAAGCCCCGCAAGGCCTATACCCCCCCGCAACCGCCACCGGGCGGCGGCAGGACCAGGTCAGTTCGCGTATTTCCGGCGGAATCAGCGCGGCGATCTCGGCCTTGCTGCAGTCGAACACCGGGGTGATCCACTCGACATGCTTTTCGCCGAGCTTGCGCGCGCGGTAGCACTCGTACAGGGCGTCGAAGACCCGCCGCTGGCGCGCCGAGCGGTTGACGATGTCCGTGTCGCGCGCGAGCGAGCCGACCGCGATGCGCGTGCAGCCGGGCGTGTCGATCGCCACCTGGCAGGCGACGAACGCGATCGACAGGTAGTCGATCGGGATCGCCTCGAGCTGCGAGAACTCGAGGCCCGATTCGGAGTAGCGGAACGGCCGGTAGCGCGTCCTGCAGAACGCCAGGACGGCCTGGACCGCCGCCTGCTCGGCGCTCGCGCGCTGCTCCCGGTTCTGCATGCGGATATGGTGCACGCGCAGCTCGTCCGGGGTCTCGGCGAGCAGCTTCACCAGCATCGCCGTGCTGTCCAGCCCCCCGGAGTACATGACGAGCGTAGCCACGCCGCGATTCTAGCTTTACGATTCGGGCATGAACGTCAGGCAGCTGCTCGATCTCTCCGGCCGCGTCGCCCTGGTCACCGGCGGCTCGCGCGGGCTGGGGCTGCAGATCGCCGAGGCGCTGGGCGAGATGGGCGCGCGGGTCGCGATCACGGCGAGGAAGAAGGAGGAGCTTGACCAGGCCGTTGTTCATCTGAAAAAACTGAAGATTGATTGTGAAATGCACGTGTGCGACATCGGCAAGCGCGAAGCGATACCCGCGCTCGCCGAACAGGTCCTCGGGAAATTCGGCAAGGTCGACATCCTGGTGAACAACGCCGGCACCACCTGGGGCGCGCCGGCGGAGGATCATCCGCTGGATGCCTGGGACAAGCTGGTCGCCGTCAACCTGACCGGCGCCTTCGTGCTCACCCAGCTCATCGGCAAGCGATCGATGATTCCGGCGAAATGGGGCCGCGTGATCAATGTCGCGTCGATCGCCGGCGTGCTGGGACAGGACCCGCGATTCGCCGCGACCGCCGCCTACACGGCGACCAAGCACGGCCTCGTGGGGCTGACGCGGCAGCTTGCCGCGGAGTGGGGCGTGCACGGCATCACGGTGAACGCCATCTGCCCCGGGTTCTTTCCGTCGAAGATGTCGCGCGCCACGCTCGAATCGGCCGGCGCGCTGATCCGCGAATGGACGCCGACGCGGCGCCTCGGCAATGAAGAGGACCTGAAGGGCATCGCCGTGCTGCTTGCATCGGAAGCCTCGCGGCACATCACCGGGCAGATGATCGGCGTGGACGGCGGCGCGAGCGCCATATGAACGATTGCCTTCTCCCCCTATGAATGACAGGTTGCAGTTCACGCGCGACTACCAGAAGAAGATCCCGTTCGTCTCCCATCTCAAGATCCTCACCGAGTCCCTCGGCGAGGGCACGGCGCGGCTGTCGCTGCCGATCGAGCCGCACCTCGCCAACAGCCTCGGCACGGTGCACGGCGGCGCGATCATGTCGCTGCTCGACGTCGCGGTGTGCACCGCGGCGCGCACGCTGCACCCCGAGTCGCTGGGCGTGGTCACCATCGACCTGTCCGCCTCGTTCGTCGACGGCGGCCGCGGCGCGAAGCTGTTCGCCGACGCGCGCGTCCTCAAGGACACCAAGAGCATGACCTTCGTCGAAGGCGAGGCGAAGAACGAGGACGGCTCCATCGTCGCCAAGGTCATCGCTACCGTGAGGGTGAAACATGCAAAACCCTAGCACTCGAGGGGTGCACCATCTGGCGCTGAACACCGAGGACATGAAGTCCACTTTGGATTTCTACCTTAACGTCGTCGGCATGCCGCTCGCGCACGCGATGAAGGTGCCCGCGGGCCTCGGCACCGGGCCGGGCAACCGCGGCAACCCGCCCTACGAGCAGATCCGCCACTACTTCTTCGACATGGGCAACGACTCCCTGCTCGCGTTCTTCGAGATCCCGAAGGGCGCCGAGCCGCGCGCGAAGCGCGACGGTATCGGCGGCATGCAGCACGTGGCCTTCGCGGTCACGCCCGCGCAGTTCGAGGCGCTGCAAGGCCGGTTGCGCGCGGCCGGCGTTGCGGCCGACGGCCCGATCGATATCCTGCCCGGCCTGGTCTCGGTGTATTTCTACGACCCGAACGGCATCCGGCTCGAGGCCTGCTGCCAGCCGGCGGCGGGCGAGAATCCGCGGGTCATCGCCTCGGTGCACCAGGCGGGCGCCGAGATGCGCAAGGAACTCGATACCCTGTCATCCAACACCTAAGGAGTGCCATGAGCGCGAATTCGGGAGAAACCACCATCCTCCGGCCGGCGGCCTATGTGCCCGGGGGCCGCAGCGTGATCGCCGAGCGAGGCTGGGCCTGGATCGCCGCGGGCTGGGACCTGTTCAAGAAGCAGGCGGGGATGTGGATCGCGCTGATGCTGGTCGCGCTGGTCATCTTCGTGGTGCTCGCCCTCATTCCGTTCGTCGGCAGCATCGCCTTGAGCGTGCTCTCGCCGGTGTTCGGCGCCGGCGTGGTGATCGGCTGCCGCGCCATCGAGGAAGGACACGGGCTGGAAATCGGCCACCTGTTCGCCGGTTTCAAGGAAAAACTCGCGCCGCTGGCGACGGTCGGCGCGATCTATCTTGGCGCGACCATCGTAATCGTGCTCGCGGTGATGCTCGTCTCGGGGGTGAGCATCTTCAGCATCGCCGCCGGCGGCGACTCGGCCGCCGCGCCCGCCGCGATTCTCGCGGTGCTGCTCGCCGTCCTGGTGAGCCTGGCGCTGATGCTGCCGCTGTTCATGGCGGTCTGGTTCGCGCCTGCGCTCGTCGTGTTTCAGGGCAAGAGCGCGGTGGACGCGATGAAGGAGAGCTTCTCCGGCTGCCTGCGCAACATCTTGCCGTTCCTGGTCTACGGCGTCGTGATGCTGGTGCTCAGCGTGCTCGCTTCGGTCCCCCTGTTCCTGGGCTGGCTGGTGCTGGGGCCGGTGCTCGCCGCCTCGCTCTACACGAGCTACAAGGACATCTACCTCAGCTAGAGAGAGGCCTGCACACGTTCCACGAGGAGCTTGCGCCCGCTCCACAGCCACGCCAG
>Ga0209640_10005102_pt1 | contig 11487 bp, 10 predicted proteins | sample RifCSP10_1_FD_184018 | JGI IMG/M metagenome (GOLD analysis project Ga0209640, IMG submission 184018) | Soil microbial communities from Rifle, Colorado - Rifle CSP2_sed 10_1 (SPAdes) (version 2) | ecosystem: Environmental > Terrestrial > Deep subsurface > Rock core/Sediment | place: Rifle... | reverse complement strand
GTCTTCTCGTGCCAGTTGAAGTCGAAGATGCCGTTGATCGGCCAGCCGTAGCCGTCGACCACGCCGCGCTCGAGCGCCGTGTACACCTCCCCGGGGGGGGTCTGCATCACGGTGGCGCCGAGCGCCTGGAAGAACTCGCGGTACACCGGCGTGATGCGCAGCTTGAGGCCGGTGAGGTCGGGCTTGTCGATCTTCTTGGTGAGGTAGAGGTGGAACGGCGTGTAGTCGATCACCCGGCCGAGGTACTGCATGTTGGCCTTCTCGTTCCAGATCTTGTTGATCAGCGCGTGGCCGCCGTTCTTGCGCAGCGCGCCGTGCGGCACCTGGGTGAGCTTGAGCGCGTCGGCCTCGGGCATGATGTTGGTGTAGAACGCGCCGGTGGTCATCGCCGTGTCGACCACGCCGGTGCGCACCGCGTTGCCGACCTCGAACGGCGGCATCGCCTTCGGGCCGCCGATGAAATTGATCTGCAGCGAGCCCTTGCCCTCGGCGTTGAGCTTCTGGATCATCGGCATCAGGTTCTTCACGTACTGGGTGTTCTCGGCGAACGCGCTCACCATGCGCAGCGTGGTTTCCTGCGCCTGGACGAGCCCGGCCGCCAGCGCCAGCGCCAGCCCTACGATCGTTTTCCTCATGACTCCTCCTGTGTGAGCGGGCAGGGTAGGCGCCCGCCTCGACATTTGTCAAATCAATGTTACTCATGGTATGAATCACGGTTATGAATGTCCAGAATGTCGATCTGAACCTGCTGCGGGTGTTCGACACGGTGCTGAGCGAGCGCGGGGTCACGCCGGCGGCGGCGCGCCTCGGCCTGACCCAGCCGGCGGTCTCCAACGCCCTGGCGCGCCTGCGCGGCGTGTTCGGCGATCCGCTGTTCGTGCGTACGACCGGTGGCATGGACGCGACCCCGTTCGCGCGCCAGCTCGCCGAGCCGGTAAGACAGGCTCTGGCCCTGCTGGAATCGGCGCTCGCCCACGGGCCGGGCTTTGATCCGGCGAGCTCGACGCGCTCGTTCCGTTTCTACATGTCGGACCTCGGCCAGATCGAGTTCCTGCCGCCGCTGGTGGAGCGCGTGCAGGTCTCTGCGCCGGGGGTGCACCTCGAGGCAGTGGGACTCGAGGTCGAGGACATCGCTGGCGCGCTCGGCGCCGGCGGCCTCGACCTCGCGGTCGGCTTCCTGCCGGGGCTCGCGCGGCCGGTCCAACGCCAGGCGTTGTTTCGTGATCCTTACGTTTGCCTCATGCGCCGCGACCATCCGATCAAGACGTTGACGAAAAGAAAATTCCAGGAAGCATCGCACGCGCTCGTGTCCTACCGCGGCGGCCACCGCGTGATCGAGGAAGCGCTCGAGCGCGCCGGGCTCGCGCGGCGCATCGCGCTGCGCGTGCCGCATTTCACCGTGGTGCCGATGATCCTCGAGCGCAGCGACCTGGTCCTCACGCTGCCGGCGCGCGTCGCGCGCGTCTTCGAGCGGCGCGGAAATCTGAAGTCGCTGCCGCCGCCGGTGCCGATTCCGCCCGCGGAGGTGGCGGTGCACTGGCACGAGCGCTTCGAGGGCGATCCCGGCAACCGCTGGCTGCGCGACCTGATGATCGAGCTCTACTCGTAGACCGGCACGTCGCCCAGCTTCGAAAGGTCCATACCGCGCACTTCAGCGCCCATGACCGGCGAAAGCAGCCGCAGGTCGATTACGTCTTCGATCCTCCGAGATAGGCCTCGACGACTTTCGGATCCTTGAGTACGACCTCGGGCGCGCCTTCGGCAAGCATCTGCCCGTAGTTCAGCACGCAGATACGGTCGGCGAGGTCGGCGACCATCTGCATGTCGTGCTCGACCCAGACCATGGCGATGCCGAGCTCGTGCTTGATGCGCAGGATGTGGCGCGCCAGGTCCTCGCGCTCCTCGCGGTTCAGGCCGGCGGAGGGCTCGTCGAGCAGCAGCACCCTGGGTTCCATCGCCAGCGCCCGCGCGAAGCCGACGATCTTCTGCACGCCGAAAGGCAGCGCGTCCACCGGGCTGTGGCGATAGCGCTCGAGCTCGACGAAATCGAGGACCTCCTCGACCGCGCGGCGATGCTCGATCTCCGCGGCGCGCACGCTCGGCAGGAACAGCGCTTCGCGCAGCACTCCAGTACGAAACCGCGCGTGCCGCGCCACCAGCAGGTTCTCGACCACCGTCATGTGCGGGAACAGCTCCCCGTGCTGGAAGGTGCGCGCGATGCCTAGGCGGGCGATGCGGTGGGGCTTGTCGTCGATGATGTTTCGCCCCTCAAAAAAAATTCTTCCCAAGGAAGGGCGATAAAGGCCGCAGATGCAGTTCAGCACGGAGGTCTTGCCCGCGCCGTTCGGCCCGATCAGCGCGAGCAGCTCGCCGCGCCGCGCCTCCAGCGACACGCTTTCAAGGACGCGCAGGCCGCCGAAGGCGAGCGAAACGGATTCGAGGGCGAGCTCAGCCATACCATCTGCGGCTTCTGCGGTACTGCTTGACGTCGCGGTAGCTGCGGCGCGCGCCCCCGCCGCCCAGGTAGAACTCCTGGATGTCCTGGTGCGCCCGCAGTTTCTCCGGGGCGCCGTCGAGCACGACGTGGCCGTTCTCCATGACGTAGCCGTAGTCGGCCATGTCGAGCGCTACCTGCGCGTTCTGCTCCACCACCAGCAGCGTCATGCCCAGCGCCGCGCGCACCGCGCGCAGGCGCGCGACGAGATCCTGGACGACGAGCGGCGCAAGGCCGAGCGAGAGCTCGTCGATGAGCAGCAGACGGGGCGAGCACATGAGTGCCGAGCCGATCGCCAGCATCTGGCGCTCGCCGCCCGAGAGGTAGCCGGCCTCGCGCCGGCGCAACGGGGCGAGCGCGGGGAAGTACTCGTACACCGCCTGCTTGGCGAATTCGCGGCGCGCCACCGCGGCATCGAGGTTCTCGTCCACGGTCAGGTTTTCGAACACCTTGTTGCGCTCCGGCACCAGCGCCACGCCCAGCCGGGCGATGCGGTGCGGCGGCCGGTTCTCGATGCGCTCGCCGCGATACAGGATCGCGCCCTCGGTGACGCGGGCGTCGTCCAGCCCCAGGAAACCCGAGATGGCACGCAAGGTCGTCGTTTTCCCGGCGCCGTTGTTGCCCAGTAGCGCGACGATGGCGCCTTGCGGCACCTCGAGCGACACGCCCTGCACCGCCGTGATGACGCGGTGGTACGTCACCTCGAGTTTTTCGACTTTAAGCACGGGGGCGCTGCCTGAAGGGCCACAGCAGGATCCAGTTCTGGAAGCGCCGCCAGATGCCGACCAGGCCCTGCGGCTCGAACACCAGGAACAGGATCATCACCAGGCCGAACGCGGCGTAGTTGACGGCAAAGATCAAGGACGAGAGCCGGTCGGCGAGCGCGGTGGCCTTCATCGCCGCTTCGATCGCGTAGGGGAACAGCACCACGAAGAGCGCGCCGAGCAGCGCGCCGAGGATCGAGCCGATGCCGCCGATGATCACCATCGCGACGTACTGGATGGTGAGAAACAGCGAGAAGGCTTCCGCCGAGACGAAGCCGCGGTAGTAGGCGAAGAGGCAGCCGGCGACCGAGGTGAGGGTCGAGGAGACCACGAACGCGCTCAGCTTCGCGCGGTGCACGCTGATGCCCAGCGCGCCGGCCACCGCCTCGCGGCCGTGGATCGCGCGCCAGGCGCGCCCGGTGCGCGAGCGCAGCAGGTTGAGGCTCAGCAGCACCGTGGCCGCCGCCGCCGCGAGCAGGGTGAAATACCAGGCGCGCGCATCGGAGAAGGGCGGGTCGATCACCACGCCGGTCGAGAAGCCGCGCTTGGTTTCGTACTCGCCGCCGAGGTAGATGACGATGAAATGCAGCGCCAGCGTCGACACGGCGAGGTACAGGCCGCGCAGCCGCAGGCTCGGCAGTCCGAAGATCACGCCGAGGAGCGCACCGACGGCGCCCGAGGCCGGAAGCGTCGCCCAGAAGGGCGCATTCAGCTCCTTGAAGAGGATTCCCGCGGTGAAGGCGCCCGCGGCCAGCAGCCCCGCATGCCCGAGCGAGATCAGCCCGGCATAGCCCGTGAGCAGCATGAGGGCCACGGCGCCGATGGACGCGAGCAGCACCTGGTTGGCGAGATCCAGCGCGAATCCGCGCACCATGAAAGGCAGCGCCAAGGCGCAGAGCGCGAACAGCGCAAAGCTGATCCGTTGCGTGCGCGTCTCGAGCAGCATGAAATCCTGCGTGTGGCGCGTGCGAAAGTAACCGCTCGAGCGCGGCGGGCTCATACGCGGTCGAGCTCCTCGCGCGTGCCGAAGAGCCCCCAGGGCCGCACCACCAGCATCGCGAGCAGCACGAAGAAGGGCACCACGTCGGAGAGCAGCGGGTCCACGTAGTGGATCAGCAGCACCTCCGCGGCGGACACCACCAGCGAGCCCACCAGCGCCCCGAGCAGGCTGTCCAGCCCCCCGACCAGCGCGGCCGGAAAGGCCTTGAGGCCGATGATCACCATGGTCTGATGAAGGGAGCTGTCGCAGGCAATCAGCATGCCGGCGATGCCGCCCGTGAGCGTCGCGAGCCCCCAGGCCAGGGCGTAGATGCCGTGCAGGCCGATGCCGCGCTGCGCCGCGAGCAGCGGGTTCTGCCCGGCGGCGCGCATGCGGATGCCCCAAGCCGTGAAGCGCAGGAACGCGTAGAGGCCGGCATACACGAACGCGGTCACCAAGATCAGCACCAGGCTCACCGCCGAAATCCGCGCGCTGCCGATCGCGATCGGCGGATTGGAGAAGCCGAGCGCGCGCAGCGGGTGCTGCTCCTGCGCCGACCAGAACAGGATGATCGCGCCGCGCAGCAGGATGCCGAGCGCTATGGTGGTGAGCACCGCCGCCAGCACCGCCTCGCCGGCCATGCGGCGCATGAGCAGCGCATAGACCAGCACGCCGACCACCAGCGCGAGAACGGCCGACATGCCGATGGCGAGCAGCGGATGCCCGGAGAACAGCGATGCGGTGGTGAACAGCCCGTAAGCACCGAGCATCATCAGCTCGCCGTGCGCGAGGCTCAACACGCGGCTCGTGCGGTAAATCAGCACGTAGCCGCAGCTGACCAGCGCATAGATCGCCGCCAAAACGGCGATGTTGACGGCGAGCTGCAATTACTTCACTTCAGTCCAGTCCCTGAGGCGGACGATCGCGTTCTTCGACGAGTCCCAGCGGTAGACGCGATAGGACTGCCTGGCGCGGAAGTGGTTGTCCTTGGTCCACTCGAGGCCGCCTTCGCGCAGTCCCTTGAGGTCCACCTTGAGATTGTTCATCGACGCGACCAGCTTCTCGGGCGTCACCGGCCAGCCGGCGTTCTTCAGGGCCTGCTCGATGGCGATGCCCGCGATCCAGCCCTCGGCCATCTGCTCGACGGAGTAGGAGAGCTTGGCGTTCTTCGCCGCTTCGCGGATGTCGCGATGCCCCGGCTGGTTGTCCTGGAACAGGGCGTTGGTGCCGTAGACGATGAAGCCCGGATCCTTCAGGCGAACCAGCTCCTCCTCGGCCGGGATGTGCGCGATGGTGATGTAGTTCCCCTGCCAGCCCAGGCGCCGCAGCGCCTCGAAGGTCTTGACCTGCGAGACCCAGGGCGACCAGGAGAAAACCCAGTTCGGATTGGCGTCCTTCAGCTTGGTCGCGAACGGCATGTAGTCGGGCGCCGGCGGCGGCGAGATCTGGGTCTCGACCGGGGTCATGCCCTTCTGCCTGGCGAGGCCCGCGGCATATTCCATTTCGGCGCGCGCGATCGGGATCGCCATCGCCGCGAAGCCGATGCGCACCGGCCCCTTCGCCATTTCCTGGATCGCGGTCAGCGCCATGCGGCTGTCGTAGCCCGGCGTGAAGGCCGTGGTGCAGAACTGCAGCTCGTCCGCGGGCGGATAGACCTCCTTGGGACACACCGCGCCGGCGAAGAGCAGCGGCACGCGTGCGCGCTTGGTCTCCGCGATAATCGGGGCGTAGGTGGACGACAGGCTCGTGTTGATCACCATCGCCACGTTGTCCTGCGTGAGGAAGCGCTTCACGTCCGCCGCCGCCTTGGACGGCTCGCCGCTGTTGTCCTGGATCAGCAGATTGACCTTGCGGCCGTTCACGCCCCCCCTGGCGTTGAGCGTATCCACGTAGAGCTTGATGCCCTCCACTACGGGGGCATAGACGCTCGCATTGGGCCCGGTCAGGGCGCCCGATAGGCCGAGGACATAAGCCTCCTGCGCCAGCGCGGGCGATGCGGACAACAAAAACAGAAGCAGCCATCGTTTCATAATCCCTCCTCTAAGAAGTGGACAGCATGTCACCTACCTCGGCGACGACCAGACGCTCCTCGCGGTCGTCGTACATCGATTCCACCAGCGCCGCGAAGCGCTGGACCATGAGCGTGCGCTTCACCTTGCGCGTAGGAGTCACCGGCTCGCCCTCTTCCTCGGGGTCGAGCGCCTTGGGCAGGATGCGGAAGCGCTTGACCTGCTCCACGCGCGCAAGCTGCACGTTGGCGCGCTCGATTTCCCGCGCGACCAGCCGCTCGACCTCGGGGTGCTGCGCGAGGCTCGTGAACCCGGTGTAGGCCGCGTCGTGGCTGCGCGCCCAGTCCGACACCGCGTCGAAGTCAATCTCGACCAGCGCGGCGAGGTACTTGCGCCCGTCGCCGCAGACCATGATCTCGCTGATGTAGGGGCTCGCACGCAGGACGTTCTCGATGTGCGAAGGCGAAATCGTCTTGCCGCCGGCCGTGACCATGAAGTCGCGCGCGCGGTCGACGATCCTCAGGTTTCCATCCAGCCATTCCCCGACGTCGCCGGTGTGCAGCCAGCCTTCATGCTTCGGCTGCCCCCAATAGCCTTCGAACAAGTCCGGCCCCTGCACCAAGATTTCTTTCTTAGGTGAAAGGGCAACTTCCCATCCGCTGACGACGGTTCCGATATTCCCCGGTCGTGGGAAAGGCCCGCGCTGCCCGCTGATGAAGGCGCCGCCGGTTTCGGTCTGCCCGTAGGCCTCGACGACGTTCACACCCCACACCTGCCACAGCGCCATCGTTTCGGGCGGCAGCGCGGCGCCGCCGGAGATGAGGAGCTCGACCTGGTCGAGCCCCAGCTTGTTGAGGAGCGGGCGAAAGGCAAGCAGCGCGGCGATCGCCTGCAGGAACGCGCTGGCCGGTCCGGCCGCGGTGTTCCATCTTGCGGCCGCGCACTTGCGCCCGATGCGCATCGCCGCGTCGTAGGCGGCGCGCTTGGCGCGCGACGTGCTGCCGACCGCCACCAGCACCTGCGAGGCGAACTTCTGCAGGTAGCGCGGGACCGTGAAGAGGACGGTGGGCGCCACCTCGAACATCGTTTGCGGCAGGTCCTCGATGCTTTCGCCGAAGTGGGGCACCAGCCGCGACAGCAGCGGCACCGTGATGGCGAGATCGCGCCCGAAGATGTGGCACAGAGGCAGGTAGACCACCGCGCGATGCGCGGTTTGCGCCAGCGCCGGATAGTGGTCGACGACCGTCTGGGCGGCCGCGAGGTGCCGGCCGTGGGAGATCACCGCGCCCTTCGGCTGTCCCGTGGTGCCCGAGGTGTAGACGATGAAGGCCGGATCCTTCGGATCGAGCCCGCGGGCGAACGCCTCAAGGGTTTCGAGGCCGCCGCGATCTTCGCCCAGCACGTCGGCGAAGCGCTTCAGCTTGGGGTGCGAGTAGGCGAACATCGCCGAGTCGTCGATCACCACGATCGCCTTGAGGTCCGGCAGCCGCTCCGCCACCTGCAGCAGCTTGTCGACGTATTCCTGGTCCTCGGCGACGAACACCGTGGCGCCGCCGTCCTTCATCTGGTACTCGAGCTCCGAGACCGAGGCGGTGGGATAGATGCCGTAGGTGATCGCGCCGGCCGCTTGCGCGCCGAGGTCCGCGATCATCCATTCCTCGCAGGCGTCGCCCATGATGGCGACGCGCTCGCCTTTTCGCAGGCCGAGGCGGCGAAAGCCCTCAGCGCAGCGGCCCACCAGCGACGCGTAGTCGGACCAGCTGCGCTCGCGATAGAGCCCGAGATGCTTGGCGCGGTAGGCCACCTCGCGCGAGGCCGCGCGCGCCCGCTCCGCGAGCAGCCCGGGGGCGGTCTTCCTCCTCAACTCATCGAAGCTAGGCACGTCCCCAGACTTCGCGGCTGACTTCCATCACCAGTTCGAGCTTGCGGCGCGTGTCGTCCGGCGTGACGGTCTGTCCGCCGCCGCCGCCGCTCGAGAACCCGCACTGCGGCGAGAGGCCGAGCTGCTCGAGCGGCACTTGCTTCGCCGCTTCGTCGATACGCCGCTTCAAGGCGTCCTTCTTTTCAAGGACCGGCGTCTTCGTCGACACCAGCCCGAGGATCACGCGCTTGCCCCTGGGCACGAAGCGCAGCGGGGAGAAATCGCCCGCCCGGGCCGTGTCGTACTCGAGGCAGTAGATGTCGGCGTTCAGGCGGTTGAAGAGCGCATCGGCCACCGGATCGTAGCCGCCCTCGGCCATCCAGGCGCCCTTGAGGTTGCCGCGGCACAGGTGGATCGCCACCGCCATGTCCGCGGGCTTCGCATTGAGGATCTCGCTGGCCAGGCGGGCGTAGCGCTCGGTCAGCTCGTCGGGGTTCTCGCCGCGCGCTTCGACGTCCTTGCGCGCCCGGGGATCGCAGTTGCAGGGCAGCGCGGTGTCGTCGAGCTGCAGGTAGGTGCAGCCTTCCTTCGCCAGGTCCGCGATCTCGTCCTGATAGAGGCGCGCCAGATCCGCGAGGAAGGCCTCGCGGTCGCGGTACACGCTCGTCTCGTAGGCTTTCGGCCCGAGGAACCAGTGCATCACGTCGGGCGCCGCAATCGTTACTTTCGGCACGCCGCGCTTCACCACCGACTTCAGGAAGCGGAAGTCGTCGGCGACGATGCGACGCTTGCGCTTGAGCGGCGCCCTGGCGTAGGGCGAGGCCGCGACGCCCATGACGCCCGTTTCATTGCGAAAGCCCAGCGTGCCGTCGCGCAGCCCGAAGCCCTCGACCGCGTCGATGAACCCGGCCGACCAGCTGCGGCGCCGGAATTCGCCGTCGGTGACGCTCGGCAATCCGATCGACTCCTGGAAAGCGACGATCTCGCGGATCGCGTCATCCTGGACGGCACGGAAGCCTGCTTCGTCGAGCTTGCCGGCCTTGTGGGCACGGGCCGCATCGATCAGGCGCGGCGGGCGGACGAAGCTGCCGATATGTTCGGCGTGAAAGGGCGGTTTCATGATCCGTCTTCTAGTGGGTGGTGCGGAAGGCGCGGACCAGCAGGTCCACGTAGCTTTGCGTGATGCGGTCAAGGCTGAGGCCCGGCTCCCGGCCGAACCACAGCGCGGCGGAATTGCCGAGGCCGAGCAGCGCGAGCGTGGCGAGACGCGTGTCCAGGTCGGCACGGAACTCCCTGCTCAACACGCCCAGCTCGATGATGGTCTGGATGACGCGCTCGTAGCGCCGCTCAATGGCGCGGATGCGCTTGCGCGCGGGCTGCGGCAGGAAGCGCCGCTCGCGCAGGAAGACGACTGTGAAGTCGAGCCGCTCCTCCATCGGGGCAAGATGGTGAAAGACCAGGCGGGCCACTTTCTCCGAGGCGCTTTCGGCGCTCTTAAGGATGCGCTGGGCGCGCGTCGCATAGTCTTCGACGCCGCTGGCGCACACCGCTTCCAGTGCGGCTTCCTTGGACTCGAAGTAGTAGTAGAGGCTCGCTTGCCGAATGCCGAGAACATCGGCAATGTCCTGTGTCGAGGCGCCGTGGTAGCCGCGGCGGGCGAAAACCTTCGCTGCTGCGTCGATCACTTCCGAAAGACGCTTGCGTGCGCTTGCCGCTGAACGTGGGACCGCGGCCGCTTTCATGAAATGCTTCTCCTCCTCCGGTCCAATTCTATAGCACAATAGAATTCAGGAGGAGAAGCCCATGATCGAATTTCGCGCCGACCACGTCGGCAGCCTGCTGCGTCCGAAGAAGCTGCGCGAGGCATTCCGCAAGCACGCCACCGGCGAGTTGGCAGACAAAGCGTTCCGCGCCGCACAAGACGACGCCATTCGCGATGTCGTAAGGCTGCAGGAGGACTGCGGATTGGCTGTCGTCAACGACGGCGAGTTCCGCCGTATCTCCTATTGGGAGAAGTTCGTCCGCCTCACGCGGGGGCTCGAGGTCAGGGACGCGGTGTTCACCTTCCATGACCAGGAAGGGCACGAGAGCAAATTCACTGCGCCTTACGTCGCCGGCAAGATCTCGCGCAGCGAGCCGATCACGCTGGACGAGTACGAGTTTCTGAAGACGCGTACTTCGCGCACCGGAAAGGTCACCATGCCGGCGCCTTCCACGATGCACTTCTACCGATTCACCGATTGGGGCAACGCCTATGCGAACGCGGAAGCATTCTTCGCGGACCTCGGCAAGGTCTACCAGGCCGAGATCGCGGATCTCGCCGCGGCGGGTTGCACGTACGTCCAGATCGACGAGGTGGCGGTGGCCATTCTCTGCGATCCGACGGCGCGCGAAAAGGTTAAGGCGCAGGGCGGCGATCCCGACCGGCTCGTCGAGCTCTATATCGAGGCCATCAACCAGGCGGTGAAGCACCGGCCCCGTGGCATGAGGGTCGGCGTGCACGTCTGCCGGGGAAACTACAAGGGCATGTATCTCTCGGAAGGCGGCTACGACTCGGTGGCGGAGAAATTCTTCGGCCGCACCGACGTCAATCACTTCCTGCTCGAGTTCGACACGCCGCGCGCCGGCGGCTTCGCGCCGCTGCGCTTCGTGCCGAAGGGCAAGGGGGTGGTGCTGGGATTGGTCAGCTCGAAGACGCCCGAGCTTGAAAAAATGGATACCTTGAAGAAGCGGGCGGATGAAGCGTCGCGATACATTGACCTTGCCCGCCTCGCGATCAGTCCGCAGTGTGGCTTTGCGAGCACCATGGGCGGCAATCCCGTGACCGAGGCGGACGAGCGGGCCAAGCTAAGATTGTGCGTGGATGCTGCCAGGGCGATCTGGAGCTGAATGAAAGTCCTCGTCGTCGGCGCGGGCCCCGCCGGGCTTTATTTTTCTTATCTTTTCAAGAAAAGAAACCCGGATTGCGAGTTGCGCATCGTCGAGCAGAACCCGCCGGATTCGACCTTCGGCTTCGGCGTGGTGTTCTCCGACCGGGCGCTCGAGTTCCTGCGCGGCGACGATCCGGCGACCTACGAGCTGATCACGCCGCAGATGGAGGCCTGGAGCGACATCACGCTGGTCCACCGCGGCACGCCGGTGGTGATCGACGGCATCGGCTTCGCCGCCATCGGACGGCTGGCGTTCCTGCGGCTGATGCAGAAGCAGCTGGCCAGCGTGGAGGTTGTTCCGCAGTTCAACAAGTCAGTTTTATCAATTGAAGAATTGAAAGGTCATGACCTGGTCGTCGCCGCCGACGGGGCGAATTCCTTCGTGAGAAAGGCGGGAGATTTCGGCACCAGCATCACGCCGCTCACCAACAAGTTCGCCTGGTTCGGCAC
>Ga0209640_10005101_pt1 | contig 11488 bp, 12 predicted proteins | sample RifCSP10_1_FD_184018 | JGI IMG/M metagenome (GOLD analysis project Ga0209640, IMG submission 184018) | Soil microbial communities from Rifle, Colorado - Rifle CSP2_sed 10_1 (SPAdes) (version 2) | ecosystem: Environmental > Terrestrial > Deep subsurface > Rock core/Sediment | place: Rifle... | reverse complement strand
AAATGATATATTCTCCCACTTTGCCGATATTTTTAGCGGTGGTTCAATATTCGACGATATTTTTGGTTCAGGACAAAGATCAGGCAGAAGACGCACAGGCGGAACTCCAGGCTCTGATCTAAAAGTTACTCTTAAATTAACTCTCGAAGAAATTTCAGAAGGAATTTCTAAAAAAATAAAAATAAAAAAATTTATAAGATGCGACGAATGTAATGGTTCAGGTGCGGAGGGCGGTTCATCAACAAAAACATGTCCTGTTTGCCACGGTTCGGGTGAAGTAAAAACCGTTTCAAGATCGGTTTTCGGACAGTTTGTAAATATTCAAACTTGCAACAACTGCAACGGGGAAGGCGTTGTTGTTGACACCCCCTGCAGAAAATGCCGCGGAGATGGAAGGATACAAGATGAAATTACAGTAAAAATTGACGTCCCGGCAGGTGTGTATGAAGGTAGTTATATGACACTGCGGGGCGAAGGCAACTCAGGGCGAAAAGGTGGTTCTGCAGGCGACCTGTTAGTTATGTTTCAGGAATTACCCCATGAGTATTTTGTACGAAACGGCGATGATATTTTATATGAACTGTTTATTAGTTATCCTGATGCAGTACTTGGAACTGAAGTGGAAGTTCCTACTTTCAAGGGTAAAGCCAAGCTTAAGATTGAACCCGGTACCCAGCCTGGTAAACTTTTAAGAATGAGAGAAAAAGGAATCAAACATCTTAATTCATCCGGGCACGGTGACCAATTAGTTAAAATTAATATCGATGTTCCTAAGAAGACTAATTCAAAGGAAAGAGAACTGCTTAAAGAACTTGCAGATTCACCTAACATTAAAAACTCCGGTGAAAAGGATGAAAAAAACTTCTTTAAGCGAACCCGGTTTTAGAATCTGTTTTTAATTAAGGAACCTTTATGGGGGTCTAAAATGCTAAAAAAAATATCAGTGCTATTTGGACTTACTGAAACAGAAATTAAAGTGCTTCTCTTTTTACTTTCTACTTTTATTTTAGGATTTGGTTACAAAACACTGTTTTTTTATAATGACCAAAGCAATGTAAAAAATTTCGATTATTCCAAAGAAGACAGCATTTTTTTCTCAGCCGGTAATGAATTTGATACCTCCGGGATGTACAATGAAACTGAGAAATCAGTTGACTATAAGCAGGAAGTTTTAGATTTTAATGAAAGTAATTTTACCGAAAGTAATACACGGCAAACTCCTGAAGAAAACAGTATTAATATTAATTCTGCAAGGCTCGAGGACTTAATTTTACTACCGGGAATCGGTGTAAATACGGCAAAAAGAATATTAGAGTTAAGGGAAACAAGAGGCGGTTTTAAGAGGGTGAATGAGTTGCTCGATGTAAAGGGAATAGGAGAGGTAAAATTAAACAAAATAAAAAAATATATCTTTATTGAATAAATTTTTAATCTTTAATCCCCGGAGGGAAAATGGTCAAATCTGAACCCTGGTATATTCATGCTGGATTATATACTATAATTGTTGTATTAATAATTGTTTTAATAAAAGTTGCAATAATTGACCCAAAAGAAGTTGTAAATGAAGACAAATTCAATAGAAAAGAATCCAGGTTGAGAATGGAAAATCTTAAAGAAGCTGAGATTCTATACCAAAAGAAATTCGGTAAATTCTCAGGTGATATTAATACCCTGGTGGATTTCATTAAAAACGACCCGATGATTGATAGTGTAATGGCGGCAGTTGATTCCGTATCCAAAAAATCTTCAAATCCATTTATCTCTTTATCTAGCGGAGAATTCGTCCCGGATAGTCTCTATAAAACACCTAAGTCTCAACAAAGATATATTGTAGAGATTGATACAAGTCTTTCTGTTGATACGGTAGTTAATCGTACCGGAAAAATTTTAAGAGTTGATTCGACTATAGTTATCGGAGGCAGATATTATATCGAGGATCCCGACGGATATGGAACTGTTGGCAGCCTTGATAACGATGCTCTGAAAAATACTGCATCCTGGGAGTAAAAACTTTGCGAGCTGTGGGAAATGAAGACCATACCGGATTTACTCTCACATCTTCAAAAATTCAGTTTGTAGAAGTAGGTTTTAAAAACGAAAAATTTATTTTACAAAACATTGATGAAGTTTATTTTGATGAGCGCCTGAATCTTACTGAAGATAAAGAAACAAAAATCACATCTGTTCTTCAAACAGCCTTCAATGAGCTACTGATCAAAAACCGCACTTCGGCAAGTACCGCTTCTTTCACTCTTCCTGTTGAAATGTTTTATACGGTTCAAATACCGTATGACAATACTCTTCTTTACCAGGATTTGCTTGAAGAGATCAGGTGGGAGTTATCCGTTCTCTACCCATTCGTAAACCCGAAAGAACTTGTAATTCAACACATAGAGATTGAAAAGAATAAAATTGTCGACCGAAATACAATTCTTGTTAGTGCTCTCAGAAGAAAATATCTACAGATGATAAAATACTTTTGCGATGAAAATAAACTTAGCTTAAAATTTGTAGATAACAGCCACTTTGCATCAGAAAGAGCTTTGTCTTCAGTTTACAATTTGAAGGACACTGTTAGTTTGAGCCTTTACGTAAGCAACAGCAGTTTGTCCCTGATTTTTTCTTTAGAAGGAAAACCCGTTTGGTTTAAGACCGTTGCTTATCATTCTGCATCGGAAATTCCCGAAATTATATTAAAAGAAACATCTCCAGGTGAAACGGTAAATATCAACAGGTCACTGATTGATTCAGCATACATTTCCGGCGAAGATATTTCCGATTCTTTTGTAAATACATTGAGTGCAAATACGGGGATTGAATTTTCACGTTTCAATCCTTTTGAAAACATTAATCCTGACCCAAAATTGCTTGACAATAATTTTTACTCTCAAAAGTTTAATACATTCTCCCCTGCCGCAGGCATAGCTTACAGGTTAGCCTGAAAATCCACGAGTTCTTTTTTAACCAGCGAGATTCTATTATGAAAATGAGAATAATATCGGGAGAGTTTAAAAGCAGACTGATAAATGTACCCGATTCAAAACTTATAAGACCGATGACTGACCGCGTTAGGGAAACATTATTCAATCTTCTTAGGAATAAAATTGATTTGGAAGGAATAAAAACACTCGATCTTTATTCCGGTTCGGGTTCTTTGGGAATCGAGTGCCTTAGCCGTGGCGCTTCGGAAGTTCACTTTGTTGAAAAAAATTTTCAAATTTATAAGAACCTCCTGCAAAATATAGATTCTCTTGGCATAGGGAAAAAATGTGTTGTTCATAAAACGGAAGCTCTAAAATTTTGTAATTCTTTTTCAAATACCAATTTTGATCTTATTCTCGCCGATCCACCGTTTTTTAAAGATGATATTTATGAAGTGACTAAAAAGATTATTGATAATAGTTATCTTACCAAACAAGGTTTGATGATCATTGAAAGGTCAATCCAGACCAAAGAAAAAGATATCCGGAATTTTAATGTTGAGCCATTCAAAATTATTGGCGATGCTTGTCTTTACGAAATAAGGAATTAATCTTTATCTTCTTTTTTTCTCCGGGTTGATTCTTTTTTATCGTTTCAATTTTATAAGTGAATTTTTCTACTTAACTTTTAAGTAATAATTTTGTACAAAATCTTAAGAGCCATTAATGAGAAAAGTAATTTACCCGGGAACTTTTGATCCGGTTACTTACGGACATATAGATATTATCAAAAGAACTATTGAATTGTTTGACTTTGTTGCCGTAACGGTCGCAATTAATCCTGCAAAAAAACCTCTTTTTTCGGTTAAAGAAAGAGTTTCTTTGCTCAAAGAAAGTCTTAAAGAATTCAATAATGTTTCTGTCGAATCGTTTGACGGTTTGGTTGTCGATTATGCTCATAAAGTCGGCGCAATAGGAATAATAAGAGGATTGCGTGCTGTAAGTGATTTTGAATATGAATTCCAGATGGCTTTAATGAACAGGAAACTCGCAAACGATATAGCAACAATTTTTCTTATGCCTCATGAAAAATACACTTACCTCGACTCTTCAATTGTTAGAAACCTGGCAGGCTTAAACAGCGATGTAAGTGATTTTGTGCCTCCATCAGTTCAGAAGGCTTTGAAAAAGAGGTTTAGGAGAAAATCAAAATAAAGTTTTTAGACAAGTTTTTTGTTGCAGTTCCAAAAACCTGTTTATTCTATCAAAAATCCTTATTTGTTTAACGCTCCGGAGAAAAAATGAAATTTACTTTTTCCTTAATACTGGCAATAAGTTTATTTTCATTTTACTGTTTATGTGAGATAAATGGACAAGCGAAAAAACTTACCGAAAAGGATATTAGAACAATGGCTGATTCACTTGCTAAAAATATAATTATTGTCGATACACATATCGATGTTCCTTACAGGCTTGCTGAAAAATGGGAAGACATATCTAAAAGAATAGCTAAAGGAAATTTCGATTATCCGAGAGCGATCCGGGGCGGGTTAAATGTTGCTTTTATGTCAATTTATACCCCGGCAGATTTAGAAGCCAAAGGTACTTCAAAAACTACAGCAGAAGAATTAATAACTTTAGTTGAAAATCTTACAAAAGAATACCCGGATAAATTTGCTCTTGCAAGATCTGTTGCAGACGTTACAAGACAGTTCAATTCCGGGGTAATCTCTTTTCCGTTGGGAATGGAAAACGGATCTCCAATAGAAGGAAAGATTGAAAACCTTGCATACTTTTACGACAAAGGGATAAGGTATATCACTCTTGCACATTCCAAGAGCAACCACATAAGCGATTCTTCTTATGATGAAAACAAAAAGTGGAATGGTCTTAGTCCCTTCGGGAAAAAAGTAATTAAAGAGATGAATAAACTGGGAATAATGGTTGATGTATCTCATATATCGGACAGTGCATTTTACCAGGTTTTAGAAATAAGCAAAGCCCCTGTTATTGCTTCACATTCTTCCTGTAGGTTTTTCACTCCCGGATGGGAGCGAAATATGTCAGACAAAATGATAAAAGCATTAGCAAAAAATGGAGGCGTAATACAAATAAATTTTGGCTCTTCTTTCCTAAGTGGTGAAATCAGGAAGAAGATCAACGAGAATAACGCCTATATTAAAAAATATATTAAAGAAAAAAATCTTACAGGTGAAGAAGCAACGAAATTCAGAACTAATTATGTTAAAGAAAATCACCCTGGTTATGCCAGCGTTAAAGATGTAGTTGCACACATTGATCATGTTGTAAAGCTTGTCGGAATAGATTATGTAGGTCTCGGTTCAGATTTCGATGGAGTGGGTGATTCACTTCCTGAAGGTTTGAAAGATGTTTCTGAATACCCCAACTTAATTTACGAATTACTTAAAGCCGGTTATTCGGATAAAGATATTGAAAAAATATGTTCGGGAAATATTTTAAGAGTCTGGTCTGAAGTAGAAAGAATAGCAAAGGAAAAACAGGATTGAGCACAACATCTGTTATGAGAATAGTTGACAATCGTTAATTAAAAAACCTATCTATTATTTTCTCCAAAAGAAGATTTTATCTTATCAGTTGTTTAATTTATAATTGACAAAAAAAATATTTTAGAGAGGTAACATAATTGAAACAACTATCCAACTTAATATCTTCTGTCGAGGAGAGCAGGACACTCGCAATAACTTCGCTTATAAAAAAGTTAAAAGCAGAAGGCAAAAACGTTTTAAGTTTTAGTGCCGGAGAACCCGACTTCCCTACTCCGGCTTTCATTAAAGAAGCAGCCATAAAGGCAATCAACAATAATTTTACTTATTATACAGCTAATGAAGGATATCCCGATCTTATTAAGACAATTATCAAAAAATTCAAAGAAGATAATGGTCTCGAATTCAACCCTGAAAATATTCTTGTATCAAGTGGAGCCAAACATTCTTTATTCAACATTTTGCTGGCAATTTGTAATCCGGGAGATGAAGTAATTTTTCAATCGCCTTACTGGGTAAGCTATCCGGAAATGGCAAGACTCGCACGTGCAGAGTCGGTAATAATTGATGCGGGAGTTGAAACCGAATATAAGATTCTACCGGCTGCTCTTGAAAAAGCGATTACTGAAAAAACAAAAGTATTTTTATTTAACAGCCCTTCAAATCCTACAGGAACTGTATATTCTAAAAAAGAAATTCTTGCCCTGGCTGAGGTATTAAAAGGGAAAGATATCTTTGTTGTTACAGATGAAATATATGAAAAGATAGTATTCGACGGAGAAGAACATTTCAGTATAGGAACTGTGGATTTCCTAAAAGATAAAACAATTACCGTAAACGGAGTAAGCAAAGCTTACTCAATGACTGGTTGGAGAATAGGTTACGCGGGAGGACCAAAAGAAATTATTAAACTTGCAAGGAACCTTCAAAGCCATTCTACTTCTAATGCTGCATCTATTTCACAAGCAGCAGCGCAGGCAGCATTATCAAATCAATCACCGGATATTGATATGATGGTTGGAGAATTTAAAAAGAGAAGAGATTTTATTGTGTCGGAACTCAATAAAATACCCGGTGTTAAATGCCCGGTCCCAAAAGGAGCATTTTATGTATTTTATGATGTAAGCTCTTATTACGGAAAATCTGTAAACGGGTTGAAAATTAAAGATTCAACAAGTTTTTGCAATTATATTCTTACAGAGCAAAATGTTGGATTGGTTCCCGGAGTAGCTTTTGGTAATGATAATTGTGTTAGAATGTCTTACGCCTGCTCACAAGCTCAGATAGAGGACGGACTGGGTAGATTACACAAAGCGTTGGGTAAGCTTGGTTAATTCTTAACAAGCATTACTAAAGAATTATAAAGTTCATCGACAGGAATTTGTTCACCTGTCCATAGCTCAAAGGATTTTGCAGCCTGGTGGACGAGCATCTTTATTCCATCAAGAACTATTGCCCCCTGAGAAGCAGCAAGGCGAAGTAATTTAGTCTGAGGTGGATTATAGACGAGATCAAAAACAATTTGACCTTTCGCGAATGAATCTTCAAGAGTTGTTATTGAATCGTCGTTCTCAGGAGACATTCCCACTGAAGTCGTATTGACCACGAGACTGCATCCACTAAAAACTTTAACGAGCATTGGTGGGAAGAGCTCGGAAGTTTTTATAGAATTAAATTTCATTTTGGCAATAAAATAATTTTTCAGAGCCTCCGCACGCTGTTCAGTTCTATTAATAATGTAGATTTTTTTAGGCTTAAAGTACCTTATTAAAGTATAAACAACAGCACGCGCAGCGCCTCCCGCTCCCACAACGCTAACTTCCTGCCCGATTAAATCCTGCTTGTAAGGCATTAACGTAGCGAGAACTCCGTCCACATCTGTGTTAAAACCATTAAGTTTGCCCATATCATTTACAATTGTATTAACAGAACCAACAATCGATGCTTCTTCCGAAACCTCGTTTAAATATTGAATTATATTTTCTTTATGAGGAATTGTTACATTAAATCCTTTAATATTCAAAGCGACCATTCCCCTCAACGCATTTCTTAGGTTTGCAGGCGGCACATCAAAAGGGAGATAAATATAATTTAAGTCCTTCATCTGCGATGCAACATTATGAATAAACGGAGAATAAGTATGCTTTATCGGATGCCCGATCAGACCAATCAATTGTGTATCAAGATGAAAAGTATTTTTCATAATTCAAACAGAAAAAGAGATTCTTAAAATCTTTACCGCTAATACCTGGGTAAAGCGAATAATTATAAAATTAATTTCATTGAGAAATAATCAGCTTTCCCCAAGAAGTTTTTTAAATAGCTTAGATGATTTAATCTCCGGGTACTCTTTGGCAAACTCGGAACGTATAGCAGGGTTGATAATAAATGCTGCCTTCAGGCAATCAACTGCTTCCTGTGTACGGCTGAGAATAAAATTTATTTTAGCTTTACCATAATAAGATGTTGCATCTGCCGGGTTAAGATTAATACAATTATCATAAGCATTCAGTGCCTGAAGCCAATCTCCCATTTCAAATAACGTTTCAGCAAGATTAAAATTTATTTCATAGCTATCCGGTTCAATTTTTAATGCTGCCTTGTAACTATGCGCAGCTTCCTGAAGTTTTCCAAGAGAGTATTCAAGATCGGCTTTGGCAAACCATGCATCCGCATTATCCTGTGACATGGTTATTGCTTTGTTAAAATCCTTTAAAGCAAGGTGAAACTTTCCGGCTGAATCGTAGCAAAAACCACGTGCAAGGTAAGCTTCATAATATTCGTCATTTATTTTTATTGCTTCAGTATAATATTTAATGGCATTAATCATATCGCCCAGTTCTTCGTATATATTAGCTATATTAAAACAGGATGCTTCATCTGTTGAATCGAGCTCATGAGCATTTTTAAAACACTCAACTGCCTGCTCATACCTGCCGAGATCGGCAAGAGCATTTCCCTTGTTAAACCAGGCACTTGTAAATTCATCGTTAATAGAAACTGCCAGATCGTAACATTCAATTGCTTTTTCCAGGTGATTTAGCTTACCAAGAATAACACCCTTATTATACCACCCCGAAGGATTATAAGGCTGAAATGAAAGAAAGATATCATAAGCGTTTAACGCATCGTTAAGCCTGTTAAGATTTTCATAACAAAAACCTAACTCATAGTATGCTTCGTCGTACTCGCTATCCATCTTAATCGCATTATTAAAATATTCTATCGCCTCTTCAAATTTATCTTGTCTCTGGTAAAGCAATCCTAAACTAAAGACAGTTTCCGGGTTAGCAGGATCTAGTTTCAAAGCAGAGAGAAGTGATTCTTTTGCCTGGGCAAAGAACCCAAGGTCTTCCTCGGATGAAGCTTTTTCTATATAAATTTCAGGATCGGCAGGATTTAATGATAAAGCTCTTTCAAAACATTCCAAAGCCGGTTCTGATTCAAAAATATTATTAAGTAAAATACCTTTCTTAAGCCAGTACTCCGAATTATACGGCGAGACTTCGAGAAGCCGTTCAATAAAATAAATTCCATCTTCAAATAACTCATTTTCCTGACAGGAGTTTATCAGGTCCTCAATAGCCTCCAACGAGTTATATAATTCTCCTTTATCTATTAATTGCTTATATCTCTTAATATCTTCTTCAAGATTATTTATACCTTCAAATTTACTTTCATTACTAAAATCAGAATCAAAATCTGCCATCAAATTCTCCATTTATTTGAAAGGATTGCAAAAAATGTATTACTATTAGCTCATAAAAGCAAGCTGAATTTATTGATATTGAAAACGCAGGAAAAAGATCGAAGTAATAATAATGAAAGTTCTCTTATTTTTTCAAATAGACTAATTATTAAGCACTGAAGTTACTTTTTCTGCAGCATCTTTAAGACTTTCAGCAACTTCAAAGTTCAACCCTGATTCATTTAGTAAATCTGCTGCTTCCTTCGCATTTGTGCCTTCAAGCCTGATTACAATTGGAACACGTACCTGCATTTCGTTAGCCGCATCAATTACACCCTGCGCAACCCTGTCACACCGAACAATACCGCCAAAAATGTTAATAAGAATTGCTTTAACATTTGGATCGAAAAGAATTATTTTAAAACCGTTTGCAACAGTAGTTTTATTAGCACCTCCTCCGACATCCAGAAAATTTGCGGGTTCACCTCCAGCAAGTTTTATAATATCCATTGTAGCCATTGCAAGCCCGGCACCATTTACCATGCAACCAACATTACCGTCAAGCTTAATATAGTTGAGGTTAAATTTTGATGCCTCGATTTCCAACGGGTCTTCTTCATCAAGGTCTCTGAAATCTGCTATTTCTTTTTGCCTATATAGTGCATTATCATCAAAATTCATTTTTGCATCGAGGGCAACTACTCTGTCATCATTTGTGATAACCAAAGGATTTATCTCGAGAAGTGATGAATCGGTTTCTGTATAAGCTTTATACAACACAGAAATAAATTTTACAAAGTTCTTGAATGAATTATTTTCAAGTCCTAATGAAAAAGCTAATTCTCTTGCCTGGTAAGGTTGCAATCCGATCAAAGGATCGATCCAGGCTTTGATAATTTTTTCAGGAGTTTCAGCCGCAACTTTTTCTATTTCAACGCCGCCTTCTGTTGAAGCCATAATAACATTTTTTGAAACTGCCCTGTCCAATAAAATTCCGAGGTATAATTCTTTTTTGTAATCGAGACCCTCGGCGATAAACAAAGTTTTAACTTTTTTCCCGTCGGGTCCGGTTTGATGAGTAACTAAAATATTACCGAATATTTTTTGTGCATATTCTTTTGCTTTTTCTACAGAAGTCGTGAACTTAACCCCACCTTCCAGTACAAGTTCATTCTTATTTTCAGGATTATATAATTTCCCTTTTCCCCTGCCGCCTGCGTGAATCTGCGACTTAACAACAAACTGGTTTATTCCTCTTTGCTGAAGTTGTGAAATAGCATTATCGACTTCCGATAAATCTTTAACTGGTATCCCATCCTGAACAGGAACATTATATTTCTTTAAGATTTCTTTTGCCTGGAATTCATGTATTTTCATTTAAGCCTCTCTCAAAATTATTTTTGATTCTGAATTTTTTTTAGAAATATCAAATCATCTTTATCTCTATATCTGCTTAAGGATTCTTTGTTTTTTATTAATTCTCTTAAACCTATATAATAAATTTTAACATCAATGTCTGATAGATTAATTTTATCTTCTTTTTTATTGTTCCATGCTTCTTCGAACTCAACATTTTCTATTGAATTTAATAGATCAATTCGATTCGGCGGGACACCAAATTGAAATACTTCACCTCTATTCATCAACACTTCAATTTTCTTAACGCCTGGAATGTCACTATCCCAAAAATCATTTAACATTTGAAAGAGTTTCTCTACATTCCCTTTCGAGAGCCCGTAAAAAATATCAATGTCACCTGTGAGCCTGGCATGTCCATAATAAATTACAGCTTCTCCCCCAACAATAACATATTTTACTTTGTATTTGGATAAAAGAAAGAGAAAATCAACTATATCTTTTGAAAAAAAAGCAGGACTCATTTTTTTACACTCCTCACATCAGGAGGATTTTCCCCATAAAACCTTTTTTTGAGTTCATGGGCAACTTTTTTACGCTCATTTGGAGTCATACTTAACTGCTGTTTGATATCCCACTCTTCAGCTTCTTTATGATTTTTAGCTTTATTAAAAACTCTTTCCATAATTATCATTCATTGTTATCTTTTACTTTTCACTCATAAACGGATAACGCCAATCCTTCGGAGGATCGAAAGTTTCTTTAATTGTTCTGGCAGTCATCCACCGCATTAAGTTCATTGCACTTCCAGCTTTGTCATTCGTACCCGAAGCTCTTCCTCCGCCAAACGGCTGCTGACCAACTACTGCACCAGTTGGTTTGTCATTTATGTAGAAGTTGCCAGCTGCATTTCTTAATCTGTTTGACATTTTAACTATTGCTTTCCTATCCTGTGCAAAGATCGCACCTGTTAATGCATATGGAGATGTTTCATCACA
>Ga0209640_10005100_pt1 | contig 11489 bp, 13 predicted proteins | sample RifCSP10_1_FD_184018 | JGI IMG/M metagenome (GOLD analysis project Ga0209640, IMG submission 184018) | Soil microbial communities from Rifle, Colorado - Rifle CSP2_sed 10_1 (SPAdes) (version 2) | ecosystem: Environmental > Terrestrial > Deep subsurface > Rock core/Sediment | place: Rifle... | reverse complement strand
TGCCGTACTCGCCCACGTCGAAGGCGTTGCGGTGGAAGTAGGTCGGGCGCGGGTCGCCGTAGGGCACCACCATGTCGGCGACCGAGGCGCGGTAGAGGATCGGCCGCTCGCGCCCCTGGTCCTCGTAGGTGACCGTGTGGAGCACGAGACCCTCGCGGGGCGTGAAGCCGATCCGCATCCGCCACTTCTGCCAGCGGAGCTCGTGGCCCGAGAGCTCGAAGCTCGGCCCCTCGGGCTGGCGGATCTCGACCGGTTTGAGGCCGTCCCGCGTGCCCGCCGCCTCCGGCGAGTAGTTGGCGTCCTCGGGAGGCAGCGGCACCACGCCGCCGTCCTCGACCGCGAGGACCTTCATCGCGTTCAGGTCGACGACGGTCAGCAGGTTGGCCACCGGACGGGCGTAGCCGTTGTCCTGCGCGTGCCGCCGCACCCAGGTGAGCGCGCGGACCAGGCGCCGTCCCTCGTCCTGCGGAAAGCCGAAGTTGCCCGCCGACCACGCGTCCACCATGGCGAGGCCGAGGTCGGTGACCCCGCGCTTGCGCATGGCCTCCTGCCAGCGCGGGTCGGCGCGGACGGCGGCCTCGCACTCGACGAACTCGTCGAGCACGATGGCGGGCTGGGCGCCGGGCACGTGCTCCCACGACCGCACCCGGCCCTGGGAGAGCGACACCACCGCCTCGTACGCCTGCCCCGCCGCCGAGTCGACCAGCACCACGAATGCGGCCCGCTCCACCGCGTCCCCCGGTCGGTGCTCGAGCACCACCTTCTTGGCGGGCTCGTCGAGCATGATGAAGATGACCCGCACCCGCGGCCCCAGCGCGCGCTCGGTCCGGACGATCTCCCACGCGCGCTCGATCTCCGCCGCGCTCAGCGGATCCAGGGGATGGGCACTCGCGGTCATGCGTCGTCTCCTTCGCGGCCTACTCGCTGACCCGTGGCGCCAGTTCCCGGATGGGCCGCACCTCGATCGAGTGGCCGCCCACCCGCACCAGCGGGTGATCGGCCGCGATCGCGAGCGCCTCGTCGAGGCTCGCGACGTCCACCACCGAGTAGCCGCCGAGCTGCTCCTTGGTCTCGGCGAACGGCCCGTCCGTCGTGACCGTCTTGCCGTTCCGCATCCGCACCGTGGTGGCGGTGTGGGTGGGCAGCAGCGGATCGCCGGCCAGGAAGATGCCGCGCTTGCGCAGGGCCTCCGCGACGTCCACCGCCAGCTGGCGGATCGCGCCGCGCTCCTCCTCGGACTTCGCGTCCCACCACGTCTCGTCCCGGTACATCAGCAGCATGTAGCGCATGTCGCCCGCGTCCTCTCAGTGCGCCACGCTCGGCACCGCGATCCGCAGGGGCAACGGAGGCCGGAACGCGAACGCGATGGCGACCGCCCCCAGCCCGATGGCGAAGGAGCCGATGAAGAGCCAGGAGTAGCTCCCGAACGCGTCGTAGAGCCACCCCCCGGCCCACGGCCCGAGGGCCATGCCGAGCGTGGACGCGAAGGCCACCGCGCCGAAGGTGGCCCCCATGATCCGGGCGCCGAAGTAGTCGCGGACGACGATCGCGTACAGCGGCATCACGCCGCCGTAGGCGAGGCCGAACATGAGGGCCAGCGCGTAGAAGCCGGCGAGCTCACGGGTGACGAGGTAGAGGCTCACCGCGACCGCCTGGACCGCGAGCCCCGCGATCAGCACGCGCTTGGCCCCCAGGCGATCGGCCAGGAGCCCGCAGACGATGCGGCCGGTCAGCGAGGCCAGCCCCGCCGCGCTCAGCACGGTGGTGGCGGTCATCGCGGAGACGCCGTGGTCGATCACGTTCGTGACCATGTGGAAGATCGGCCCCGAGTGCGCCGCGCAGCACGCGAAGTGCGTGAGCGCGATCGCCGCGAACTGCGGGGTGCGCAGCGCCTCCGCCACCGTGAACTCGCGCGCGGCGGCGACGCCGGGGAGCGGGGCCGCCGCGGGGGCCGGCGCCGGAGGGTTGCGCACGAGCAGGGCGGCGGGAACCAGGAGGAGCCAGGCGAGGTCGCCGATCACCAGCATGGCAACGCGCCAGTCGTAGGTGGTGATGATCCAGCCCGCGAGGGGTGCCACCGTCATCGAGCCGAGCCCGAGCCCCGCCGAGACCAGCGCGACCGCGAGGCTGCGATGCCGGGTGAACCAGCGGGTGGTCGTCGCGGTCATCGGCGCGTAGAAGCTCCCGGCCGCCACGCCCACGACCACCCCGAACAGGAGCTGGAACTGGCCGAGGGTGGCCGCCTGGCTCGCCGCCACCAGGCCCCCGCCGAGCAGGAGGCCGCCGCAGAGCACCACCACCCGGGTGCCGAACCGGTCGGAGAGCGCCCCCCAGAGGAACGAGCCGACGCCCATGCAGAGGAAGTTCAGCAGCGCGGTCAGCGAGATGCCCGCGCGGGACCACCCCATCGCCTCGGACATGGGCTGCAGGAACACGCCGAGCGCGAGCATCGAGCCGATCCCGACGCACGTCATGACGATGCCGGCGGCCACGATCACCCAGCCGTAGAAGATGCTCATCGCGCACCGAGCAGCCTACCACGGCGACGCGCCGTCCTTCACGCCATGGTCGAACGGGCCGGTCGGGGATCGACAGGGCCGGAGCGCGTCGCCATGCTGGGCAAAGTCGGACGATCGCTGTCGATTCCCGGGGTCCCCGAACGACCATCCGGTGTCCGCAGCCACCGACCCGCCATGAGGAGGGGCTATGAAGTACGTCTGCCTGGTCTATCTTGTGGAGGAAGAGATGGACGCCATGTCCCAGCGCGAGGTCGACGCCTGCGTCGACGAGAGCCTGGCCTACGATGAGGCCCTCCGGAGAAGTGGTCACCTCATCGTCGCCCAGGCCCTCCAGCCGGTCGAGACCGCCACGACCATCCGGGTCCGCCACGGCAAGCTGTCCACGACCGACGGCCCCTTCGCCGAGACGAAGGAGCAGCTGGGCGGGTTCATCCTGATCGAGGCCCGCGACCTAAACGACGCCATCCAGGTCGCCGCGAAGATCCCGCTGGCGCGCCGGGGCCGCATCGAGGTGCGGCCGATCAAGGAGCTCCGGCGATGAGGGCGCCGGTCCGGCTACCGCCACTACTCGAGCTGGCCGGGGGTCCTCGCCAAGCAGCCTCGCGATGACCCCGCCGAGGAGAACACGATGAAGTTTCTGTTCATGATCTACCACGACGAGAAGACCCTGGACGCCCTGCCCGAGGAGGAGATGCAGGCCCTCGTGGACGCCGCGCTCGACTACGACGACGAGATCCGCCGGAGCGGTCACTACATCGTGTCGAATGCGCTGCAGCGGGTCCGGACCGCCCGGACCATCCGGGTGCGCGACGGCAAGGTCTCCATCACCGACGGCCCGTTCGCCGAGACGAAGGAGCAGCTCGGCGGGTTCTTCCTGATCGAAGCCAAGGACCTGGACGAGGCGTGCGCGGTCGCGTCGAGGTTCCCGCCGGCGCGCCTCGGGATCATCGAGGTGCGGCCGGTCCAGGAGCTGCGGCACTCCTAGCCGCGGCCCGACCCGCGATGAGCGAGCCCACGGTCGACCGCGCCCGCGAGGCGGTGGAGGCGGTCTACCGCTCGGATTCGCGCCGCGTCCTCGCCACCCTCATCCGCCTGCTCAACGACTTCGACCTCGCGGAGGAGGCGCTGCACGAGGCCTTCGCGGCCGCGGTCGAGCAGTGGCCGCGCGAGGGCACGCCCGCCAACCCGCGGGCCTGGCTCGTCTCCACCGGCCGCTTCAAGGCGATCGACGCCATGCGCCGGCGCGCCCGGTTCGACGCCTCCCAGGCGGAGCTCGCCGAGCGACTGGAAGCGGAGACCGCCGGGCCCCGGCCCGGGGAGGCCGAGGACATCGAGGACGACCGGCTCCGCCTGATCTTCACCTGCTGCCACCCCGCCCTGCCGCCCGACGCCCAGGTCGCGCTGACGCTGCGCGAGGTCTGCGGCCTCACCACCGAGGAGATCGCGCGCGCCTTCCTCACCGCCCCCCCGACGCTCGCCCAGCGCATCGTCCGCGCCAAGGCGAAGATCCGCGACGCGCGCATCCCCTACGAGGTCCCGGCCCGGGCCGAGCTGCCGGATCGCCTGGACACCGTCCTCCACGTGATCTACCTGGTGTTCAACGAGGGGTACTCGGCCTCTTCGGGCGAGTCGCTGACGCGGGCCGATCTCTCGGGCGAGGCCATCCGCCTGGGGCGGCTCCTCGTCGAGCTGCTCCCGGAGCCCGAGGCCATGGGCCTCCTGGCGCTGATGCTGCTGCACGAATCACGGCGCCCCGCGCGCACCTCGCCGTCGGGCGAGCTGGTCCTGCTGGACGACCAGGACCGCTCGCTCTGGACCCGCGAGCAGATCACCGAGGGCACCACGCTGGTGGAGCGGGCGCTCGGCTCGCGCCGGATCGGGCCCTACACGCTTCAGGCCGCGATCGCGGCGGTCCACGCGGAGGCGCCCACCGCCGCCGCGACCGATTGGGGCCAGATCGTCGGGCTGTACGAGGTGCTCGCGCGCGCGGAGCCCTCACCGGTGGTGGAGCTGAACCGCGCCGCCGCGGTGGCGATGCGCGACGGCCCCGCTGCGGGCCTGGCGCTCATCGAGGCGATCCTCGCCCGCGGCGAGCTGGCGGACTATCCGCTGGCGCACTCGGCGCGGGCGGAGCTGTGCCGGCGCCTGGGCAAGACCGCGGAGGCCCGGGCCGCCTACGAGCGCGCGCTCGGCCTCACCCGCCAGGAGCCGCAGCGGCGCTTCCTCGAGCGCCGGCTCGGCGAGCTGCGGGACTGAGGCGTCGCCCGCCGTTTGACCTGCGGCCGGGTGATCTGGCACGATCCGGCCACACTCTCGCCGGCCCCGGAGGCCCCCGATGCGCATGCCGCTCGAAGACGTGAAGGTCCTCGACCTGAGCCACGCGCTCGCGGGGCCGTTCTGCTCCACCATGCTGGCCGACTTCGGGGCGGAGGTCATCAAGCTCGAGCCCAGCGGCGCCGGCGACATCGCCCGCGCCTGGGGGCCGCCCCTGCCCGGCGGTGAGACCTCGTACTTCGTGAGCCTTCACCGCAACAAGAAGGGCATCGAGGTCGACCTGAAGCACCCCGAGGGCAAGGCGCTCTTCTTCCGCCTGGTCGGCAAGTGCGACGTCGTGCTGGAGAACTACCGGGTGGGCGCCCTCGCCCGGCTCGGCCTGGGCTACGAGGCGGCCCGCGAGCGCAACCCCGGCATCATCTATTGCTCCGTCTCCGGCTTCGGCCAGGACGGCCCCTATCGAGATCGCGCCGCGCTCGATCTGATCCTGCAGGCCGAGAGCGGGATGATCAGCACCACCGGCGAGCCGGGCGGGCGCGGCGTGCGCTGCGGCGTGTCGATCGCCGACATGACCGCCGGGATGTACGCGGCTTTCGGCATCATGCTCGCGCTGCGCGTCAAGGAGCGGACGGGCCGCGGCCAGGCCATCGACGTCTCCATGCTGGAGGGCCAGCTCTCCCTGCTCGGCAGCATGATCGGCGCCTACTTCGCCGACGGCGAGCTGCCGCTGGCGATGGGGACCGCGTACAAGGCGCTGCTGCCCTATCAGACCTTCCGCACGAAGACGCGGGACCTCGCCCTCGCGGTGGGCAGCGAGAAGCTCTGGAAGGTGTTCTGCCCCGCGATCGGCTGCCCCGAGCTGACCGATGATCCGCGCTACCGGACCAACAAGGATCGCGCCCGGAATCGCGATACCCTGATCCCGAAGCTGCAGGAGACGTTCCTGACCCGCACGTACGAGGAATGGGAGCCGCTGCTCCTCGCCCACGGGATCCCGATCGGCGCCATCAACAACATCGCCCAGGTGGTCGAGCACCCCCAGGTCATCGCCCGCCGGGCCCTGGTGGAGATGGCCCATCCGCGGGCGGGCAAGGTGCGGATGGTCGGCGCGCCGGTCCGGCTGTCGGAGACGCCGGGCTCGGTGCGCACGCCGGCCCCGATGCTCGGCGAGCACACCGACCTGGTCCTGCGCGAGCTCCTGGGGCTCGACGCCGAGGCGATCGCCGCCCTGCGCGCCTCGGGCGCCATCGGCCCCACGCGCTGAGACCCGCTCAGCGCGTGACCGCGACCCGCGCGGCCGCCAGCTTCGCGGCGCGGTCCTGGAGCGAAGGCGGGCCGAGGCGCTTCGACCAGGCCGCGAAGCCCGGACGCGGTCCGATCCACCGGAGCGCGTCCACGTCGGTGCCGATCGGCGCATCCACGCGCAGCGTGGCCAGCGTCCTGAACAGCAGCGCGCGCTCGCGCTGCTCGGCGAGCGTCGCGGCCAGTCGCGCGGCGCCGCGCACCAACACGTCCCACTCCGCGGCCGGCCCGGGAATCTGCTCGAGATGTCCGTAGCGAGCGAGCACGAGCGCCGCGGACGCGGCGCCCCAGCCGGGCAGCCCGGGGTAGCCGTCCGCGCGGTCCCCCACCAGCGCCAGCCAATCCGGAATCGACGCGGGCGGAACGCCGAACTTCCGCACGACCCCGGCCTCGTCGCGCACCTCGCGGCGGCGCCGGTCGAGCTGGACCACCCGCTCGCCTCGCACGCACTGCGCCAGGTCTTTGTCCGGCGTGCAGATCACGACCTGGCCGACCCGCGGATCGGCCGCCGCAATCGCCGCCGCCGCGGCCAGCGCGTCGTCGGCCTCGAACTCGACCATGGGCCAGACGACCACGCCCAGCGCGCTCAGCGCCTCTTCCAGCGGCTCGAACTGCGCGCGGAGCACCGGATCGATCCCCTCGCCCGTCTTGTAGTCGGGCCAGAGCGCGTTGCGGAACGACTCGATGACGTGGTCCGTGGCCACGCCCAGGTGCGTGGCGCCGTCCTCGAGCATGCCCAGGATCGACGCGACGACCCCGCGCACCGCCCGCACCTCGGGCGGCGCGCTGCGATCGAAGGCCGCCGCCGGGGAGAGAAAGTGGCGGAAGAGCTCGTAGGTGCCGTCGATCAGGTGGACGTTCACGGCCAGAACGATACGCCACCGCCGCGGCCGGCCGCGGTAGAATCGACCCCGCCATGAAGATCCGCATCGGGGTGGGCTCCGGAGGCGCGGCTCCGTCCATGGAGGCGCTGGCCGAGCTGGTCGCCGGCCTCGACGAGCTCGGGTTCGACTCGCTCTGGCTCTCGGAGGTGCTGACCGGCCCGGTCCTCGACCCGGTCGTGGGCCTCGCGTGGGCCGCCGCGAGCAACCCGCGCCTGAAGCTCGGGACCACGATGCTCTTGCCGGGGCGCAACGTCCTGCGCCTCGCCAAGCAGCTCGCGAGCCTGGACCGGCTGTCCCGGGGCCGGCTGCTGGTGACGCTGGTGCCCGGGCTCACCTACGCGCCGGAGCGCGAGGCCATCGGCGTCGAGCCCAGGCAGCGCGGCGCCTTCATCGACGAGGCGCTGCCGCTGCTGCGCCGCCTGTGGGCGGGCGAGACGGTGAGCCACGACGGGCCCGCCGGCACCCTGCGGGACGTCAACCTGGCGCCCCTGCCCGTGCAGCAGCCGCTCGAGGTGTGGCTGGGCGGGACGGTGCCGGCCGCGCTCGAGCGCTGCGGCCGTCTGTCGGACGGCTGGCTGCCCTCGCTCTGCACGCCCGAGGAGGCGGCGGCGGGCCGCGTCGTGATCGAGGCGGCCGCGGCGCGGGCCGGGCGCTCGATCAGCGGCGAGCATTTCGGCGTGAGCATCGGCTACGCCACCGCGCCGCTCGACCCGGCCACCGCGCGCACGATGGCCGCGCGACGGCCCCGCTCGGTCGAGCTGACCCCGGTGGGGTTGCCCGCGCTGCGCACGCTCATCGAACGGTTCATCGCGGTGGGCTTCTCGAAGTTCGTGGTGCGGCCGCTGGTCACGCCGACGTCGTGGCGCGCCGAGCTGGAGGCCCTGGCCGCCGCGGTGGGCGAGCTGCAGACCTAGTCCAGCGCCGCGAGGCTGGTGCGCCAGCGGAGCGGATGCCAGCGCGTTTGCACCAGGAGAATAGTCCATCCGCACCATACCGGCCGGACTCGGGCCCGGGTAGGGTGGTGGCATGGGTGAGCTCCACGGCAGGTACCATCACGTGAGCGTGTGCGTGACCGATCTCGAGCGCGCCCGGGCCTTCTACGGCGGGACGCTCGGGCTGAAGGAGATCCCCCGCCCCGCGTTCGACTTCCCCGGCGTCTGGTACGGGCTCGACGGCGACATCGCGCTCCACATCATGGTGACCGACCGGCCCCCGCGCCGCCTCGACCGGGAGCGCTTCGATCCGGTCTACCCGCACTTTGCGCTGTGGACCGACGACGCGGATCTCACCGGCGAGCGCCTGCGGGCCGGCGGCCTCGAGGTCCACGACTTCGTCTCGACCCCCACCGGCCTCCGCCAGCTCTTCGTGGACGACCCCGACGGGAACCGGGTGGAGTTCATCGGTCCCACCAAGGCTCCGCGCACCCGCCGGATGGCGCCGGTGCGCTGACCGCGATGTCCTACCACACGCCGGGCTGCGCCTACTGTCCGCCGACGGTCCGCGCGTGTCGGCAGGGAGAGTCGGATGAGCGCGGGCCCGGGTTCTGTCCCAGCAAGGTGGACGCCGAAGGCATCGGGGACGCCGGCGTCTGCTACGACGATCCGGTGACGTTGGGCATCGCGCGGGCCGCCGCGCTGGTCGAGAGCGAAGGCTACTGCAAGTGGACGCGGGTCGAGGAGATCTGCGCCTTCGCGAAGAAGCTCGGCTTCAAGAGGATCGGGATCGCGACCTGCATCAGCATGGTCGATCTCGCCCGGATCCTGAGCGGCATCCTCGAGTCCCACGGCTTCGAGGTCGCCTCGGTGGCGTGCAAGAACGGGGGGGTCCCCAAGGAGCAGCTCGGGCTCCGCGACGAGGAGAAGATCCGGCCCGGCCAGCACGAGTCCATGTGCAATCCGATCTCCCAGGCCGAGCTGCTCAACCGCGCGGGCTGCGAGCTCAACATCGTGCTCGGCCTCTGCGTCGGCCATGACAGCCTGTTCTTCCGGCACTCCCAGGGTCTGGCCACGACGCTCGTCGCGAAGGACCGCGTGCTCGCCCACAATCCGATCGGCGCGCTGCACCTGGCCGACACGTACTTCCAGCGGGTATGGGGGCCCGAGCGACCGGCTGCGCCGTCCCGGCTGCCGGCCGAAGGTCGCCGCGAGCCCGACTAGGTGGCCCCCGCGCCCCCGGCGCGGACCGTGATCTGGATCATCTGGTAAGATCGCGGCATGGCGCACCCGGACCGCGGCCGACCCAGGTGGGCCGGACGGCGGCTCGGGCTGGCGCTGGTGGGCGTGCTCGCGCTCCCCGCGGCGGCCGGACCCGACGGCGTCACCTACAGCCGCGACATCGCGCCGCTCCTCGCCGCGAACTGCCAGGGCTGCCACCGCGACGGCGAGATCGCCCCGTTCCCCCTGACCAGCTACGACGACGCGTATCGCATGCGCCACAAGCTCGTGCGCAGCGTCGAGCGGCGGAAGATGCCGCCCTGGCCGCCGGTGCCCGGGCACGGCGACTTCGTGGGCGAGCGCCGGCTCGCGGATGCCGACATCGCGCGCCTGCGGGCCTGGCTGCAGGCCGGCGCGCCCGAGGGCGATCCGCGCGACCTGCCGCCGCCCCGCGCCTTCCCGGCGCTGTGGTCGGCGGGCGCGCCGGACGTGGTGCTCGAGCCCGACCGCGCGTTCGACGTGCCCAGCGCCGACCGCGACCTCTACCGGTGCTTCGTCGTGCCCACCCCCTTCACCGAGGACCGGTTCGTGAGTGTGGCGGAGTTCCTGCCCGGGGACCGCCGCATCGTCCACCACGTGATCGGCTACGTCGACACGTCGGGGCAGGCCGAGGCGCTCGACCGCGCCGAGCCGGGGCCCGGCTACACCTGTTTCGGCGGGCCGGGCTTCGCGCCGCGCGGCGGGCTCGGCGGGTGGGCCCCCGGCGCGCCGCCCACCGCGATGCCGGACGGAGTGGGCATGCTCCTGCCGGCCGGCGCGCGCGTGGTGGTGCAGGTGCACTACCACAACCGCACCGGCGGGGCGGTGCGCGACCTCACGCGCGTGGGCCTGCGCTTCGCCCGCGCCACCGTGGACAAGCGCGTGCGCGTCATTCCGGTGCTCGATCGCGGGTTCCTCATCCCCGCCGGCGTCGAGCGGCACGTGGTGCGCGCGAGCTATACGCTGCCGCCGACCTGGCACATGCACGCCATCGGCATCGCGCCCCACATGCACCTGCTGGGGCGCGAGATGCGGGTGACCGTCACCTATCCCGATGGGACCAGCCGGCCGCTGATCTACATCGACGACTGGGACTTCCACTGGCAGGGGTCGTACACGTTCCGGACGCCGGTGCCGCTGCCGGGCGGCTCGCGCATCGACGTCGAGGCGGTCTACGACAATTCCTCCCGCAACCGTCGCAACCCCACCGTGCCGCCCCGCGACGTCGGCTGGGGCGAGGGCACGACCGACGAGATGTGCATCGCCTTCGTGCGCACCACGGTGGACACCGAGTGGCTCGGGCACCGGCCGACGTACGCGGGTCCCCTCGCCCGGCAGCCGTGATCCCCGCGTGATCCGGACGCTCACGTGGTGCGCGCTGGCGGCCCTCGGCGTGGCCCCGGGCGCCGCGCCCGCGCTGGCCGGTCATGGGGCGCCTACCACGGCCCCGAGCGTCCAGGCGGAGCAGGTGGAGCGCCTGCTCGGCAACGGGCAGCCCGTGGTGCTCATCGATCTCCGGCCCGAGGCGGGGTTCCGGCAGGGGCACCTCCCCGGAGCCCGGTCCGTGCCCTTCGCGCAGCTCCGCCGGCGATACGGCGAGATTCCGAGCACCCGCCCGGTCATCCTCTACTGCGCCTGTCCGCCGGAGGAGCTGACGGCCGCCTACCGCTTCCTCAGCGGCGAAGGCTACCGGAACGTGAGGGTGCTGGAGGACGGATTCCCCGGGTGGGTGACGCGCGGATACCCGCTGGAGCGGTGAAAAGGAGACGCGGATGACGGCGAAGCTGATACGGGTCGGCGTGCTGGTCGCGCTGGGAGTGCTCATCGGACGGGCCACGATGGCGCAATCCCCCCCGGGCCCGATCGCCGAGCAGGAGCTGTTGAACAACGACTCGGTGCGGATCGTCCTCGTGACCTACCCGCCCGGTGCCGACTCGGATCTCCATCTGAACGTGGGGCCCGAGATCACCATCGTCCAGGAAGGGGAGCTGGCGCTGTACGCGAAGGGACGCCGGGAGGCGCTCCGGCCGCACGACGCCCACTGGCTCCCGGACGCCACGGCGCACCTGGCCCGCAACGAGACCGAGCGGCCGACGAAGTTCTGGTCCATCCTGCTGAAGCGATGCGACTGACCCCGGCGTCGGAGCCCTCCCGCGAGCGGTGGAACCATCGCTGGGCGGGCGAGCGGGCTCAAGCGAGCACGGCCCCCAGCCGGTTCCTGGTCGCCGAGGCCGCCGACCTGCGCGTGGGGACGGCGCTCGACCTCGCGTGCGGCGCGGGCCGCAACGCGGTGTGGCTCGCCGGGCAGGGCTGGCGGG